>Ga0310039_10000230_pt1 | contig 52894 bp, 48 predicted proteins | sample Sb_taG_4_FD_200460 | JGI IMG/M metagenome (GOLD analysis project Ga0310039, IMG submission 200460) | Peat soil microbial communities from Weissenstadt, Germany - Sb_50d_6_BS metaG (v2) (version 2) | ecosystem: Environmental > Terrestrial > Soil > Wetlands > Peat | place: Germany: Weissenstadt...
GCGCGCAACAATCGGCGCCCCGCGCTCTGCAGTTCGTCGCGATGCGGCAGGGAGACTTTTTTCAATTTCGTCTCGCCTCTCTTGGTGAGCTCGACGATCACTTTTCGCCGGTCGCTCTGATTGCGATGGCGGCGAATCATGCCGCGCTTTTCGAGGCGATCCATCAATTCCACGGCGCTGTGATGCTGAATTTGCAGCCGCTCAGCCAGCACGCCGATCGTCGCGCTCTGCAGCGGCTCGAGCCCCTTGATCGCCAGCAGCGCCTGATATTGCTGCGGCTCGAGCCCTGCCTTACGCGCGTTGCGCTCGCTGAAATTCAGATACCGCCGGATGGCATAGCGAAAATCCGCCAGCGCTTCAAAGTTCAGGGGTTTGGAATCGGTCCGAGTCATATCCGAATACGATTATATCGTATTGCGATGTATATGAGAATAGCGACGAAAGTTGGTGTGTTCAGAATAAACCGGGGAGGAAAGCAGGAACTCGCCGCGCGTACTCTTCAAACTGCGCGCCGAAGGTTGCACGCAACAATTTCTCTTCACTCCGAATGCGAATTATCGTTCCGATCAAAAAAATCGCGATCGCGGCCAGGAGACCGGGCCAGATCGTCAGTGACAATCCGAACGCCACCATCATCCCAAACATCGCGAGATAAATCGGATTGCGCACCAGCCGGTAAGGCCCCTGCGTGATTAACTCGTGCCCCTCGATCGTCCGCGCCACGTAGGTCCACTGCTTCCCCAGCGTCCGCACCGCCGCGGCCGAGAGCCACACGGAAAATCCGCCGATCAGTATCTGCAAGGCCGCCACCACCCATGCGAGCCAATCCGGCATCGGCACGATCGACCCGAGCGGCCTTCTCCGCAGCCCAAAAACCGCGGCAAACGCGACCATTTGCAACCCGATGCCCACTCGCGACACTTGGTCTTTCTTCGCTTCCTTCACTTCTGTCTTGGGCTGCTTCTTTTTAAGAAAAAAGGTCGACACCCACCCAAACCAACAAACGATGAGAAAAACCAGAGCAGTTGCATTCGCCGTGCTGATCGTAACTTTCATGCCAGCCCCAATCTCTGCGGGAGATTTATCGCTTCAGCTCGACGTTCTCGGACTTTCTCTGTTCGTAGGGGCGGGGCTTGCTCCGCCCTCGGGCGTAACAACTTGCTAGTCTCTCAATTCGAAGCGCCGTTCTGGCGCCGCCTGCCGTTCCCCGTATCTCGCCGTCTACAATGTTTTTCGAAACGTCTTCTGCGTCTTGTAATGCTCGTAACCCAGCCGCTCGTAAAATCGATGGGCCCGTTCGCGAATCACATTCGAGCGCAAGCCGATCGCGGCGCAACCATTCTCCCGCGCCCAAGCCTCTGCCTGCTCGATAAGCACCTTGCCCACTCCCCGCGAGCGATGCGCATCGTCCACAACCAGCGCCGCGATTTCCGTTCGCGCGTCCGAATCAATCGTCCGCATCACGTACACATTTAAAAATCCGGCCAGCTTTCCATCGGCAGTCTCGGCGACAAATAATGCGTGCTCCGGCGCAGCTTCAATTCCGGCCAGCCGCCCCCGGATTTCGTCCTCGCTCGACGGATAACCCAACTGTCCGGCCAACTGCGCCAATTGCGAAATGTCCGACGATCGCGCGCGCCGCACGCGAATGCCGCCAGCTCGAGCCGTCCCAGACACCATCGTCTCCTTCGCAAATTCAGAAGAGCTTCTCGGAATCCAGCAAGATCGTTACCGGGCCATCATTCACGAGTTCCAGCGACATGTGCGCCTGAAAGACGCCGGTCGCCACGCGCACACTCAGCCGCTCCACCGCGCGCACAAACTCCTCGTACAACGCCTTCCCTTTCTCCGCCGGCGCAGCCTGAATAAAACTCGGCCGTCGTCCGCCGCGCGCATCGCCGTACAACGTAAATTGCGAAATCGCCAGCATCGCCCCGCCGGTATCCAGCAACGAACGATTCATCTTCCCCGCGTCATCATTGAAGATCCGCAAATTAACAATCTTCTCCGCAAACGGCCCCACCGCCTCCGCCGAATCATTCCCACCGACAGCGAGCAATACAACAAGCCCCGCGCCGATCTCACCCGTGACTTTGTCCGCGACCACGACGCGAGCGCGGCTCACGCGCTGCACCACCGCCCTCATCAATCCACCTCTCTATTAATCGCGGCCGTTATCCTGATTTGCCGGCGGCATTTCACAAAAAGGGGCGCAGTCCGCCTAGGCGGACGCCCCTACGAAAACCAAGAGTCAAATCGGCGAGTCAGTTGCAGCGCTAATGCGCTTCTGCTGCTGCCGGCTTTCGCGGCAACAAGTCAGCCAATTGCGCCACGTTGTACGCCCACACCGCCAGCACCTGCGCTCCTTCGACCACTCCCGCCTCCTTCACCTGGTCGAACGTATCCGCCTGCGAGTGATGCGTCTGGAAATATTGTTCCGGCTCCTGAATGCCGTAAAATCCCGGCACTCCTGCCTGATTAAACGACGCATGATCGCTTCCGCCCTCCAACTTTTCGCTCGGTTCGAGCAAACCTATCGCCTTCAAAGGCTGCACCACCTGATACATGATCTCCGCATCCTGATAATTTTCCATCATCCCGATGCTGAGCACCTTGCCTGTGCCGATATCGTGGATCAAAACCGCTGAGAATTTCGGCAACTCGGACTTGTGCTCCTCAATGTACGCCCGCGATCCATTCAATCCCTGCTCCTCGCCGCTGAAAAGAATGAATCGAATCGTGCGCTTCGGCTTCAATCCCAATTTCTCGAGCGCGCGCGCCGCTTCCAGCACTACCATCGATCCAGTTCCGTTATCGGTAGAGCCAGTCCCCAAATCCCAGGAATCCAGATGCGCGCCCAGCACCACGACTTCATCCGGCTTCTCGCTTCCTCGAATTTCCGCCACCGTGTTGTAAACGTCCACCGGACTTTCGCCAATCGTATTCGTAATTTCGATTTCCGCTTCCACGGGCCCGCGCTTCAGCAATCTCCAAATCAGTGAATAGTTTTCCGAAGTCACAAACGCAGCAGGCAGGGGCGAGATCGAATATGTCCGCCCGCCCAGCCCAGTCATGTTCAGCAAAGCATCCGGTTTGCCCGAATCCGTCAGCATCGCGTTGACACCTTCCTCTTTGAAAAATGCATTCCGCGCCTGAACAAATTTCATATACTCCGGCCCATAGCGAATCGGCCGCGCGCCCGGACGCTGCGGCGTCACCAGCGCGACCCGATCGCCGAACGGCACAAGCATCGGGTTGATCGCCGGCGCGTCAGGCGCAGGCAGTAATGCCGGTTCGGCGCCGATCACAATCGCATTCTTCAGTTTTCCCTTAAAGGTCTGCAATTCCTCCACCGACTGCGCATTCACATAAACAATCGGGCCGCGCACCACTCCATTCGTACTGGGCGCCCATCCGTAAGAAGCCAGCGACAACGGATGCTCCGCCGGGCTGACGATTCGCCCGCGCGCCGTCCCGCGCGTCCACGAATGTGCAATCTCCCAGCTCTCGAGGTGCGCATTCTCCACGCCGTACGCGGTGAAGCGTTCCTTCGTCCAATCATTCGCCTTCTTCAAATTCTCCGAGCCCGTCAGCCGCTGCCCGATCATGTCCGACAAGTATTCGAGATTGCTCATGATTTCGTTGTGGTCCTTGATTTCCGCCATGATCTTGTCGTCAGCAGCCACGGTAGCTGCATCCAGCACCGCCTGTTTTCCCTGCGGAGACATCTGCTGCGCCCGCAGCACAAGGCACCCTAGCCCGCCGAGCACAGCAACAACAATTATGAAAGCACTCCGACCGGTCTTCATTCTCAACTCTCCCTCTCTCTTATCGAATGAATCCCAAAGCCGACCGATTCTAAGCGCCCTACCGCACCGAGGCAACCAGTCCAGTACGGGAGGGTCTTCAGAGTGTGTATGAGAACCGGAAACACAAAACCTCAGCGGCTAAAGCCGTATCGATATTGCGAGATTCGCGGCACGACCTAAGCCGTGCCCTGGCAAAAATTCTGCGCTCTCACACAGATTCTTCAGCCCTCCCGGTTTTCGGCCCCCGCCTTTTTGCCCCTCCTCGGTTTCGCTTCCAAGCTTTCTGTGTTAGAAGAGGTTCTCCTGAACTCCTCGAGGCCAATCCTTGAAGCTAGCCCTAATCGGCACGCACGGCGTAGGCAAAACCACTCTTGCCTATGAAACCTGCTCGCTCTTAAAAAAGGCGAGCTACAACGTGGAACTGGTCACCGAAATCGCCCGCCAATCCCATTTCCCAGTAAACGCCGCAACAACACTGGAAGCCCAGCTGTGGATTCTCCACGCGCAAATCGCCGCCGAACTCGACGCCGCGCGCCGCGCCCCGCACGTAATCTGCGACCGCGCCGTCCTCGATAATTACTGCTACCTCGTAAACAAATTCGGCCGCCAACCGCAACTCGAACCCTGGCTGACCTGGTGGATGGAAACCTACTCTATTCTCATCGGCGTCCCCACCGTAGCCGACGGCATCATCCCCGACGGCTTCCGCTCCGAAGATCGCGCCTTCCAGCAGCGAATAGAAATGATCCTCAACGAGCTGCTCTCCAGCGAGCCGTTCGAGCGCATTCGCCCCAACGTGAAATGGCTCGAAGCCCGCGATCGCCGAGTCTGGGGCGAACGCATCTTCGCCGCCGCAATTCCGCATCTGGACGGCGTCCACGCCGCACAGAAATCCGCCGCCGGCTAGAACCTCAGCGCCAATGAGCGAACCGCCCGCCGCATCCAACGCACCATCATCCTCGCGCTGGCTCACGCGCGGCGTTCTTGGCATAGGCCTAGCCAGCCTGTTCTCCGACTGGGGCCACGAAGCTGCCACCTCTCTTCTCCCAGCATTTCTCGCCAGTCTCGGAGCACCGGCAGTGGCTCTCGGAATCATCGAAGGAGTGGCGGATGGCTTCTCAAGTTTCGCTAAATTAGCCGGCGGTTGGTTGGCAGATCGCCCCCACGCGCGGAAACCGACGGGCATCCTCGGCTACTTCACTACAGGAATCGCCACGTGCGGCTATGCTTTCGCCACAAGCTGGCCCGCCGTCCTCGTTCTGCGTTCAATAGGCTGGATCGGCCGAGGCAGCCGCGGCCCATCGCGCGATGCACTTCTCGCCGATGCCGTCGTCCCCGAAAAAATCGGCAGCGCCTTCGGCTTCGAGCGCGCCATGGACACCGCCGGCGCAGTTCTCGGCCCGCTCTGCGCCACGGCGTTGGTTGGCCTCTGGGGCGTGCGCGGCGTTTTGAAAGCAACAGTCGTCCCAGGCCTTTTCGCCGCGCTGGCCTTCGCAACGCTTGTTCCCGCCAGTAGAAAGTTGCAAAACCGCCGCGCGCCGAGCTTTGCGAAAAGCCTCAAGCAACTTCCATCGCGCTATTGGAAATATTTGCTCGGCGTCCTAGCACACGGCCTCGGCGATTTCGCCCCGACGCTCCTAATTCTCCGCGCCTCGCAAGTTCTCACGCCGCAATACGGCGTCGCCCGCGCCGCCGCAATTTCCGTCGGCCTATACACTTTCCACAATTTCATTGACGCCATCGCCGCCTATCCCGCCGGCGCCATCGGCGACAAACTCAGCAAGCGCGCTCTATTAGGCTCCGGCTACGCCCTGGGCGCAGTCGTAGCCGCAGGCTTCATCCTCGAGAAGCCTACTCTTCCCGTACTGATTGTTCTTTTTGGTCTAGCCGGAATTCATCTAGCCATGCAGCAATCGCTGGAAAAAGCTCTGGCCGCCGATCTTCTCTCTGCGGAATCGCGCGGCTCGGGCTTCGGCGTCCTAGCCACCACAAACGGCATCGGCGATCTAATTTCCAGCATAGTAGTAGGCGCGCTCTGGTCCAGCGTCTCGCCCGCCGCAGGATTTATCTATTCCGGAGTGTTAGCACTGGCGGGCGCCCTGCTAATTCTTCGCGCGTGATAACGCTGGTGTTCGTCGGGTCGCTGCTTGCTGCGCCCGGCCCGTTTCAATCCTTGCGAGATGTGCGCTACGAGCGCTTCTTCGTCGTGCGCTTTTCTTTCGGTCCTTTTCCTGAAATCCGTCTGGTCGCGGGACTCTTCGTCCCCCGCGGCGCCCGCTGGCACGTCGGACAAAAATAACTGCTCCGCCCAGCCACAATCATCCGCCGAATTTTCGCCGAGCATCGAAAACACTTCTTCCCCTCGCGGTCATAAGCCCGATGCCGAATCTGAAATTCCCCGGGCTGCCCATCAGCGCCGACATAATCCGAAATCGAAGATCCGCCGAGCCGAATCGCCTCCTCCAAAATCGCGCGCATCGCTTTCTGCAATCGCGCGATCTCCTCCAACTTCAAATTCGCGCCAAGTCGCGCCGGATGAATTTTCGCCTTCCACAAACTCTCATCCGTATAAATGTTCCCCATCCCGCGAAAAACATGCTGATCGAGCAGCAGCGCCTTGATGCGCGCCCGCCGCGAAGAAATCAGCCGCCGGAAATCCACCTCGCTCACCTCCAGCGGATCCGCGCCCAGCGGCCCAAGAATTTTCTCGCCGTCCTCCGGCGCAGCCACAAGCATCCGCCCAAATCGCCGCGGATCGCGAAATCGCAATTCGCGCCGGTCATCGAGCGTGAAAAACGCATGCGTATGCGGCGCAATCTCCGCATCCGCCGCGACCACGATGAGCTGCCCCGTCATTCCCAGATGCACGACGAGCAATTCCTCCACGCGCTCTTCTCCGCCACGCTCCAATTCCAGCACCAGAAATTTCCCGTGCCGCCGCACCGCGCGAATCAAACTTCCCGGCACGCGCTCGCCGAGGGCGACGGGATCGTCAATAAAATCCGTCTTCCCCAAACGCAGCTCCACAATCCGCCGCCCGGGCAAATGGCGACGCAATCCGCGCACCACAGTTTCAACTTCAGGAAGTTCCGGCATAAGTAGCGCCGGCGTCCCCGCCGGCATCTGACGAGCAATTAGTAGCTATATGCAGCACTTGTGGACGGATCAAAAATTCCAACCAACGCCACGAATTTAACTCTGTGCGCCGCCCAAAATTTGAATTCTTTGCGGCGTCTCGCTCGTAAGATGCCGGCGGGGACGCCGGCGCTACTTACGGCGCTCTCGAATCATCCCGTCAATTCCCCAAACTTCCCCGGCGCGCGCGGCAAAGAAAATCGCAAATAATAAAATCAGAGGAAGATGGTCCAATTCCGCCCCAAAATATTGCCAAGCCGGCGCATGATGCCCCGGCCCATACCAAGTCGAAAGCACAAGACTCGCCATCTCCACAATCCCGGCAATCGCCGCCGGCCGCACCCAAAGCCCCAAAACCAAACTCAATCCAATCGCCAATTCGCCCCAACCCACAATGCGCGCGCACAAAACCGGATGCCCCATCACAAATCCAGCGAGAAACGAATGGTAAAATCCCACCGCCTCATCGCGTTCCAAAAATCCGCGAATCCAACCTTGAAATCCGCCGTAAGCCCACGCCGGGCCAATTATCTTGTACTCACCAAAGAAAAGAAAAAACCCGCCGGTAATAATCCGCGCAACGGCAATAGTCTTAGCCGCAAGAGTAGAAGACGGAGTTGAGGTTGAATTCATTCGAAACGAAGCGCGAACCGCAAGTAGCGCCGGCGTCCCTGCCGGCATCTTACGACGAAAAACCCACCAAGGGCAGAACTCACGCGCGGACCACGCAACCCGGCAAGCTCCATTACGTTAACGCAGAGCGCCACGCTCGAACTCGCTTCGAAAAGACGTGACCGGCCGCAAGATGCCGCCAGGGACGGCGGCGCTACGGAAGAGGAATTCCCGGCGAAGCCACAATTCCAGCCATGCGCAAAATCTCGGTGTACTCTTCATCCGTCAAAGCCGCGATCGTCAGCCGCGTATTCTTCATGAACTTAATTTTCCGCAGCAATTTATTCTCGCGCAATTCAGTCAGCGAAACCTGTCGCGGCAATCGCTCCACCGCGCGCAAATCCACCACTAAATGTTTCGCGTCCGGATGATGCGGATCAGGATAAGGATCGCGGCTCACCTCCGCCAGCGCGTACAGCGCAAAATCCGGCTTGCCGTGATAGCACAGCGCGCGATCACCCTTGCGCACCTGTTTGAGTTGCCGCAGCGCGTCGGGCTTGTGCCCAGCGTGCCGCCACATCTCTTTCCCCTTCACGAATAATGTGTCCCAGTGATAGACCCGCGGGTCAACGGCCAGGAGCCAACGGCGTGGTTTCGAGGCAGTCTGTGTCATCGAGTTTTGTCGCGCGCACTATACACGCAAGCGCGCCAAATTGGGAAGAATTGTGAGGGAGCCGAAAGTAATGGAAAGGAAGCCAGGAGGGGTTAATGCACCTCAACCCAGATATCATCCCCTTTAATTTCAAGAGGATAGCACTCGACTCCCACCGCAGGATTCATCAAAGTCTTGCCCGTCGTAACATCATATTGCCACCCGTGCCAGGGGCAGGTAACCACCTTTCCCTTCAATTCGCCTTCCCCGAGCGGCCCGCCGCGATGCAGGCAGGTATTATTGATAGCGAACAATTTCCCGTCCACATTCGCAATCGCCACGGTAGTCCCGTTCACCTGAAACTCGCGAATCGTCCCCGCCGGAATATCGTCTTTACGAGCCGCACGCAAAAGCGCCATTCATCTCCCCCAAGTAGCGCCGGCGTCCCCGCCGGCATCCGACGACCGATTCTAAAACCACGTGCACCACTCACGCGCGGAAGAGGCCGCAGCGTTGCAAGCCATTCGCACGATAAACGTGTAACGGACTCACCGCGGCGCAGGCGTCTGCGCCACCATCACGCCCTTCTTGAAATCCCCAACCATCTCCGGCCGCAAGCGCACTTCGGTAGGCCGCTTCGCGAGCGACATCTGATCAATCTTGTCCTGCAATTTCAAGAGCGCGTAAAAAAGCCCCTCAGGCCGCGGCGGACACCCAATCACGTAAACATCCACCGGCACAATTCGATCCACTCCCTGCAGCACGGAATAAACATTGAACGGCCCGCCCACGCTCGAGCAAGCTCCCATCGAAATGCACCACTTCGGGTCCGGCATCTGATCCCAGACGCGCTTCAGCACCGGCGACATCTTCAAAGTCACCGTCCCGGCCACAATCATCAAATCCGCCTGCCGCGGCGACGGCCGGAAAACCTCGGCCCCAAATCGCGCAATATCAAATCGCGAGGTAGTCGAAGCAATCATCTCAATCGCGCAGCACGCCAACCCAAACGTCAGCGGCCAAATCGCGCTCTTCCGCGCCCAATTAAAAACATAATCCACGGTAGAAAGCACATAGCTGCGCTCAAACCGGTTCTCAAGAACGCCCATCATTCCTCCGAACAAATGGCCCGAGCCCGATTAATTTTCGCCCCATCGCAAAGCATCGCAGTATAGTCGCCGCCAAGCGCGCGAGTCAAACCGTCGAAATCCGCAGAGCCGCGAGCGACTTAATGTAGCAGCCACCTTCTGAGTCTCTTTGAGACGTCGGATGCTTTGTCAGGGCACGGCTTCAGCCGTGCTGCAAACGCCGCAAAATTCATGCGGCTTTAGCCGCTGAGGTTTGTCGTATCGAACGCTCGCCTCTTCTCAAACACCAACAAAACCGTACTCCCCGCATACCGGTAAGCCGCCAATTTCATAAACACCCTCTTCCCAAATCGCACCAGCGCATTGTCCCCCAGCAGCGGCGTATCGGCCTCGCCGTGGATCAACCGCCATCCCCACTCGTGCATCTGCCGGATCACCTCATAAGTCCAGACCACATACACCGCATCCGAATCGTATACAAACGGCTGCGTCAGCGCGTCCGGCTCTTCAATAATCATCCACGGCGAGGCTCCGCGGAACATCGCCCGTACCTGCCCCGCAGCCCGCCGCGCCGCATAACCAAGCCGCCATCGCAAACTCTTCGCCCGCGACAGCAACGCATTCGGATACCAAAAAGGAAAATCCCAGGCCGGTCCCAGCAAAATGATCCGCCCGCCGCGCCGCGCCACCCGCTGCATTTCCCGCAAAACGCGCACCGGCTCGACGCAATGCTCAAGCGCGTAAGTCGAAATCACCGCATCAAATGATTCCGCCGCAAACGGCAACGCCTCCCCATCCGAGCAAGCCAGCCGCAAATCCCGCCGCGGCGCATGCCGCAAAAAATTCAAAGAAATGTCCGTCCCGAAATATTCTCCTCGCGGCGAGAGACAAACCGAATTCGTCCCCAACCCGCAAGCCACATCCAAAATCCGGCTACCCTCGGGCACAAACGAAGCCGCCCGCACACGCAACGATCCTTCGCCGGCATCTCCCTGCGCAGGATTATCCAGGTACCCGTCGTACCCGCTCCAAAATTTCCGCAGCCGGCCCCGCAGTCGTTCACTACGCGCTTTATCCACTGTGATATTCTCGCCCCTCAATGCATCAGCCCGTCTCAGAACACAGCCGGCCTTCCAGTTTCACCGTCCTGCTACAAGACGCAAAAACCGAGAAGTTCGCCTTAGGCGGCGTCGTAATCTTAATCGCATACGCTGTCTTAAGAAACCTGGTCGGCGCTGCCACACGCCCCTTCTGGTACGACGAAGTTTGCACCTGGATCGTCGTACGCCAACCCTCGCTATCCGGAATCTGGGACGCTCTCAAAAACGCCGCGGACTCACAGCCACCGGCCTTTTATTTCGTCGAGCGGCTCTCCAGCATTTTAATTCGCAACGAAGACTTAGCGCTTAGGCTTCCCTCAATTCTAGCGTTCTGCTGCATCACGATTTGCGTTTTCGTTTTCGCGCGAAGACGCGCCAACGGCGCCTACGCCCTCGTTTGCTCGGCCATTCCACTCGCCACCATATTGTTCAATTGGTACGCAGTGGAAGCACGGCCGTACAGCTTAGTCGTCGCATGCATCGCGTTCGCATTGGTGGCCTACCAGCGCGCGCCCTCTCCGGCCTGGATGTTCGCCATGGGCCTGGCCCTCGCCGCCTCGGCAAGCTTTAGCTACTATGCGGTTTTGTCTCTCGCTCCCTTCGGTCTCGCGGAGCTTCAATTTCTCATTGTCCGGCGTCAGATTCGTTGGGGTGTTTGGATGGCCCTGGTGTGTGGCGTCATTCCGCTGGCACTCTTCTGGCCGCTCCTCGCCTACTTTCGGCACTACTACGGCGGTCACTATTGGGCGCAGGCAAGCCTCAGTGGTTTCATACATATCTACGGATCTTTTTTCATGTCCACTCCGCCATTGGGAGTGGCAATAGCGGCAGCGGCTTTGCTAGGCATGGCTGCTCTCATCGTAGTCCGCGCCGCGGAACCCGTAGGAACCGCTGAGGAAACATCCAAGCCAGCGCACGAATACGTTCTTGTGCTCGCGCTAGTAGGCCTTCCCGCCATCGGTTTTCTCGCCGCAAAACTTACTCACACGGGCATGATGGATCGTTACGTGCTTTCATCCGTCCTGGGCATCTCCCTTGCCGCCGCCTACCTCCTTCCCATTCTCGATCGGCGCAGCGTGGCTCTCGCAATCGGCGCACTCATCGCCATGCTGTCCGTCCAGGAGGCCTCCTTTTGGGTGGCACACAAGAGTCACCTCACTCGCTTCGAGTCCCCAGATGATTCGCTCGAAAGCCTGATCGTTTCGGCAGGCTACCCTGATTTGCCAGTCGTAGTGTCCGACGGCCTCGAATACCTTCCCATAGCCCGCTATGCCGCGCCGCCTTGGTCAGAACGCTTCGTCACTCTTGTGGACTTGTCCGAAGCAGTCGCTTTCGCGGGCGCGGACACACTCGAAAAAGAACTCATCGTCTTCCGCTCCATCGCTCCAGTGAATGTTTACGACTTTTCGTCGTTTGTCGAGCTACATTCCTCTTTTCTGCTATATTCATCGAGCGGTTCACGCGGTGATCCGCACGACTGGTGGGCCACCCGCCTGCTCCGGGATGGCTACGCGCTAAAAGCCCTCGCCGTTGATCACGATCGAGTCATATATTTGGTGACTCGCACTTCGGAAACCCATTGACGCACTCCATGCTAGACTCCGCGTTGATGACGGACGAATCCGGCAATCGGAAGCATTCCTGTCCGGACTGCAGTAGCGAATTAGTGCGCCGTTCGCTTCGGGTCGGACTACTCCAGAAAATCTTCTACCAGCTCGTTGGTCTACGCCGCTGTCCATGCCTTGCCTACGAAACACGCTTCATTAATCGCGGCGCAGCCAGGTGCCGCAAAGAACCATCTCGGGCAAAGCTCTTCGGCACGCTGGCGAACCCCCCTGTTCGCTGGTGTGCTATTCTCGCTGCGCCTATCCCGACCCTGGTACGGCATCTTGCGCCGCGATCCGTGGGGATCTCCTACGATGCACAATCTCGATCCCACACCCACTTCACCCGCCAAGTTCCCCGCCGCAGTTCAAGATTCGAAAATCGACAAGTTCGCCGTCCGCATCTTTATAGTACTCATCGCCTACGCTGCACTCAGAAGCCTCGTCGGCGCCGCCACGCGGCCCTTCTGGTTCGACGAAGTCGGCAGCATCATCGTGACGCGCCAACCTTCCATTTCCGGCCTTTGGAATGCCCTCGCACACGCCGCGGACTCCCAGGGTCCGGGCTTCTGTCTCATCGAACGAATGTCTGCAGCGCTGCTTCGCAACCAAGAGGTAGCCCTCCGTCTTCCCTCGATTCTCGCTTTCTGTTGCATCACGATTTGCCTATTTGTGTTTACACGCAGACGCGCCGGCAGCGCCTATGCCCTTGTTTGCGCTGCGATTCCTTTCACCACGAGCCTCTTTACTTGGTACGCGATCGAAGCCCGCGCGTATAGCCTGCTCGTCGGCTGTATCGCCATCGCCTTGGTGGCCTACCAGCGGGCTCCTGCTCTCCGCTGGATGTGCGTCATGGCCCTGGCATTTGCAGCGTCCGTCAGCTTCAATTACTACGCGGGGCTCGCCATGGTTCCCTTCGGCCTCGCAGAGCTTTACGTTCTCCTCGTCCGCCGCCAGACTCGATGGCCCGTTTGGATCGCCTTCGCGCTCGGCGTCCTACCGATGGCTGCATTCTGGCCGTTACTGTTGGCGATGCGACACAATTTCAGCGCTCACTTTTGGGCCAAAGCAAGTCTGAGCGGACTCGCCTTCATCTACGCAACAATATTTATGACCTCTCCGCCTTGGGGCGCCGCCGTCGCCGCAGCGGCTGTGCTTGCCATGGCAGGCCTCATCCTCTTCTCGGCGCGAAACTCAAAGGCTGCGACTGCCCCCAATCGCGCTCCGGCTCACGAGTACGTTCTGGTGCTGGGGTTGCTCGCTCTGCCGTTCATCGGATATGTCGCCGCGAAGCTCACGCACTCCGGCATGACGGAACGCTACGTCCTCGCAGCCGTGCTCGGGATCTCGCTCGCCGCCGGCTGCATCCTTCCGCTTCTCGACCGCAAGAGTGTGATTCTCGCCGTCAGCTTTCTCGCCGCGCTGCTGGCCGTTCAAGAAGCGGCGTTCTGGGTGGCCCACGCGCACCAGCTCACCGGCTTCGACTCCCCCGCCGATTCGCTCGCCGGGCTCGTTACCTCCGCAGGCCATCCGGATTTGCCCGTCGTGATTTCCGACGGTCTCGAATATCTCCCCATCGCCCACTACGCGACGCCTCCCTGGTCAGAGCGCTTCGTAAATCTTGTGGATCCGCAGGCAGCGCTTATTTTCGCGGGCAATGACAGCCTCGACAGAGGACTCATCGTCCTTCGCCGATTCGCTGCTCTGCGCGTCTACGACTACCCGGCTTTCGCCTCGCAGCACCCCACTTTTCTCCTGTATTCATCGAACGGCTCCGGCCGTGATCCGCACGACTGGTGGCCCGAGCGGCTTTTTCGCGATGGTTACGCTCTGAAAGTCCTCGCCGTCGACCACCAGCGCACCATATATTTGGTAACTCGCCCTCAGGAATCGCCTTGAGGCGCGCGAATCTTTGACTGCTTCCAAACGGGGCGCGAAGAAATTGCCTGACCTGATCAAAGAACCTCTGCATCTATTGAGCATCGTAATTCCCGCTCGCAATGAAGAGGGCTGCATTTCTTCCACCGTAGAGCATCTGCATCTGGAACTGCGGCTCCGCGGCGTCCCCCACGAAATCGTGGTTGTGGATGATGGCAGTTCGGATTCCACTTGGGAGAAGTTGCTCGAATCCCGCGAACGCCTCCCTACTCTGCGGCCCTTGCAGAATTCCGGCCTCCATGGTTTCGGACGCGCCATCACCTGCGGCCTTGATCAAATTCATGGAGATGCCGTCGTCATAATGATGGCCGACGAATCCGACGACTGCCGCGACGTCGTGCGCTACTGGGAGCTTCTGAATCAGGGCTGGGACGCCGTCTTCGGCTCACGCTTCATGAAGGGCGGCGGCGTAATCGACTACCCGTGGCTCAAGCTGCGCATGAATCGCCTGGCAAATCTTTTCATCCGCCTGATGTTCGGCGTCAAATTAAACGACACCACCAACGCCTTCAAAGCCTATCGCGCCACGGTAATCGAAGGCTGCCGCCCCATCCTCTCGCCCCATTTCAATCTGACAGTAGAGCTGCCGCTGAAAACCATTGTCCGCGGATACACCTGGACGGTAATCCCAATCACATGGAGAAATCGCCGCACCGGCAAGGCCAAACTAGAGCTACGCGAAATGGGCAGCCGCTACTTATTCATCTGCCTATATCTATGGCTGGAGAAATACTTCAGCCGAGGCGATTACCGCAAACAATCCTGAAGCGCCGGCTCCGGAACTGGGTCTTCGTAGGGGCCCGCTCGCTGCGCCCTCTTACGACCGCAAACCTCACCAAGAACCTCAAATCCACCGCGGCCTATTCGAGCGAAATCTACGAGTCTTTCTTTTCTGCAACAATCAAAAACTGCTTTCCAAAAAACTGCCAAGCAAACGGCATAGAGAGATAAGCCCTCAACATCCAAATCGGATACTGCACCCCCGACATCATCGTGTAAGGCAGAAACCGGCCGCGGCAAACTCGTATCTCAAAGCCGGTATTTACCAACAGCTCGGACAATGAAAGTTCCGTCAGCGCCAGATGATGGTCAAGAAAATCCCAATACTCTCCTGCGAGATACTTGATGTTCGGGCCCAGCGCGATCAACTGTCCTCCCGGCTTCAGCGCACGGTGCGTCTGCAATATGGTCTGCCGCAATTGGCTCGTTGACGGCAGGTGCTCGAAGAAATTGCTCGTAAACACCGCGTCCAAGCTTCCTTCTTCGACTTTCCACTCCTCAGAGCAATCTTGTTCTAGCACCGTCACGTCCGCGCCGGCGTGCCGCCGCGAGTCCGGGTTCATGTCCATCGCGTACTTCCGCGGACTCTTCACTGCATTGATGAATTCGCACCATCCACAGCCCAAATCAAGCACCGCGCCCTGCTGCGGAATCCACCTCGAAAAAAATCCAGCAAGCACCTCCCAAACGCGCCGCCGGTACTCCGCCCGCTCAGCAAAGCGGGTCCGATAAAGATCCTGAAGCTCCGCAGGCGAATGTACCTGATCGTTCATCGCTCCCCTAAATTCATTCGTAGAGCCCGCGTTTCATCTCCAACCGTTTCGTGCCCGATGGCGTCATCGCTAAGCATCGCGCCCATATTCGGCGCCTCGTCATCCTCCATGCGATTTTTAACATATCCTAATCCATGAATTTTCCCCAATTCCGTGCTACGGTTGTCCGCGTTCAGTTCTAACGTGACATCACTCGAGATTCTCAGAGGATCGGCCAACCACAGATGAATTCCACGCGAATCGTAACGTACTTGTCACCGCCCGCCGAAGTCAGCATGGCAGATCGCTGGTTCGAGGTGGCCGCTATCGACCACTTCTGGACGCGGCGGCGCTTTGAGGTCCTCCAGAAGTCGGCCGGCGGACTAATCACTAACGCGCGAGAGATCGCTGAAATTGGTTGCGGTCACGGCTTGCTTCAACTGCAAATCGAAGACACCTACGACCGCGAAGTCACAGGTTTTGACCTCAATCAGATAGCGCTCAACCAAAACGTAAGCCGCCGGAGCGCCATCAATTGCTACGACATCTACCACAGAAATCCAGGGCTGGCTGGAAAATTCGATCTTATCTTTTTGTTTGACATTCTTGAGCACATCGCCGATGAAGACGGTTTCCTTAGCGCTGCTCTTTTTCATCTCGCGCCGGGCGGGAAGCTGGCCGTGAACGTACCCGCTGGCATGTGGGCCTATTCTACGTTCGACGCCGCTGTCGGACATGTGCGCCGGTATTCAATCGCTTCCCTGCGCGAGACTGCTATGCGCAGCGGTCTCGCAGTCAAGCAATGGACCTATTGGGGCCTACCGTTAGTTCCCATGCTGGTGCTCCGCAAGCTCTGGCTGTTGGGTCAGCACGACAAAGATAAGATAATCTCCAAAGGATTCGATTCGCGGGGCAAGTTCATCAATAACCTAGTCAGCGCCATCTCTAGATGCGAACCAGTCCCGCAGGAATTCCTGGGAATTGCGCTGATGGCCGTTCTCGAACGTTCCTGAGATGCGCGTTAATTTCAGAGCCAATTGGAACGAAAAATCGCATTCCTCGTGCGAATTCTGAGCCACACTCTTGTGGATCTTCAGCCGCTCTAAGATGCCTTCCGCCCCTATCTCCGTTTACATCCCTGCCTACAACGTCGCCGAATTCCTTCCAAAATCCATCGAAAGCCTTCTCGCGCAAACTCTGACTCCCGATGAAATCCTCGTCGTTGACGACGGCTCGCGCGATGCCAGCGCCGAAATCGCCACGCGCTATTCGAAAGTCACTCTCATTCGCCACGAACAAAACCGCGGCCTCGCCGCCGCGCGCAACACTGCCTTCCGCTCGGCCCGCAACGAATTCATCGCCTCGCTCGACGCCGACTGCGTCGCCGATCCAGGCTGGCTCGCCGCGCTGGTCCCGAACCTGAGCGATCCCCAAATCGCCGGCGTCGGCGGCCGCCTTCTCGAAGGCGTCCAGCGCACCGTCGCCGATCGCTGGCGCGCCGCCCACATGCCGCAGGAATTGGGCCCCAATCCCATCGAAAATCCGAAATTCCTCTTCGGCTGCAATAATATTTTCCGCAAGTCCGCCGTTCTCGCAGCAGGCGGCTACGACGAAGCCATGCGCACCAATGGCGAGGATGCCGATCTATGCCGCAAACTTCGCGATCGCGGATGGAAACTTTTCTACGATCCGCGCGCCCGCGCCACTCATCTCCGCCGCGACACCATTCGCTCCATCCTCGACGCCTGCTGGCGCTGGCTCCTCTTCGGCTCGCGCTGGTATCCCAATGGCATGAGCCTTCGCAGCGTCGCCGGTTACGCTCTCAAAATTCACACGCGATATTTCGTCCAACTCGTGCGCAGCGACCTGCGCGCCCGCCGCTTCGAATTGCTCGGCATCGATTGCCTCACGCTCCTCCATTTTCCTTATCGCGAATTCCGACTCTGGAGACTCTCGCGTACCAATCCCGCCGCGTTACCAAGCCACATTCCACACACTCCGGCCCAGTGAAATTTCCCAAAAAACATGCTAGCGTCGATGTAGGAGCAATTGGAAATGAAGGAGTGCAAGAAAGAAGCCGCCAGCGGCTCGTTGCCGGTCGCGGAAAAATACGCTCGCCGCGGGAGATCGACGCTTGCGCCCCGCCGTAAAGCGCGCATCTCAAGTAGCGCGTCAGCCCATGAAGCGAACTTTTCGACTTTTTCCGCACACTCATCAAACGCCCCGTCGTTCACGCGTATCCCTCTCGCAAACCGCGAGGAAACGCTTCGAGGCGGTCTGAAAAGTGTTTCGGTTAGAAAGGACCCCCATCCTTTGTTTTCTATAACTTACGGGTGGTTTTAATCGAACCCTTGTTTCGGTTAGAAATTGGCCGCAGCAACCTAAAAATTGCTCCGCCCCGTCCAATACCTCATAATCGAATACTTGCATCGATGCTAAATCTTGGCGCCGCAGCCAACCGGGAATCCTGATGACAAAACGCAATCGCTCGCTGCACCGAATTTTCCTTCCCGCCGTCCTGACGCTGGCCCTCACGGCCAACGCCGCCGGCCCCGCCGCGTCGAATTCCGAGACGCTGCTCGCCACGATGCGAAAAGAATTGGCCCGCGCCAAAGCCGATCTGGCAAAAACCGATCCCCCTCCCTATTTCGTCAGCTACACCGCCTACGACACGAACGAAGTTCAAATCGTCGCGAGCTATGGCGCGATGATCGCCTCCGCCGGCGCCCATCGCCGCACCGCCGATGTGGTCATGCACGTCGGCACCGCCGCGCTCGACAACACGCACACCGAGAGCCGCGCCTCAGGCATCACATCCGGCCCGCTCCCTCTCGAAAATGATTCCGCCGCGATCTCCCGCGTCCTCTGGGAGCTCACCGATCGCGAATACAAAAAAGCTTCTCCCGCGTTCCTGAAAATCAAAACCAATACCGCCGTCCGCTCCGAAGAAGAAGACAAATCGCCGGACTTCTCCACCGAGAAGCCGCAAGACCACGTCGACGCCAGCGTTCCGAAATTCGATCTGGATGAAAAGGATTGGACCGATCGCGTCCGCCGCCTCTCCAGCGAATTCCGCAAATATCCCGAAATTTATTCTTCGCTGGTGGTCTTCTCCGTTTCGAAATCCGAATCCACTTACGTCTCGACCGAAGGCAGCGGCTTGGTCACGCCTGCCTCGTCGGTCCGCCTCGTGATTCAAGCCGAAACGCGCGCCGACGACGGCATGGATCTTCTTCGCGTGGAAACTTTCCAGGCGCTCGCGCCCGATCAGCTTCCGTCCGAAGCAGAAATCTCGAGCCGCATCCCGAAAATGGCCGACGATCTCGCCGCGCTGCGCAAAGCGCCCGTCGCCGAGCCTTTCGATGGCCCCGCGCTTCTCTCCGGCCGCGCCGCCGCCGTTTTCTTCCACGAAGTTCTCGGCCATCGCCTCGAAGGCCATCGCCAGCGCGGCGAGAACGAGGGCCAGACTTTCACGAAAAAAGTGAATCAGGTCGTGCTTCCTGAATTCCTGAGCGTCTCCGACGATCCGACCAAGCGCGAATTGAACGGCACCGTGCTCGCCGGCTGGTATCAATACGACAACGAAGGCCAGCCCGCCGAGCGCGCCGACGTGATTCAAAATGGCGTGCTGAAAAATTTCCTGATGTCGCGCGCGCCCTTCAAAGATTTCGGCCAGTCGAATGGCCACGGCCGCGGCCAGCCCGGCCTGATGCCCACCGGCCGCCAGGGCAACCTGATCGTCACCTCAACGAAAACCGTTCCCGACGCCGACATGCGCCAAAAGCTAATCGATGAAGTCAAAAAAGCCGGCAAGCCCTACGGTCTCTACTTCGAAGACATCGAAGGCGGCTTCACCCTCACCATGCGCAATCTGCCGCAAGCGTTCCAAGTGCTGCCCGTGATGGTCTGGCGCGTGTTTCCCGATGGCCGACCCGATGAGCTCGTTCGCGGCGTGGACATCGTCGGCACGCCGCTCGCCGCGCTCACGCACATCACCATCACCGGCGACAAGCAGGACGTCTTCAACGGCGTCTGCGGCGCTGAATCCGGATGGGTTCCGGTTTCCGCCGTAGCGCCCTCGATGCTCTTCTCCGAAATGGAAGTGCAGAAGCGCGCAAAATCTCACACGCGCCCGCCAATCCTAGCCCCGCCGGGCTTCGAATCCATCGCTGCCGCCCCGGCAAAAACCGATACAAAAAGTGGGGTGAAGCCATGAGCATCGGACTCGCCACGCTTCGCCCAGCAAGAAATCAATCGCGCCTCGCAATTCGAGTTGCGCTAACGACTCTATTCCTCGGCGCCGTGCTCATGGCGCCCAGCGCTCGCGGCCAGGCGGCATCGACATCATCAGCTGCGCCCGCTGCTGCGGCTTCTTCGACACCAACCGAAGCTCCGGCAAATGCCGCGCCGATCTTTTCCTCCGAAGCGCGCACTGCAGCGGATTCCGATCCCGTCTTGCAAGCCATGCTCGCGGAAATCGAGCGCTCCAAAACGCAGTTGAAAATGGACGGCGTGCAAGCCCCGTATTACATCGAATACCGCGTGATCGACATCGGCGGCGAAGCCGCCAGCGCCGTCTTCGGCGCGCTCGAATCCGACCAGCATTCCCGCGCGCGCGTGCTGCGCGTCACCGTGCGCATCGGAGATTACAAGCAGGACAGCTATTTCCGCGGCGGCCTGGGCATCGCCGATTTCGGGCCTTTCGAAAATGACGTCCTGGCGCTGCGCCAGCAACTCTGGAACGCCACCGACCGAGCCTACAAAGCCGCCGGCGAGGCCTACGCCGCGAAGCAATCGCTCTCGAAGCAGATTTCCATGGAGCACAGCGCGGATGATTTTGCCGCCGCGCTGCCGCTCGTCTCCATCGAGCCGCCCGCCAAAGTGGATCTCGACACCGAGAAATGGAAAAAGGCGATCGCGGATGCGTCCGCGCTCTATGCCAAGTATCCCGACGTGCAATCGGTCTCTTCGCTGCTGCGATTTGCGTCGGAGAACGAGTACTACGTGAACACGGAAGGCTCGGTCGCGCGCCGCGGCTGGACGCAGTACTTCCTCTCGACATTCGCATCCACGCAGGCCGAAGACGGCATGCGCCTCGCGCGCTCGCCCTTCGTGATGGTCGAAGATGCCGGCGAATTGCCCACGCCCGAAAAGTTCGTTGCCGATGCACAGGAAGTTCTCGAATCGCTGAAAGATTTGCGCCTCGCGCCGATTGTGGACGAAGAATATCGCGGCCCGGTCTTGTTCGACGCCGACGCCGCCGACGATGTCTTCGCTGAACTCGTCGGAAATAATGTGGATGGCCCGAAGCCCGAGCCCGGCGCAAGCGCGCGCACCACCGGCGATTTCGCCTCGAGTTACAAGAGCCGCGTCCTTCCCGATTTCATCACTGTAATCGACGATCCAACGCAGAAATCATTTCAAGGTCACAGTCTGGTCGGAAGTTACACATTTGATGATGAAGGCGTGAAAGCCGTGCCCGTAACCGTCGTGGACAAAGGCACGCTCACGAATTATCTGATCGGCCGCTCGCCCATTCGCGATTTCCCAGTCTCGAACGGCCACGGCCGCGCCGCTCCGGGCGGGCCCGCGATTCCGAATATCGGCGTTCTCTTCCTACAGTCCACGAAGACCATGCCGCTCGCGGACCTGAAGAAGAAATTGATCGCCATGTGCCAGGACGAAGGCAAGCCGTACGGCTACTACGTCGAGACGCTCGGCGAAGAGCTAAGCCCGCGCCTGCTCTATCGCGTTTGGGTGAAAGATGGAAAGGAAGAATTGGTGCGCGGCGCGGTATTCAACGAGCTCGACACGCGCGAACTGCGCAATGATTTGATCCTTACCGGCGACAGCCCGCTAGTTCGCAACCGCGAAGGAAATGTCCCCACAACGGTCATCGCTCCCGCGCTGCTCTTGGACGAACTAGAAGTGAGGCGCGCCGACACGCCAAAAGACAAGCTGCCGGATTATCCCGCACCGCCGATTCCCGGCGCGCATTAATTTTAATTTACGGATTCTGCGAAAGCTGCTTGGCCCAGTGCGAGAGATGATTGAGCGTGGGCGCGTGCGTGTGATCGAGCTTGAGCGGCGTGATTGAGATTGCTCCGGCGAAAATTGCGGCGTAGTCGGTGTCCGGCTCGATGCCCTCTTTGATCGTTTGCTCGTGCAGCCAGAAATAAGTCCGGCCGCGCGGATCTTTGCCGGGCTGGAGTAGATTGCGCGAAATTTTCGAGGACTGCCGCGTGAAGCGGACGTCGCCCGTCCATACTTGTGGCACGTTCACGTTCAGCAGGACGCCTTTCGGCAATCCTTCCTTCAAAATCAGCGGCGCGAGATTTCGCGCAAATTGCGCGGCGGGGCCGAAATCGATATTTTTCTTGTCGCGGTACGAAAGCGAAATCGCAAACGAAGGAATGTGATTGATGGCCGCTTCCATGGCCGCGCCGACCGTCCCGGAATAATAGATATTCTCGCCAAGATTCCCGCCGCGATTGATGCCGGAAACTACGAGATCGGGCGGCTCGGGAAACAGCGTGTGCAGCGCGATGATCATGGCGTCGGCGGGCGTGCCCTCCACGGCCCATTCGCGCGGCGCCACTTGATCGCAATAAATCGGCTGCCGTAGCGTCAGCGATTGCGCCGCGGCGCTGCGTTCCTGGCTCGGCGCCACGATGCTCACCGACCCGACCGCCTCCAGCTCCTTCGCCAGCGCGCGAAGCCCCGGCGCGGAAATTCCGTCATCGTTGGTTACGACAATATGTGGCATGGAATTCGAACCGGCCTGACCCGGCGACTCGAGTTGGCTAACCGTATCCGCCCAAGCGTGGAGAGAAAGATGGTCGGGACGACTGGATTTGAACCAGCGACCTCACGCACCCCAAGCGTGCGCGCTACCAGGCTGCGCCACGTCCCGACTGGGACTGCCCACAAATCAGGTTATCACTCGGATTTGAGCAGGGTCAAGATGGCGCCGAGTTCTTCGCGCAAATCGAGAAGCACTTTGCGGTGCGCGCGCGCCGAGGAAGCCGATTGCGGCGGGCCGCTGAGCGCCACGCGCGTGGGCGCGGGGCCTTGGGCGTGCGCGGTGGAGCTTTCGGATTTCAGTCCGGAGCTGCCGGCAGCGAGATCGGCAAGATGCTTGCGGGCGCCGGCAATGGTGAAGCCTTCGTCGTAAAGCAGCCGCTTGATTTCGAAGACGGTCTCGATGTCTTCGCGGCGGTACAAGCGATGGCCGCTCGGACTCTTCACCGGCTGCAGCGTGGGAAATTCGGATTCCCAGTAACGCAGAACGAAAGCCTTGGTCGCAGTGATGCGGCTGACTTCGCCGATGCGAAACAAACTCTTCGGCGGCAAAGCATTCAAGATGGGAGCAACAGCAGCCATGTGCGTATCGTAGGCCGTTTTCAGCCGGTGTCAATACTCGGATCGAAGTTGGCGGTGGAAAATTTGTACCGCCGGCGTCCCTGCCGGCGTCTTACGACGAACTCTTCGCCACTTGCAGCAATTGTGCGCGGACCACCCACTCCAACCAACACCACTAATTTAATCCCGAGCGCCGCGCAAATTTGAGATTCCCGCCAACTTGCGCGCTCGTCAGATGCCGGCGGGGACGCCGGCGCTACGGACGGATCGGATCGCGGCGGCCGACTTTGCGTAGGCGTTGGATGAAGCGGATTGGGGCGCCTACGAAATGGAATTTCTCGCGCAATTGATTTTCGAGGAAGCGCTGGAAGCTGAAGTGTAGCGGCTTGTTTTGATTGGTGAAGAGAATGAACGTGGGCGGCGAGGATGAGGCTTGGGTGATGTAGTAAATCTTCATCTTGCGGCTCGCGGGAGAAGTGCCGCGCTCTAGATCGACGTCGGCTAGCCAGCGATTCAGTTCGCCGGTGGAAATTCTGCGGCGGCGGGCTTCGGCTACTTTGTCGATCAGCGGGAAAAGTTTCTCGGCGCGCTCACCGGTCTTGGCGGAAAGAAAGACGATCGGAGCGTAGGAGAGGAATTTCAATTTTGCGCGGACGAGCTTTTCGTAATCCTGCGCCAAGCTTGCGGGATCGATGGAGTCGGCGATTCTGAGCGATTGGCGGCGCGCGGAATCGGCAGTGAGCACGGCGCGATTGAATTTCTCCGCGACCGCGGCCTGGCGTCCGCCGGCTTTCTTTGATCGCGCGGCGCCGCGCGAGCGGGAGCGAGCCTCGCGTACCGAGATCACGCGTTCGCGCGCGGGCTTCGGATCGCGCTTGGGCGGCGCCGATGCTTTTGCGCGGGCGAGGTCCATCGCCAGATCCCATTTGTTCATCACGATGATCACCGAGCGGCCGGATTCTTCGGCATAGCCGGCGATGGTGGCGTCGTGGGCGGTGACTCCGAACGAGGCGTCCACTACGAGCAGCGCGACGTCGGCGCGCTCGAGATGGCGCTTGGCCATGATGACGCTCAATTTTTCCGCGACGAGTTCCGTCTTGCCCTTGCGGCGGATCCCGGCGGTGTCGAGGAAGCGGTAGGCGACGCCGTCGCGAATGGTGACCGTGTCCACTGCGTCGCGCGTGGTGCCCGGCTCGGGCGAGACGATGGCGCGCTCGCTTTCCACCAGGCGATTCAGCAGCGTGGATTTGCCCACGTTCGGCCGTCCGATAATCGCGACATTAATTTCCGGCAGAGCTTCGGGGGCTTCGCCCTTCGGAAACGACGCGGTGAGACCGTCGAGCAATTCATCGAGGCCGAAGCCGTGCTCCGCGGAAATCGGATAGACGTTGTCGGACATTTCATAGAACGGAGCGGCGAGGAAGGCTTGCTGCGGCGTGTCCACTTTGTTCGCAGCGATGATCGGTGGCTTGCCCGCGCGGCGCAGCAATTCGGCGAGTTCCTGATCGAGAGGCACGGGGCCGGTGCGGGCATCCACGATCTGCACGACGAGCGTCGCGTCATCGATAGCCTTGCGCGCCTGCCGCAGAATTTCGCCAGGAATCCCGGCCTGCGAATCAGGAACGATGCCGCCTGTGTCCACAATCTCGAACGGCTTACCGTCCCAGGTGACCGCCCCGTAGATGCGATCGCGCGTGATCCCAGGCTCGTTGGTGACAATCGAGCGGCGCGTGCCAGTCAAGCGATTGAAGAGCGTAGATTTGCCGACATTGGGCCGGCCGACGATTACGATGGATGGAAGTTTTTCAGTCATGATAATTTCTGCGGAGCCAGCAATAATCTTTCGTAAGCCACAGCCCACTCGCGCTGCTCCGGGGTTTCGGGGACCTTCATGCCGCGCGCGGCGGAAAGTTGATGGAAGGCCGAGGTTACGTTGCAGCTGTGTGAGAGCATGACGCACGCGGCGATCATAGGCGATCGGCCGATCCCCGCGCGGCAGTGGATTGCGATTGAATTTCCAGTGGAACGAAATTCTCGCAGCTCTGCGACCACGGAGATGGTCTGCTCATCGAGTGCAGGCACGCGCATGTCTTCGATCGGCAGCCGGACAAACGTGAGGCCGACATTCTCACACGAATCTCCTTCGGCTTCGAGTTCCAGCTCTTTTTGCTCTGCGTCCGTCAGCAGAGAGACGAGCACGGAAAATCCTTGATCGCGAATCGAGCGAATTTCATCTTCGAGCCAGTCGCCGCCTCTTGGCCGCGCCATCACACCAATCTTTGAGCCGCCACTGAAGGCGACGCTATAAATCGTCCAAAGCATGTCCGTTGGCCGGAAAACGACCAGAAGTGCTGATCCGAGCGGGCCGAAGCCAAATACAGTGACTGCTCAATCGGCAGAGCCAGCTTACTACTTCTCGGGCTCCGTGCTATCGTAGAGTTTTCGGCGGCCCCCTACAGAAAAATCCGTGAGTCCAGTGACCAAGCGCGCGAAGGATGCTTCAGCGAAAGATGTCTCCATGGCCGATATTTTCGGCGATGGCGGATTGTTGGCGAAGCGCCACCAGTCGTATGAATTCCGGCGCGGACAGCTCGAGATGGCGGAGATTGTCGAAGAAGCTTTCGCCAAGCACCAGCACGCGCTGATCGAAGCGGGCACGGGCACCGGCAAGACGCTCGCTTATCTTTTGCCTGCGATTCGCAGCGGGCGACGCGTGGTGATTTCCACGGCCACGAAATCGCTGCAGGAGCAGCTCTTCCACAAGGACATTCCCTTCCTGCAAAAACATTTTGCGCCGGATTTGAAAGTGGCGTTGATGAAGGGGCGCAACAATTTTCTTTGCCGCCACAAAGTGCATTTGATGGCTGGGCAGCCGGTGTTGAAGGGCATGGACGAAGTGGACTGGTTCACGCAGATTCGCGATTGGGAGAAATTGACGGAGACCGGCGATCGCGCGGAGCTGAATTTTTTGCCGGATGATGCGGATTTGTGGCACCGTCTCGATGCGCGCAGCGATACCTGCACGGGACAGAAATGCGACGAGTTTCAGAATTGCTTCATCACTGCGATGCACCAGCGGGCGCAGGAAGCGGACGTGATCATCGTCAATCACCATTTGTTTTTTGCGGACCTGGCGATTCGCCAGGATGATTTCGGAGCGATCCTGCCGGAATACAGCGCGGTGATTTTCGATGAGGCGCATGAGATTGAAGATGTGGCCAGCGATTATTTCGGGCGCGGCGTTTCGAGCTACAAATTCGACGAGCTTTCGCGCGATGCGGAGCAGACGTTGAAGATGTTGAGCATTGATGCACCCACGCTGCGCCGCGCGGTAACACGGATGCGCGAGCGGGCGCACGAATTCTTCGAGCTTTTCGGCGCGCGTGAGGGGCGGCATCCGTTCGAGCCGACCGAGCGGGCGTCGTTCGTCGAGAATCATCGCGAGACTTACGAAGAATTTACGGCGGCGCTGAAGCGCGTGGAGGCGGAGATGGCGGCGCTGCCGGCGAAGCCCGAGGAAATCGTGTCCCTTGCGCGGCGGGCTTCGGAGGCGCGGCGCGAGCTGACTTTCCTGCTCGAGAGCGACGAGAAAAATTACGTGTACTGGTTCGAGCGGCGCGGGCGCGGAGTGTTTCTGGCGGCCACGCCGATCGATGTGAGCGCGATCCTGCGCGAGAAATTGTTCGAGCAGTTCGATACGATCGTGCTCACTTCCGCAACGCTCGCGGTTGCAGGGCATTTCGACTATTTGAAGCAGCGCCTGGGCCTCGATACGGTGCGCGAGCGCGTCCTGCCGCAGGAATTCGATTTTCGCGAGCAGGCGGTGCTTTATATTCCGGAGCGTTTGCCGGATGTGCGCGACGCGTCATTTCAGGCGCGCGCGGCTGAGGAAATTGCCGGATTGCTCGAGATTACCGAGGGGCGGGCGTTTTGTCTGTTCACGAGCTACGTGCAGATGCGCGACGCATTCGAGCGCCTGAAAACGAAAGTGGATTTTCCGTTGATGTTGCAGGGGACGGCGCCGCGCTCGGTGTTGCTCGAGCGCTTCAAGACCACGCCGAATGCGGTGCTCTTTGCGACCGCGAGTTTCTGGCAGGGCGTGGACGTGCCGGGCGCGCAGCTTTCTTGCGTGATTATTGATCGATTGCCGTTTGCGGTGCCGAGCGATCCGGTGGTCGCGGCGCGCGTACGGGCGTTGAAGGAAGATGGGCGCGATGCGTTCGCCGAATATCAAGTGCCGGAAGCGGTGCTGGCCCTGAAGCAGGGATTCGGGCGGCTGATTCGTTCGCGCAGCGATCGCGGCGTGCTGGCCATTCTGGACAACCGGATTCGCCGCATGCGCTATGGTAGAATTTTCTTCGAGTCGTTGCCGGATTATACGACCACGTTCGATCTCGCCGCCGTCGAGCGCTTCATGCAAAATTCGTGATAGAGACGTGCGTGCGGGAGAATTGTCGCCGATAGAAATTCGGGGCAAGGCAGGGTTCATGTTCGAAGTCAGCGTCGATGAAACTTTTTCCGCCGGGCACGCGCTGCGCGGCTACAAGGGCAAATGCGAAAACGTGCACGGGCACAATTACAAGGTGCGCGTCACCTTGGCGGGCGCCGAACTCGATTCGGTGGGCCTGCTTTATGATTTCGTGCATTTGAAGCAGGTGATTCAGGGCGTGATTCGCTCGCTCGATCACCGCTTTCTGAATGATTTCGCGCCGTTCGATACCACCAATCCTTCGGCTGAAAATATCGCGCGGCATATTTTTGACGAAATCAGCCAGCAAATGAAGCCGGTGGAAAATGGCGCGGCGATTTCGAGCATCACGGTTTGGGAGACGGATGTGACCTCGGCGACTTACCGGCCGTAGGCGGCAGCAGCGAAGCCATGAATAAAGCCTTCCTCGTGATTTGGATTCCCGCGATTGCCACGTCGTTTTATTGGTTGTACGAAGGCTACAGCCTGCGCGCCGCGATTCTGGGGACCATCGCGGAATTGGCCATCGCGGCAGGAGTCATCTTGTTTTTGCGGCGGAGAGAAAAGCAGGCCGCACGTCGAACTTAGTAGTGATAAATCGTAGTAGCGCCGTGCTTCATTTTTGGACGTGGCGTCGTCACCGATCGTCGGATGCCGGCAGAGACGCCGGCGCTACTCGCAGAAGATTTGCACGCGCTTGCCGTTGCCTTTGTCCACGTCAATGCGCATGTCTTCCATTGAGCCGGTCATCGCGCCTAATGTGGCGACGTCAATCCCAAGATCAGCCAGCTTTTCCGTAACGCCAAGCGGGAGGACGGCCATCAACCGCGAGCCCGTGCGCGTGAACGCCATCGGCATGCGGATATTGACCTGCTCGTGGCCCGGCCGATCGACAACGATGCGCATGACGCGCGGCTGCTTCGGCGCCGCGCCGGCGTCCGGCGCCTTTTCCTTCGCAGTTGCGTCGCCGCTCGATGCGTTAAGCTTGTCCAGCAGCTTTTCAGCATCTTCGGCGGAAATTTTCCCCTCAGCCAGCATCTCCAAGATCTTCTTCGTTTCCGCGGACATGTTTCGTTCCTCCTTAGGCGTTTTTAACTGAGCTTTTCGAGAGCCTCTTCCACCGTCAATTCGCCGCGAGCCAGTTGCTCGAGAACGTAGAGATTCGGCGATGGGCCTTGGAAGCTTCTGTCGAGCACAGCGGCGATGGCGTTGAGCCGATTTTTGACTGTGGGATAGCTGATATTAAAGATGCTCTCCATTTTCTTGAGCGAACCGTGATGGCGCAGGAAAGCGATGACGAAGGCTTGGTCGTCGAGGTTTAGGCTGCTCAAAGGAGTAAGCGCAAAGCTACCCTGCATGACGAAACTGCAGGTGGGGCAAGCCATGCGGGAGATGGTTAGAGGGCGCTTGCAGTCGGGGCATGTTACGCTGGCGATTTCCATGATATCCTATCGTTTCATCAATATTATGAATATAAAACTGAATAAAGTCAAGTACATAATTCACTTTATTTATTATTGGCGACTGATACCTGGATAATGGTGCTCAGAAGTCCCAGCCGCTGTCTCGGCCTCCTAAGGGCCGGGCAAGGGGCCGAGAGGACGGCGCCCGCAGCGGCTGGCCCGCTCACGCGCACAATCCCGGCTCGGCGTGCGAGTCGCTTCAATCGTCGATACGCGCTGTTTCAGTTTTGTGCGGAGTCAGATCGGGCTATACTCCGCGCCATGGCGACGGCAGAAAAGCAGAAGGCGGTTGTGCTTCTCAGCGGTGGATTGGATTCCTGCGTCACCGCAGCTATCGCCCGCGAGACGCATCAACTTGCGCTGCTGCATGCGAGTTACGGGCAGCGCACCGAGGAACGCGAGAGGCGCGCATTTGACGAGATTGCGGATTTTTATGATGTGCCCGAGCGGCTGGTAATTCGCCTGGACGCGCTCTCGCAGATCGGCGGCTCGGCGCTGACGGATCCGAGCATCGAAGTGCCGGAAGAAGGCATCAATCCGCGTGCGATTCCGATCACTTATGTTCCCTTCCGCAACGCGCATTTTTTATCGGCAGCGGTGAGCTGGGCGGAAGTGATTGGAGCATCGGCGATTTTCGTGGGCGCGGTCGCCGAAGACAGCTCCGGCTATCCGGATTGCCGCCCGGAATATTATCGAGCCTTCGAGAAAGTGATTCGCGCGGGCACGAGGCCGGACACGCACATCGAAATCGCGACGCCGGTGATCGGCATGCGTAAAAATGAAATCGTACGGCGAGGGCTGGATCTCGGCGCGCCGCTCGAGTTGACGTGGTCCTGCTATCAATTCGACGAAGCAGCTTGCGGCGCCTGCGATAGTTGCCGGCTGCGCCTGCGCGCGTTCAGCGAGGCCGGAGTGCCCGACCCTATCGCTTACCGGACGCGAGTTGGGTCATAATACGCTTGGAATCAGCCGGCGGGGTGGCCCGGTCGAAATATTGGGAATTCGCAGGCAGTTTGGAAGGAGGCAGCTATGAAGAAAAATTTGATGCGCTTCTGTGGAATGTTTGCGCTGGTCCTGTTGGCAGCCGCGAGCGCCGCGGCGCAAGGACTTGGGCGGCTCGACGGCGAAATCCGCGACACGCAGGGCAATCCGTATCCCGACGTGACGGTGGTCATTAAGAATCCGGACACGGGTCAAACCTTGACGGTGAAGACCGATAAGTCCGGGAAATTTACAGCGTTGGGATTGCGCACCGCGGTTTACAACCTCACGATTTCTAACGAGAAGGACAAACTGACTTTCCAGGATCAGTTTCACGTCGACGAAACGGGCGAGAACAATTACAAGCTGAATCTCAAGGAAATGTTGGCCAAGCAAGGCGTGATAAATCCCGAAGCCGAAAAGAAGCGCCAGGAAGAAGCCCAGAAGACCGAGGGGATGAAAGCTCATTTCGACGCCGGCATGGCGGCAATGAATGACGCAAAAGCGGTGAAGACGCAATTGCAAGCCGCGCCGACGGACCAGGGACTGAAGGACAAGCTCGCCGCCGATTACCAGACGGCGATCACGGAACTCAAGCAGGCCGAGCAACTCGTGACTGCCAAGGATGCCGGCAACCACGCCGTAATCTGGGCGCAGCTGGGTGTGGCAGAGGAAGGCACGGCGCAATGGGGAGACGCCGCCAACGCTTTCGGCAAAGCGGCGGAACTAAAGCCGACGCCAGGCTACTACGTGGCGGAAGCAACGGACCTGGCCAAGGCGGCGAAATACGATGACGCGCCAGCAGTTTGCGACAAGGCGATCGCGGCCGATCCGACACTCGCGGCCATGTGTTGGAAGAATCTCGGCATCGTTCTCTCGAACGCCGGAAAATTCAAGGAGGCGGTCGAATTTCTTCAGAAGGCCACCACTGCGGATCCCAAAGACGCGCAGGCATGGTATTTGCTCGGGAATTCGCTCGCCGCAATGATTGACAGCAAGCAACAGGGCGAGAAGATGATCTACATCATTCCGCCAGGAACCAAGGAAGCCTACCAGAAGTGCATCGACGCGAATCCCAGCGGCCCTTATGCGGGGCAGGCCAAGGAATCTCTCGCGGGCCTCGATCAGTTGGATCAGGGCGTAGATACGACGGTTGGAAAGCGGCCGACGAAGAAGAAGGGCTCGGGGAATTAGAGGCACGCGGCTATAGGTGCGAGAGAGACTGCGCCAGAACTCAGCCGATCGCGCTCAGCGGTTGAGCGCCCAAATAAAAAACCGTTGTGCGCACTCGATTTGGATACGCGAGAGTGATATGCTCCCGCTACCTTGAGGCTACGACGTGGCTGAGCCCGCGACGCCAGAGCCCGCCGTGCAACGGCGGCGCAGCACACGCATCGCTCGAAGCGTGCCTCTCACTATCCGCGGCGTCGATCTTCTCAGCCAGCCTTTCGAAGAACGCACTACCACACTTTCCTTCAACACCTTCGGCTGCCGCTATCCCTCGCGCCATCATCTGCCGAAGAATACCTGGGTGACTCTCGAAGTCCCCTCCGACGAAGCCGCAGAAGGAAAACGCCGCGTTCGTGCGCGTGTTGTGTGGATCCAAAAGCCGCGCTCCGTGCGCGAGCTCTTTCAGGTATCGGTGGAACTCGAGTCGCCGGGCAATATCTGGAGCCTCGAAGTGCCGCCGGACGATTGGTCAACGGCGGACTCGCGATTTGCCGCCGCCATTGAAGAGGATCGCAAGGCTGCCGATGTCATAACTTCGTGGCTGCAGCCGGGCGAAACACTCGCCGTAGTTCCCGACGCACCACCAAGGGATAGGCCCATCCGGAAATTGGAGACCCCCGTGTCAGAAATCTTCGAGCGCGATCGTGAAGTGAGCAAAGGAAATGGATCGGACGAGCCGTCCGCACCGGCATTTGGATTCGCCGGAGCCGTCGCGCGCGAACAGGCCGAGCCCGGGGAGATCGAAAGCCCGCTGCTGCGAGAATTGAAGGCGCAGCTCGAGCGCGAGGCGCAGCGCGCCGTTGAAGAAGCGGCGTCGAACGCTACGCAATCTTTGAAGCGCGTGTCCGAAGAAGCGGAAAGGCAGAACCTCGCATCTGCGGAATCTCTGTTCGAGCGCTGGAAGGAATCGATCGAGCGCGAGCGCGAAAGCGCGCGGGAAGAGACCACCAAGAGCGTGGCCGAGCAAATCGCCGGCGCGCGGGATGAAATCGCTTCGCATTTCACGGGACAGATGGCCTGGGCGCGCGAAGAAATTCGCTCGGATCTCAAGCTGGAGTTCACCTCGCATCTTGATCAAGTACGCGGGCTGGTCGCCGACCTCGAGAAGAATGCTCAGGCTCTGCGCGAAGAAGCCGGCGCGGTTACTTCAGCGTCGGATCGCATGGCGCAGATCAAGATCAGCCTGGAAGCTGCGGAAGCGGCCGTGGATCAGCGCATGCGGCGGATGAATGACGTCGCCATTCAGGATTCCGTGCTGCTCGAGGAAATGGGCGAGGCTTGGCGCGGGCAGCTCGACGAGCAGATGAAATCGGCGGGCCGCGAGTGGGATGAGTTGCTGCAGACTTCGCTCGATGGAGCGGCGCAGCGGCTGGCTTCGCGGCTGGCGGAAGGCTCGCAGTCGGCGCTGGAAGGCGCGGAGAGCAAGCTTTCCGAACGCATCGCGCAACTGGCGCAGCCGGTGACTTCGGCGGTGTCCGATGCGCGCGCGGCGCTGCTCGAAATCCGCACTTCGCTCGACGAGGAATTGCACCGGGCGCGCACTTCTTTGCGCGAGATCGAAAGCGCGGCCGAGCGCATGACCGAATTTTCGTCGCAGATGGATGCGGCGACGCACGACGCCGTGAACCAGTTGCACCGGCGGCTGGAAACTGCGCTGGAATCGCAGGCGGCGGAGCTGCGCCGGCAAGCCGATGCCATCGCCGCGGAAATGCCGCAGCGGATTCAGCCCGCGCTGGATGCTGCCGGGCAAATGCTTGTCGGGCGGACGCTGGCGGAGCTCGATGCGCGCTTGACGCCTCATCTCGAGCGCGTTCCGGAATTATTGCGGCAGCTTACGGCTCATGAAGTGCAGGCTGAAGAGAGCCTGCGAATGCACCGCGAGCGATTGCGCCAGGCTGCCGAAAGCAGCCGCCGCGACGCTGCCGCGCAGCTCGAACAGGCGTTCGCGGGCGTGCGCAGTGAATTCGAAGCGGCGCGCGGCGAGGCGCTGGTGAAGTGGAGCGAGGAGTTGAGCGCGAGCGGGGCGCGCGCGGCGCACGCGGCCATAGAGGATCTGGTGAAGTCCGCGGAGTGGCACAAAGAAGAAGCCAAGGCGCATGTCGAGAATCTGACGCAGGAATCGCTGCGCCGGGCAGAAGGAGTTTTCGAGGAGCGGACGCGCGCGGCTTCCGAGAGCCTCGGCGTGGAGCTGGAGAAGCGCAAAGCGGTGTTTGCGGAGGGCGCGCAAGCGCAGCTTGAATCCGCGGCGGCAGGCGTTGAAGCACGGTCTGTGGCAACGCTGACGCAGGCTTCCGATGCGGCTTCGAAAGTGTTCGAAGAGCGCGTGAACGCGACTGCTTCGGGGCTGTTCAAAGAATTCGAGGAAGCCGGCGCGAAAGCGCTCTCGGAGAAAGAAACTCAGGTCGAACGGATTTCGGAAAAAGTGCGCGTCAATTTTGAAGAGTCGGCGGCGGGGCTTCTCGATCGCTATCGCAACGATATTGCCGCGCAGGCCTCGCGGCAACTTGCCGAGGTGCGCGAGACTCATGCGCGGGAATTGGCGGCCGCGGTGGAAGCTGCGCGCCTCGAGCGAACGGCGCGCGACGCGGATTCGCGCGAAAATCTGTCGCGCACACACGACGAAGCCCTTCGCCAGTATGAAGACACTCTGCAGCAGAGAAATGCAGCGTGGGTGAACGAGGCGGTCGATAAGCTCAATCAGAATGGGCAGATTGCCGTTGCGTCGCTCTCGCGATTTGGGGAACAGGCGCTGCGCGGCTCATTCCTGAAAATCTTCGAGCAGATTGCGGATGCCATCCGCGTGAGCCTTGCCGAACCAGCGAGCGCCAATGCGGATACGAAGGCGATGGGCGCGGCTGCATCAGCTTCCTCTTCGGCGCCGCCGCCGATGGTGAATCCAGGCGCCGCAGGGCACGATTCGCACGCCGGGATTTAGGCGCAAAAACTAGTCGCCGTCCCCTGCAGCGGACGCCCCCACGATGGCAATCCCACACAGCATCTAGTATGCGTAGTGCCGCAGTTCGTAATCTGGTGCTCGCCGCCAATCGCTGCTAGCCTGCGGTGGGAAACTGCAAATGAATCCGGCCAGCACGCAAGGAAAAACCACCCCGGAAGCCGGCTCGATCGCCATTTTTCAGGTCGAGACACGGCAACGAGCATAAATCGCGGTAACTCACTGAAAATAAAAGACGGGCGTCATTTATGGTCGAGACAAAATGGCACCCCCTAGAGGCCTCTTGTGCGGCTCTCAACGGCATTGAAATCCTCGTAGGGATCCCGAGATTTCGCCATACAAATCTGAAGCGTGTTCCGTGGGAACGATCCGATATCAAAGCGGATGCATCGATTCCGGAGAAGCGCTCGTGAGCTATTTGCGGCCGGCGATGTCGCGGAGGGCGGCGGCTACGAATTCTACTTGCTCGACTTGCAATCCGGGAAAGAGGGGAAGACTGAGGACCCGCTCGCAGGCGCGTTCGGCTTGCGGCAGGCTGCCCTGCGGAATGCCGAGCGTGACGTAGGCGGGTTGAAGATGCAGCGGACGCGGATAGTGGATCATGGTTTCGATGCCGCGATCCGCGAGCAGCCGCCGGACGCAGTCGCGCTCATTAACGTAAACGACGAAGAGATGATAGGCGCACTCATCGCGCGAATCATCGAGCGGGATATCGACGCGCACATCGGCGAGCGATTGGCGGTAAGCGGCGGCCAACTGGCGGCGCCGCGAATTCCATTCCTCGAGATGGCTGAGCTTCACTTGCAGCACCGCGCCCTGAAATCCGTCCATGCGGTAGTTGTAACCGACGAATTCATGCTCGTAGCGGTGGGATTGGCCGTGATTGCGTGCAGCGCGCGCGAATTCGGCGATGCGGTCGTCGTTTGTGGTGAGCGCGCCGCCTTCGCCGTACGCGGCGAGATTTTTCGTGGGATAGAAGCTGAACGCCGCTGCCTGGCTTAGAGAACCGGCACGGCGGCCGCGATAGCGCGCGCCGTGGGCTTGCGCCGCATCTTCGAGGACCCTGAGTTTGTGATGCGCGGCGATCTCCATGATCCGGTCCATGTCAGCCGGACGGCCGTAGAGATGCACGGGAAGAATTGCTTTCGTCGCGCGAGTTACGGCGCGAGCAATTTTTCCGGGATCAATATTGCCCGCCGCATCCACGTCGACGAAAACGGGCCGCGCGCCGCAGTAGGTGATGGCTTCGGCGGTGGCAAGAAATGTGTTCGGCGTGGTGATGACTTCGTCGCCGGGTTGCACGCCGAGAGCCAGCAGGCCGAGATGCAGAGCGCTGGTGCCGGAATTGAGCGCGACGCAGTGCTTTACTTCGCAGTACGCGGCGAACTGCTTCTCGAAGCGCTCGACTTCCTCGCCGAGGATGAAACTGGCATTGCGGCAGACGCGATCGAGTGCGGGAAGAATCTCATCGCGCAGTGAAGCATATTCAGCTTTCAAATCAAAATACGGAACCACGGTCGCGGCCGCTGTGGTCATCTTCCCCGCCTTCGCTGTCACTTTACTTCAAATCGGCGCAACGTCTCAAGCTGCAGAGGTACCGCCGGCGCTACCTCAGAAGCCCGAAAGAGCTTGCGGGACATTTCACCGGCAAGGCACAATCTCTGCGCTTACTTCGTGCTGCAGAGCAATGGCAGAGATCTAGCCGCGCCACGAAAGGCGTTCGGAGCCCTACCGGGCAACTGCGGCTCTTCAACTGGAATCTCTAGGATGACGAAACGCACAGGAGGATCGGCGTAATGCGAAAGTTCTTGGGACTCGGAATTCTGATTGCGGCCGCGGCTTTGCCCGCGAGCGCGCAGATCACGCCGAAATACGAAATCAGCGGCGGCTATCAATACATGGCGTATTACAGCACGGCCGGCGCATCGCGGATCAACATGAACGGCGCGGACGGGTCGGTCACCTACAATCTCTTACGCTGGGTCGGCGTCGGATTTGATTTCAGCGGAGGGCACAACAGGCAATCGTCTTCGGATCCCGCCGTCAACGGAGAGACCACGACTGTCTTCACTTATCTCGTCGGCCCGCGATTCTATCCGTTCGGCCACCACAAATTGACGCTCTTCGGCGAGGCGCTCTTCGGCGGAGGCTATTTGCGCGCTGGCATCCCGGCCGTTCCGCCGTTTCCACAACAGACGCTGAGCGATCAGGCGTTTGCGTGGGCGGGAGGTGCGGGAGTTGATTACGCGCTGGGCGATCACTGGGCCATCCGGCTGCAGGCCGATTATCTATCGACGCGCTTCTTCAGCTCGACGGCGGGATCGCAGGGCAACGAACGGCTGATCGGCGGGGTCGTCTATCGCTTCGGAGTAAGAGGACCGCGCCGCCACAAGTAGCATCGGCGCGCAGAGTCTCGCACAGCAAGACGGCGAAACCGAGGATCAGGCGCGCGAGTCTGTTCTAAGTTCATCGGGAAAGTGGAGTTGCGGATTGTTGGAACTGGCCGCCTTGGGCAGTGAATCGGTAAGAACGAGGTCGATGCGCGCCATGGCTTCGTCGATCCGGCGCATGCGTTCATTCTTATCATCAAGGACGGCGGACAATTCGATCAACGTCATGGCGCTGCGCAGGCTGCGATTCAATTCACCGACGAGGTGCATGCGTTCTCTGGCTCTCTCGAATTCCTGGTCCCTCTGCGTCTTCAGTTGATAAAGCAGAAGTGCCGCGCCGCCCAGTACACCGATCACGCAGTCATTCAGGATTGTGGCGGCGATTGGGATCCCCATGCGATCCAGCACCATGTCGATATAATGGCTCGCGGAGGCGAGTACGACGATCGTAAGAATGACCGGAACGACCGGGTCGAGAGCGAAGCGGCGTGGACGTTTCTGAGAGGGTTTCATCGATACTTCTCCAGTAGAAAACAGTTCGATTCATTCATAACGAGCCAAAAACATTTGATGCGCTCGTCCGAAATCGGACAACTAGAATGTCTTTCCAGTCTGGGGGACGCTCCGGTTCCGGAAGGCTGGCAAGACCCTACCTCAAGCCACCCACGCAAGCAAGAAATTTTAATTCCGGGAGCGGGGGCTCAGCCGACTGGACGCTTCCAGGCGAGAGGAGTAAAGTGCAGCACGTTGCGAGGGCGGTTGCCGCCTGCGGCTGAGAGCTTCTGTGCTGCGATCGTAGCGTCTGGGCTGCAGAACTAAACAATCCAGCCACAACTTGAAACTTGGAGGACACGCGGATGAGGATGCTTGTGCAGGTGAAGTTTCCGCACGACCCATTCAACACGAGGGTGAAAAACGGAAGCGCGGGAAAGAGAATCGGAGAGATTCTCGCGGATTTGAAACCCGAGGCGACTTATTTTACAGAGCTAGACGGCCACCGCGGGGCGATTCTGATTGTGGAGGTGGCCGAACCTTCGCGGGTGCCGGCGATTGCCGAACCGTGGTTTCTTTCTTTCGGCGCGAGTTGCGAGTTTCGCGTAGTGATGTCGCCGGATGAGCTCGGCAAAGCCGGCCTCGACAAGCTTGGGAAGAAGTGGGCCTAAAGCGCCGGGAGAGTAGACGCGTCGCACTGAGCGCCGAGGACGGAGTCGTGAGAGTTGCCCTGGCTGACATTCATCCCGCCTCGAGCGCAAAATGTCTCCAGGCCGAGCACACTTCCGATCGAGAATTTCCACTTGCGCCGAGCCAAAGTTCCGGTGCAGATTAACGGACAATGAACGTACCCCTGGATACCCCGCTCAAGCGGCGAGCTCTGATCGCCGGTTCCGCGCTCGTAGCGGCGATATTTGGCTACTCGGCGGTGAAGTTGGCGCTCGCATCAAACCGGATGTATTCCGAGGATCCTGCGAAGATGAAGAGCGCGATCGCGCTCGAGCCCGGCTATGCCGAATATTGGGATCGTATGGGCCGCCTTCTGCAATTCGAACTGGATGCCCAGGATCTGCCGGGCGCGCTGAAGGATTACCAGACCGCGGTGAAGCTGAGTCCGCGTACGGCGCGCTACTGGGTGGACCTGGCGGTGGTGCAGGAGAACCTGGGAGACGTGCAGCAGGCGCGGGACGATTTCGCTCAGGCGCTTGCGGCGTATCCTGCGTCAGCGGAAATCCGCTGGGAGTATGCGAACTTCCTGCTCCGCCAAGGAGAACTTTCGCCCGCGCTGGCGGAAATGCGCAAGAGCATCGCCGGCGACCCGAGCCTGCTGCCGCTGGCGGTGACGCGCGCGTGGCGTGCCACCGGGGACGCCGATCAACTAGCGGCGAATGTGTTGCCGCGCGACCCGCACGCCTACCTCAATACACTCGATTTTTTTGCGGAAGACAAAGACGTGGACGCTGGATTGCGCATCTGGAGCCATCTCCCAGAGCTGCATCAGGAATTTCCCATTGAGAAGCTGTTTCCGTTCTTCGAGGAGATGATTCGCGAGAATCGCGCTTCGGACGCGGAACGGGTGTGGAGCAAAGCGCTGGAGATTTGCGGGATTCCCCACGAGAGACTCCGCGATGAACTGCTCTTCAACGGCGGCTTTGAAAACGACATATTGAACGGCGGGCTCGATTGGCGGCTGAGCCCCGGCGTGGGGATGAGCGTCGAGTACGATACGCTGGTGCACCACGGGGGGCTGCGATCTTTGCGGATGGACTTCAACGGTGGTGTGAATCTGGATCTCAGCGAGCCGCTGCAATTCGTCCCCGTCGAGCCGGAGCATTTCTACAGGTTTCATGCCTATTTGCGCACCGACGCGATCAGCACCGAGAGCGGATTTCATTTCGAGATATTCGATCCCACTCGCCGCGGAGAAATCACCGCGAAGACGGACGATCTCAACGGCACGCATCTTTGGACCGGCGTAGACGCCGAAATCCATACGGGACCGCAGACCGAGTTTCTCGAAGTGTTGTTGCGGCGCACCCCGAGCCGCATGTTCGAGAACAAACTGAGCGGGACGGTGTGGATTGACGATGCTTCACTGAGCCCCGCTTCGAATTCCGATTCCGCCGGATCATCGCGGATCCGAGGAACCCAGTGAAACTGCTCCGCGCGGGCGTCTGCGTGCTAGTGGCATTTTCCGTACTCGCCCATGGAGTGGTGGAAGTCTGGTCGGAGTCCGTGCTTGAAATCGGAGCGGCGCTGCTCTTTCTGGCGTGGGCGCTCGCGATTGTACGGTCGAGGGACGCGAAGATCGAATGGGGCGGCCTGCATTGGGCGGTCGGAGGATTGCTTGTATGGGCCATCCTCCAACTAGCATTGCGAATCACGGTTTATCCGTTCCTCACATGGACCGCCATTCTGCGCTGGGGCGCCTGCGCGCTGATCTTTTTTGTTGCGACGCAGGTATTCCGGGAGCGGCGCGACTATCGCGTGATGACCTGGTTTCTTATTCTGCTGGGCTTTGGAGTCGCCCTGGAAGGAATCATCCAGTACTTCACGTCGGCCGGAAGTATATACTGGCTGCGCCAGCTCAGCGCCGGAGGCGAGCCGTTCGGTCCGTACGTAAACCGGAACCATTTCGCCGGACTCATTGAGCTGCTCGCGCCAATCGGCATGGCATTCCTGGCCTTTCGAGGAGTGCGGCGTGACTTAGTGCCACTGGTGGGGCTGTTCACGATGGTTCCCGTCGGCGCGATTTTCCTTTCAGCTTCGCGCGGGGGCGTGGTCGCGTTTCTCATCGAGACGGCGATATTGGCGGCGTTGTTTATTTTCCGCAGATCGCAGAAATTGAAGATAGTTCCGGCCGTGGCGTTTGTGCTCCTCGGAATTGCGGTGATCGGCTGGCTGGGCGCAACGCGGGCTGTCGGACGCTTTTTGCCAAACCAGCCCGGCGAAGCGACCCTGACGCGCCGTTGGTCGATGTTCAGAGGCGCAACGCAAATCTTCCTCTCCCACCCGTTGACAGGGACAGGATTGGGAACCCTCGAAGTGGTCTATCCGCGCTACGAAACGAACTACGACGGCAAGTTGGTCAATCACGCCCATAATGATTACATCGAGACGCTGGCCGATCTCGGAGTCCCGGGAGGTCTGCTTGGCTTGGCGTTTCTGGTGACTCTTTTCAAAAGGGGCGCCGGCGGGCTCGCCAGCGAGCAGAGCCACTTCTCCTTTGCGTACCACGCCGCGGCTTTGACAGCCTGCGTAGGATTGCTTTTACACAGCCTTGTGGATTTTAACCTACAGATTCCCTCAAACGCTCTGATCTTCCTCATTCAAGCGGGTTTAGCGGTCACACCGGTCCTGCCACAGGAGACCGTCGTACGTAGGAGCCGCAGTTCATCGTTGCGGCAATCCACAGTTGACACAAGCGTCCCGGCTCGTCCATAGTAGGCTGGGGTCATAATCTAGATGATTTTTGCAGCCCGTCGGGCCTTGGCCCGGTCAATGGGGAAGTTTCTGTGGATTCTCCCGCTCCTGGTCTGGGGGATTCAGCCGGCTTATTGTCAGGGTAAGTACGAAACCCCGAAACAGACGAACGAAAAGATCTTTCAACTGGCGCAAGCGCGAAGCGCGCGGCCCGTCGAAACGCCTATCGGCGCGGGCGATCTCATTCACATAGACGTCTTTGACGTGCCGGAACTTACCCGCGAGGTGCGCGTGGGAGACACGGGCGACATCTCCCTGCCTCTGATTCCCGGGCGAATTCACGTCGCAGGGTTAACGACGTTTGAAATGGAAGCCAAGATTGAGAACCTGCTGGTTGAAAATGGGCTAGTGACTCATCCGCAAGTCAGCGTTTTCATGAAAGAACAACTGAGCCAGCCGGTTTCCGTGGTCGGGGCGGTGGGGCATCCGGTCGTGATGCAGATACTCCGGCCGACGACGCTGCTTGAGGTGTTGGCGGCAGCGGGTGGCCTTGCGGACGACGCCGGAAGTGTCGTGTTCGTGACCCATGGATCGTTGAACCCCGAAATTAGCGTGCCGAGCGCGCCCGCAAAGCCCGCGGAGCAGCCGCAAGATGCGACGCCAAAAGGCGGAGGCCAGGATGCGCCGGTGCCGGCCGGGCCGACCGAGAGCGTGCGGTTGAGAGATTTGCTCGTTTCCGGGGATCCCACCTTCAACATTCCCGTGTACGGCGGCGACGTTGTGTCGGTGCCGCGTTCGGGAATCGTGTACGTGATCGGAGCGGTGGGAGCACCCGGCGGGTACGTTCTCGAGAACCGCGGGGACCGGATTTCAGTGATGAAGGCCGTTGCCATGGCGCACGGATACACGGGAACGGCGAAACCGAATAACGCCGTCATCGTCCGGCAGGATCCGAAAACGGGAGCGAAAGAAGAGATCCACGCGCCTTTGAAGAAAATTCTCGATCGAAAAACGGATGATTTGGCGCTGCAAGCTGGCGATGTGCTGTACGTTCCGGACAGCACGGCGAAGAAGGTGCTGGCGAAGGTGGGCGAAACTGCACTAGTGACTGGCACCGGAGCTCTGATTTACCACTCGCTGTAAGAACTAAGCCGGTTGAGGCGACCGGCGCATCTCACGACGCTTCGAAAAGGCGCGATGGAAGAACCGACCAGACTGTCGCTGAGGGACCGCAAAAGCACGGAGTCCCTTTCGCTGATTACGACTGCCCCGGTGGCAAGTTGGGAACAGTTGCCGAGAGAGCCGCACCTTCTCGACTACCTGATTATCCTCAAGAAGCATCAATGGCTGATCCTGAGTTTTTGGCTGACGGTTGTCACGGTCGTGACGATCGCGACGTTCAAAACGCAACCTGTGTACGTCGCCGCAGCGCGCGTCGAAGTGGACCGGGAAGCGCAAACAATGCAGCCCTTCCCGGACTCGAGTTCCTACGACGAGTACATGGACACGGACAGCTATATCGAGACGCAAACGAAAATCCTGGAAAGCGAGACGCTGGCGCTCTCGACGATCAAGTCGCTCGATCTGGCAAGATACCCGGAATACGGCGGCAACCCGAATGCCGCGATAATTCCGCGCATAGGCCAGTCCGGACAGCGGCCACCCATTCTTGGGTCGTTCCTCGGCAGCCTAGCGGTGAAACGCGTGCCGAACAGCCGGCTGATCGAAGTGCAATTCGAGGCGGAAGATCCGCAACTGGCTGCGCTCGTGGTGAACGGGCACGTCCATAATTTCATCGAGGAGAATTTCCGCAGCCGGTACGATGCTACGACGCAGGCATCGAACTGGCTATCGGCTGAACTCGAGGAACTGCGCATCAAAGTGCAGAAATCCGAAGACGCGCGCATTGCCTATGAACGCGAAAATCAGATTTGGACCATCGACGAAAAATCGAACATCACGACGCAAAAGCTCGCCGATCTGAACAAGTCTCTGACGGATGCGCAGACCGATCTTCTCCAGAAGCAAGCGCTTTACGAAATCGTGAAATCGGGTGATGTGGATCAACTCTCGCAGGTTCGCGAGAACTCCTACATTGCCGATATTTTGCGGCGGAAATCGGATGTTGAGGAGCAATACGCCGATGCTTCGGCACAATTCGGGCCCAACTATCCGAAGGTGCAACATCTGCTGCTCGAAAAACAAAATCTCGAGGAGGCTCTCACACGCGCCGAGAAGAACGTGGTTTCCTCGATTGAGGGAGATTACAGAACGGGGCGCGAGCGTGTGGATCTTCTGCTGGGAGCGCTGGACAAGCAAAAGGGCGAAGCGAACGAGATGGCCGAAAAGCTTGTTCAGTATCACATCCTCGAGCACGACGCGGAATCGAATAAGCAGCTCTACGACAGTCTGCAGCAAAAATTGAAGGAAGCCGGCATCACAGCCGGGTTGCGGTCAAGCAACATCCGCATCGTGGATCCGGCGCTCGTTCCGACGCATCCAGCGAGACCGCAGAAGTCCCGGAACATCTTGCTGGCGGTCCTCGTGGGACTCGTAGGAGGAGTGGGACTCGCGCTGCTGCGGGAGTATTTGGATAACACGGTCAAGTCGCCTGACGATATCGAACGGCTTGCCGGTTTGCCTTCGCTGGCCGTAGTTCCTGAAGTCCGGAGTCTCAACGGGCATGGGCACGGCCGCGTGCGGTCCGGAAAACTCCTGGGTGACGGGACGGAGGCCGAGGAAGAGAGCGAGGAATCGCGCGTCGAGATTGTTTCTTTCGCGAAGCCGAAGTCGCAGGTATCGGAGGCATTTCGCGCCTTGCGAACGTCCCTGTTGCTTTCCCAGGCCGATCACCCGCCTCAAGTAATTCTGGTGACGAGCGCGCTCCCGCGCGAGGGAAAAACGACCGCGGCCGTCAATCTTGCGGTGACGCTGGCGCAGCTCGGCGATCGCACGCTGATTCTCGATTCCGACTTGCGGAAGCCCGGCGTGCGGCGAGTTCTGGGCCTCACGGTCGGACGCGAATCGGGCCTGAGTTCTTACTTGTCGGGCCTCTCGACGCTCGACGAAGTTTGCTTTCCCCATCCGCAGATCGACAATCTGGTGGCGCTGCCGACCGGGCCGATTCCACCGAGTCCCGCCGATTTGCTCTCCTCGCACCGCATGCGCGACGCGATCAGCTATCTGCGGCAGAAGTACAAGTTTATCGTGATCGACTCTCCGCCGATTATGGCGGCCACCGACGCCGTGATTCTTTCGGCGCTCACGGATGGCGTCTTACTGGTGGTGCGAAGCGGCACGACGCCGAAAGAAGCATTCACGCGGACGCGAGACCTTTTGCATGCGGTGAAGTGCCGCTTGCTGGGAGTGGTGCTGAACGCCGTTGATTCGAGTGCTCCGGATTATTACTACTCGTATCGCTACTATCCCTACGCTTACGGCTACGGATACGGCGAAGAGGCTGCCGAAAAAGCGAAATTCCGGACCGGTAACGGCGGGGCGAATTCCTAACTTTGGGAGGACACGTTTGCGATTCCTAATTACCGGCGGGGCTGGATTTATCGGATCGCATTTGGCGGAACGATTATTGCAGCGCGGCGACGAGGTAACGATTCTCGACGACCTCTCAACGGGCAGCGTTGAAAACATCCGGCACTTGAAGTCGCATCCGCGTTTCCACCACGTCTTCGATACGATTCAGAATCGTTCCGTTCTGGCCGAGTTGGTGGACGAGTCCGAAGTGGTGTTCCATCTCGCGGCCGCTGTTGGCGTCCGCCTGATTGTGGAAAGCCCGGTCCACACGATTGAGACAAACGTTTACGGTACGCAGCTTGTGCTCGAAGCCGCGTGTAAGAAGAAAAAACTCGTGTTCGCGGCGTCGACCTCGGAGGTGTACGGCAAGAGCGAAAAGGTGCCGTTCCACGAAGACGCCGATCTGGTGATGGGCGCGACGACAAAGGGACGCTGGAGCTATGCCGCGTCGAAAGCTCTCGATGAGTTTCTGGCCCTCTCGTACTGGAAAGAAAAGCATCAGCCCGTGGTGATCGCCCGCCTCTTCAATACGGTCGGCCCGAGGCAAACCGGGCGTTATGGCATGGTGCTCCCGAATTTTGTGCGCCAGGCGCTCGACGGCACGCCCATTACGGTTTTCGGCGATGGGAAGCAGTCGAGATGCTTCTGCGACGTAGCGGATTCAGTGGAAGCGATCTTGCGCCTCATTGCGACGCCGGCAGCCGTCGGGGAAGTCGTCAACATCGGCAACGACGAGGAAATTACCATTGAGGGGTTGGCGCACCGCGTGAAGCTGCAGGCCAAGAGCAGCTCGGCGATTGAATTTGTGCCGTACGATCAAGCATACGAGCCGGGCTTCGAGGATATGCCGCGCCGCGTGCCGTGTCTTGACAAACTCGTGAAGCTCACGGGCTTCCGTCCGGCGACGCCGCTGCAGAAGATCATCGACCGGGTTATCGAGCACGAGACGGCGAGGCGCTCGGCAAGCAAGAGCGACGCGCAGGAAGACGTCCGCGAGATCACCGCGCGGGCATTGGCGATGTAAGGAATTGAAGCTCCGGCCGGTTGGTCGCTACCGTTTTCTCGCTGCCTCCGACGTCGAGCCGGTTCGTCGTCGCAAGCGAAAGCCTGTACAATTCACGTTCAGGATGGAGCAAAAAAACACCGCCCGAAAAGGCGATCTCGATATGGGTGTATGGATCGGCGCGAGGCATGAGCCGGAAGCCTCCGGCGAGAGAATCGTGAGGGGAACCGGCTCATGAACGACTCTCCGGCGCGACCCAAACTCTCCGTGGTAATCCCCGTCTTCAACGAGAAAGCGACGGTTGCTGAAGTTTTGCGGCGCGTGCAACTCGTCGATATCGACAAGGAGATCGTGGTAGTTGACGACGGCTCAACGGATGGTACGCGCGAGTTCCTCGGCGCTCTAGCAGGGCCGGACGCGTCAGGCATGCGTGCGGACATCCCCGTCGCTGCCGCGAATATCCGCACCGACAACATTCGCGTCTTCCTTCAGGACAAGAATCAGGGAAAGGGAGCCGCTGTGCGCCGCGGAATCCTGGAAGCGCGCGGAGACTACATTCTCATCCAGGACGCCGATCTTGAATACAACCCACTCGACTATCACCAGCTTCTGGCTCCTATAGAGGATAGGGTTGCTGACGTAGTCTTTGGCTCGCGCTTTCTCGGCGGGCCACACCGCGTTCTCTATTTTTGGCACTACCTCGGCAATAAGGGCCTGACGTTGCTCTCGAACATGTTCACGAATTTGAATCTGACGGACGTTTGGACTTGCTACAAAGTGTTTCGCCGCGAGGTCTTTGACGGCTTCGAGATCCAGGAAGCACGATTCGGATTCGAGCCTGAAGTGACGGCGAAAGTGGCTCGCGGCAAATGGCGCGTTTACGAAGTTCCGATCTCTTATTCCGGACGCACCTACGAAGAGGGCAAGAAAATCGGCTTTAAGGATGTGCCACGAAGTCTCTGGTGCGTGCTGAAGTACGGATTGTTCCAAAGCGGCATGAAATGATTCGAGCAGTCGCAGCGCTTAAAAGTTTGAGCCGGAGCGAGATAGCTCTGATCGTGCTGTTTCTTTTTACGCTGCCCCTCGTCAATCCCTGGGTTCGCGGCGATGGCGTCGGTTATTACGCCTACGCGCGGGCCATGCTGATCGAACATTCGCTCAATTTCGAGAAGGACTGGAAGTCCGCCAACGCGAGCTTTACGATGACGCGCTTCGACGCCAGCGGCAATCTTCTTCCAGAGAATTTCACGTTCACCGGGCACATTCAGAATCACTTCACGGTGGGGCCGGCGCTGCTCTGGGCACCATTCTTGATTGTGGTGCATGCGGGTGTGCTTTTGTCGGACGCGCTCGGCGCGCACATTCCGGCCGACGGATTCTCGTGGCCGTACGTCTACGCTATGGCGATTGCCACGGCCGTCTACGGGTTTCTGGGGCTGTGGATTTCATTTCGGTTAGCGCGCCACTACTTCAGTGAGTCGGCAGCGTTTGTCGCTACGCTGGGCATCTGGTTCGCCAGCTCGCTGCCGGTTTACATGTATTTCAACCCGTCGTGGTCCCACGCAATATCGGCCTTCGTCGTCGCACTGTTTCTGTGGTACTGGGATCACACGCGCGAAGGAAGATCACTGCTGCAATGGGTAGTGCTGGGACTTCTTACCGGGCTCGCCCTCGATGTGTATTACCCGAACTTTGTAATCATGTTGCTGCCGGGCGTGGAATCGTTGGCGGTATATGCGGGAATGACGTCAAAGCGGCCCGGGAGCACGCTACCCTTCGCGGCCGGAAATGTTGGGTACGGTGCTGGAGTGCTGGTGGGATTTTTACCGACGCTAATCACGCGGTGGATAATCTATGGTAGCGGGACTGAAACCGGTTATGTTTCCGTGTTCGACTGGTCCTGGATGCGGCCTCACTTACTCTCAGTATTGTTTTCCTCCGATCATGGTGTCTGGAGCTGGACTCCGATCTTATTTTTCTCAATCTTTGGCCTTGTGGTGCTCTTGCGCCGTGATCGGCAGCTTGGAATCATTCTGCTGTGCGTGATGGCAGCCTTCACGTACTTCATCGCCGCCTATCCCACGTGGGATGGGCTTTCGTCTTACGGCAATCGCTTCTTCGTATCGCTCACGGCAATTTTTGTAATTGGGCTCGCCGGCGCGATCGAGACGATCGAGGGAGTCTTGACGGCCTGGCGAGGACGAGCCCTGGCCTATGGAACGACGGCGGCTTTGATCGTCTGGAATCTGGCGTTCATCTATCAATGGGGAATGCATCTGGTTCCCACGCGCGGGCCGATCTCCTGGCATCAAATGGTTTACAACCAGTTCGAAGTCGTACCCGAAAGAGTCGCGACCGATCTCGGCCAGTACTTCACCCATCGGAAAGCGTTGATGAACCATATCGAGACCGTTGACGTGGAGCAAATCAAACACCAGGGCGCAGCGGAGCAGAAAGAGAGCCGATGAGCGCCTCTTGCGAAGTACAGATTCTGGTGTATCAAGAAGGGCGAAGCACGGCCTTGATGGTGTTCGAGAAATGATTGCCTTGATGCTTTGTTTGCAAGACAGTCTTTGCAAGGAGCTGTGGGGCTACGCGCGCGCTTTTCGCCGCGAGGGCGTCACGCTCGAGTGCCTCGAAGTAGGGACGCCGCTCAACGTCGATATTCGCGACTTGCTCGGAAAATTGCCCGCGCGTCCCGACTTCATCCTCCAGCCGGAATCGGATTTCAACTTCTTGCCGTCAGGCTTGGTGCTGCAAAACATTCCGACTGTTTGCTTTCACTTCGATACCTATCACTCGCTGCAGCGCCGCATCCGGTGGTCGATGCTGTACGATGTTCCGGTCGTATTCCATCCCAATTTCGCGGACGATTATCGCCGCGCCGGACATCCGAGCGTTCTGACGCTCGCTCATGCCACCCAGTTGGACTTCTACGGTGGCGCGAATCTTTCGCCCGGCGAGCGCGCCTACGAAGTGGGATGGGTCGGGCGATTGAGCGGAGCTCCATACGATGCGCGGCGGCGACTCCTGCCTCAACTTGCGAATCAATTCAGGATGAACGATTGGAATCGCTCGTATTCGATCGAAGAAACCGCGGACATTTATCGCCATTCGAAAATCATCGTGAATATCAGCCGAGATGATTATACGCAGGATGCGAATATGCGCGTCTATGAGGCCATGGCGGCCGGTGCGCTGCTTCTGACCCGTATGCCGACCGATCTTACAACGCTGGGATTCGTGGAAGGCGAGCATTTCATCGGCTATCGGGACGAAACGGAGATTGTTCCCGCGGTGCGGCGCTTCCTCGTAGATGAGGGAGGCCGTGCGCGCATCACCTCGGCCGCGCGCGGATTGGTATTGGCGGAGCATACTTACGACGCGCGCGTGAAGTCGCTCCTCGAATTCATCGCCGCGAACGGCACGAAGTTGACTGCTCCGGCACGGCGTTGGCCCGAATCGAAAGTACGGCTGACATATCTCGACTATTATGCCGGGACGTCTAATATGGGCGGTGCGTACAACGAATTCGGCTGGATCGCGCGCAACAGTCCGGTGGATTCTGTGAGGGGAGCGAGGATTCTGGCACGCGGGTGGGCGCGACAGGGGCTTAACCGCTTGGCGGCGTGGTCGCAACGACGGCGCGTAAACGACTCAGGCGCCGACCGGACCATGGCGCAAAATATTACGCTGGACCAGCCGAAGTGAGGACTCATTGAAGATCTTGATTACCGGCGGGTGCGGTTTCGTTGGCGCGCAACTCGCCGTGCATCTACAAAAGCGCGGGCATCGCGTGATCGCCGCCGATAATCTCGTCCGCCGCGGCAGCGAATTGAATCTGCCGCGATTCAAACGCCACGGAATCGAATTCTTTCACGTGGATGTGCGCAATTCGGAGGATCTCGCGTCGCTGCCGGCAGGTATCGATCTTATCTGCGACGCGAGTGCGCAGCCGTCGGTCGTGACTGGTTATGCGAATCCCCTCTTCGACATCACCAACAATGCGCTCGGATTGATTCACGTTCTCGAATTTGCGCGCCATCGCGGCTGCCCTCTGATTTTCTGGAGTTCGAATCGCGTTTACAGCGCGGACAAGACTAACGCGCCGCCGCGCCGAGCTACTCCGACGCGCTTGGTGTGGGACAAAGAGAAGTATCTCCGCGAATACGCCGCCAAACTGATTCCGGGCTTTGATCCCGATCACGGTGTCTCCGAGGAATTCACGCTCGATGGCAATGAGCGCAGCATATATGGCTTGAGCAAGCTCATGGCAGATCTCGCATGCCAGGAATATGCCGGAGCATTCGGCCTCAAAACGGTGATCAACCGCTTCGGTGTGATCAGCGGCGAAGGGCAATTCGGCAAGACCGATCAGGGATGGGTCGCGTGGTGGGCCGTGGCATTTCATTTCGGACTGCCGCTCAAATATATCGGCTGGGAAGGCAAGCAGGTGCGCGACATCCTCTTCATCGAAGATGTTTGCCGCCTCGTCGAACTGCAAATGGAAAATCTCGATGGGCTTTCGGGTCAAGTCTTCAACGTCGGTGGCGGCCCTGCGAATTCTCTATCGCTCGTCGAGGCGACGAATCTGCTCCGGGAAAAACTCGGCCGCGATATTCCCATCACGCACGAAAATCAGCCGCGCAAAGCGGACCAGTCGATTTACATGACGGATAATCGCAAGATTGAGCGAGTTCTCGGATGGAAGCCGAAGATTGGCATTTCCGAAGGTTACGACCGGATTCTCGCGTGGATTCGTGAAAATGAAGAATCGCTTCGCGTTCTCTATGCGAGCGAAGAAAAGGCGGCATCGAGCGTTCGATGAAGATTCTGGTCACAGGCAGCAGCGGATTGATTGGCTCGGAAGCTGTGGAGCATTTCGACCGCCAGGGGCACACGGTCATCGGCGTGGATAACAACATGCGCCGCGAATTCTTCGGCCCGCCGGGCGATACGCGCTGGAATCTCGCGCGTCTGCAGCGCGCCACGAAGCATTTCGCGCATCACGACGTGGACATCCGCGACCGCGAGCGAATCTTCTCACTCTTCCGCGAGAATCGGTTCGACCGCATCATTCATTGCGCGGCGCAACCCTCGCACGATAAGGCCGGCGAAATTCCGCTGGTCGATTTCGATGTGAACGCCGGCGGCACGCTGAATCTCCTCGAAGCCGCGCGCCTATTCTGTCCCGAGGCCGCGTTCCTGTTCATGAGCACGAACAAGGTCTACGGCGATGCTCCGAATGAGCTGCCGCTCAATGAGCTCCCCACGCGTTACGATTACGCAGATCCGAACGATCACGAAGGCATCAGCGAATCCTGCCGCATCGATCGCTGCCTGCACTCGATTTTCGGCGCATCAAAAGTTGCCGCCGACGTGATGGCGCAAGAATACGGCCGCTACTTCGGCCTGCCCGTGGGAATCTTTCGCGGCGGATGTCTCACCGGCCCAAATCACACGGGCGTCGAGCTCCACGGCTTTCTCTCTTATCTCGTCAAGGTCGCGTTCACTGGCCAGACTTACAATCTCTTCGGCTACAAGGGGAAACAGGTCCGCGACAACATTCACAGCCACGACGTGATCGCCGCGATGGAGGCTTTTGCAAAAAGTCCGCGGCCGGGCGAAGTCTATAATCTTGGCGGAGGGCGCGCGAACAGCGTTTCAGTCCTGGAAGCCATTACACGAATTGAAGAGATGACGGGGCAGAAAATTCGCTGGGTCTATCGCGAGCAAGCGCGCAAAGGCGATCACATCTGCTACATCAGCGATTTGCGCAAGCTCGAATCGCATTTCCCGGGCTGGCAGATTACGCGAAGTCTTGACGCCATCCTCGAAGAAATGGTCGCGGCCGAGCGGCAGCACGCACACAGCGCCGGCACGGACTAACGCAGCGACGATTCGCGCCGCGCTCCGGCGCGCAAACTTGGGAGAAACGGCGGCAATGCCGCAACCGAAAGTCACAGTTCTAATCGACACTTACAACCACGAGCATTTCGTGGAGCGCGCCATTGCGAGCGCCATCGAGCAGGATTTCCCGGCCAACGACGTAGAGATCCTTGTGGTGGACGACGGCTCGACAGACTCCACGCCCGCGATCGTGAAGCGTTTCGCCCCGCGCGTCACTTATCTCCCGAAAGAAAACGGCGGCCAGGCAAGCGCCTTTAATCTCGGCATTCCGCAGGCTCGCGGCGAGATCGTCGCCTTTCTCGATGGTGACGATTGGTGGCAGAAGAACAAGCTCAGTGTTGTCGTCGAGACCTTCGAGAAGAATCCGCAAGCCGGCGTCGTGGGCCACGGAATTATCGAAATCGATTCTGCGACGCTAAGAGGCTCTTCTCTTTCCCCCGAGCATCCTGGCTACTTCGATCTGCGAAGTGATGCCGGCGCACAGCGATTTCGCAATTACATGTGTTTTCTTGGAACGAGCCGCGTGGCTATTCGCCGCAGCGTGCTCGAAAAAGTGCTGCCGATTCCTGAAGCCCTCGTCGTCGAGGCCGACGAATTCATGTCAGCGGTTGCGATCGCGCACGGCGGCGCCTATTTGCTGGCCGAGCCGCTGACTTTCTACCGCTTGCACGATCAGAACCAATATCAATTCCGCGAAGGCGATGCGCCGCGCATGCACAGAAAAATGAACTCGCTTGCTTCACTCGAAGACGCGCTGACGGTGCGGCTCGCAGCTGCGGGCGTTTCAGCAGCGGCGGTCCAAATCGTCGTCGAGCCGATTCATATCACTGCCGCACGGATGAAGCTGATCCTCCAGGGCGGCATGCCCTGGGAAACCTATCGCGTCGAGCGCGCCGATTTTCGCCTGGCGTACAGCAGGACTTCGCTCGGCTATCGAGCGTGGAAGGAATTAACGCTGGCGATCTCGCTGTGCCTGCCGCCGCGCTGGTTCTATCGCTTGCGCGACTGGTACTCCGAGCAAAATCTACGGCGCGTCCGGAGTTTCGTCGGTGAGCCGGTGCCCGCTGCGGCGATTCGTGATGTCCCCCTCGAGCATCGCGGGAACGGATGACGAGCCGTGCTTAGTCTCGGCATCAACTATTCGCAGATGCACGATTCCTCGGCGTGCATTGTGCGCGACGGCGAGACGCTGTTTGCCGTCGCGGAGGAGCGCCTGAGCCGCTCGAAGCACGACGCGCGATTCCCCGTCCGCTCCATTCAGGCTTGTCTTGATTTTGCCGGCGTTAAGGCTTTCGATCTCGATTTTGTGTGCTTTGGCTGGCAACCGCCGCGCGCCGCTTATTTGCACGATCTGCGCGACTACTTCAGCGGCAAACGCAGCTTCGGCTCGAACAATCTTCTGAATTCAACGCGCCATTTTGCGAGCATGCAGCGCCAAAATGGCGGCGAGAAACCATTCGTCCGCAATTTCGGTTCCACGCGCGCACAGTTCCGTTTCGTGGATCATCATCTGGCGCACGCCATTAGCGCTTACGCATTCTCGGGATTCGACGACGCAGCCGTTCTGGTGATCGATGGCCGCGGCGCTTGGGAAGCCACGTCTCTATGGCACGGAAGTGGTGGCCGCCTCCAGCACGTCTTCACGATTCCCTGGCCCAATTCGCTAGGGCTTCTTTACGCGCAATTCACGCAATACCTGGGCTTCGCTCCGTATAGCGATGAGTGGAAAGTGATGGGCCTCGCGCCTTACGGCGAGCCGGGCATCAGCCTCGCTGATTTCGTGAATCCGAATGACGATCCCTACCGAGTCAATACGAGGCGCCTCCTGGGCCGCGACTCGGCGCCGACGGCGGGAATCGAGGAACTTCTCGGTCCGTCGCGCGTCCCCGAAAGCGATATCGGCGATCGTCACAAGAATGTCGCACACGCTATCCAGGACGCCTGCGAAGCCGCGATGTTCACGCTTGTTCGCGCCGCTGTAGCCAAGACGAAATCGCGAAATGTGTGCCTGGCCGGGGGCGTTGCACTCAACTCGAAAGCCAACGGCAAAATTCTCGCCTCCGGCCTCGTAGACAAACTTTTCATCCAGCCTGCTGCGGGAGACGACGGCGTATGCCTCGGCGCCGCGCTCGCTCCATACGTCGATAATGGAGGGAAATTACCGCTGCATCGCATGCGCCACGCTTATCTGGGCCCCGCCGCGTCCGAATCCGAGATC
>Ga0310039_10000232_pt1 | contig 52747 bp, 46 predicted proteins | sample Sb_taG_4_FD_200460 | JGI IMG/M metagenome (GOLD analysis project Ga0310039, IMG submission 200460) | Peat soil microbial communities from Weissenstadt, Germany - Sb_50d_6_BS metaG (v2) (version 2) | ecosystem: Environmental > Terrestrial > Soil > Wetlands > Peat | place: Germany: Weissenstadt...
CAAAAGGAATTGAGAGTGTCAACGCGCTTTTCGGCGGGCGAGGGCTTCCGATGGAGGGCCTGGCGGCGGCGCTGCGATGCGACGGGTCGAAGGGCTGAAAGCGGCAGGGGATTATGGCGAAATGGAGGCGCACCGGGAGCCGCGTATCGCGTCGACACGTCTAAACTCATCTGGGATAATCCCCCCGATTGCGTCAGGAGGCTGGATGCGCAGGGTTGCTCGTTCGTTGCCCGCGGTCGGAATCATCGCCGCATTGTTGGCGCTTGCCGGCGGGCTTTCTGAACGGCTTCTGGCGCAGAATCCGCGCGGAGCGGTTCGCGGGACGGTGGAGGACAGCAGCGGCGCGGTGGTTCCGTCGGCTCGAGTGGTGATCCGGGCGGAGGCGACATCGGTCGAGCGAAAGGTTGCGAGCGACGGGCGTGGGGAATTTCGAGTTGAGGATCTTCTGCCGGGCGAGTACCGAATCACGGTAAGTGCGAAGGGATTTGCGGACGCGCAGTCGGACGTGACGGTCGTCGTCGGAGTGATACGCGAAATTACCGTCACGCTGCAGGCGGAAAGCGTGCGCGAATCGGTGAGCGTTCATGCGCAGGCGTCTTCGATTTCGACGCAGCCGATTGATACGGCTAGTGTGGTGCAGCAGGGAATTGTTTCGGCGGGCGATCTGGAATCGATTCCGCTGGCGCATCGCAGCTTCGCGAACATCGCCTATATTGCGCCGGGCACGGAGCCCGTCGAGCCATCCGACCCGACCAAGGCGCGCATCACCGCGGTTTCGTTCGGGGGAAGTTCGGGGTTGAACGTCGAGCTTTCGGTGGATGGCGGAGACAATTCGGACGATTACATCGGAGGATTCCTGCAGAATTATTCGCCCGATGCGATTGAGGAATTTGCGGTTAGGACGGCGCAAGAATCCGCGGAGACGGGGCGCACGACGGGCGGCTCGGTGCTGTTGACTACGAAGCAAGGCTCGGATGAATGGCACGGCGGCGCGGCGTTCTACGAGCGCGACGCGGCGATGAATGCGCGCCTTCCGATCGATAATCCCGCGCCGGAGCCGAAGCAGCCTTTCTCGCGCCAGAATTACATCGGCACGCTTGGCGGGCCGATCCAGAAAGGCAAACTCTGGTTTTTCTCTTCGCTCGAATATGTGCACGAGGATGCGAGCATTTCCTACAGCCCGGCGAGCCTCGGCGAATTTCAGGCGCTGGCTTCGCTTGCGTCGGCGGGACTGATTACCGGCGTGAATTCGATTTCGGTGCCGAATCATGTTCCGGTGCCATTCGATGATTTTCTGGGAACCGTGCGGGTGGATTGGGCGCAGTCGGCGAAGGCGCAATGGTTTTTGCGCGGGGCGCTCGACACTTATACGACGAAGAACGATCTCGTGCAGCAGGCGACGCTGGAATCGACAGGCGCGACGTCACATTCCAATTATTTAAATGTTCTGCTCGACCAGCACTATGCGTTCAGCCCTACTTGGCTCGGCGCGTTCGTATTCGAAGCCAGCGGCCTGCATGATACTGAAGCGCGCAATTCGAATTTCGGATTCGCGCTGGCGTTCCCGTTCAGTTCGACTTCCAGCACAATTTCGGGTTTCGAGACTTTTGGCGACAATCAGTTCGTCACGCCGATCACGGCGTTTCCGGTGCTGCGCAATCAGGAGAAGTATCAGTTCCGCTACGACGCGACGCATGCCTCGGGCAGCCACGCGCCGCGATTCGGAGTGAATTTTATTCATGAACCGGTGTTGAGCGGGGCGCTCGCGGGCACTGCGGAAACGCTGCTGATTTATCCGAATGATCCGAGCTTCTACGCCGCCGATCCGTCGCAATTTTTCTTCAGCAACGGTTGCGTGACGCAGCCCTCCGCGGCCTCGGGCATCACCTGCCAAGTCACGCCGGCCGCGAACGGCGTGTTCACGCAAAATGTGCAGCGGCTTGGGTTGTACGCCGAAGATTCCTGGCGCATCACGCCGCGGCTCACGCTGAACTACGGCGTGCGCTACGACACTACATTTGGGCTCTTCAATGCCGAAGGCCGTTCGCAGCTCGAAAATCCTGCGCTGCTCACCCTGCAGGGGCTGCAGATCCCGCTCGTCGGCGGCGCGCCGCATGATTACCGCAAGGCTTTCGCGCCGCGGCTGGGCATTGCGTATTCGCCGGGACAATCGGGGAACACGGTCGTGCGCGCGGGATTCGGAATGTTCTTCAACGATCTGGCGCAGAACGGTTGGGTGACCGCGCTGCAAGCCGTGAATTCGCCGCTGGCTGGCCCATGCGCAGTGCCCGGCGATTCGGGATGTGTTCCGGGAGGCGGCGACGGGGCTCTGATTGATCCACATTACAAGACGCCATATGCGATTCACGTGACCGCGGGCGTGGCGCACGCCTTCAACAAGAAATGGACGCTCAGCGCGGACTACACGCACGAGCTGGGCGTTCATGGCTATGCGCGCTATCAATATGTTGCCGGCTCGACGCTCTTCACACCGCTCGCGGGCGACCAGGCGGATGTCCCCAACGTGGCGGTTTTTCGTAGCGATAATCGCTCGAGCTACAACGCGTTGATGGTGCACCTGCAAGGGAACGTGTCGCGGCGCTTCAATTTGGTGGCGAACTATACGCTTTCGAGAGCGAACACCTGGGGCTGCGTCCTTGGGGAGCTTTTCGATTATGTGGATGGCATCTGCAATCCGCTACACGCGTTTGGGCCCGGCGACTACGGCCCGTCGGGTGAGGACGTGACGCACCGATTCGTTCTGGCCGGCACTTTGTATGCGCCGTTCGGCTTTGAGGTGTCCACGCTGGCGCAGGCGGAAAGCGCGCGGCCTTTCACTATGACTACGCCTGCGGACGTGAACGGCGCGGGCGACAAGACCGACGATCGCGCGGTGGTGAATGGAGTGCAGACTTCGCTCGATCAATTTCGCGGGACGCCTTATATCCAGATGGATTTGCGGGTAAGCCGGCCGTTTCATTTTGCGGAGAGATTCAGCGTGATGCCGTTCGTGGAATACTTCAACGTGTTCAACCGCAATAACCCTGGGGCGAATTACGTTACCGATATCTCCGCGCTTCCTACCCCGGTGAACAGCCTTACGAATGCTACGGCGTTTTGTCTGAACGCGGCATGCACGCAGACGCAGCCCATCACCAGCTTAAATCAATTGCGCGTGCCTTCCGGGGCGCTGGGCGATTTTTTTGGGCCTGGGACGACGGTGGGTATTCCGTTTGCGGCGCAAGTTGGGGTCCGGCTGGCGTTTTGACGGTTGGTAGCACCGGCGTCCGGCGCCAGCGCTAAGGCGCATCGTTAAAGACGAGGCATTTCTCGGAGCGCTTCCCGATACAGACCATCGGGACGCAAAAGGCGCGGAAGCTCTCCTTCCCCCGCATAAATTTGCGGGGGCTCCCTCCTTCGCCAAGGCTGCGGAGGGCAGGCCCACCGAACCGCGGGGACTCCTACCAAGCGGTTTTCAATTCAGCTAACTTTTTTGGTATAAAGGAGTGTTTGCGAGCGTGCCGAAACGCTGCTCTTGCCCAGTGTTCAATCCTCGCATCTAAATCGGGAGCGGCGAGAACTGCCCGCTTGGGAGGCCGGCATTGATAGAAGTGCAGGACTTAACGAAATCGTTCGGCGATAAGACCGCGGTTGACCACGTTTCGTTCAAAGTGAATAAAGGCGAAATTCTCGGCTTCCTTGGCCCGAACGGGGCGGGGAAGACTACGACGATGCGCATTTTGACGGGCTTCATGCCCGCCACGAGCGGAACGGCGCTGATCGGCGGATTTGATGTTTCGACGGATTCGCTCGAGGTGCGGCGGCGCATCGGCTACCTGCCTGAAAATCCGCCGCTTTATACGGACATGAGCGTGCACGCCTACCTCGATTTCGTGGCGCGGATCAAAATTGTGCCGGCGGAAAAGCGGGAGAGACTCATTGCTGATGCGATCAAGAAGACCAGCCTGGAAGACAAGCGCGACGAGCTGATTAAGAGGCTCTCGCGCGGTTACAAGCAGCGCGTGGGCATTGCGCAGGCGCTGGTTCATGATCCGGATGTGATTATTCTCGACGAGCCGACTGTGGGTCTGGATCCGAAGCAAATCATCGAAGTGCGGCATCTGATCAAGGGCCTGGCCGGGAATCACACGATCATTCTTTCCACGCACATTTTGCCGGAAGTGAGCATGACTTGCGACCGCGTGGTGATCATCAACAAGGGCAAGATCGCGGCCGTGGATACGCCGGCGAATCTAACTTCGCAGCTTAAAGGCGGGCAGCGCGTGCATATCGAAGTGCAGGCGGATGAGAAATCTGCGCGTGCGGCGCTGCAGGAAATTCCGGGGATTCGGAATGTGAGCGTGGAGAGCGCCGGCGGAAGCGGGCGGATTGCGCTGACGGTCGAATCGGCGCAAGGGCAGGACGTGCGCAGCGCTATCGCCGCCAAACTGGTGGGAAAAGGCTGGCCGCTTTTCGAGCTGCGCGGGATGCATTTGAGTCTCGAAGATATTTTCCTGGAACTGACGACCGACGATTTGGCGCACGCCGAATCAAGCGCCAACTGAGGAGCGGAAGACGAAATGAAAGGCCTCTACGCGGTGTATCGCAAGGAAATGAGCCACTACTTCGTCTCGCCGATCGCCTACATCATTGGCGGCGTGTTCCTGTTTCTTACAGGTTTCTTTTTTACGCGCGTGCTGAGCTCGGTGATCGAGCAAGCGTTCGAGATGGGAATGCAAAGCATGCAATTCGGCGGCGGGATGAACATCGATGTGCCCTCGCAGACGCTCCGCTATTTCTTCGGGATTCTTTCATCGATTCTGCTGTTCCTTACGCCGATGCTGACGATGGGCGTTTACGCGGAGGAAAGGAAACGCGGGACGATTGAATTGCTGATGACTTCGCCGATCACCGATTTCGAAATTGTGCTGGGGAAATTTCTAGCGTCGCTCTCACTGCTCATCATTTTGCTTTTGCCGACCGCCGTTTATTCGATCTTCATGTTCTTTCATAGCGATCCGGCGCCGCCGTGGAAGGTTTTGGTCTGCGCTTATTTGGGAGCGCTGTTGCTGGGGAGCGTATTGCTGGCGCTGGGTTCGCTGTTTTCGTCGCTTACGGAGAATCAGATCATCGCGGCCGTTCTGACGTTTGGCGTATTTCTGATTCTGTGGGTGATCGATTTTGGCTCGCGGAACACTTCGAGCGGCATCGGCGCAGTCGTGCAGTATCTCTCGGTAGTCCGGCACTACGATGATTTCACGCGCGGCGTTCTGGATTCTGGAAACGTCGTTTTCTATTTGAGCCTGATCGTGCTGGCGATTTTCTTGACGATTCGCAGCCTGGATTCGATGCGGTGGCGCCGGGCCTAGAGAGACGTTTGCCCGCGCAGTGGAGCGTTTTCGAGGAGGAGTAGGACAGATGAATTGGGACCGCCAGGAATGGCTCCGGAATATCGCGACGATCGGCGTCGCCATGGCCATCGCCGGCAGCATTCGCTACGAACTGCAGGGCGAGCTGCTGCTGTTGAGCAAAATCCTGCTCATCGGCGGCGGGGTGGTGATCCTCGCGGCGCTGGTAATCGGCTATCAATCCATCTTTCAATACTTCTCGCGGCGGTCTTCGCGGCTGGGAACGAACGCGGCGGCGCTGATTGTCTCGGTCGTCGCCATTCTCGGGTTCCTGAATTTCCTCAGCTACCGCCACCACAAGCGCGTGGATATGACCACGGAGAAACTTTTCACGCTGTCCGACCAGACCAAACGCATCGTGGGCGGCCTGAAGCAGGACGTGGACGTCTACTGGTTCGACAAATTGCCGGATGTCGAATTTCAGGATCGGATCGGGGAATACCAGAATCTCAGCGCGCATCTGCACTTCAAGTTCGTTGATCCGCAGGAGCATCCCGAGGTCGCGCGGGATCTCGGCGTCTCGCATATGAAGCAAGCGGTGGTGGCATCGGGAGCAAAGCATCAGTTGCTCGAGGCCACGAACGAACAGGACATCACCAATGCCATCGTGAAGGTGACGCGCGCGACACAAAAGACGGTTTGCTTCGTCGAGGGCCACGGCGAGAAAGCGATCACGGCAAACGATGCGGACGGATTTGCGGGAGTCAATAACGCGCTCATACAAGAAAGCTATCTGACGAAGAGCTTCAATCTGGCGACGGACAGTGGCGTGCCTACGGATTGCAGCCTGGTGGTTATTGCCGGACCCAAGCAGGGATTCCTTCCTGCTGAAGCGCAACTTCTCGCCAAGTATCTCGACGACGGCGGCAAGGTGTTCCTCATGGTCGATCCGGAAACGGATCCGAAACTCGACAACGTGTTCTCCGCCTGGAATATCAAAGTGGGTGACAACGTGGTGGTGGACGCCAGCGCGCTGAGCCAGGTGAGTCAGATGGGCCCCTTCGTTCCCATCGTCGTCACGTATGGCACCAGCCCGATTACGAAGACGTTCGGCAACGCCATGACTTTCTATCCGCTGGCGCGCACCGTCTCCATCGCCGACAAGAACAAGACCCAAGAGGGAACCACGGAGCTGATGAAAAGCTCGACGCGCAGCTTTACGATCCCGAAGCTCGATCCTAGCGTGAAGGAAATCAAATACGACGCGACGAAAGATACGCTGGGCCCGCTTTCTCTCGGCGTGGCTGCGGAGCGAAGAGCCGGGCCGGAGCCGAGTCCCAAGGATGGGCGGCTGGTGGTGATCGGCAACTCGCAATTTGCGTCCAATCAAGCCGCGGGGCAAGTTCGCAATGCCGATCTCTTCATGAACACGGTCAATTGGCTCGCGGAAGACGAGGATCTCATCTCCATCCGGCCCAAGAGCGCGACCAGCCGGCGCGTGACCTTCACCGAAACGCAGAGCCGCGAGCTGAATTGGTTCAGCCTGCTGTTACTGCCGGGCATCGTGATTCTTTCCGGCGTTTACATCTGGTGGAAGCGGCGCTAGATCATCATGAAAAAGAGCACTGGGATCATTTTCCTGCTGGCTGCGGCCCTCGCCGCCTATGTGTACTTCTACGATCTGAAGCATACGAAGCCGAGCGACGCTTCGGGGGATTCGGATAGCGGCGTGCCCACGGGCGATGCGTCGGCGAATTCGAAGCCGGTGTATTCACTCACCGCGCCTGACATCACGAATCTTACGATTGAGCGCGGCGCGTTTACTGCAAGCTTCGAACAGCGCGCGGATGGCTGGTACATGACGCAGCCCGTGGCGACGCGCGCGGAGCAATCGGTGCTCGGTGCGATTGCCGGTCAACTCGGAAGCGTCCGCGTGGACCGCACGATGACAGCGGCACCGGATCGCATGGCCGCTTACGGTCTGACGAATCCCGCGGTGACGCTCGAATTCAAATTGAAGAATGGTACGCAGCACAAGCTGCAACTCGGCGCCAAGGATTTTTCGGGCCTCAGCGTTTACGCCGACGTGGATGGATCTAAGGACGTCTCGCTGCTTTCGGACACGATTCTCACTAGCAGCGACAAAGCGGTGGATGATTTCCGCGACCAGTCGGTCCTGGAGCTCGACAGCAATAGCGTCGCTTCGTTTGAAATCAAGAATGAATCGGGCACCATCGCCGCCAAGAAGACCGGTGGCGCGTGGCAAATTGAGAAGCCGCGCGCGGTGGGCGCTGATGCCGGGTCGATTTCTTCGATTCTGGGTTCCATTGGGACGGCGCGCATCGTTTCGTTTGCCAGCAATACCGCGGACGATCTCGCGAAATACGATCTCGCGCACCCGGCAATCACTTTTCACGCGCAGCTTGACAGCGGCAAGTTCGCCGATCTGCAGCTTGGCAAGAAGGACGGCAGTGCGTATTTCGCGCGCGATCCCTCGCGGCCGTTCATATTCCGCGTGCAGGATTCCGTGCACACCAGCCTGAGCTCGAAGTTCTTCGACCTGCGCGACAAGAATCTCATTCGCGCAGAAGAAAGTGACATGGTCCGCGCCGAGATTCATAACGCCAAGGGAGCAACGACCTGCGTGAAAGGCGGGGATGGCAGCTGGGTGATCGAGCAGCCAGCCGGGCAGAAGACGCCGCCGGCGTGCCCGAGTTTTTGGTCTTCGCTGAGCAATGCGCGGGCCGATGAGATTCTGGATACTCCGCCTGCTTCGGTCACCTCGCAACTGGCCAAGCCGCCTGTGCAGGTGACTTTGACGGACAAATCCGGGAAGAAAATCGAGATTCGCATTTCGGCCGCGACGGGGACCTCGGTTTACGCGCGAACGAGCGCCGGGCCGGAAGTTCTCAAGCTCGGCAAATCAATCCTCGATGATCTGAATTTCGCTCCGACTGGAATTCACGACTAAACAAGCTGAGGTAGTCGCTGAGGGGATTGCATTCGGAAAATGCAGATCCCTCACCCTCCCGCTTGCGCGGGAGGGATTCAGGATGACAGCTCTTTAATAGAAACGATAAGAAAGCCTAGCAGCAGGCGCGCGCCGCTAGTTCGGAATGTTCGGGGCGATCTTCGCGAACCCAGGTAGCCAGCAATTCAACCGTGCCGTCTGCGGGAGAAATGTAGAGATAGAAGACGTGCGTCTCGCCTTCGAGTTCGTAGAAATGCGAGCGCTTGGGGTCGGGACGTACATCAGCGCCGCCGGCCAACAGGGCCCGGAGGGATGCGAGCGTTTCCGGCGAGTGATGCCTTAGATCTTTGATGTCCATATTCATGACTTCATTTATAGCGTGATTTTCGGGCGCTGCGGCATCGCATCTCATGTTCGTTTCCTCACTCACTGATTAATACGCGTGACCCTGCCGAAAAGTTCCACGCTTGAAACTACTTCCTTTCGCGCAATCCTTGTTTCCGTTTATCAGTTCAATTGGATGCATCGAGATACCTCCGCGGCTCGGAAAAATCGTCGAATGTTGCGGTCTGCGTTCGTTGGTGGCAGTATTAGAGCGTTAACCCCCAACTAGTTACTTGCGCGGCCCCCGCGAAATTGCGATAGTGCATCACAGTTTGTTTGCGTAACAACAATCCCGACATCCCGAGGCATCGAAACGTGAAGAAAAACAGCTCCAAGAAATCGAAAAGCAGAACAGCCGGGCGCCGGCCGTCTGGAAAGTCCACGCGATTCCATCGCGACAAGCGGCGCAAACACCGCCACTGGCAAGTGACGGTCTTCTATCGCGACGGCGAGCGATTCGCGCGCGTTTATATCGACCGCGACAGAGCCGAGCGCTTCGCCGCGCGGCAGAAGAGATCGCCGGTCGTCCGATCGGCGCGCATTCTCGAAGTGGATTAACGCCGCGGGCCGCATATATCCGGTGCGTATCGGCATTTTCGCGGGAGACGTGAGTTTGGAGATTGGATTCCCGTTCAGGGGCGGCCCTTGTCCCGCGTTCGCGGGCGTGCTATAAAATAAAAGTAGTCGCGAATTGCACCGGTAAGCGGGATTCGTATAGTGGTAGTACGCGACCTTGCCAAGGTCGAGGCGAGGGTTCGATTCCCTTATCCCGCTCCATTCTTTCCTGAATTTAATCATTAGATTTTTTTCCACAGGCCGTAGGCGCGCTTGTTCCATTGCGGCGCGCGTTCGTTGCGACGCTTGCCGCGGCGTGCTAGAGTCTCCCGCGCCGAGCCCTCATGTTGGCGTACCTCTGCGGTCCGATCGAATTTGCGAATGGCGGCGGAAAACTCTGGCGCCGGAAACTCGCGCCATTTTTGCGCGAACAGCTCGGCCATCGCCTCTACGATCCCGCCGAGGACGAGAAGAAGAATCTGACCGACGAGGAAATGGCGCATTTCCGGGAATGGAAGGCGACGGAGCCGGAGCGATTCCGCCGCGCGGTGCGCAAAATCATTCATTTCGATCTCGATTTGATCGAGAACAAAGCGGACTACCTGATTTGCTATTGGGACGATCCTTCGAGCCCGAGCGGCGGCACGCCTGCGGAATTGACCGCCGCGTTTCGCAAGGGAATCCCGGTTTACTTGGTGTCTCCGCTGCCTCTCGAGCAAGTCAGTGGCTGGATGCTCGGCTGTGCGGACCAGATTTTTGCGAGCATCGAAGATCTGAAGGAATTTCTCCTGCGCCGCTACGGCCGGGAGAAACAGACGCAATTTTGGAAGGAATGAATTTTCGAGCGGCTGGGATGATCGCCGCACTGAGCCAATGCTGAAATTGACGATCGCCGTTGGCAGCACTCGACGCCCGAAGCTTGACGGCGTGAGGGATGCGCTCCTCGAGCTTGGGCCGCGGCTCAATCGCGAGGCGGAGTTCGAAGTAGTGGGGATCGCGGCGCCCAGCGGCGTGCGCGATACTCCGTTGTCGCGCGAGGAAATGATGGCCGGAGCGCGAAATCGGGCGGACTATTTGCGTGGGCTTGCGCTCGATGGACGCCAATCGTGGGATTTTTTGGTGGGGGTGGAAGGCGGGCTTGAAATCGTTGAGGAGAACGGAGCGCGCTGGGTGTTTCTTGAGAATTGGGCTTACGTGCTCGATCGAGAGGGGCGCGGCTCGTTCGGACAATCAGGCGCCGTAGCGGTTCCTGAGCCTCTGGCAGGCCGAGTTGCGGATCAGGGTGCGGAACTTGCCGATGCGGTGGATGCGTTCGCCGGCAGCCATGGTATTCGCGATGCGCAGGGTGCGTGGGGCGTCTTGACGCGCGATCTGGTCACTCGGCGCGATGCATTTCGGCTGGCCGTGATCAATGCCTTTGCGCCGTTCTACAATGTCGAAGCGTATCGCGAAGATTCCGTTCGTCGCGCCCAGGCCCGGTGAATCGAGATATTTGTCGTTCCGGCATGTGCTCGTCACGCACGACGCCGGTGTGCTAGCTTAGGTTTGAAAACGCGGGACAGTGGATCGCCGCGGGAGGATTTCAAGCGTGGACATCGTTAAGGGCAACATGGGTTGGATTGAGGTGGTCGTCGGACCGATGTTTTCCGGCAAGAGCGAGGAATTGATCCGGCGTTTGCGCCGCGCGGAGATTGCGCGCCAGCGGGTACAGATCTTCAAGCCGGTGATCGATCAGCGCTACTCGACGAGCGGGATCGTCTCGCATTCAGGACTGGAGCTCGCGTCGGACCTGGTGCGAACGGCCGAAGACATACTCGAACAGGTTCTGCCGCGCACGGAAGTCGTGGGAATTGACGAAGGCCAGTTTCTGGGCGAAGGCCTCCTCTCGGTGTGTACGAAGCTCGCTGATTCCGGCAAGCGCGTGATCGTCACGGGCTTGGACACGGACTTTATGGGGCGGCCATTCGAGCCGATGCCGCGGCTGCTGGCCATCGCCGAGGAAATTACGAAGCTGCTAGCGATCTGTGTGCGTTGCGGAAATCCGGCCGTGCATACGCAGCGCCTCGTGGCCTCGGAGGAATTGATCGTAGTCGGCGCGGGCGGGATGTACGAAGCGCGCTGCCGGCGATGCTTTGAGCCGCAGTTGGCCACGCAGAAGATTGAAGAAGGGAAGCAAGCGGCTGCACGATCGCAAGCCGCGGCGAGTTGAGCCGCCCCGCAAGGGCGCGAAATTCAAGACCTATCCTGAATTCTACGCCGGTTCTTCCGCAGCAACCTGAGGCGTCTCTCGTTTTCGTTTGATTCGTGCGCGCAGCTCGCGGGCCAGCGCATGATGCTCGGCGCATCCGACCACATCTAGGCCCGTCCGCTTTGCGGGAGCCTTTGAGCGCCCCCCGAGCAGCTTTTCGATTCGCGCTTGGCTCGCCTTCCACGCTGCAGCACCGAATTGGCCCTTTTCGTAAGCCCGCGTCGTGGCCGCGAGCGCCGGCAGCACCAGGGTCCAATCGTGGCACAGCATAGCGATGTCGCATCCCGCACGAAAACACTCTACGGCAGCCGCGCCGGATGGATATTGCCGGGCGATTGCGCCCATACCGAGATCGTCCGCCAGCACGATGCGTTTGAAATTCAATTCCTGCCGAAGCAGATTATCTATGACGCGCCTCGAAAGAGTTGCAGGCCTTCCGGGATCAATCCAGGGCAGCAAAATATGAGCGGTCATCACGGTGGCAATGCCCGCTTTGATGACTTCGGCAAAGGGAATCAATTCCATATCGCGGAGCCGCTCGAGCCTGCCCTCGAAAATCGGCAGCTCGAGATGCGGATCGGCCTCGGCGTCGCCGTGGCCGGGGAAATGTTTCGCGCAGCCGAGAATTCCTTCAGCCGCAAGGCCGCGCGCAAATGCCGCACCTAATTCTCCGACTCGCTCGGGGTCGGAGCCAAAGCTGCGATCCGACGTGACCGGGCTGCCCGGACGCAGATGCAGATCGAGCATCGGCGCGAAAACAAGATTGCAGCCTACGGCCAGCAGCTCGCGCGCGATCGCCCGCGCCACGGACTCGACCGCTTCGGGATCATTCAGCTCACCGAGTTCCGCTGCGGAAGGCCATTGCGTGAATGGCTCGGGCAACGCGAACTTAATGCCGCCCTCCTGATCGATTCCAATTAGCACCGGACCGTCGGCGGCATCGCGGATTTCGTACGTGAGCCGCAGCAGTTCATTCGGATCTTTGAAATTGCGGCGGAAGATGGTGACTCCCGCAAGGCCGCCGCCCAGTAGATCGAGCAATTCGCGCGGCAGAGTGGTGCCGGGGAAGCCGAGGAGGAATTTCTTCAGCACCGCGGCGGGAATATTCGAGCTATTGTCCATTTGCTATCACGCGTCCGCACTCGGCATCGCGCGCCGGGCGAGCCGGGTTATGCTGCATTGCTTCTGAAGGCAAAGCCTAACCGCGTAGGAGCTTCCGGGCAAGATGAGAATCGAATCCCGCGCACCCACCCGCATTGATCTCGCCGGCGGGACGCTTGATATTTGGCCGCTGTATCTCTATCACGAGGGCGCGGTGACGGTGAATTGCGCTATCTCGCGCTATGCTTCTTGCACACTCGAGGTGCACCCGCGGCGCAAAAGCATCGAGCTGGCCTCGCGCGATACAAAGCGTTCGCAGAGCTTTGCCTCGTTTGACGCTCTCGAACGCGCTCGCGATTATCGACTGCCACTTCTTGCCTATCTTGTGCGCCACTTCCGGCCGCGCGTGGGTTTTTCGCTCTCGACCAATTCCGAAGCGCCTGCCGGTGCCGGAATCGGCGGATCGAGCGCCATGGCCGTCGCTTTGTGCGCTGCGCTCGACCGGCTGACGCATGCTGGGCACAATCGCGTCGATTGGATTGAAATCAGCCGCGACATCGAAGCCATCGTGATCAAAGTGCCTACGGGGACGCAGGATCACTTTCCGCCCGCATTTGGCGGCGCGGCGGCGATTCATCTCGAGCCGGGACATGCACGTCGGGAAGCGCTGCGCGTGGATCTCGATGAACTCGAACGCCGCGTCGTGGTTTGCTATACGGGCGAGCCGCGGCAATCGGGAATCAATAATTGGAAAGTGTATCGCGCGCACGTGGATGGAGATCGTCGCGTGTTCCGCAACCTCGAAGTTATCTCGCAGGTCGCGCAGGCCATGCGCGTCGCGCTCGAGCGCGGGCAGTGGCGCGAAGTCGGGCGCCTGATGAACGAGGAGTGGAGTTATCGACGCCGGAATCTGCCGACGATCACAACACCCGTCATCGACCGCATCATTTCGGGCGCACGACGCGCCGGAGCTATCGCAGGAAAAGTGAATGGCGCGGGTGGCGGCGGATGCGTGACTCTGCTCATCGAGCCAGACGCGCGCGCAGCCGTCGAGCGCGCTGTCGTCGTAGGCGGAGGCCAAGTCCTGCCAGTGCGTCTCGATCGGCGCGGCGTAACCGTTCGCGTCTCGCGCTGACTTGTTCCTTCAGTTCGGATCAATCGCATTCGTTGACCTGCCGGAAACGCCGCTTCGCTATACCGCATCCAATCGCTCAAAGGCCCAAGACCGCCTGCCGCCGGGAATTCGTCGAGAACTCACTGGCGGGCCTTTGACGTACCCCCAAGGTGGACTAAAATGGGGGCCGAGGGCGAAGCATGCCGCGCTGGTCCAATCTAGCTCTGCTTGGGGTCATCGGCGCCACAACTTTGTTTGCAGCCTCGCCCGATGTGCCCAAGAAGTTTGATCTCCGTCCAGCCCCGCTGCTCGCGCCTCTGCCGGTTTCAAACGACACTCTGGATGCGCAAGCGCCGCTGCCGAGCGTTCTCGTCGAAGTGGCACAGGACGCCGCACAGCACGCCAAGAAGAAACATCAGCCGCTGCAAGCCAGTTCGCGTCTCGAGTTAATCCGCTATGTCTCCGGCGAATTTGCGAAGGCCGTCACGCCGCTTCCCAGCGCGCGCAAGGGATTCCGGATCGACGTCGGGAAAGCCCTCGACGATCATGAGCTGCACCAGTTGCTCGCCAACACAGGCACCGCCGTCAATCCCGGCGACACGGTACAAATCACGCGCCTCGAATTTCACGAAAAAGAAATCGTCGTGGATCTGAACGGCGGCTCGGGCCATCACTTTCGATTGAAAGATCATCTGCAAGTGGCCGTTGGAGGCGCGCCTACCGCGACGACCGTTTCGGCTCCGACCGAGACCGGACAGCCGACCGGCGTCACGCTGGTGCTCGATTACGGCAAGCCGCTGCCGGACATGGGCCCAGACGATCTCAAGCACGATCTCGCGCAAGTGCTGGACTTCAAGGATGAGAAATCCGCGGCCGTAAACTGGGTGGATACGCTGCCGCCTGAATACAAAAAGGCCATCCAGGAAAATCGCGCGCTCGTAGGTATGGATCACGACATGGTGATCGCGGCGCTTGGCCGGCCCGATCACAAAGTTCGCGAGCGCACCGAGCAGGGCGAAGAGACTGAGGACTGGATTTATGGCGACCCGCCGTCGAAGACGGTCTTCGTCACTTTCCTCGGCGATAAAGTGATTCGCGTAAAGGAATTCAACTGACCTGCCGATAAGTATGTAGCTCACCTCTTCGGAGGTGAGGTTGTCGGTTTGACTTTTGCCCGGCCTCAACCTAGCATCGATCGTTCGGGTTTGCTCCACGCCCGGCCCGCATTCCCGGGCCGCAATCGCAAAAGCCCATCCGGAGGAAACATGCCAATTAAGGTAGGTATCAATGGGTTCGGACGGATCGGCCGCAATATCTACCGCGCAGCGCTCGGCGATCCGGCGATCGAGATCGTCGCGGTGAACGACATCACCGACTCGAAGACGCTCGCGCATTTGCTGAAATACGATTCGATTCTCGGGAATCTCAGCAACAGCGTTACGCACACCGACAACACCATCTCGGTGGACGGGAAATCTTTCCGGGTGTTCAAGGTGAAGGATCCCGCGGAGCTGGACTGGCCTTCGGTGGGCGCGGAAATCGTCGTCGAGTCCACTGGCCTTTTCACCAAAGGCGCAGACGCAAGAAAGCACATTCGCGGCCCGGTGAAGAAAGTGATTATTTCCGCGCCGGCGACGGACCCGGATTTTACGATCGTGCTCGGCGTGAACGACAAAGCCTACGATTCCGCCAAGCATCACGTGATCTCCAATGCTTCCTGCACCACGAATTGCCTCGCGCCGGTCGCCAAGGTGCTTCAAGACACTTTCGGAATCACCGTCGGCACAATGACTACAATTCACTCCTACACCAACGATCAGAAGCTCCTCGATCTGCCGCACAAGGATTTGCGGCGTGCGCGCGCGGCTGCGCTCTCGATGATTCCGACTTCGACCGGCGCGGCGAAGGCGCTGCAGCTCGTGATTCCCGAGCTGAAAGGCAAACTCGACGGCTACGCCATGCGCGTTCCGACGCCGAATGTGAGCGTCGTCGACCTGACCGTCATCACCGATAAGCCCGTCACCCCGGAAGCCGCAAATGCGGCGCTGAAGCGCGCTGCCGATGGCCCGATGAAGGGAATTCTCGCTTACACCGACGAAGAGCTCGTTTCCATCGACTTCCGCGGCAATGCAAATTCCTCGATCGTGGATACCGGCTATACGCGCGTGGTAGGCACGAATTGCCTTCAGGTGCTCTCGTGGTACGACAACGAGTGGGGCTATAGCTGCCGTTGCCGTGACCTGATCAAATTCCTGGCCGCGAAGCTGTAGATTTTTCATTTGTAGGGGAGGGGCTTTTTACTCTGAGACGCCTTACCGGCGTCAAAGAGCGATCCTCCCGCTGTTCGGCCCGTGGTTCGCCCCGGCCGATAAATTAGTCGAGCCACCCGATGACCAAACTCTCCATCCGCGATCTCCAGATGTCTGGCAAGCGCGTCTTCATCCGCGTCGATTTCAACGTCCCGCTCGAAGGCGGCAAAGTCGCCGAGGACACGCGCATCCGCGAAACAATTCCGACGCTCAACTTCGCAATGGAGCGCGCCGCGCGGCTCGTCCTCGCGTCGCATTTGGGCCGCCCCAAAGGCAAGCCCGACCCGAAATACACTCTGAAACCCGTCGCCGCACGTCTTGCAGAACTCATCGGCAAGCCGGTCGACTTCGCCTCGGATTGCATTGGGCCCGATGCCGAAGCCAAGAGCCGCGCGCTGAAAGATGGCGACGTACTGCTCCTCGAAAATGTCCGCTACCACCCCGAGGAAGAAGCCAACGACGAGAATTTCTCCCGCCAGCTCGCCGCGCTCTGCGATCAACTCTTCGTCTGCGATGCCTTCGGCTCGGCGCATCGCGCACATGCCTCCGTCGTCGGAATCACGAAATTCGTCAAGCAAGCCGCCGCCGGTCTCCTGATGGAGAAAGAGCTGGCCTATCTCGGCAAAGCCGTGTCGAATCCCGAGCGGCCGTTCATCGCCGTCCTGGGCGGCGCCAAAGTCTCGGACAAAATCGAAGTGGTGCAAAATCTGATGAAGCTCGCCGACGGAATGTTGATCGGCGGCGCGATGGCCTATACTTTTTTGAAGTCGCAAGGCCTGCCGGTAGGGAAGTCGCTCGTTGAAGACGACAAACTCGACCTCGCGAAAAGCCTTCTTGATCAAGCGCGCACTAAGCACTTCCGCCTGCGCTTGCCGACAGATCACGTCCTGGCGCAATCCCCCGATTCCACCGAGACGCAAACGACAGACATCGAGCAAACTCCCGAAGGCTGGATGGGTCTCGATATCGGTCCGAAAACCATCAAGGAATTCAGCCAGGCTCTGGCCTCCGCGCGAATGATCGTGTGGAATGGCCCGCTGGGCATGTTCGAGAAGCCAGCCTTTGCCGCGGGCACGCTGGCAATCGCGCGCGCCGTGGCCGAAGCCACGGAAGCCGGTGCGACATCTATCGTCGGCGGCGGCGATTCGGTCGCAGCCGTCGAAGAAGCCGGCGTCGCGGACAAAATCTCGCACATTTCCACCGGCGGCGGGGCATCGCTGGAATTCCTGGCCGGCCGCAAACTCCCCGGCGTCGAAGCCTTAACCGATAAAGCGTAAGAGCTGGTCTTGAAGATCGCTCTTTGCGGCTTATACCTACCCCCGGAGTGTCCCGATTGTTTAGGGGTGCCAGTCTTTGTTTTCACTGACTTACGGGCACAAACAATATTTGAGTGTCCCGATTGTTGTGCCGGTTAGTCTTTGCTCCTCCTGTGCCTCCGGAACCCGGCCTTGGGCCAGGTCCTTTGACCATAATTGACCTGAAAGTAACTGAGGTCAATAGTACGGCGGTATCAATTTTCGGGCGGGAGAAGTGAAAAGCGAAGAGGGCCAAACTGCGGGCGGGCTTTTCATCCTAAGGCCCCTTACCGGGGCCGAAAAATAGCCCCGCCCCTACGCAGACACAGAAAAAACCCTCCGGCTACGTTACGCCCGTTATATCCTGTCACTCCCAATTTGAATCGCAATCGAAGGAGCCCTCATGCGCCGCCCGGTCATTGCCGGCAACTGGAAGATGTTCAAAACGCAAGCGGAAACCCGTGCCTCGATCGAAAAACTCCGCCCGCTGGTGGCCAACTCCCAACACTGCGACATCGTCGTAGCGCCGCCATTCACGGCTCTCGCCGCAGCCGTCGAAGCCGCACGCGGCTCGGTCATATCGATCGCCGCGCAGAACGGGCATTGGGACAAGGAAGGCGCATTCACGGGCGAAGTTTCGATGCCCATGCTGGTAGATACGGGCTGCACGGGCGTCATCATCGGCCATTCTGAAAGGCGCCACATCTTCCACGAAACCAACGAGACGGTGGCAAAAAAGACCCGCGCCGCACTCGATTTCGGGCTCCGGCCCATCGTCTGCGTCGGCGAAACGCTGGCCGAACGCGAAGGCAATCTGACCCACGCCGTCCTCGAAACGCAATTCGAAGGCGCCTTCGCCGCGTTGACCGGCGATGACTTCTCGCGTATTCTTTTAGCTTACGAGCCGGTTTGGGCGATAGGCACGGGGCGCACGGCGACGCCGGAAATCGCCTCTGAAGCTCACCGGTACCTGAGGGAACTCGCGCAGAAGCGCTTCTCCACCGAACGAGCCTCCGCTCTTCGCATCCTTTACGGCGGCAGCGTCAAGCCCGACAACATCCGGGGATTGATGGCGCAGGTGGAGATTGACGGCGCGCTGGTAGGCGGCGCAAGCCTAGACGCGCAATCGTTCGCCTCAATTGTGAATTTCTAGCGGCAAATCGAGCCGTAACATATCGGCCAAGCCGCGCAGGAGCAAGGAATGCCAACGGAAGTAAAATGGGGAATCTCATTCTTGGTGGCCGCGGGGCTGCTCTATATCGGCTGGAAGTACACGCCTGTGCTGGTCACGCTGCACGTGCTGGTCTGCTTCGTCCTGGTGCTGGTGATCATGTTGCAGAGCGGCAATGCCGCTGACCTCGCCGGCGCGTTCGGCGGAGCCGGCAGCCAGACGGCGTTCGGCCCGCGGGGCGCCGCGACGTTCCTCTCGAAGGCCACCACGTGGTGCGCCATCGTGTTCATGCTCACGTCGCTGACGCTATCGATCAAGCGCACGCCCACCGGCGTCTCCGCCGGCGCCAGTTCGGTCCTAGAGGAAACGACGAAGACCGCTCCGGCAAAGCCCGCGACGCCTCCGGCCGGCTCGACGCCGCAGCCGTCATCGCAGACGCCCTCTCCGGCGCCTTCGCCCGCTCCCGGCAAGCCACCTGCTCAGACGCCTCCCCCGAAATAGCGGCGTCTGATACAATTCGGTCCTCACCTCTCCATGCGGAAGTGGCGGAACTGGCAGACGCACCATCTTGAGGGGGTGGCGCCGCAAGGCGTGTGGGTTCGAATCCCACCTTCCGCACCAAAGTAGCGCCGGCGTCCCTGCCGGCAGCTTACGACCTCAGGGCAACTAACTCCGATAGGCTTCGCCGGATTGCGAGCGCCACTCTGATTCTCGAATCGAATTTTTGCTAAAGCTCAGTTCTCCATCTCCGCCAACCGGCAAATAAATCCCCAGCCGCCGCCGAGTTCGCTGACCGCGAGCACGAGTTCATTGCTGCCCGGCTTTAGAGGCAAGTAGACGGCGTCGTTTTCTGGATTCATGATGCCCAGAAATCCGGGATCGCGAAAATACTGTGCGCTCCGACCACGGTAGAGAATCTTGCCGTTCAAGAAGACGCTGACGTCGTCGCTATATCCGATGTACAGCTTCTTCACCTCCTCGCGGTCGGAATCGATGCTGGTCCGCGCATAGACGACCTTCATTCCCGGCTGCGGCTCGAGGCGCTTGGAAAAGTCATTGGCAAACGAGACCCTGAGATGCGGAGCATCGCGATAGCGGTAAATGACCACGAAGCCGGGCGGTTCGGCTTCCACATCCTGCCAGTGAATGGCAGCGCTCTCGGTCTGCGTGAGCGGACGCTCCAAATTTCGTTCGAGCGCATCGTAGGAAGGCGATAGGCTCCACTTCGTCAGAGTGCCCGGGGGCATCGGCGGCAGGTGCCGCTCCCACGGGGCATCGGGCGTTGCGCGTATTTCGAAATTTGAGAAATACGTCGCGCCCGTCAGAACGTAGAGCGCCACATGGCCTTTCTGAATGCCGCTTTTCAGATCGTTCATCACCAGCGCGGGCTTCTCCAAATCCTTTACATAAAGTTTCGCCTGCGCGCCCGTCACTTCCAGCCGCAGATGAACCCAGACATCTTTCGGGATATCCACCGCGCCGGTGAAGCCTGGTCCATTGTAGATTTGCCAGTTGGCGCCGGTGTTGAGAATCGGCGTGTACTGCATGGCGTCGGGGAGGCCGGATTTGTGCTGGCGGAGATAAATCCATTCGCCGTCGGCGCCTTCGTTGGCGAGCCTGAATTGAATGCCGAAAAATCCGCGGCTTGCGGGCGTGGCGACGTCCACGTCGATCACGGCGTCGCGCATTTCAAAATTGCTCAAAATCGCGGCGCCGCCGTCGAGCGCGAGACATTTGCGGCCTTGATATTCAGCGGTCTTGGCTCCTGCCTGCAGATCCCAGTGCGCGGAGTCCGCGGGGACGGAGAGAGTCTGCGGCGCCGTTTGGGCATGGGCCGCGGACGCGAGGAGAAGAACAAGAACACCAAGCGCAAGCGATCGATGCATAGCTGGCCTCCACGTATGAGCAGCTTAGACGGAGAAAGTGCGGGAAGGTAACTGTGCTCGCGATTTGGCCCAGAATTTGAATACGCAGATGATTCGAACGCCGAAAGAGTCGCTCTATTCGCAGAGCTTGATTACGAGTGCTTCAATCGCAGACAATAATTTGCCGAGGCGCGAATGAAAAATATCGCAATCGACATTTTGCTGGCCGCCCTGATGGCGGCCACCCTGATCGCCGGCAGAGCACCCGAACGTTCTTTAGCGTTCACGCACGTGAATGTAATCGACGCGACGGGCACGGCTGCGCAGCCGGACATGACCGTGATTGTCATCGGGCAACGTATCGCGAGCATCGAGAAGAGCTCCACTGCGACGATCCCTGCGAATGCGCAAATCGTCGCTGCCCAGGGCAAATATTTGATTCCCGGGCTTTGGGATATGCACGTGCATCAGATTTTTGGCGATTGGCTGCCGGAAGACGAAAAAATTACTCCGCTGTTGTTCGTGGCCAATGGGATCACCGGAGTGCGTGATATGGGCGGTGATCTCGAGCCCTTGAAGAAGTGGCGGGCGCGCGCTGCATCGGGAGACATGATCGCGCCGCGAATGGTGATTTCCGGGCCGATGCTGGATGGGCCGGAGCCGCGATTTCCGAGTTCGGTTCCCGTCATCGATGCAGCCAGCGGCCGCCGGGCCGTGGACGACCTCACAAAAGCCGGCGCTGATTTCATCAAGATTCAGTCGCTGATTCCACGTGATGGTTACTTCGCGGCCGTAGCGGAAGCCAAAAAACTGGGCATTGTTTTCGCAGGGCACGTACCCGACGCTGTTCGTGCCGTCGAAGCCTCGAATGCGGGGCAAAAGAGCATCGAACACCTCACGGGAGTTTTCGAGGGATGCTCAACGGTGGAAGACGAACTGATGAAAGCGCCGAGGGGGCCCGGCCGTGCGCGCTTTCTCTCCACCTACGACGCGGCGAAAGCGCGCGACTTGATCGCGCTGTTCCTGAAAAATCGGACATGGCAGGTGCCGACCCTTTACTGGGAGCGAGGCGAATGGTTGATCGAGGACACTAACGCCGGCGTCGATCCGCTGGCGAAGTACGCGCCGCTGGCGTGGAAGCAACGGACTTGGCCGATGTTTACGAAAGATATTTCGGCGAGTTGGGACACCGATCCGCGCGCCGACCGCCAGAGATTCGTTGAGGCGGAAATGAAGATGGTAAAGGAAATGAATCAGGCCGGCGTGCCTATTCTGGCGGGGACGGATACTGCGGCCGGAGTTCGCGTGTATCCGGGATTCAGTTTGCACCAGGAGCTGGAGTTGCTCGCGCAAGCGGGTTTGACGAATATGCAGACCTTGCAAACCGCCACGCGCAATGCCAGGGAGTATCTGGGGTTCGCAGATACGGGCACTATCGAGACGGGCAAGCGAGCCGATTTGGTGCTGCTCGATGCGAATCCGCTGGAGAAGATCAGCAATACGCAAAAAATCCGCGCTGTGGTTTTGAACGGCCGATATTTTTCGCGCGCTGATTTGGACGGCCTGCTGCAAGAGGTCGAACGCGCTGCCGCTCAGTCGAAGTGAGATCTCCCTAGCCGAAAAAAAACAGCCGCTGGAGGCGTCCTTCGTCGGCCGACGTTTGACATCGACCCACGCGGGGCAATACATTCCACGCTCGACATTTTTTGAACTGCGAGAATCAAGATGATCACTCGTAACGCCCGCCCGCTCATATTCGCCATGTTCGCGTTGCTTGTGGTCTCGATCGCCAGTTTTCCCGACGAATGGAAGCCGAGGCACGCGCTTGTGCCCCCGACGGGCGTGATGAATCTGCCGTCTGTGGCCGGGCCGCAGGATGTGCTTCTCGCCGGGCCGGAGGATCCCGGCGGCACGGCGGCGTGGCTTGCGGGCATGAAGGCTTGGCGCGAGGAACGGCTTAAGCGCCTGCGCTTCGACAGTTCCGAGTATTCCCGCCCAGAGCTTGCCTGGACGCAGCGCGTATTTTCGCAAGTGCAGATGCTTATCTGGGATCGCACTTTCTACGATCCAGATAAGCGCGAATACACTGTCGATCGTTTCCTCGCCGATATCGAAAGCCGCCTCGGCCCAATCGACGCGGTGCTGATCTGGCCGCTCTATCCCAATATCGGCGTGGACGATCGCAATCAGTTCGATTTACTGCGCGACATGCCCGGCGGCATCCGAGGCGTCCGCCGCATGGTCGAAGATTTTCACCGCCGCGGCGTGAAAGTGTTTTTTCCGACGCTCGCGTGGGATTCCGGCACGCGCGACGAGGGTGCGCCGCCCTGGAAAGCGCTCGCCGAATTAATGAAAGAAGTCGGCGCCGATGGAATCAATTTCGACACGCTCGAGAGCGTGCCGGCAAATTTTCACATCGCGGCGAACGATTCCGGGCATCCGCTGGCGCTCGAGCCGCAATTCGCCATTCGCGATGAATCGCTCGCCTGGAGCACGCTCAGTTGGAACGATTGGGTCACCTGGGAGGACACGCCTTATCCGTTTGTGCCGATGGTGAATCAGGCGAAGTGGCTCGAATCGCGGCACATGATCAATGCCACCGACCGCTTCACGCGCGACAAGACCAACAGCTTGCAGCACGCTTTCTTCAACGGCATCGGCTACGCCACCATGGAAAATCTGTGGGGCTTCTGGTACGGCATGGAGCCGCGCGACGCCGAGACCGTGCTGCGCATCACGCGCATCGAGCGCGCCTTCGCCGAGAATCTAGTGACCGCCAACTGGGAGCCGCATACGCCGACGCTGCAAGCCGGTGTCTTTGCCAGCAAGTTTTCCGCGGACAAGCAAACGCTCTGGACCATCGTCAATCGCAACGAGTATGACGTGAACGGTGAGCAGCTCCGCATCCCTCACGGGGCAAGCGCGCACTACTACGATCTTTGGCACGGCGTCGAACTGACGCCGGAAACTAGCGGAGGCGCGGCCACGCTGAAATTTCCGATCGAAGGCCTCGGATTCGGCGCGATTCTCGCCACGCAAGACCCGCCAGGTGCCGCGCTACAGAACTTACTGGCCTTCATGAAGGACCGCTCTGCGCGGCCGATAAGCGCGTACTCGCGCGAATGGAAATTCGCGCCGCAGGCGATGGTCGAAATCCCGCCGACCAAGCCCACGGCAACGGCTCCGGCTGGGATGATTCGCATTCCGGAAGGCGATTACGAATTTGAAGTTCGCGGCATCGAAATCGAAGGCGGCAACGATCCCGGCGTGGATGTTCAATATCCGTGGGAAGATGCGCCGCGCCGGTTCCATCGCCAGCGCGTCCACGTGAAATCGTTCTACATCGATCGTACGCCAGTAACGAACGCCGAATTCAAGAAATTTCTCGACGCTACGAATTATCGCCCCGCCGACGATCACAATTTCCTGCGCAATTGGTCGAACGGAAGCTATCCCGATGGATGGGTGAACAAGCCGGCAACTTGGGTCTCGATCGAAGATGCGCGCGCTTACGCCCAATGGGTCGGCAAGCGTCTCCCGCACGATTGGGAATGGCAATACGCCGCGCAGGGCACTGATGCGCGCCTCTACCCGTGGGGAAATGATTGGAATGCAGGAGCTTTACCGCCCACTGACCACGGCCGCGCGATGCGTGCGCCCACGGATGTTGATGCATTTCCGAAAGGCACGAGCCCGTTCGGCATTCTCGATATGGCGGGCAACATTTCGCAGTGGACGGACGAATTCCGCGACGAGCATACGCGCGCCGCCATCATCCGCGGCGGCGCTTACTACCAGCCGCGCGGCTCCATTTGGTATTTCCCGCAGACCTATCGCCTCGACGAACACCAGAAATTCCTGCTGATGTCTCCCGGTCGCGATCGCTCCGGGACAATCGGCTTCCGTTGTGCGGCCGACGTCCAGTAGCGCCGGCGTCCCCGCCGGCATCTTACGAGCACAATCTCACCACGGGCAGCAGGCACGCGCGGCCAAGCGAGCACGACTATAAGGACCGCGGTCCGCGCACAATCTTAGCCTTCGTCGACGCACGCGCTCGTAAGATGCCGGCGGGGACGCCAGCGCTACTAGCCGCTTGAATTTCATACGCGGTCAGATATGATACGCAGTCTTGCGTGCACGATAGTCCGGCCCTACGGGGCTAGAATCATTCGACTTCGCGCGGAAATGGGAGCGAATCTGATGCACAGAGATTTGCGCAGGTCAACCGCATCGCGGTTGCACGTACGAGGCTCGGCGGTCACGCCGGCAATTCTCGCTCTACTCATCATCATCATGGTTGCCGTCACGGTCTATGTCTTCGCCGCGAATCTCTATCCCGCTCCGCCGCCGATTACGGCGATCGGCCAGATGATCGACCGTCAGTACGACATGACGCTCTTCGTCACCGGCCTGGTTTTCATCCTCTCGCAGCTCGGCTTGGCCTACGCCATCTTCCGCTTCCGGGATCGCGGCCAGAAAGCGTCCTTCACACGCGGCAATAACACCCTCGAAGTTCTTTGGACCTCCGCGACGATCATTCTCTTCGTCGGCCTCGGTCTGCTCGGCCGCAAAGCCTGGGCAGAAACGCGATTCGTCCCCGCGGAACCCGACGCCATCCATATCGAACTGACGACGAACCAATTCGCCTTCAACTTCCGCTATGCCGGCCCCGACGGGAAGTTTGGCCGCATCGACACGGCGCAAATCAGCGCCTCCTCGGGCAATCCCCTGGGCATCGATTCCAACGATCCAGCGGGAAAAGATGACATCGTCACGCCGACGCTGACCGTCCCCGTCGATCGCCAAATCGAACTCGTGCTGCACTCGCAAGACGTGATCCACAATTTCTACGTTCGCGAACTCCGCTTGCAGCAGGATGCCGTTCCCGGCCTTGCGATTCCGATTCATTTCACCGCTACGAAGATCGGCCAATACGAAATCGTCTGCACGCAACTCTGCGGGCTGGGCCATTACCACATGCGCAGCCTGCTCAACGTCGTTTCGGAAGCCGATTATCAAAGCTTCCTCAAGGCGTCAGCGCAGTGAGCCTAACGAGAGTGACAAAGTTCCGGCAGTCAGGAGGCCATGAATGAGTTCGCACGCCCATTCCGCGCCGCATGCCATGCCCGCGCCGACCGGGTTCATCAGCAAATACATCTTCAGCCTCGATCACAAGGTCATCGGCATCCAGTATTTTCTGCTGGCGCTGCTGGCCGTCTGCATCGGCATTGTCCTCTCGGTGCTCATGCGCTTCCATCTCGTCTGGCCCGGCGCGCATTTGCCGTTCATCAGCGGCGGCATTATGACGCCGGAGCAATACCTCGCGCTTGTCACCATGCACGGGACCATCATGGTTTTCTTCGTGCTCACCACTGCACCGCAAAGCGGGTTCGGAAATTATTTCCTGCCGATTCAAATCGGCGCTGCGGACATGGCTTTCCCTCGCCTCAACATGCTTTCGTTCTGGACCACCTTCCTCGCATTCGTCGCGCTTATCGCTGCGTTCTTTGTTCCCGGCGGCTCGCCGATCAGCGGCTGGACCGCCTATCCGCCGCTCAGTGGCCTCGGCCAAGTGACCGGTCCCGGCGAAGGTTGGGGCCAAACAATGTGGATCGTCAGCATCGCGCTGTTCTGCGGCGCGTCGCTGATGGGCGCATTGAACTTCATCGCGACCATCATTGATTTGCGCGCACCGGGCATGACGCTGATGCGCATGCCGCTCACCTGCTGGGGCTGGTTCGTCACGGCGATTCTCGGCTTGCTCGCGTTCGGTGTGCTTCTCGCGGCGGGAGTTCTACTGCTGCTAGATCGATCGGCAGGCACAAGCTTCTTCGTGCCGGCCTCCGAAGTCGTCACCGACACGCTGCTGAATCACAAAGGCGGCTCGCCCATCCTCTGGCAGCATTTATTCTGGTTCTTTGGCCATCCCGAGGTTTACATCGCCATCCTCCCCGGCATGGGCGTGGCGTCGCATCTTCTCTCCACTTTCTCGCGCAAGCCGATCTACGGCTACCGCGCCATGGCTTACGCCATCTGCGGCATCGGCTTCTTAGGCTTCATGGTCTGGGGCCACCACATGTTCGTGAGCGGCATGAGCCCCTATTCCGGTTTCGCCTTCTCGGTTCTGACCATGGCCATCGGCGTTCCCTCGGCCATCAAGACTTTCAACTGGCTCGGCACTCTCTGGAACGGGAAGATTCAATTCAAGTCGCCGATGATGTTCGCACTCGGCTTTGTCTCGCTGTTCGTCAGCGGCGGCCTCTCGGGGCTTTTCCTTGCGCAGCCCGCCGTGGACAACCGGCTGCACGCCACTTATTACGTCGTGGCGCACTTCCATCTGGTCATGGGCGTCGCCGCGATTTTCGGAATCTTCGGCGCCACTTATTTCTGGTTCCCGAAAATGTTCGGCCGCATGATGAGCGAGCCGCTGGGCAAGCTGCATTTCTGGATCACCTTCGCCGGAGCGTATTGCATTTTCATGCCAATGCATTTTATCGGCATCGCAGGATCGATTCGGCGCTATGCGGACTACACCGGCGTGCAATATCTCGCGCAATTCCAACCGGTCCACAAATTCATGACTATCGCGGCGTTCATCACCGCCATCGGCCAGCTAATTTTCCTCTTCAATTTCTTCTGGAGCCTCAAGCACGGCGAGAAAGCCTCGGATAATCCCTGGAACGCCACCACGCTCGAATGGACTACCGCTACGCCGCCGCCGCACGACAATTTCGGCGGCCACTACCCGAGCGTCTATCGCGGTCCCTACGAATTCAGCGTGCCCGGCGCGACCGAGGATTACATCCCGCAGCATCTCGCGCCGCAGGAAGTCAGCCGGAGCAAATGAGGCCGTAGCATGCCCATCGTCACCGTAACCGAAGACATCGAGATCATCGAAACCAAACGCCGGGGTCCGCGCGGCCCCGGCCAGCCGCCCGGCGGAGATGGCGGCGACGGCGGCGGGGGTTCCGGCAGCGGTTCTCCCGCAAGACAACGCGCCTACGTCACCGGTATGACGGTCGCGCTCGGCGGCATTCTGATGTTCTTCATGGCGCTGACCAGCGCCTACATTGTCCGCAAAGGCGCGTCCACCGACTGGCAAGCTTTCCCAACCCCGCGCATCCTCTGGCTGAACACCGCGATTCTCATCATCAGCAGTTTCACGCTCAGCCGCTCGCGCCGCGATTTCCTGCGCGATGACCTGGGCAACTTCCGGCACTGGTGGTACGTCACTACTGCACTCGGATTTCTCTTTCTCATCGGCCAGCTCATCGCCTGGCGGCAACTCGCCGCTGCGGGCGTATTTCTGGCTACGAATCCAAGCAGCAGTTTCTTCTACGTTTTCACGGCAGCGCACGGCCTGCACATTCTCGGCGGCCTCGGCGCGCTTCTTGGCGTCGCTTTCCATAGGGGACGCAGCCTCACGCTCGCGACTTCCACGAACATCGTCGCAATGTACTGGCATTTCATGGACGGCCTGTGGGTGTTTCTCTTGCTACTCCTTACTCTGGGACGGTGAAAATGAGCCATACGGAAACCGAAGGCATCATCGAATCCTCGTGGTCGGGCGGCCGGGCGCCCTTCGCGATCAATTCCAACAAGCTCGGCATGTGGCTGTTCATCGTTTCGGATTCGCTCACCTTCTCGGCGCTGCTTGTGGCCTATGCTTACGTGCGGCTCGCGAATCCGGATTGGCCGCGCCCGTTCGAAATTTGGCCGGCCATCGCCAAATCCACGCTGATGACGCTCATTCTCCTGAGCAGCAGCTTGACGATGGTGCTGGGAGTCGGCGCAGCGCACCGCGGCGATCGCAAAAAGACCGTCAAGTATTTGATCTGGACGATGATTTTCGGCCTCGCCTTCGTGGTCATCCACGCCACCGAGTGGTACACGCTAATGACCCAAGAGCACGTCACCCCGTGGTCGAATCCCTGGGGCGTTCCTCTCTTTGGCGGCACTTTCTTCGGCCTCACCGGACTGCACATGCTCCACGTCACCATCGGCGTCGTTTATCTCGCTGTCGTGGCCTGGGGCTTCAAGCGCGACAAATACGACGCCACCGACGTCGAAGTCAGCGGCCTTTACTGGCACTTCGTCGACCTGGTCTGGATGTTTATTTTCCCGCTGGTCTACTTGATGTCGGTCAATCTGAAGGGCTAGGAGCCTGCGAATGAGCGCACACGATGCCGCAATCGGAACTCACGAAGTAGGCAGCACAAAACTCTTCGCCACCGTCTGGTTCTGGCTGCTCCTGCTGACCGGAATCGAGGTCTTCCTGGCGTATCTACGTCTGGCTCCGCCGCTGATGCTGACGATTCTAGTAGGCCTCTCGCTGATCAAGGCCGCGCTAATCGTGTCGTACTTCATGCACCTGCGCTTCGAGCGCCTCGGCCTATTCCTGCTGCTAATCCCAGCCATGGTCTTCTGCATCTGCATGATGCTGATAATGTTCTTCCCGGATAGCCTGCGCGTCGTAGGTTTGGGCGCGCACTGAGCTGACGGCAACTTCAGAACCTATGTGAAAGAGCGGAAAACAATACCACAGCGGCTAAAGCCGCGTTCGTTTTACGGTGCGTACGGCACGACTGAAGTCGTGCCCTGACAAGAACTTTACAATCTGGCGTGGGGTCTTCAGACCCTCCCGCTTTCTGGCCCTGCAGCAGATTCTCACAGTCCCATTAACTTTCACGCCCCCTGCGCCCCCGCCGTCTTCGCCCTCTCCGCAATCAACCGCCCAATCACCAACCCACCCTCATACTCCGGAATCACCACATCATCCGCCCCCGAACTTCGCATAGCCTGCGCATAACGTTCCTGCCCCGCCCGAGTAATCACGCGCAAATTTGGATTCAAAGTCTTCGCCGTAATCGTAATGTAAAGATTATCCGCATCGTTGTCGATCAAAGCGCAAATCCCCCGCGCCCGCTTGATCCCTGCGCTCTCGAGCACGCTATGCCGCTTGGCATCGCCGTGAATCACCAGCATCCCTTCGCTCAAGAGCTGCCGGTAAAGCCCCTCATTCGATTCAATCAGAATGAACGGAATCTGCGCCTTCCGCATCTGCTCCACGACGGTGCGCCCCACCTGCCCGTACCCGCAAAGAATGTAATGATTGCGCGTATTCTGTATCGCCACTTCAATCATCATCGACCTCCAGATTCCGCCGCCCTCCGGATGAAACAGCGAAACCAGTACGCGTTCCGCAATCCAAACTTGGAAAAAGAACACTCCGGCATACACCGCAATACTGAATATCTTCGTTGCCTTATGCACGTGCCCCGGATCAATCGCGTGTGGGTTGAAGATCCAGAAAAAAGCATCCACCCAACTTATGCGCGCCAACCACACGTACCCGCCCGCGCACACCACCAGGAATCCCGCCAGCGATAGCAGCGGCAACCAAAGGCGCTTCACCAACAAGCGCACAACATCGAAGATTGATATCCGGAGTGCCACGTCCAAAATTCAGAAGGGCGGGCCGACGGGCCCGCCCTTGAGATCTGACACGCTAGAGATTACTACGATCCGGCTTTTTTGTGCAGATTGGTGCACACGGAAACGGCCGAGTTGGGATCGACCGCGCTATCGCCCTGTTGTACGTGCTGGATTTTCCCTTCTTTATCCACCACGATCGTCGTCCGCTCCGCCCATTCGAACTTGTCGCCCTCCACGTCGTACGGCCGCAGAATTCCGTACGCCACGAGAGTCTTCTTGTTCATATCGCTCAGGAGCGGGAAAGTAACGCCGATCTGTTTCGCGAATGCTGCGTTTGCGGCGGGACTGTCGATGCTGATTCCGAGGACTACGGTATCGCTGGCTTCGAGCTTGGCCATATCAGCCTGATAGGCCTGCAATTCCTTCGTTCAACCACCGGTAAATGCCAGGACGTAGAAGGCCAAAATCACATTCTTCTTCCCGCGATAGTCGCTCAACTTCACCTGCTTCCAATTGTTGGCCAGCAAAGTGAAATCCGGCGCGACGTCTCCCGCCTTCAGCGTCGTCTTGGCGATGACCGGCTCTTCCTGCGCGACCGCGCTGCTCCGCACGGCAAGGCCGAGCAGCAGCGTCAATCCGCAGATGGCCGTAACCCATCGCTTCATTCGTTTTCTCCTAGAAGGGATTTCGAGGCGCCCCGCCTCGATCAAATCAATTATAGAGTTACTACGAGAGGAATGACAGACGAGAGTAGCGAGTTACTGAGGGAGGGGAAGCGCGTCCGCAGACTAACGAAGTCTCCCGGGCGGGTCGGCCGCTTCCGGCACGGGCGGGACCGTAGCAGGCGTCTCACCAATCGCCAATTTCGAAGGCGGAGGCTGCGCGATTCCCAGGCCCTTATTCATCTCCAAATGATCCTTGCCGCAAGCGGGACAATAACCCTTCCCCGTCTCTTCATCCCGCAAGCTAGCCAGCTCGTAACATCCATGGATGCAGTCGCAATACCCAGTTCCAGTGGACGTCTTGATGGGCACCAGGGCCATTCGTCAAACCTCCGCAGCGAATATTATCCGCGTTCCCCGGATGGTGCAAGGCTGGATGGAATTGCTTGAAGTGAAGCGCCCCGCGCGAACTAAACGCGTTCGAGCTGCGCCAATTTGAAAGACTCGACCGCTTCCCGGTGCAGCTTCAACCACAAGCTGTCCGGCATGGAGAGAAATACTTCAACGACCTTGGGATCAAACTGCGTCCCCGCATTTCGTTGAATCTCGTCCCGCGCCGCGGTAATCGGCAGCGCTTTTCGATACGGCCTGTCGGATATCATGGCGTCCAGCGTGTCCGCCACCGCAAATATTCGGGACCCGACCGGAATGTTTTCGCCCTTAAGCCCTTGTGGATAACCCGAGCCGTCGTAGCACTCCTGATGCGTCAATACGATTTCCGCAGCGTCTTTCAGAAACGGAATGCGCTCCAGCACCGCAAAACCGATTTCGCAGTGCTTGCGCATCACTTCGCGCTCCTCCGCAGTCAGCGGGCCGGGCTTCCGCAAAATCGAGTCCGGAATTCCCATCTTGCCTATATCGTGTAGAAACGCTCCGCGCGCAATCTGCTTCAGCGTAGCCTTATCCACGCCCATGGCCTTGGCGATCGTGATCGTAAACGCCGTCACGCGCTGGCAATGTCCTTCCGTCTCGGCATCTTTCGCGTCCAGCGCCCCGCCCAACGCCCCGAGCGTGTAGTCGTACGACTGCTCGAGATCTCGAAGCGTCTGCGAGAGTTGCTTCGTCCGCTCGGCAACAAGCTGCTCCAGATCGCTCTGGTAGGTCTTGTTCTCCATCACCAGCCGACGGTGCTCCAGCGCCCGCCGCACGCTCAAATACAGCTGGTCCTTCTCAAAGGGCTTCAGAATGTAGTCGTAAGCCCCCTTGCGCATCGCTTCCAGCGCAATCTGAATATCGTGCATGGCCGTGACCATGATCACCGGCACTTCCGGATCATGCTCCCGCAACTGGGACAATAATTTTATCCCGTCCATTTCCGGCATCAGGATGTCGCTCAGAACCAGCGAATAGGATTGTTGGCGGAAGAAGTCCAGGGCGGCCTGGCCATTGGGTGCAATCTGGCACTCGTAGCCCTTTGCTTCGAGCAGCGTCGAAATGACTTCGCGGATCGCCTCTTCGTCGTCGGCGATCAGGATACGTTCTCTAGACACAGGTAAGCCCCTGGCACAGTTTGGGTACGCCTTCCATTATCTCAGCGCAGTTCTCCTGGATACCCAGCCGTTTCCTGAGGATGTGCTGCCTTTTGCACTGGCCCTACGGTCTACGAGTACTACGAGGGGAATAAGTAGCGCCGGCGTCCCTGTTTACCCCGAGCCGCGAGGGATCGGCATCTTACGACCGCATTCGTGAGCAAGGGCCGAAATTGAGGCCGGCGCGCAGAGTTGAATTGATCATGATCGTCGGCCGAGCGGCCCGCACGGACCTTAAGAAGACTCTACCGTCCGCTGCCAGGCCGACAGCGTCTCCACCTGCCTGGAAAGTCCCGCTACCACGTCGGCGAGATGCCCCAGCGTTGGCACGCCCACCCCGACTCCTAGCAACACGCGTATCCTGGCCACACGGAACAAGATACGGAATCGCATCTCCAGCCGCAGTCGCTCCCACTCCTCGCGTCTCTCCACCTTCGGCGAGAGCGATGCCAAAATCCTGGCCAGCCGGTCAAGCCGCGCGAAATCCTCGCCGATGGCGTCGAGAAACTTCTGCAGCGCCCGCTGGCGTTCCCGCCGCAGGCGCGAGGCGTCCTTCTTGGGCAGCCGCCGCCGGATGAAATCAAAATCCTCGGTCGCCAGTGCCTGGCGCATCTGCGCGAAATGAGTGCAATGCCTCGCCACCAGTGTTTCAATCCTAGCTGCCGGGTCAGGCCCCAAGTCCGACTCCGCGCGCAGCGGCCGCACCACTAACCAGATCGCGACCACCAGCAGGAGGCCCGACAATCCCACAAAAAATAGCGGTTCCACCATCACCTCAAAATCTCCGAGAGCCGCGCATTCAATTCGCGAAGCCGCGCATTCACCTCAGGCACCGACACGCCGAACGCACCGAGGTCGCTGGCCTGCGGTACAGCGGCCGCCGCCGGCACCGGCTTCCAAACTGCCGCGAGCCAGATCAACGCCGCGATGTTAAAGGACAGCAGCGATATGCCGGAATAAATCTCGTAGTACGAACTCTTCAACGTGCTCATGAATTGGCTGTTCCCGATCTGCACCGCCGAGTAAAACACCAGCCCGCCTACGATAAGCTTCATGAACCGTTCGATCTTCAATTCGTAGTACTGCGCAAAGACCAACGCGAAAGCTAGCGTTCCGACGATCGCGAGCTCCACGCCGCGCTGAAGCACGGTGATGAACACAGTCATGGAATGTTGCTGCCCCGCTGCAGAATATGCCGCACTCACCAGCAGAAACAACGCCACGCCCGCAAGAAATATGCGCCACAAGCGCCAGATTCCGATATACGGGCTCAGGATTCGGAAGCAAATCTCCGCGACCGCGCCAGCTCGCATCCCTATCATTACCGCCTGCCCGGCCCAATACTCGTAAAAAACCGGGGTCGACCTGGATCCGAGAAGTAGCCGAAATGAATCCGCCAGCAGATCACACGAGACAACCACAACGAGATAGGCTGTGAAGACCGGGAGGCGCTTGAACAGTCCACTCCGGACGGCGGCAAATGCGACAACAATATCCAGGCACAGGCCGAGGACTAATCGGATCACGTTTTCATTAAAGTACACCACGGCTGGGACGCATCATACCATGCTAGTACCCGTTCCGTAAGCGTAATAATGCGTCCCAGCGGCGGTCATCAATTCCTATGCCAGGCCCGCATCAGCACAGCGCGCTCGTCCCCCAGATGTTCGGGAACGAGGGTGGAGGGGCGCTCCCCCCGTCGTGTGCCAAATTGGGGAAGGGCGGGGGCGGCGCACTGCCACCGTCAAACCCCAGGTTCGGGAACGGGGGCGGTGGTGCGCTTCCGCCGTCGCGAGCCAGATTGGGGAACGGCGGAGGTGGCGCGCTGCCGCCGTCAAAAGTGACGCTCGGTGACACGGGAACCGATACGACAGCTGCTTGGAATTGTTGGCTGTTTACCGAATGAGTGTTGACTCCGGCGGATACTGGGAGTAGCATCGCAACGGCAACTGCAAGGCCCAGGAAAACGAACAGGTGACTTCGATTCATAGGGTGACTTCCTCCTTGAGCCACGCAGCTTTGGCTGTGGAGGGAGAGCTATGAATCGGAGGTCTGAAATGTTCAGAAACCGGAACAGGCGGGAATATGGAATCGCTTGAACGCTTCCACCAAAATCAACGCATCATCGACGACTTCAGTTCGAGCACCCTTATCGCAATCTCCACTGACTTCGGGCGCTTGGTTCACATCGCCACGCTTCGCGATCTCATCTCCGGGCAGTACCGGCACGAAGGCCTGGAAGCGCTCTACTCCGCGCCGGCCGTCCACGAGGCGCTCCTCTACTGTCACGAAGAGATCTTTCAGAAGATCTTGGAAACGCCGCTGGAACGGCAGGAAATGCTCTTGCGCGGATGGTTTGCGGAACTGGAGGGGGAATCTTCGGAAATTGCCGGCCGCTGGCTGGAGCTCGAGGTTTACCGCATGTTGGTCCCGCTCGGGACCCCCGAATACCTACGCGATCTCTTCTTCTCGAATTTCCATCTACTTCTCGAGCTGCTTTCCATCGCGCCTATCGGCGTTCCGGCAGCCGCATAGCGACGCCGGCCACCCGGCCCACAATTTCGATTTCATCCGGCCAGCGGTAGAATTGCGGCGCCCGCGCGGATAGCCCGTAAGGATGCAGCACCACGCGATCCTGCTCCTTGGTGCACCACGAACACTGGTAGCCGCTGCGCAAATCCACAAAATAAATCGGCCGCTCGAACTCGTTGCGGAACGGTCCGGCTTCAATCGTACGCTGCGAAGGATCGACCAACACCAGTGATCCCGGCCTCACCAGCGGATCCATCCACGTGTCCTCTGTGCCGATAAAACCGTAGCGGTATTTCGCGCCGTCCATCAGCGCTCCTTCGAAACTCCGCCACGATTCCACCATGCGCGTCAGGCTGCTAGTGCGCCGCGGATCAAACGCCGGATCGAACTTCAGCGGCAGATGCAAGCGATAGGGCGCCCGGCCCATATGCGTCTTCTTCGCGCCCCACGCAAAGCCGTCCCGTAAATGTTCATCGAGCGGAATCTGATACCACTGGCAAACCTCGAACACATCAAGCTGGTACAGCGCGCAGAGCGTGTACAGCTTGTGCAGCGTGGGCGTCACGCCGCCGTTTTCGATGTCGGCCAGACGGCTTATGCGGATCACGAATTCCGAGCGTCCGTGCTTGCTGGCCAGTTCAAAGCTGGATTGTTCCACATCGCGATACGTGAGCCCCAGCCGCTCGCGCACCTGTCTCAGACAATTTCCGGGCTGCATGAAATCCCCCGATAGAATCCCGCGGTGGGAGTTGTGCCGGGATTATAGCAGAGCCGCAATAGCCTGTTCCGGAAACAGAACGCGGTTGCGAGCGCCGCTGTGCATCGTCCTGCTACTTCCTGCGGAACTACGTAGAAGCGCGCAACTCCTTCAACGGAGGAGCTTTCCCTTGAAACCTGCTATTCTGTTGCGACGAATTTAGGTCAACCGGGGCGCCCATCACCATGAATCTCAATCCCTTTAGGCTCGGCACCATCTCCATTACTCTCGCCATATTTCTGGCCTCTTCGCCCGGCCTTCGCGCGCAGCAGGCCGCTACTCCTCCGGCCGGTTCAGGCTCAGCTCCGGCCACAGACTCAAATCCTGAATTCCTAAAGGCCGCCGATGAAGTTCTGCACCAGATGAGCGATCTCCTCGATCTCCCCATCAAGGCGCCTCTCAAGAAAAGCCTCCGCTCCAAAGCCGAAATTCGCGAGTACCTGATTCGCGAGGACGAAGAGGACAAGAAGCCGGGCGAGAAGTACGCCGATCAAAAAGCTCTCGAAGCCTTCGGACTGATCCCCAAAGATTTTCCGCTGGATAAATTCCTGCTCGACGTGCTGACCGATCAGGTCGCCGGCCTCTACGACGCCAAGGGCAAGGAGTTCTACATTGCCGACTGGATTCCCGCCGAAGAACAGAAAACCGTGATGGCCCACGAACTCACTCACGCTCTTGTGGACCAATCCTTCGGCCTCGACGAGTGGATCAAGGCTGCCCGCCCGAACGATGACGCCGAACTCGCCCGCGATTCCGTTAGCGAAGGCTCCGCACTCGTCGCCATGCTCGATTATTCGTTCCTCGATGCCAAAATCAGCGTCCGCGGCCTCCCCGACGTCACCAGTTACATTCGCGCCAGCGCCGTCAGCGAGATGGAAAAAGATCCGCTGCTATCCAAGGCTCCTCTCATCATTCGCGACGAGCTGCTTTTCCCTTATCTCGAGGGCACCAATTTCACCCAGCAATTCCTCAAAGCCAATACCGGTTGGAAGGATCTCCGCAAGGTCTTCGAAAATCCTCCAGTCTCCACGCAACAGATCATCCATCCGGATCTCTATCTGAAGGGCATCAAGCCCGCAGCCGTTGCGCTTCCGAAATGGACGGGCCTCGCACCGGGCGGCTGGAAACTTCTCGAAGAAAATGTCCTCGGTGAATTCGGCCTGCACGAAGTCTTGAAACAATTTAATGGCGAGGAGCAAGCGGAAAAAACGGCCCCGTACTGGGATGGCGACCGTTACGCAGTCTTCGAAGACGGAAAAACCAAGCAGCTCACACTGATTCTGCGCTTGCATCTCGATTCCGTCGACGATGCCGCGCTCTTCTTTGGCCGCTATTCCGAGCTGCTAATGGACAAATACAAGAAGACCACGCAACTAATGCGCCGCCCGAATTTCTTTCAGTTCCGCACCGAAGAAAGCAAAGTTTTCCTGCGCTGCGAAGCAAGCGATTGCCTGATCGTAGAAGGTTCCGATCGCGACTTTTTCGACAAGCTCAATCACGCCATAGGCTGGCCCGCCGCCCCCGCAGAAATCGAGCCTTCCGCCAAAATCACAGTCACCCAATTGCCCGCCAAAGCCACCAGCGCGAACTTCGGCGGCGCCACGACAGGTGAGTAGGGCGTCTACGCCGTCTCCGAACGTAGGGCCCGCGCTTTAGCCGGGCCTCTTCGGGCACAATCGCGCCACAATTCCTTTGTCAGGCGTTCCCGATCAACCCGGTGATATCACCCCTCCCGCCGCACCACCATCAAAGTCAAATCATCCGTCAACGCCTGCCCATCCGAAAACTGCCGCAAATCTTCCAGAAATGCCGCCGACAACTTCTCCGGCGCCAATTGATGCCGCGCCGCCAAAAATTCCCCGACGCGTGCCCCGCCGTATTCATTCCCCCCCGCATCCCGCGCTTCAGAAAGCCCGTCGGTATAAACAATCACCGTCTCTCCCGCCCCCGCCCGGAATTTCTGCGTCGTAAAAGTCGAATTGCAAAATAGCCCCAGCGGCATTCCCGTAGCTGAGATCGACCGCAATCCAGCCGTGCATCCCACCCACACCGGCAAATGCCCCGCGCTGGCAATCTCAACTTCGCCATCCGCCCCGCTCCGCCCGCAAACCAGCGTGGCATATTGCCCGGCCGTCGCAGTCTCGCAAAGCAAACGGTTCGCCGCGCCCAGCAATTGCTCGAGCGGCAGCCCCACCGAAATCAAGCTCCGGAACATGGCATGAAGCTGCGTCATCAGCAAGCAAGCCGACACGCCCTTTCCCGCAACATCGCCGACCAAAAAGAACACGCCGCGATCTTTCCCATTCGGCAAAATCACATCGCAATAATCGCCGCTAACGGGCCCCGCCGGACGGTAGTTGTAATGCACGTGCCACCCAGCGGCATGGTTGTCGCGTGCCGGCAACAGCGCCCGCTGCACCGTAGCCGCCTGCTCCAAATCCGCCTCCAGCGCCCGCCTCTCCGCCGCGCTCAAGTGATCGAGGCAAAATCGCACCAACGGATCAGCCATCAACCGGTCCTGCTCGACGGACTCGTGGCACTCTTCGCACAAGCCATAACTGCCGTCCGCCAATCGCCCCAGCGCCGCGTCCACTTCAGTCAGAAGATAAGTCAACCGATCATCAGGCGTAGCCCCGGCCATCGCAGCCATCAGCAGGCGCTTGCGATCCTGCAATGCACCCTGAAAATAATTGTTCGCGATAGTTGCCATGGGCCCTCCATGCAAGAGCTAGATGAGCTTCGATCAGCCTGAAGGCACTTCCAAATCCACGCCATCCGCTTCGCGCGGCCAAATTCCCATCGTAGTCTGCTACCTATTTCGATTCCGCAGCCAAGCCCAGCGATTCACCGCCAGTCGCCTTTAGTAGCGGCGTCTCCGAGGTGGTACCAAGCTTGCCGCGCAATCGCGACAACCGATGCCCAAACCGTTCTCGCGCCTTCGCATACTGCGACGCATTCAAAAATCGCCCGTTCCGCGCCCGCCGCAATTCCGCCAACGCCTCCCCAATCAATTCCGCAGCCCGACGAGGTTCCCCAGCCCGGTGCTCGTAATATTTCGCCAATTCCTCATAAGCCAAAATTCCATCCGGCAAAGCCCCTCTCAATTCCAGCCAAAGCGAAGTAGCCAATCCAAAATCCCCCTCGCGTTTCGCAAGCCTGGCCAAAGCCGCTCGCGCCGCGCGATCCGCCGGACGCGGCAATTCCCCCGCAATCGCCCGTGCATAAAGCCCCCGCGCCCGCGCCGCCTCTCCGCGCCTCTCGCAAATCCGCGACACGCCATATAATTCAAACGCATCCGCCCCAGCCGATTCCGGCGCCTCCAGCAACGAGAACATCCGCGCCGCGAGCCCCGCCAATCCCACCAAGTCCATCTGGTTGTGCTGAAAAACCGGCACCAATCCATCCGGCGCCCCGCCGCTCAAATAATCGAAATAAATCTGCGGTATCAATTCCGAAATCACGTCCGACGCGCGCCGCTTCCCCAAAACATGCCACTCCAATTCCGCCAGGCGCACCGACCCAAGCCGCAATCTCCAAAGATGCCGCGCCGGATGCAGCAAATCCAAATGCGCCTCCAACCCGCGCGGCGTAATCGCCCGAGTCATCCGAAATCGCGTCTCCAAAAGCGGCCAATCAAACGCCTTCCCATTAAACGTCACCAAAACCGGCCGTTCCGCCAACCGCTCCGTCAAAGCCAAAAGCACAGAGTGCTCTTCGCTATGATCGCGCATAAAAAACTGCTCCACTTGCAACCCGCCGCCATCCCACCAAGCCAACCCCACAAGAAACGGATAAGTCCCAGTCCCGCCAGAAAGCCCGGTCGTCTCCGTATCCAAAAAAAGCCAATTCCGCAAATCCGCAGCAATCTCAGGCGCCCCAGGCGCAATCAAACGCAACACAGCAAGCGAAGCCGCAAACGCCTCAGGCGATTCATGCCACCGCCGCAAAACCAAATGCTCGCCAAATTTGTTAGCCCGAGTCTCAGCCCCAAGCAAAGCAGCGAGCCGTTCCCACCCGCCAGGCAATTCCGGCGTACACCCGCGCGAAGCCGTAGCGACCGCAGCCGCAGTTCCGCGAGCCGGCCGCAAAGCCGCCACCCGGTCAAACATTGATCCCGCCTTACGCATCCGATCTACCTAACTCCACTCGAAAGCGTCGTCTCTTCGTAGGGGCGGGGCTTGCTCCGCCCGCCGAGGTAATGCTCAACGATCACGACACCCACGTGCGAGATGTGACGCCATCGCTCTTCCATCTGAAATCTCAAATCTGAAATTTGAAATTTCTTTCCTATCCCCTATCCCTTATCTCCTACTCCCTAACCTCCATCCTCCTCAAAATCTCCATCGCCACCGTCTTATCCCCCGCCGGCCCCACGCACGAAGGGCACCCACTCTCGCACCCGCACCCCGCAATCAATTCCCGCGTCCTCCGCAACAAAATCCCATGCGCCCGAAACAACGGCTCACTAAACCCAATCCCGCCCGGATAATCGTCATACAAATAAAGATTCGGCTCAAAATAATCCCGCACGAGATTTGGATCCCCCAAACTCTCCTCCACCACCGCCGCGTCCTCCACCAAATCCGCCCCCACGTTCGCGCTCGGCGGCCGCTCGCCAATCGCCGTCCCCAAATCCCTTCGGTCGCACATCAAAAGCAGCGCAGCCATCGACTCCAACGCATAAAGCAGCCCAAACATCCCAGCCTGCCTCTCCGAAATCGAAAACTCGAGCGAAGCCACCAACCGCCGGTCCAAAGTGATCCAGAACGAAGTGGTATGCATCTCGTTCTCAGGTAATTCCAACTTCCCGGCCCCCAGATTCTCGTTGGTAAAAAATTTAATCTTCTTGAATCCCACCACTTGCGATCTCACCAGCACATCCCCATGCGCCCGCATCGCCGGGCCCTCCATCATTTCCTCTTCCGCAATCTCCAAAATCCGCACCTGCGTATAACGAATCGCGTCGGTAAAATATTCCACGTTCACGCGCTTCACATAAGCCTTGCGCTCCTCAAAATCGAGTCTCTCGACGTGATACTGCTGCCCCTGGTGAATGTAAATCGCCTTCGGATGCACCATAGTCAGCGCGCTGGAAAAATCCACCTCGCCAATCACCTCCGGTGCGCCCGACGGCCCATCCTCGCTAGATTCGCTCCCGGTAATGTCAATAATCACGAAATTGTCCGAAGTCACCGATCGCAGGCTGACGGTATCCGCCGGATAAGCCTGCTGCACCCAATGCCAATTCCCCCCGCTATTGTGCAAATAACCGGCATCGCTCAATTTCTCGCAGAGCCCCGGCAAATCCACGCCCCCGAATTTCTCCTCCGGCGCAAGCGGCAACTCAAACGCCGCGCATTTCAAATGATTCACCAAAATTTCCAAATTATCCGGCTGCACGTAAGCATGTTCCGGCGAGCGCCCGAAAAAATAATCCGGATGCTGCACCATAAATTGATCGAGCGGCGCCGAAGAAGCCACAAACACTGCGCAAGCCGTCCCACTACGCCGCCCGGCCCGGCCCGCCCGCTGCCACGTAGAAGCAATCGAGCCCGGATACCCGGCCATCACCGCAGCATCGAGCGATCCAATATCAATCCCCAATTCCAGCGCATTCGTAGCTACCACGCCGCGAATCTTTCCCTCGCGCAATCCGCGCTCGATCTCGCGCCGCTCCCCCGGCAAATAGCCGCCGCGATATCCGCGAATCGGCTCGCCCCCGCCCGGCGACGCCGGATAAGCCTGCCGCAAATAAGTCAGCATCACTTCCGTATGCAATCGGCTATTCGCAAACACAATCGTCTGCAGCGAGCGCCCCAAAAGCTCCTTCGCCACGCGCGTAGTCTCATTCAAATAACTCCGCCGGATTCCCAAATTCCGGTTCACCACCGGCGGATTGTAAAAAACAAAAATCTTCTCCGAAGCCGGCGCACCATTCTCATCCAGCACTTCAACGTCCGCTTCAATTAGCTGCTTTGCCAGCTCCCCCGGATTCGCAATCGTCGCCGAAGAACAAATAAATTGCGGCTCCGAGCCATAAAATTTTGCCACGCGCCGCAATCGCCGCAAAACATTCGTCAAATGGCTGCCAAAAACGCCGCGGTACGTATGCAATTCATCCAGCACGACGTACCGCAAATTCTCGAAAAGCCGCATCCACCGCGTATGGTGCGGCAAAATCCCCGTATGCAGCATGTCCGGATTCGTCAAAATCACATGCCCGCGCTCGCGAATCGCCCGCCGGGCGTCCGCCGGCGTGTCGCCATCGTAGGTAAATACGCCAAACGCGTCCTCCAACCGCGTAGCCAAATCATGCAATTCCGCAAGCTGATCCTGCGCCAAGGCCTTGGTAGGGAAGAGATATAGCGCCCGCGTATCTGCGTTCTCCAAAATCGCATTCAAAACCGGCAGGTTGTAACAAAGCGTCTTCCCCGAAGCGGTAGGCGTAACAACAACCAAATTCTTCCCAGCCCTCACCATCTCAGCCGCCGCAGCCTGATGTGTATAAAGCCGCTCCACCCCCTTAGCCCGGTAAGCCGCCGCAAGCTCCTCCCGCACCCAAGCAGGCATCTCCGCAAACGCGGCCTCCCGAGCAGGGAAGTGCTTGATAGCGGTCAAGACTTCGCCGCTACGATCGCGCTCAGCAAGCGCCCCAAGCGCCTCCCGCACAGCCTCAATCGAAGCCCGCCCCCGCACAGCCAAAGATTGCGCCACTGCTCCTCCCATGTAATCTTCGCCTTTTGTTCGCTGAGGCTAACACGCAGCCAAAATCGGCGCAACCCCGAATTCGCTCCCGTAGGGCTGGCGTCCCCGCCGGCATCCTACGACTCAACAGGTCGCCAGAATCTCAACTCCCGCGCGGCCTCACCCCACCAAACTCGCGATCTCGCCTTCGCCCTTATCTGAACTCTCAAATCTGAAATTTGAAATTTCTTCTCTGCTATCTTCCACCGCCCAACTCACTCCCCGACCTTGACACCACCACTCCCCTCCCGCTATAGAATATTCATGTCCCAAGCCATCCTAATCTTCGATTTCGCCGGCAATGAAGAATCCGCCCAACAAGCCTGGCACCGCGCCGAAGCCTGGAAAAAAGGCTTCCGCCTAGGCAACAAGCTCGCCGTGAAATTCGAGCGCACGCTGGAAGAATCCTCCTCCGATGATTCAAAGGAGAAATCCAAGAAGAAATCCGAAGACGAAGGAGAAAGCCGCATAAGGCTTCTAGTCCGCCTGGCCTTCTCCGATCACGAGAAACTCTCCTACACTCGCTGGCTAGACCGCATCCCCACAGAAGAACCCTTCAAAGGCACCAAACAAGAAATCCATCACCAAAACGATCCCGGCTACGACAAAGCAGTAGAACTCTTCGACTCCCTCGACTAATCCGTCCAAAAATCCGTTCCCGGCAGGCCCCAAATTCCGCAACTCGTACCATGTGATTTCCGAAATCTCTGCGCTACTCTCGAGCAGGAAGCCGATGCCGAACCGATATCGTCACCTGGCGAACGCGTCGCCGAAGGCCGCCCCGGGAGTCTCCTCCCGTGCCGGCGCCGCGCTCATGCGTAGGTGTTTTGATTTGCGGACGAGCCCACCCCTCCCCATTTCTATTCAAGACACGCGAGGGAGCAGAAACGCGTTCAAGTCATTGAAAACAAAGGATCGGAGTCATTTCTATTCAAGACAAAAAAGGCCCCTCAAGAGGGCTGAACCAACCATGATTTCGCCCGAAAATGCGCTTTCTAATCGATACACCAAAATGATTAGAAACGCCCGCAACTCGATGGAAACAAACGAGAGGAGCCATTTCTAACCGAGACAAAAAGTCACCCCTTGCTTGAAGGACCTCTATTGCCACGTGAACGGCCCATAATCGAGCCCGCACCATCTGGCACCTTCTCCGCCTCGCCCATCGAACCCGCCAAAGCCTTTCTCGCGCCACCCGCCCCAACTTTGGCTATAATGGGCCGCAATCGTTCGACAGTCCTTTTGGGGCGAAGCCAAGCGATGCCGTCGCAAACCCGCACCAAGGTTTCGAGGTTTGACGCCTCGAAATACCAAGGCCTCGACCGCGAAGCGATAATCCGCATCTACCGCACCATGTTTCTCTCGCGGCGCCTCGACGACAAAGAAATCCTCCTCAAGCGCCAAAACAAAATTTTCTTTCAGATCAGTGGCGCAGGCCACGAAGCCATCGGCGCCGCTGCGGGGTTACTTCTCAAACCCGGCTACGACTGGTTCCACGCCTACTATCGCGATCGCGCCCTAGCGCTCATGCTCGGCATGACCCCGCTCGAGATGCTCCTCGAAGCGGTAGGCGCGAAAGAAGGCCCAAGTTCCGCTGGCCGCCAGATGCCGTCGCACTGGGGCCACAAAAAAATTCATCTCATCACCCGCTCGTCTCCCACAGGCACGCAATGGGTGCAAGCTCTCGGCGTAGCCGAAGCCGCGGGCTACTACGATGAATTCCCGAAAGCGCTCAAGCAAGCGAAGCACGCCCCGCTCGGCGATGGCGTCACGCACGAGCCCGACGAAATCACATATGCCTCGGGAGGCGAAGGTTCCACCAGCCAGGGCGAATTTTTCGAAGCCCTGAACATCGCGTCGAACCGCAAATTGCCAATTCTCTTCGTCGTAGAAGACAACGCCTACGCCATCTCCGTCCCCGTCGAAGTGCAAACCGCCGGCGGCAGCATTTCGAAGTTAGTCTCCAATTATCCAGGCCTAAAAGTCGAAGACTGCGATGGCACCGAGCCGCTCGAAATGTATGCCGTGTTCACTCGCGCCGTAGCTCATTGCCGCGCGCGCCGCGGCCCCGCTCTCGTTCACGCGCACGTCATTCGCCCTTACTCGCACTCGCTCTCCGACGACGAGAAGCTTTACAAGACCGAAGCCGAGCGCGAAGAGGAAGCCCACCGCGATCCACTCCCGAAATTCGCGCTGTTCCTGGTGCGCGAAGGAATCCTCGAAGAGGCAGAAATCGAAGCCCTCGAAGCCGATGTCGATCGCGAAGTGCAGGACGCCACCGACCGTGCTCTCGACGCTGAATTGCCCGCGTGCGAGACGATCTACAACGGTGTCTATTCACCCGACATCGATCCCACCTCGAGCGCCTTTGAATCCGAGCCCACTCCGAACGGCGCGCCGAAGACCATGGTCGAAATGATTTCGAACACGCTGGTGGACGAAATGGCGCGCGACGAGCGCATTCTCGTCTTCGGCGAAGACGTCGCCGACGTAAGCCGCGCCGAATCTCTCGCGAAAGTGAAAGGCAAGGGCGGAGTATTCAAAACAACGTCAGGCCTGCAGCGCCGCTATGGCTCGACGCGCGTCTTCAATACGCCGCTCGCCGAAGCCAGCATCGTCGGCCGCGCCATTGGCCTGGCCACCCGCGGCCTCAAGCCCGTCCCCGAAATTCAATTTTTCGATTACATCTGGCCGGCCATGATGCAAATCCGCAATGAGCTCGCCACCATTCGCTGGCGCTCGGCGGGGGCTTTCAAATGCCCGGTGGTAATCCGCGTGCCCATCGGCGGCTATCTAACCGGCGGCGCGATTTATCACAGCCAATGCGGCGAAGTAACGTTTACGCACATTCCAGGATTGCGCGTGGTGATGCCCTCGACCGCGCTCGATGCTTGCGGCCTGCTGCGCACCGCCATCCGCTCCGATGATCCGGTGCTGTTCCTCGAGCACAAGCATCTCTATCGCCAGCCCTACAATCGCTCGCCTTATCCCGGCCCGGATTTCACGATTCCATTCGGCCGCGCCCGCGTAGTCCGCGAAGGCTCCGACGTCAGCATCATCACCTACGGCGCGGTCGTGCATCGCACCGAAGTCGCCGCCGCCGAACTCGCCCGCGAAGGCGCCTCCGCCGAAATCGTCGACTTGCGCTCACTCAGCCCTTACGATTGGGAAGCCGTCGCCGCCAGCGTGCGCAAAACGAATCGCGTAATCGTGGCCTACGAAGACACGCGCTCCTGGGGCTACGGCGCAGAAATCGCCGCGCGCATAGCCGACGAATTATTCGATTACCTCGACGCCCCAGTCCGACGCATCGCCGCCACCGACACCTTCTGCGCCTATCAACCAAAGCTAGAAGACGCAATCCTGCCGCAAACCGCAGACATAGTAGCCGCGATTCGCAGCATCTTGAGTTTCTAGGCCGGCAAGGAAACTTTTTGCGGCCAGATATCGTATAGTTCTATAGAAGATCGAGGAGGAGGTACGCCCATGAACTGCTGCAATTGCCGCCGCGACATCGCGGACTATTCGAACTTCTGCTACTTCTGCGGAGTGCGCCAAGCCGCTCCGATTCCGCAAGGCTCCGCGCCATGGCAGGGCAAGCGCCTGATGCGCTCGTCCACCGACGTGAAGGTCGCAGGAGTCTGCGCCGGTTTCGCCGAATATATGGGCCTGGACGTGACGCTCGTCCGTCTGCTCTGGGCGATTCTGACGATTATGCCCGTGCCGGTCCTGGGCGTCGTCGCCTACATCGTGAGCTGGATCGTCATGCCGATTGCGCCGCTGCCCGTGCCGCATGTAGCGCCGGAAGCGCCGCCGCACCCGGTGACGACCACGTAGTCGGGAAGCGACGCGATTCTGGCCGCGCGGCGTTGTCTTCTGCGCAGGATTTGCATTAAGAAGATGCCGGTCCCGCATGCGGGACCGGCGCTGCAAAATGTTACTTCACTTTCGCGCTGCGGCGTGGCGCGCCGCCTCCGCCATAGATCAGGTGGTCGAGCGAGATGCTTCCCGCGCCGACGGCCGCCAGCGTAAACGCCGCCACGGCGAGCACAAGTGGAAGCTGGTAATTTTGCACATCGAGGAAGGTGCCCTGCGGCAAATGCACGCGCCAAATCGCGATCACCATTTCTATTGAGATCAGCAGCCCGGCAATCCGCGTAAACAACCCCGCAACCAACAGCAATCCGCCAAAGAACTCGATCGTCCCGGAGATATAGGCGAAGTAACGGGGAAATCCCATGTGCTGGAAGTTGTCGAGCCATTCCTTCGGATGCGCAAACAATTTCGGATAACCGTGATAAATAAAAATGGCCGCAAGCCCAAGCCGCAGCAGAAGCAGCGCCACCGGCTTCAATTTCTCAAGAAACTGCATCAAGTCACCTCGAAAATATGGAAACAACGCCCGACTGGCGAGCAAATTGTAGCAGACTTGCAACACGGCTCAGTGCCTGTGTCGCTGCCACGTTTTGATTTCACCGTCGTCTGTTGCGTTCTGCAATAAACCTTGCTGGGCTAGGGCTTAACATCTGGGACTTCAAGGAGACAGTAATGTAATCAATTTATTCTATTGCTTCTGATTCTGCCGCTGGCTATAACTGGTTCCTACATATGCTGCTTCGCGTAACGACGGCGATGGGTTGATCCCGCCCGAGCTGTCACGACGCGAACCCTAAAAGGAAAGTTCATGGATCCCCGTCACCTTGCCCGGCGAGCACCCGCCGGCAGTAGCAATCGTTTCTCTTCGACGAAGCACCGAGCCGGGCTCCGCCGTACGCGCCTTGTAGTTACCTACGTCTCCATCCTTGGATTTGTGCTGCTGGCGTTTGCGGCGCGGCTGCGCGCGGACACCATTTCCGGCACCGTCAAGGATCCGTCGGGCGCGGTCGTTCCCGGAGCGCGAATCGAAATCAGCGGCGGCGGTTTGCCGCAGCCGCTCGTCCTTACGTCCGATGATTCCGGAAAGTTCACAGCGCCGAATCTGAGTCCAGGAAAATATACGGTGCGGGTCACCAAGGAGAAATTCGACGAACTCGTCGTTCCGGTCGATTTGAAGGGCGCGGCGGATTTGCCGCTCAATCTCACCATCGCCGCTCAGCAGGCGGAAGTGACCGTCACCGGGAAAAGCATGGCCTTCGCGAACTCCGACTCAATCTACCGGCAGCTCCGCGACCTGGGACTGGGTCAATCCTATCGCTGTGAAAATCACACGATACTATTGGACGTTGGAGTGTTTCAGTTCAAATCGGGGACCATGACGATTTTGACGCCGGTGAACAGATTCGTAACCGGCGTGATTTTTGTCGGCGAAGGACACTTTATTCTGAAGCCCGTCGACGCGATGAACGCGCGCGAATTGCTGCGCCGGACCGGCAGTCCAACGGTCGAGGAGGATTTCAGCGAAGCCGTTTTTCGTTTCACAGGGAGCCAGTATCCCGAGTTTGCAGGCACTCTGGGCGAAAAAGTCGAGACTCCCCAAGAGGCGGTCAGCGCTTATCAGCATTGGAAAGAGAAGGTGCGTCGCCGGCACGAAATTCCCGAAAGCTTCACGCAAGCAATCCTGGAAGGCGAGACAATCGATAACGTGGACGCCGACGTTCTCGCGTCCGTTTACAATCCGCGGCATCCTGCCTTTATCAACGCCTATATTCATGGCGCGAAGCACAAAGATCTGCGCTTCTTCGTCCGCACCCGCGTGGGCGCCATCCCGCAGCTCGATTCGCCCGAGGAAGTGGCGCTGATCAATCTCAGCGAAGGCATGGACGACGGCGTGTGGTACTCGCAGCATTTGCTCTCCGAATTGAAGACGGGCAAGTCCGATTCGCGCGAGGATCGCCGCCTGTTTGCCACGAAGCGATACGTGATCGAAACGGTCGTCGGAAAAAACAACCATCTACACAGCGCCGCAACAATAACGTTCGAGCCGCTCATCGCCGGCGAGCGCCTGTTGAAATTTGGTTTGCTGCCCAATCTGCGTGTCACGCGCGTGACCGATCAGAACGGGCAGGACATCCACTTCGTGCAGGAGAGCCGCAAGGAAGACGGATCATTCTACGCCATTCTCGACGATGCGCCGCCACTCCAGAAGGAACACTCGATCGCCGTGGAATATGAAGGCGATAAGGTGCTGACGGAGGCGGGCGATGGGAGTTTTTACGTTAGCGCGCGATCGTCGTGGTATCCGAATTTAAACGGATTCGGCGAAAAAGCACTCTACGATTTGACCTTCAAGGTTCCCAAAGGCGAAGTCGTAATCAGCGTGGGAAAGCAGCAGGCAGAGAGCACCGAAGCAGGCTTCGCCGTCTCTCATTGGGTTACGCCGGTGCCCGTCGCGGTGGCGGGATTCAATTACGGTCGTTATCTCAAGATCGATATGCCGGACACCATCACGCATTACGAAATTTCGGGATTTTATCTGGAGGATTTGCCAGACAGCCTGAGGCCCTATGCCGAGCGCGCATTCCTGGATTCGATGGCTCCTAAGGCGATGACGAAATACGCGCTTGACCAGACGCGCGCGCAAATGCAGGTGTGCACTCGCTATTTCGGCAGGTCTCCCTACGACAATGTTTACGTCACCGAGCAGCCCAACTTCGCTTTCGGGCAGTCGTGGCCCAATCTCGTTTACTTGCCGATTTCCGCGTACATCGACTCGACGCAACGTTGGTTGCTCTTCGGACGCATCGATGACAATTTCACGGGATTCGTGCGCGAAGTGACGCCGCACGAAGTGGCGCATCAGTGGTTCGGGCACGCTGTCGGCTGGGCCTCGTATCACGACCTGTGGCTTTCCGAGGGATTCGCGGAATTTGCCGCGGGATTGTTCCTGCAGCAAGCCATCGGCAAGAATTGGCAGAAGGACTATATCGATTTTTGGGAGCGGCAGAGGAAGCGCGTTCTCGAGAAGAATAATTTTGGATTTTCCCCGAATGATGCAGGCCCGGTCTGGCTCGGCCTGCGGCTCATTTCCCCCAAAACGGCGCAAGGCTACCAAAGCGTGACCTACGCGAAGGGTGCCTACGTCTTAAGTATGTTGCGCTCCATCATGCATGACGATCGCGCCGCGCCCGATGACCGCGAGAAGCCGTTCATCGACATGATGCACGATTTCGTCGAAAGCCACCGCGATTCGCCGGCCTCGACGGAATCATTCAAGGCCATCGTCGAGAAGCACATGACCAAGCAGATGGACCTGCAGCAGAATCAGCATCTCGACTGGTTCTTCGACGAATGGGTTTATGGCACACAGATCCCGCGTTACAGCTTTAGCTATGAAACGTTGCCGGCCGACAAAGGAAATGTCAGGGTGCGCGTCGAAGTGACCCAGAGCGAAGTGGATGATCACTTCGCGATGTTTGTTCCCGTGTATGCAGATTTTGGGAAGGGCATGGTCAGGATCGGCCAGGTGGCAATTATAGGAAACTCGACGCGCAAAATCGATTTTGTGATGGATGAACGTCCCAAGAATGTCGCGATCAATTCCTACAAGGAAATTCTGGAACGGTAGTTTGCCGCGTGGACCGCGACGGAGGCGGGCGGAGTGCGGCGCAATGCCAAGCGCCAGCTCTCTCCCTTACTGGGAAGCGGAGGTTGCGCTGCCACCGACGAGCTTCTGGAATTCCGGGTCATCGTGCAGGCAATCGAGATCGGCATCTTTGGCCGCCCAACTTGGATTACCGTAGCCGGCGGCAAAGGCCTTCTTGAGCGTCTCGAGCGCTTCTTGTTTTCTGCCGAGGATGCCGTAGGTGCAGGCGGCGTTGTAGAGCGTGTTCGGATCGCCCGGGCGAAGCGCGACGGCGGTCTGCAGGTGACGCATGCTTTCGTCGGCGTCTTGTTTCAAGTAGGCGAGCTGGCCGGCGAGCAAAACGCGGGCGCGAACATCTTCTGGCACAAGCTCGAGTTGCTGGCGGAGGACCTTGATCATGCGATCGCGCATTTGCTCCGCTTCTTTTTTGCGGCCTAGCCGCTCGAGCGCGTTGAGATAGGGAACGTAAGTATTGTAATCGTCGCCGTTGGCTTCGATGGCGCGATCGACAATTGCCGCGGCCTGTTCAGGATGCCCTGAGGCAAAATACGCGCGCCCGAGAATGTTCCACGAGCCCTCGCAATCGGGCTTGCGCTCGATGGCGCGTTGCGCGAGTAGCGCGGACTCGTCGTATTTTTTCTGCGCGTAAGCGAGGCGCGCACGTGCGACGAGCACTTCCGGCAGATCGGGAGCGAGCGCGGTGGCCCGGTCGCAGGCTGCAAGTCCGCGCTCGATCCATTTCGGGCTTTGGTCGCGAAGCTCGTAGATCAGCCCGCAGAGATTCGCAATTCCGGCGTGGGCGAGCGCGAAATTCGGATCGAGCTGAATTGCTTGGTCGAACATCTGCAGGCCGTAGTCCATATTCTCGCGGTGCGCATAGCTTCTTCCGCGGAGGTAAAAATCATAGGCCTGCGAATTTTCGGTCGGCTTGCGGGCGATGGTTTTTTCTTCCTGCGGCGTCAGCGTGATGCGCAGGGCTTGAGCGATGCTGCGGGCGATCTCTTCCTGGATGGCGAAGACGTCTTCGAGTTGCCGGTCGTAGCGTTCGGCCCAGACGGAATGCCTGGTGGAAGCTTCGACGAGCTGCGCGGTGATGCGCACGCGATTGCCGGCGCGGCGAATCGAGCCTTCTAGCACATAAGCGGCGCCGAGCTGCTGGCCGACCTGCTGCGCGGTAACCGGCTTGTCGCGGAACGCGATCATTTCTGAGCGAGGAAAGATTTCGAGTTGGGCGATCTTGGAAAGCTCCGTGACGATATCTTCGGTTATGCCATCGCGGAAGTATTCGTCCTCTTTCGCGCCGCTTTGATTTTCGAAGTAGAGCACCGCGACGGATTTCTGCTTCACGGCGGCATCGTGCGGGCCGGAACCCGGAGCGGCGGCTTTCTCAGCAGGAGCGGGGCGGCGGCTGGATTCGATATCGCGCTTGAGGCGCTTCAAGTCGGCGCGGAGTTCGGCGGCCGTCTGGCAGCGCATGTCCGGATCCTTCTCGAGCGTCTTCGCGAGAATGGCTTCGATCGCCACGGGCAGCCGCGCATTCAGCTCCCTCGCCGGAGTTGGAGCGGAGTGAAGAATGCCGTCGAAGACCAGAGCCGTAGTTGTGCCGGAGAAGGGAACTGAGCCGGTGGCCATTTCGTAGAGCACGACGCCGAGCGAGAAGAGATCCGAGCGCGCGTCGAGCTCTTCGCCGCGCGCTTGTTCCGGCGACATGTAAGCGACCGTGCCCATGGCGCTGCCCGGGCTGGTCAATTGGTCCGTGCTCGGGAGGCGCGTCTGCGTTTGCATGGACGCGACGCCCACGGATTCGGCGGTCGGGCGGAGCGCGGAGGCCAGCTTGGCCAAGCCAAAATCGAGAATTTTCGACTGGCCGCGCTCGACGAGAAAAATGTTCGCGGGCTTGATGTCGCGGTGAACGATTCCTTTGGAGTGCGCCGCATCGAGCCCGTTGGCGATCTGAATGCCGATCTCCAAAAGTTCCGAAATGTCGATGGGCTTGCCGGCGATGCGGTGCTTGAGAGTCTGGCCTTCGAGCAGCTCCATGGCGATGAACGGGCGGCCTTCGAAGTCGCCGATATCGTAAATCGTGCAGATGTTGGCATGATTCAGAGAGGAGGCGGCGCGTGCTTCCCGGCGGAAGCGCTCGACCGATTGGGCGTCCTGGGAAATGTCGTCGGGAAGAAATTTCAGCGCGACGTTGCGGCCGAGGCGCGTGTCTTTGGCTTTGTAAACGACGCCCATGCCGCCGCCGCCCACTTTTTCGAGCACTTCATAGTGCGAAATGGTGCGGCCGACGATGGAAGAAGCATCCGGCATAGCCGAAGCATATTACGCTAGCGCGTAAGAAGCGTCAAAGACCTCTGCGTGCAGTCATTTTTGCAATCCCGACGATGTGATCGGCGGGCTCGAGGGATGCCCCGCCATTTCCGTGCCCACCATGATGGCATTGCGAATTTGGCTGAAGAGATCGGAGAGCGTGTTCGGCGAGTGAGGAATCAGAATTGTGTTGCTGTGATCGTTCGCGGCAATGTCTTTCAGCGTGTCGAAGTATTGGGTCATCAGGACGAGCTGCATGACGTCCTGCGGCGTCGAGCCGGGAACGGTTTTCGCGAAGTCTTCGACCGAGTCTTTCAGTCCGGTGATGATCGTTTTCCTTTGATTGGCGATGCCTTCTCCTTGCAGGCGCTTCGATTCGGCTTCTGCTTCGGCCTGCTTTACGAGCAGCATCTTGTTGGTCTCGGCGCGGGAGACGGTGGCTTCGCGTTCGCGCTGTGCGGCGTTGATGTCGTTCATCGCGGCTTTGACCTTTTGGTCGGGAACGATGTCGGAGATCAGCACTCTGACGATCGAGTAGCCGTACTCTTTCATGGAGGCGTCGAGGCTGTCGCGTAAATCGCCGGCGATGTCCGCCTGGTTTAAGAAAGCATCGTCGAGCTTCATTTTCGGGACGTGGCCGAGTACGACGTTGTAAACCATGGATTCGATCTGTTTCACCGGATCGGAGAGCTTGTAATACGCGGATTCGACGGACTCGGGGATGATCTTGTACTGGATCGAGACCGGGATTTGAACGAAGACGTTATCCTGCGTTTTCGTCTCGACCTGAACGTCGAATTGCTGGACCTTCATACTGAGGCGGCGCACGACC
>Ga0310039_10000244_pt1 | contig 50659 bp, 40 predicted proteins | sample Sb_taG_4_FD_200460 | JGI IMG/M metagenome (GOLD analysis project Ga0310039, IMG submission 200460) | Peat soil microbial communities from Weissenstadt, Germany - Sb_50d_6_BS metaG (v2) (version 2) | ecosystem: Environmental > Terrestrial > Soil > Wetlands > Peat | place: Germany: Weissenstadt...
GTCGAACGCGCCGAAGTTCTCCTCCGCGAGCAAATCACTCCACGCGCCGATTCCGGCATCGTCAGCGGGTTCGTCGCCGATCTTTCCCGGAGCGTCAATTGAGCGTCATCGCCCACCGCTACGCCGTCGCTCTTGCCGACGTGGCCGTCGAGCGCAAAAGCGCCGACGCCTATCGCCGTGAACTCGCCATTTTTGCCGATGCCTTCGCTTCGTCCCCCGAGCTGCGCGAATTCCTGCACACTCCGGCCGTCACGCGCGAAGGCAAGCACGAAGTGCTCGATAAGCTCGCCGCGCGCATTGGCATCGGCGAAGCGATTCGCAATTTTATTTACATCCTCGTGGATCATCGCCGGGTCGAATCGCTTCCCGAGATCAGCGCCGCTTTCGACGCCGAGCTTAATACCCGCGCAGGCATCGCCGAAGCGGCGGTCACCTCCGCTCGCGAACTATCCGCCTCGGAAAAGAAAGAAATCGTCGCAGCCCTCGAACGCATGACCGGCAAGCGCATCGAAGCCCAATTCGCTCTCAACGCCGCGTTACTCGGCGGCGCTGTGGTGCAAATCGGCTCGACCATCTACGATGGATCGATCCGCGAGCAGCTCAATCGCTTGCGCGCGCAACTCGAAGCAGAAAGCTTTAGAATTTGATCACCAGCTTTTCTCTGAATCGCGACAGGAGCACGAATGGCGAGCATCAAAGCTGACGAAATCACAAAAATTATCCGCGAGCAGATCGAGAATTATCAGCAAACGGTCGCCGTAGAAGAAGTCGGCTCGGTCATCTCCGTCGGCGACGGCATCGCGCGCGTCCACGGCCTCGATAAAGTCATGGCCGGCGAAATGCTCACTTTCCCGCACGGCGTCACCGGCATCGCGCTCAACCTCGAAGAAGATCAGGTCGGCACCGTGCTCCTCGGCGAATACTCCGAAATCAAGGAAGGCGACACGGTCAAGCGCACCAGCAACATCATGTCCGTGCCTGTCGGCGAAGCCCTCGTCGGCCGCGTTGTAAATCCTCTCGGCGAGCCTCTCGATGGCAAGGGCCCGATCATGACCGAGCAGCGCAATCCGGTCGAGCGCCTCGCTCCCGGCGTCGTCGATCGCCAGCCCGTCCGCGAGCCGCTGCAAACCGGCATCAAGGCCATTGACTCGATGATTCCCATCGGCCGCGGCCAGCGCGAATTAATCATCGGCGACCGCCAGACCGGCAAGACCGCCATCATCCTCGACTCCATCATCAATCAACGCGGCGGCGAACTGATTTGCATTTACTGCGCCATCGGCCAGAAGCGCTCGACGATCGCTCAAGTTGTGAAAATCCTCACTGATGCCGGCGCCATGGACTTCACAATCGTAGTAGCCGCCTCCGCCGCTGAGCCGGCCACCATGCAATACCTAGCCCCCTTCGCCGCCTGCGCCATGGGAGAATATTTCCGCGATTCCAAGCGCCACGCCGTAACTTTCTACGACGATCTCTCCAAGCACGCGCAAGCCTATCGCGAAATCTCGCTCCTGCTACGCCGCCCACCGGGCCGCGAAGCTTTCCCCGGCGACGTTTTCTTCCTGCACTCGCGCCTGCTCGAGCGCGCCGCAAAGCTCAACGATCAACTCGGCGCCGGCTCGCTCACTTCACTGCCGGTGATCGAAACGCAGGCTGGCGACGTCTCTGCTTACATTCCCACAAACGTAATTTCCATCACCGACGGGCAAATTTATCTGGAAGCCGACTTATTCAACGGCGGCATCCGCCCCGCCATGAACGTCGGCATCTCCGTAAGCCGCGTGGGCGGCAACGCGCAGATTAAGGCGATGCGCCAGGTAGCAGGCCGCATGCGCCTCGACTTGGCCCAGTATCGCGATCTCGCCGCCTTCGCCCAGTTTGGCACCGAGCAACTCGACAAAGCCACGCAAGCCCAGCTAATCCGCGGCGCTCGCCTCACCGAATTGCTGAAACAGGATCAATACCAGCCGCTCTCCGTCGAAAAGCAAGTCTTCGTAATTTTCGCCGGCACGAATGGCTATCTCGACAAACTAGAAGTCGCCGAATGCCGCCGCTACGAAACGGAGCTCCTGGCATTTCTGGACACAAACTACGGCCCAACGCTGCGCAAGCTAGCCGAGAAAAAAGCCATAGACGATGCCCTGCGCGCCGAAATGATAGAAGCTCTGGACGCATTCAAGGAGCGCTTCACCACAACAACCGCCGCGGCCGCCGCACCAGCCGCCGCGAACTGAGGGGGGACACGTCGTAGTCTCGAAGACACGGTCAAACAGAAAACGTTGTCATCCCGAACGAAGTGAGGGATCTGCGGTTTCTTCGCTCTAGAAGATCATGCCCACTCTAATCGACTTCCGCCGCCGCATCCGCTCCGTGAAAAACACGCAGCAGATCACCCGCGCGATGAAATTCATTGCCGCCGCCCGCCTGCGCAAAGCGCAAGAAGGCGTCACCGCCGCGCGCCCCTACGCCCGCGAAATCCTCCGCGTGCTGCGCTCCGCCGTGGCCCGCATGGAAGATCCCGCCACGCATCCGCTCCTCGAGCGCCGCCCCGAAGAGAAAATCCTAGTCGTCCTGCTCACCGGCGATCGCGGCCTCGCCGGCCCCTTCAACGCCAACGTCATCCGCCACGCCCTGCATTTCCTCCGTGATCACGCCGCGCAGAAAATCCAGGTCCTCGCCGTAGGCCGCAAAGGCCGCGACGTCCTCCGCAAGCGCCACTACAATCTCGTCGGCGAATTCCTGAACGTCTCCCTCAACGTCGAGTTTCGCCACGCCAAAGAAATCGGCGCCCGCATCATCGAACTCTACGCCGCACAGGAAGTGGACGCCGTCTACATGATCTACAACGAATTCAAGAGCGTAATCGTCCAGCGCCTCTGCGCCGAAAAGCTGCTGCCCATCGATCCGGCAGTCATCGGCCAGCCGCACCAGCCCGAACCAACCGAATCTCTCGTCGATTACATTTACGAGCAGCCGCGCGCCGAGCTTTTCAAAGCGCTGGTCCTGCGCTACGTGGACACGGAAATCTTCCGTATCCTGCTCGAATCCTCCGCCGCAGAACACGGCGCGCGCATGGCGGCTATGGATTCAGCCACAATCAACGCATCCGAGCTGATCGATGAGCTGACGCTAGATATGAACAAGATTCGCCAGGCAGGCATAACACGCGAGCTAATCGAAATCGTAAGCGGCGCCGCCAGCGCCGTAGGTTAGGTTTTTGTAGCGCCGGTCCCGCATGCGGGACCGGCATCCGAAAAAGTTCAAATAGGCTCAGGAGCCACGAATGGAAAAACACGAACACTCCATCGGACGCGTAGTGCAGGTGATCGGGCCCGTCGTCGACGTCGAATTCCCCGAACACCACTTGCCCTCCATCTACAACGCCGTCCGCATCACCAGCGAAGGCTTCGACTCGCGCGACCCGATTGACCTCATCTGCGAAGTCGAGCAGCACCTCGGCGAAGGCCGCGTCCGCTGCGTCTCCATGAAGCCAACCGAGGGTCTAGTCCGCGGCATGAAGGCCGAAAACCTGGGAGAAGGAATCTCGGTTCCGGTAGGCCGCGAAACTCTCGGCCGCGTTCTCAACGTCCTCGGCGAGCCCGTAGACGGCCTAGGCCCCGTGAAAGCCAAGCAGCGCTATCAAATTCATCGCCCCGCTCCGTCTCTCGAAGATCAATCCACCACTCTAGAAATGTTCGAGACCGGCATCAAGGTCGTCGATCTCATGGAGCCCTACCTCAAAGGCGGCAAGATCGGCCTCTTCGGCGGCGCCGGCGTCGGCAAGACCGTGCTCATTCAAGAGCTCATCCACAACGTCGCCATGCAGCACGGCGGCGTCTCCGTCTTCGCCGGCGTAGGCGAACGCACCCGCGAAGGCAACGACCTCTGGCTCGAAATGCAGGAATCGAAAGTAATCGTTCCCGGCGATCCAGGAAAATCCCGCTGCGCCTTGATCTACGGCCAGATGACCGAACCGCCCGGCGCCCGCCTCCGCGTAGGCCTGACGGGCCTCACAGTAGCCGAATATTTCCGCGACGAAGAAGGCCTCGACGTTCTCCTCTTCATCGACAATATTTTCCGTTTCGTCCAGGCCGGTTCCGAAGTCAGCGCGTTGCTAGGCCGCATGCCCAGCGCCGTAGGCTATCAACCCAACCTGAACACCGAAATCGGCGAGCTCCAGGAGCGCATCACCTCCACGAAAAAAGGCTCGGTCACCTCGGTGCAAGCGATTTACGTTCCCGCCGACGATTACACCGACCCAGCTCCCGCCGCCACTTTCGCGCACCTCGATGCCACCACCAACCTCAGCCGCCAAATCGTCGAGCGCGGCATCTACCCAGCCGTAGATCCTCTGGCCAGCTTCTCGCGCATTCTCGATCCCCGCGTAGTCGGCCAGGAGCATTACAACGTCGCGCGCTCGGTGAAATCCATCCTCCAACGCTACAAGGATCTCCAGGACATCATCGCCATCCTCGGCATCGAAGAACTCTCCGACGAAGACAAGCAAACCGTCGCCCGCGCCCGCAAAATCGAGCGCTTCCTCTCGCAACCCATGTTCGTGGCCGAGCAGTTCACCGGTCTGGACGGGAAGTACGTGAAGATCGAAGACACCGTCCGTGGCTTCAAGGAAATTGTCGATGGCAAACACGACGATCTCCCCGAGCAAGCCTTCTACATGCAAGGTACCATCGAGGAAGTCCGCGCCAACGCAGAAAAAATGGCCGCCAACGCCTAAAAAATGCCGCCTGCCCAAATCCAACTCGAGGTAGTCACCCCAGCGCGCCGCGTTCTAAGCGCCGCGGTAGATTCCATCGAAATCCCCGGCAAGGACGGCTACTTAGGCGTCCTCCCAGGCCACGCCCCGCTAATCACCGAGCTAGGAATCGGCGCGCTGAGCTACAACCAGTCCGGCCAAACGCATTATCTGACGGTGATCGAAGGCTTCGCCGAAGTTCTAGGAGAACGAGTAATCGTCCTGGCCGAATTTTCCGAGCGCGCCGAAGAAATCGACCGAGCCCGCGCCCAATCCGCCGCCGAACGCGCCCATGAGCGCCTGGCAAAATCCGGTTCCAACGAGTTAGATTGGCAGCGCGCCTCAGTAGCGTTACAGCGCGCCCTAATCCGCCAAGAAGTAGCTGCCAAATCCGCCCCGCATCACACTCCGTAATCGCATTGTTCGCAGCCCGCGGCCCTAGAAGTTCTCCATCATCCACATGTTGCCGCTCAGGTGTGCCGCGTAAATCGCCAAGTGCCGGCCGTCGGGCGAGGGCAACCCCCACGGCGCGGAAAGTACCGCGTTGTTCGGCTCGAGATCTCCTCTCTGTTCCCACAGAACGTACGCTTTGCCTTGCAAATCGACTTCGAGCAGAGCAGCACCGTCACCGGTCGCGCTCGCGACGATCAGCGCCTTCCCGTCCGCCTCCCAGTTCAAGGTCTGGAAATTGTTCCAGCCCTTCACCGCGAGTACCCGCGAAGCGTGATTCTTCAACGACAGAAGATGGATCGCCGGTCCCGAGCGTTGGAAAATTGCGATGGTGGCGCCATCGGGAGAAAGATTCCAGAGATAGTCGTTCGGGTAGCGCGCGACGGGATCGGTGTCAAACCGCGCTATCTCGCGCCCGCGTCCTTTTAGCGGGTCGAAGGCAGTGAACACCATCTGCTTCCGATCCGAAGATTCCTCTCCCACTGCGCACAGCTTCGCCGGTGACCGCGCGCATGCAAGACCTTCGTAAGTCTGCGCTGTCATCACCAACTCAGTGGCGCCTCCTGCCATCGGAGCGCGCATCACTCGTGTCGGCGTCAAAGTGGAAGCATAGGACGCGATCTCTGGAGGAGCGCTCAAGAAAAGTATCCAGGCCCCATCCGGGCTCACGCACGCGCCCGCGCTCCAAATGTCGTCCAAGCCGTAGTCGGTCAAATGCTTCGAGTCCGCCACCGTGGCGAGAAACTCAACCTTCTCCGTACCTACAACCTGCTTGAAAAGGCCCCACTGGCCATCGCGATACGCTCCGAAGACTACCGCCTTGCTGTCCGGTGTCCATGCCGCGGGATAGCTCCGGCCCTCATTTAGCGTAAGGCGTTGCGGTGTGGAGATGTGGCGGCTGCCTTCCATGTCCGCGACATACACATCGCCTTGCCACGACCACTTGCGAAACGCGAGCTTCCTGCCATCCTCCGTCATGCTCAGACTGTCCATGCACACGCCGGCCCAGCGCGTCAATCGCTGCGGCGCTTCCAGGGCTTTGCCACTCCGCGCATCCAGTCGCACTCCCCAGAAGCTGCAACTCTCACCTATCGGGCCGGGGTCATCCAGGGAGTAGATCAGCCGCCCATCCGGCGACCAGTTCCAGTCCCATACCCAGGCGGGCAGGACTCGGGCCTCCAGGCCGCCGCGCAAGTCGCGGTTGTCGAGGGAAAATTGAACCGTTTTCGCCACCTCATGGTGCCACAGGTAGGCCAATCGCTGCCCATCGGGGGACCACTCGGCGCCCATGAAATCAGTGTTGTCGTCACTTTCGTAAAGCTTCTGCGCATTCTCTCCATCGGACGTCACCATCCAAATTTCACGGTCACCACCAATCTCGCTGGCTCTGGTCGTAAAAGCCACCAACGAACCGTCGCGCGTGACGCCCGTCGCGGTGGCATCGTCACGAATCTTGCGCGGGGCTCCGCCGATTACCGGGACACTCCAAATGCTCGGAGCCCGTCCGGGCACGCTCGCAGTGGCGATGATTCTCGCGCCCTCAAGCGCCCAGTTGGGCGCGATGCTCCAGCTCACTTGCAGTCCCTTCAAACTTTCGGGCTGCGGAACATCATGCGTGTCGCCGGTCTTTATGAGCTTGATGTGAATTCCAGTCGTGTCGGCGTAGGCCAAATACTTGCCGTCGGGCGAAATGGCGCCTCCGGTTATCGCGTTCTCGCTCGAGTTAGCGGTCAGTTGGAGCTGTTTCAGATCCGGGAGGCTGAGCGGCGTCGGGGCGTGGCGCCTGATGAGCCACCACGCGGCGCCCACAATCAACAGGAGTGCGAGACTCCCGGCGACTCCGAGCACTTGCTTCTGCGTCGAATTTGGGAAATGTGTTGCCGCGTCTTGATCGGTAACCACGTGTAAAGCCGGGGCACTTCGAACGAACGACGCCATTTCGCTCTGACTTGGTTGCGGCGCTGCAATGCTTGCGGCTGATCCGTGGTTAGAGGCTGGCTCGAGACCGATCTTCGTGGTCACTGGAGCAATGAAGCGGTACCCGCGGCGGGGCAGCGTCTCGATGAACCGTGGTCGTTCCGGATCGTCTCCGAGCACGGCGCGAATTTGGTTCACGCAGGAGTTAATGCCGCGCTCGTAGTCCACAAAGGTGTTCTCGCCCCACAGGCAGCGCTGGATTTCATCTCGGGTGACCACTCGCCTGGGCCGTTCTGCAAGGAGCAGCAACACCCGGAAAGGCTGCGGATGAATTTTCAGGGGGATATCGGCTTTGCGCAGCTCCCCGCTCGCGGCGTCCAGTTCGAATGGGCCGAAACAAATCACCGGCGGCGGATGGGCTGGCGAAGCCATCAGAAACCTCGTTATATTGGGTGGAATTGTACCATTATGTTTATCTAGAAGCCCTAAGAGTGCTCGCTCCAAAGGTCCCCTACCCTTGTAAAGCCTATAAGTGTCAGGAAGATGCGCTCTGACATCGCTCTGAGATAATTCTGAGACTCCCTGTCATTGCCATTCTCGGGTCGCTTCACTAATTTCGCCAAACCGAATGCTGAAATCGCGGTCACGGAGTACCGCACAAGCGTTAGCGATGCGTCACCGATCCAGGTCCCCGCGAGCCCAGGAGGCCGCATGAAGCTAAATGCGCTGCTTTTCGTCACCATTCTTGGCATCTGCATGTGCAACGCCTGCGGCGGCGGCGCGGCGGGCAGCGGTAGCAACGGCGGGGGCGGCGGTGGTTCCCAATCGGCTGCCACGCACTTTTCGGTCACTGCTGCGGCGACTTCAAATACCGGCGCGCCGATTAGCTTCACCGTGAACGCACTGGACGCAGCGAATAGCGTCGACACAACATATTCGGGAACCGTGCACTTCACCAGCACGGACCCTCAAGCAGTGCTTCCCGCCAACTCCACGCTGGCCAACGGCACCCGCACCTTCTCAGCCACGTTGAATACGTCCGGTATGCAGACGATTACCGCGACCGACACCGCCGCGCCGTCAATCACCGGTATCTCAAACTCGATCGAGGTCAGCAGCCCCGCACTGGCGATCAGCTCCGGCGCCCCTCCCAACGGAACAGTCGGAGTCAATTACGACGCCCGCCGCGGCCCCACGTGCACCGAGGGTTCACCCAACTGTATCTGTATAATTATTACGGGGCTCGGCACGGAGTGCCGCATCACTTTACATGGTTTCCCACTCGCCGCGGCAAATGGCACGTCGCCATACAATTGGAGTTGGACGCCTGCGGCAGACTCGTCATCGCCGCCGGGATTGACGATCGGTTCGGTATCAACCTTCGATGGGAACGGTGGCTGCTGTATGTCGGCGACTGGCATTGAGGGCAGCCCGGCGGCCGCAGGAACTTACGATGTAATCGTGACCGTAACCGACTCCGCAGTGCCGCCAGCGAACGCCAGCCAAAATTATACGATTCAGATTGCCGAACCCTCCGCAGTGGCAACAGTGCCCTACAGCTCTGCCAACGCCACCAACGGACACCATCATTATCAACTCGTGGACTTGGGCAGCACTTTCGGCGGGCCGCAGAGTTACTTCGTCCCGGGAAGTGGCGGCGAGTCTGCGGGCTCATCGGTGCTGAGCTCTGAGGGTACAGCAGTTGGATTTGCAGATACGGGCACGCCCGATCCATTTCCAAACGATTGCTTTTGGGACTGCGACGTAGTCCATACGTTTATCAGTGACGGCAAGGGTGTTATGACCGACTTAGGCGCAATTCCCGGCGGAGGCAGCAGCGTTCCGATGTGGAGCAGCTCAAACGGGCTGATCGCCGGGGTTTCGGAAAACGGACAGACGGATCCCTTTATTGCGGGTCTGCCGCAGGTGCGCGCGGTGTTATGGAAAGAGAAGAAAATTATCGACCTCGGAACATTGCCCGAGGGCGGATATCAAAGTGAAGCCAACTCCGTAAACAGCTCGGGTCAGGTGGTGGGCGCGGCTCTCAATACAGTCCCGGACGTGAATTCCATGGATCAGACCTCGACTCCCATCGGTCCTGGCCCATTCTGGCTCTGGGGCGGATTCCCGCCGCCGTATCTCTATGAGATGCGCGCCTTCCTGTGGGACGAGCGCGATGGCATGCAAGACCTCGGAACGCTCCCTGGCGGGACCGATGCACAGGCGACCATGATCAATGACGCGGGGCAGGTGATCGGATTCTCTTACACGGGTTCGACGCAGCCCGGTGCCTGCTTTCCTGTCGCGGTCGATTCTTTCATTTGGGAAAAAGGGAAAGGCATGACCGATCTCGGCGGGCTCGGCGGCACGTGCACGCTTGCGGCCGCCATCAATCAGCGCGGGCAAATCGTCGGCTCGTCCAACGGGACGGGAGACGCGACGACAAGCGCGTTTCTGTGGGAGCGCGGCGTCATGCACGAGCTGGAAGGCTCGCTTGGTGGCGATTTCACCGGTGCCTTTGCGCTCAATGGGCGGGGAGAATCGGTCGGATTCGCCTACCTTCCGGGAGGCGCGTTCTTCCACGCCGCGCTTTGGAGGAATGTGAAGACCCTCAGGGATTTGGGAACCGTCGGCAACGATGTATGCAGCTTCGCCGGGGCGATCAACGACCGGGAGCAAATTGTCGGCAGTTCTCTTGCAACGTGCGATTCGGACACCGGCGCCGTTCGCGCGATTCTGTGGCAGGATGGTTCGCTCTTCGACCTCAATACTCTGATTCCCTCGGATTCGACGCTGTCGCTGCAATCCGCCAACGCGATCAACGAGCGCGGCGAGATTGCCGGAACTGGAGTAGACGCCAGCGGCAACGAGCATGCTTTCCTGCTGATCCCCTGCGACGAGAATCACCCCGGGGTCGCAGGCTGCGACTACAGTTCGGTAGATGCGGAGAACACGGTTGAAATTCAGCCGTCGCAGATTGTCCAGGTGCCGGCAGCGGCGGCGAGCCGTAATACGTTGTCCACGGCCCAAATGATGATTCGATTTCGACTGTTAATGGCGGCCCGCCATCTTCGTAACGGTATGCCGCAAAATCAGAGCATCTCTGTAAGCGGGTTCGCCCCTGCAGCCACAACGGCGACGCTCAAACCCTGCAGCATGTACTTTTCCTGTGAGGATCGCTTGGTCGGCGGCGGTTGCACGCCTCCGCAGAAGGCGACTCTGACGAACTCAGGGACGACGACACTAACAGTGCACGGGATCAGCGTTAGCGGTTCTTACTTTTCGCAGACGAACAACTGCCCTGGCACTCTCAAGCCACACCAGTCTTGCGCCATTACGCTCAGCTTCGACGGACCCGCGCGCAAAGAACAGAAGGAAGAGAAATTCACGGGTTCGCTTACCGTTTCTGACTCGGCCACGCCGAGCCCACAAAAGGTGTCCTTGACGGGCACGACATCCGGGGTCCCGTAAGACGACGCAATTGCCAATCTTCGTAGGGGAGGGCCTTCAGACCCTCCCGGTGTGCGGCCCCGAACGAAACCGAACGCCAGACTATCACTCATACGCAGCAACCAACTCAGTGAAGTCTGGCCAACATGCGTTTCCCCTGTTGACATCCCACATGTCCTCCGCCATACTCCTGTGGACACACCACAGGAGGCCGCGTGCCCGCCGCCAAATCCGAAATCCTGCAGGGCACTCTCGATCTTATGGTCTTGAAGACCCTCGAGGCCATGGGCCCGCTGCACGGCTACGGCATCGCCCGCCGCATCGAACAAATCAGCGATGACGCTCTGCAAATCAACCAAGGCACGATCTACGCCTCTCTCGTGCGCCTCATGCACAAAGGCTGGATCTCCGGCGCCTGGGGCACCTCGGACAACAACAGAAAAGCCAAATTCTATTCCCTCACCAAATCCGGACGTAAGCAGCTCAATACCGAAGCCCAAAATTGGGCGCGAATCTCCGGCGTAATCGGCCGCGTGCTGCGCATCGCGGAGCGAGGCTAACGCCATGCTCGCCTGGCTTCGAGCCCTCGCTTCCCGCACCCGAGCCTGGCTTTCGCCCCGCCAGGTCGATCAAGACTTCGCGCACGAACTCGAAGCTCATCTAGAAATGCTCACAGACGAAAACATCCGCCGCGGCATGGCCCCCGAACAAGCCCGCCGCGCCGCGCGCATCCGCCTGGGCGGCCTAACGCAACTCCAGGAAACCAACCGCGAACTCCACGGCCTACCGATCCTCGAAACATTCCTGCAGGACGCCCGCTTCGCCCTCCGCATGCTCCGCAAGAATCCCGGCTTCACCGCCGTCGCCGTCCTCACCCTCGCTCTCGGCATCGGCGCCAACACGGCCATCTTCAGCGTCGTTTACGCCGTGCTCCTGAAGCCGCTGCCCTACGCAAATTCCCAGCAACTCTTCACTGTTTTCCAAGTGCAACCGGAAGAGGGCGAAAACGGGACAGACTGGTCATTCCTCAATTTCGACGAGCTGCGCCGGCAAAATTCGATCTTCATCGAGTTGGCCGGCTCCCAATTCCATCAACTCACGCTCACGGGCCGGGGCGAGCCGACGGTCGTCAATGCGTCGGTCGTCACACCCGAGCTTTTCTCCGTCTTCGGTGAAAAGCCATTCGCCGGTCGCGCCTTCTACCCCGGCGACGGCAAACTCGGCGCGCCGCCCGTCGCCATTCTCAGCGAAAATCTCTGGCGCGATTTCTTCGCAGCCGATCCGCAAATCATCGGCAGCACCATCGAGCTCGACAAGCGTTCCTTCAGCATCATCGGCATCATGCCGGCGTCATTTCGTTTTCCTCTTCTCAATGAGCCCGACCAGATCTGGATTCCGCTGGTCCAGGATCCGGTTTTCGGCGCGTTCATGCCCAGTCGCGACGGCCATTGGCTGCGCGTCACAGGGAGATTGAAGCCCGGCGTCTCAATCGCCCAGGCGCAGGCAGAACTCGACGCCCTCGGCTCACGGCTCGCGGCACAATACCCTACCGAAAATCGAGGCTGGCAGATTCGCATGGCCCCGTTGCAACAGATGCTTGTCGGCAACGTGAAGTCCGCTCTGCTAGTGCTGCTGGGCGCCGTAGGCCTCGTACTTCTGATCGCCTGCGCCAATATTACCAACTTGCTGCTCACCCGCGCCACATCTCGCGCCCGCGAAATCGCAGTGCGCACCGCGCTCGGCGCCGGCCGGAATCGCATCGTCCGGCAACTGCTCACCGAAACTGCCGTACTCGGCTTGCTCGGCGGCGCCGTTGGCATCGGTCTCGCCTTCTGGGGCGTCCAGGCACTGAGCTCCTTGCTTCCGCACGGTTTTCCGCACGTAAACGCAATTCGCGTCGATCATTTCATCCTGGGCTTCGCGCTGCTTCTTTCGCTCGCGGCAAGCTGTGCCTTCGGCTTGGCTCCCGCGATATTTGCCGCCAATGCCAATTTGCAGTCGAACCTGCGCGGAGGCGGCGCGCGCTCGGGCGATCTTGCCATTCGCCGCCGCGCGCGCAATTTCCTGGCCGCCGCGGAAATCGCCCTCGCCATGGTTCTGCTCGTCGCGGCCGGACTTCTGCTGCGCAGCTTCGCCAAACTCATATCCGTCAATCCTGGCTTCAACGTTCAGCACACCATGCAAGCAAACATCGATCTTCCCAGCAGCCAGTATTCCACGCAGCAGCAATGGTCCGACTTCGCCGTCACTCTGCTTGCAAACGTTCAGGCCCAACCGGGAATGCAAAATTCCGCCATCGTTGTCCCCAGGCCTATCGCCGACGGCCAGGTGAATCTCGCATTCAAAATCGAGGGCAATCCGCCCATCTCCGCCGGCGCATCTCGCACCGCCGATTACGTCTCCATCAGCCCGGAGTATTTTCGCGTGTTGGACATCCCGCTTCTGGCAGGCCGCGCCTTCGACCGTCGCGACATTCTCTCCTCGCCGCGCGTCACGGTGATCAGCCAGAGCCTCGCGCGCCTCTATTTCTCAAATCAAGATCCGTTGGGAAAGTGGATCGTTTTCGGCCTGCCGCCCGACGGCCCCGTTTCGCGCCAGATCGTGGGAATCGTGGGCGATGTGCGCAACGTCTCGCTGGGCCGGAATCCCGGACCCATGATGTACGTCCCTTACGCGCAATCGCCTTTTTGGGGCGCGAATCTCATGGTCAAAAGCTCGCTGCGTCCTCCAAGCGTGGCTGCCGCGATTCGCGAAGTAGTTCGCAAGATCGATAAAGATCTGCCGGTCACCGGCGTAGTGCTCGCGCCGGAAATTATCGACGCCTCGACGGGACAATCAAAATTCCGCACGCTTCTGTTGAGTCTGTTCGCCGCGATGGCGTTGGTGCTAGCAGCGACAGGAATCTTCGGCGTGATTTCTTACTCGGTAGCCTGCCGCAGGAACGAAATCGGCATCCGCATGGCGCTAGGCGCCTCTCGCGCTGCAATCCTGCGCATGGTCCTTCGCGAAACGCTCAGCCTGGCGCTCGCAGGCCTCGCTCTAGGCGTCCCCTGCGCCCTGGCAGCCTCCCGCCTGGTAGCCCATCTACTCTTCGACGTCTCCGCCTACGACCCGATCACGCTAACCACGGTAGCCGTAGCTCTAGCCGCCGTAGCAGTCGCAGCCGGCTACATCCCAGCCCGCCGCGCCATGCGCGTTGACCCGGTAATCGCCCTCCGCTACGAATAAATCCGTCGCCGTTGCCGTTTCCCCGTAGGGGCGCCGCTAGCTGCGCCCGCTGTGGCCCGGCGCATAAAAATAATTTGTACCGCAATCGCCATGCATAGCCACCCGCATGAAGCCCACCGCACCGCACTCCCGTCCTCCGAACCTCGTACTACCCCCAAAATGTATCCATAGTTCCATTGACTCGCGCGATATGCCCAGATAACCTGCCACCGGCAATAATGGCTGCAGCACCACAAATCGGCGAAAGGAGGCACCACAGGCGCTCACGGCTCTCACAGAGCGGCAATTTCTAATCGAGACACGAAATTATTAGAAATCGTCGCAACCCATTGAAAATAAAAGACCGAGCACCGTTCTAATCGAGACAAAACACGCCATTTTCAAAGCGCGCTTTTGCACCAGAATCAGCTGCATTGGCCTCCGACAAAGTTGTACCCACGACGCGCCGTGTGTTAGCATCCCGGTTTTCCCGTGGGGCACGCTGGCATGTCTGGTCCGCACCATGTACGGATACTGAGGCGGAGCAACTCCTCCCGCCATCAGTCAATCGAGGTCAATCATGAAAACTTACACCACCGATGCGATTCGTAACGTTGGCATTGTAGGCCACGGCGATACGGGGAAGACGCAGCTCGTGTCGTCGTTGCTCTTCACTGCGGGCATGACTCCGCGCTTCGGCAAAGTCAACGAAGGCTCCACCGTCACCGATTGGGACGAAGAGGAGATCGCCAGAAAGATATCCATTCAGACCGCCGTCGCTTTCGCCGAATGGCAGGCTCCCGGCGCCGCCGATAAGATCAAAATCAATCTTCTCGACACTCCGGGCTACAGCACGTTCGTCAACGAAACGAAAGCCTCGCTAATCGCCGCCGATGCCGCTCTCATACTCGTCGACGCGGCCGCCGGGGTCCAGGTGGTCACTGAAAAAGTTTGGGATTTCGCCACCGAGTACGACATCCCCCGCGCGTTCGTCCTCAACTGGATGGATCGCGAGCTGGCCAGCTTCGAGCGCTCCATGAAATCGCTGCAGGATGTCTTCGGCCGCGGCGTAGTTCCCATTCAATTGCCTATCGGCCAGGAAAAGAGCTTCAAAGGCGTGATCGATCTCATCACCATGCAAGCGCTCACCTACACGCCTGACGGCGACGGCAAAGCCAAGGTCGGCGAAATTCCCGCCGAGATGGCTGAAGAAGCGAAAGCCGCGCACGAAGCGCTGGTCGAAATGGTCGCCGAAGGCGACGACGCTCTCATGCAGGAATTCTTCGACGAAGGCACGCTGCCCATCCCGGATCTGAAAAAAGGTCTGCGAGAAGCCGTAATCGCCAAGCGAATTCTCCCGGTGATGCTCAGCTCGGCCCTCCACAGCATCGGCAGCGACGCCATTTTGAATTTCATCGCCGATATTTTCCCATCGCCCGCGGTCCGCAAAGTTTTCACCGGCCACAAGCAAGCCGATCACAAAGGCGACACCGTTGATCGCAAAATCGTCGCCAACGAGCCGTGCTCCATTTTCGTCTTCAAAACGCTCGCCGATCCCTTCGCCGGCCGCATCTCCTATTTCAAAGTGATGTCCGGCGTGCTGAAAAACGACGCGCACCTTACGAATTACAATCGCAGCACGGAGGAGCGCCTGCAGCACGTGCAAGTGATGCAGGGCAAGACCGCCACGGCCGTCAACGACCTGCAAGCCGGTGACATCGGCGCCGTCGCCAAACTAAAAGACACGCTCACCGCCGACACGCTCGGCGACAAGAACGGTACGATTTTTTATCCGCCCGCGCGACTGCCCGAGCCGCTAATCACCTTCGCCATCGAGCCCAAAACGCGCGCCGATGAAGACAAGATCGGCACCGCCATCCACCGCATTCTCGAAGAAGATCCCGCACTGCGTTTCAGCCGCGATCCGCAAACCAAAGAATTCCTGCTCTCCGGCTCGGGCCAACAGCACATCGAAGTTGTCGTCGCCAAGCTGCGCAAGCGCTATCACGTCGAGCTCACCCTAAAGCCGCCCAAGGTTCCGTATCGCGAAACCATTCGCGGCAAGGCCGATGCCGAAGGCAAACACAAAAAACAGACCGGTGGCCACGGCCAGTTCGGTGTCTGCCGCATCAAGATGGAGCCGCTCACGCGCGGCGCTGGAGTGGAATTCGTGGACGATATTTTCGGCGGCGCGATTCCGAAGAACTGGATTCCCTCGGTCGAAAAAGGCATCCGCGATTCCGCCGAGCGCGGCTTCCTCGCCGGATTTCCGGTGGTCGATTTCCGCGCCAGCCTTTACGACGGCAAATATCACGACGTCGATTCTTCCGACATGGCCTTCAAAATCGCCGGCTCGCTCGCCTTCAAAGAATGTATGAAGCAGGCGCGCCCCGCGTTGCTCGAGCCCATCATGAACGTGGAAGTCTACGCGCCCGATATTTACTCGGGCGACCTGATGGGCAATCTCAGTTCGCGGCGCGGACGAATCAGCGGCAGCGAGTCGCGCGCATCAAACGTCATCATCAAGGCGCAGGTGCCCTTTGCCGAAATGTTGAGCTATGCGAATGAACTGACTTCGATGACGCAGGGCCGTGGCAGTTACACGATGGAATTTTCACACTACGATTTCGTGCCCGGCGAAATCGCCGAAAAAGTAATCGCCGCGCACAAGCCGCACCACGAAGAGGAGGGCGACGCCGCCTCCGCGTAAGTGAATGTAGCTCGGGTCTTCAGACCCGAGGCCTTTGGTTTTGTTTTTGTGCGGCGCGACTCAATTTTAGGCGCGTTGACTTCATCTCAAGCGCAACCTAACATAGCCCGCCGATGTCAGAATCCGATCGCGCTTCCGGTCAAATCATTTCGCATTTCCGCATCGTCGAAAAACTCGGCGGCGGCGGAATGGGCGTCGTCTACAAAGCCGAAGATACGAATCTCGGCCGCTTCGTTGCCCTGAAGTTTTTGCCCGCGGAAGTCACGCGCGATTCGAGCGCCCTCGAGCGTTTCCGCCGCGAAGCGCGCGCCGCCTCGGCGCTGAATCATCCCAACATCTGCACCATCTACGAAATCACCGAACATCTCGGCCAGCCCGTCATCGCCATGGAGCTGCTCGAAGGCGAAACGCTCAAGCACCGCATCTCGGGGAGGCCAGTCCCGCTCGATGAGACGCTGAACATCGCCATTCAAATCGCCGATGCGCTCGACGCCGCGCATTCGAAAGGCATCGTTCACCGCGATATCAAGCCCGCGAATATTTTCATCACCGCGCGCGGCCAATCCAAGATTCTCGATTTCGGCTTGGCCAAAACGGTCGAGCCGAACCGCGCCGCCGTAGATGCCAGCGCCACCGCCGACGCCGTGATGTTGAGCGAAGAGCATCTCACCAGCCCCGGCACGGCCATCGGCACGATCGCTTACATGTCGCCCGAGCAAGCGCGCGGCCGGGCGCTCGATGCGCGCTCCGATCTTTTCAGCTTCGGCGTGGTGCTCTACGAAATGGCGACGGGCAAAGTCGCGTTCGGCGGAAATACTTCCGCGGAAATCTTCGACGGCATCTTGAATCGCGCGCCCGAAGCGCCGGCGGAACTGAATGCCAAGGTGCCTCTGAAGCTCGAAGAGATCATCAGCAAGTCGCTCGAGAAAGAGCCCACGCTGCGCTACCAACACGCCGCGGACCTGCGCGCCGATTTGCAGCGCCTGAAGCGCGACACGGATACGAGCCGCGTCGCGATACAATCGTCAGGCAGCTCAGGCGGCAAGGCATCGACTGCAGCAGGCGGCTCCGGCAAAACGAAGAGCGCGACGGCCGTCGCGGACGAGGCACGTGAAAGCGCACAACGCTCCGCACTCAGCAACACGGCGAAGATTGCCATTGCCGCCGTCGCTCTCCTAGCGATCGCCGCCGGCGTTTGGTGGTTCAAAGCACGCAGCATCGCCAAGGTGCTGACGGACAAGGACACAGTCGTGATCGCCGACTTCGCGAATTCCACCGGCGATCCAGTATTCGACGACACGCTGAAGCAAGCGCTCAGCGTTTCGCTCCGCCAGTCGCCATTCCTCAACGTGCTCAGCGACGAAAAGGTGCGCGGAATACTCGCGCTGATGACGCGGCCGCCGAACACGCCGCTCACTCCAGACGTAACCCGCGAAGTCTGCGAGCGCGCCACGAGCAAGGCCTTCATCGCCGGCTCGATCGCCGGTCTCGGCAGCCAATACGTGATCGGCCTGAAAGCGGTGAACTGCGCCAGCGGGGAAGTGCTGGCGCAAGAACAAGTGACCGCGACGGGGAAAGAGAAAGTCCTCGATTCGCTGGGCGAAGCCGCCACAAAGCTGCGCGGCGAACTCGGCGAGTCGCTCGCTTCAGTGCAGAAATTCGATGTCCCGCTCGAGCAGGCCACCACCACGTCGCTCGAAGCGTTGAAGGCTTACAGCCTGGCGGGCAAGACGGCCTTCGAGCAGGGATCCGGCGCGGCGCTGCCTTACTATCAAAAGGCCACGGAACTCGATCCGAATTTCGCCAGCGCCTACACCGGGCTGGGCGTGATGTATAGCAATCTGGGCCAGCCGGCTCGCGCGCGGGAGTATCTCACCAAGGCTTACGAACTGCGCGAACACGCCAGTGAACACGAAAAGCTGCACATCACCGGGCTGTATTACAACGGAGCGATTGGCGACTTTTCAAAGGCGATGGCAACCTTCCAGGAATGGACTACAAACTTTCCGCGAGACCCGGTGGGATTTATCGATCTCGCGAGCGCGTATTTTGGTCTCGGCGAGCATGACAAAGCGCTCACAGCATGCCTCGAAGCCGAACGCCTGTCTCCCGAAGACATCATCGCCATCGAGAACACCACGCAGGCTTACCTCGTCCTGGGGCGCCTGGACGACGCGCAGAAGGAAATCCAGAATGCCATTGCGCGAAAACTGGACGACGATCCCCTGCGCGTCTATTTCTACGACGTGGCATTCCTGAAAAACGACGCGAAGCTGATGGCCGAGCAGGTCGCCTGGTTCGACCATCATCCGGAAGTCGAGTACGAAATCCTTGGGGTCGAGTCGGCGACGGAGGCGTATTTCGGCCGCTTGCAAAAGTCGCGCGAATTGGCGCGGCGATCGGTGGAATTGGCCGTGCGCGCGGACAACAAGGAGCTTGCCGCGCTGATACAGGCGGGCGCTGCCTATAACGAGGCGCTCTTCGGAAATCTTTCCGAGGCGAAGCAGCAGGCGGAGGCCGCATTGGCTCTTGCGCCAGGAAGTCACGATGCCGAGTCGTTGGCTGCATTTGCGCTCGCGTTTGCGGGCGACCTGTCCCGGGCGCGTGCCTTGGTCCAGGATCTGGGCAAGCGCTTTCCGCAAGACACCGCGGAGCAATCGTTCTGGCTGCCGTCAATCAACGCGCAAATCGCGTTCTCCGGCAAGGACAACGCTCACGCGCTCGAGCAGCTCGAGGTGGTTCGTCCGATGGACTACGCAGTGGCGGGCAACGGATTCATATTGTCCTCGTTGAATGCGGTTTATTTGCGAGGAGAAATATATCGCGCCGAGGGACACGGCCGGGAAGCTGCCGCCGAGTATCAGAAAATCCTCGATCACGCCGGCATCGTGGTCAACGGAGCTACCGGCACGATCGCGCATCTCGGAATCGCGCGCGCGAAGGCGCTCGAGGCGCAAAGCGCGCAGGGCGGCGAAGCCGATGGCGCTCGTACCAAGGCGCGCGAGGAATATCAGACGTTTCTTTCGTTGTGGAAGGATGCCGACCCCGACATTCCCATCTTCCGCACTGCGAAGGCTGAAGCTGCCGCTTTGAAGTAGTGCTTCGACCGGCCACTCCGTGAACGCATGAACCGTCTCACCTCAGCGGCTAAAGCCGCGTGCACGTTGTATCGCGTTCGGCACGACTGAAGTCGTGCCCTGACAAAGCGTGCGGAATTTCACACCGATGACCCTACTCGGAGGTGCCAATTTGAGCTTGGACTTGGCGCCGGAATTCGTCGGGGTGGCTGATGCGGTCGAACGTTTCGAAGGTGCCGCCGGTGCCTCGCACTACTACCGTGCCGTAGCCGAGCATGCGGCCGAGGCCTGACTCTTCTACGCCGATGCTTTCGACTTTGTTGAGCAGGACTTCGATGCTCTTGCGGGCTACGATGCCGGTCTTGATGAGGACGCGCTTATTGGAAACGGCTACTTCAGTGGAGCGGCGGCGGATGATGCCGTTCACAAGAATGATCGTGGAGAGCACGAGCGCGGCGATTCCGGCGATGACGAAGCCGGTGGATGAGCCCGAGTCGTGTGTGACCGCCAGGCCGCGAACGAGCGCGGCGATTCCTGCGGCGTCGAGGACCAGCGAGATGACGATCGCCCAGAACATCACGATCCAGTGGTAGCCGGTCTTGTAGATGATCTTCTCGCCGGGGACCAGATTATTTTCGAGGTAGCCCAATGGAACTCCTGGGAGCGCCATTTCATAACAACAGAGGCGCGATGTCCAGAACGGATTACGTGACGCGCGGGAGGAAGAAGCCCGTCAGGCGCTTGTGCTCTTCGAAGCCGTCGCCGAACTGCGCTTGCAGGAAGGTTTCTTCCTTGCGGGCCTTTTTGAAGAAGCCCAGAAGTATTATCGCAAAGCCTACGATGGCGCGATATTCGCCGATCACCAGGACCGTGCCGACCAGCGCCAGCAACATGCCGGAGTAAATCGGGTGACGAATATATTTGTAAGGCCCGGTGCGGATCAGGCGGTGCTCCTGTCGGATGGTCACGTCGCCGCTCCAATATTTTCCGAGATGGGCGCGCGCCCAAATCGCGAAAGCGACTCCCGCGGCAGTGAGGGCGATGCCGGCGATATCGATGGTCTGCGATTGCGGCAGGAAGCGATGATTGAGCGCGCCGAAGCGCGGATCGGGCGAATAGATGAGCGCGAAACCTCCGAGCATCAGAAAAATATGGACCAGGCGCTCGCCGGGAGGTTCGCGTTTCTCGGCGCGCTTGCGGCCGAACGCCGCCACGAGCCAATAGAGGCCGAGAATGGCCCAGAGCGCGCCGATGATTTGTCCGGGGCCTCGATCGCCGAAGGCTACAAAATGCATCATGTTCTCCCCGCGCAATTCGCCGTTGCGCGGATTGCCCGCGTCGGCGGCTTCAGAATGACACATTCTACTGCCTTTCCAATTTGGCTCTTGCCCGGATTGCGCTGGCAGGGGATTCTGGCTGAACTATGAAAAAGAAAACTACCAAGCGGTTGGGCGATTCAACCTTGGCGATCCGCGCCGGGGAGCAGCATCACGGCGTGAATGCCGCGGTAGGGACTACGATTTCGCGGACCTCGAACTTTACTTTTGCTAATACGGCGCAGATGAAGGGTTGGGCCGAAGGGAAGAACAAGGCCTACATCTACACGCGCTATGGCAATCCGACGTTGACGATTGCCGAGGAAAAGATTGCATCGCTCGAAGGGGCCGAAGCGGCGGTGGTGACGGCTTCGGGAATGGCGGCGATTTCGAGCGCGCTGCTGGCTGTGTTGCGATCGGGTGATGAGGTGATCGCCTCGCACCAGGTTTATGGCGGGAGCTACCGCTTGTTCCGCGATCTTTTTCCGCGATTTGGAATCAGCGTGCGGCACGTCGAATCGGATCTGGAGGGGATTGAGAAGCTGGTGGGGCCGGCAACGAAGGCGCTGTACGTGGAGACGCCCACGAATCCGAGTTTGCGGCTGGTGGATTTGCAGAAGGCCGCGGCGTTTGCGCGCAAGCATGGGCTGGTTTCCATCGTGGACAATACGTTCGCGTCACCGGCGCTGCAGAAGCCCACCGAGATGGGCTTCGACATCGTCGTACACAGCGCGACGAAATATCTGGGCGGGCACTCGGACATTATCGCCGGCGCGGCGGCTGGCAGCCGCAAGTGGATGGAGCGCGTGCGCAGCAACGTGATTTATCTGGGCGGGTCGATGGATCCAGGGGCCGCGTTTCTGCTGATTCGCGGGATGAAGACCTTGGGCGTGCGCGTCGCAAAGCAATGCGAGACGGCCATGGAGGTGGCCAAGTTCCTGGCCAGGCATCCGAAAGTGGCGCGGGTGCATTATCCCGGGCTGCCTTCGCACCCGGATCATTCGCTGGCCAAGAAGCAGATGCGCGGATTTGGGGCCATGATGTCGTTCGATATGAAGGGCGGGGTGAAGGCGGCGCGGCGGTTTTGCGACCGGGTGAAGATCTTTTTGATGGCGGCGAGCTTGGGCGGGGTGGAATCGCTGGTGGTGCTGCCGATTTATACTTCGCATTACCGCATGTCACTCGAGGAATTGAAGGCCGCGGGAGTGGTGCCCGGGACGGTGAGGATGTCGGTGGGGTTGGAGGATGCCGCGGATTTGATTGAGGATTTGAGGCAGGCGCTGGCGTAAGCGATTCGGTGCGCTGAAATCGCGCCTCTTGTGAAACGGTTTCATTATTTGGACTCAAAACCCCCACGCGTAAATTCGGCGTCCGCCTAGGCGGAGGCGCCCGGCCCGTGTCCCCTTTCAGTCACCCTCCTGTTTGAGCGGGCCATTGACCCGGCTTCCCTTGAAAACATAGAATTTTCGGTATCTCGCCTGCCGCGATTTTGGGGCAGGATGATTGATTCGGCGGTATTTGCGATTGGGCTAATGCCCGGGGCTTGAGCGACCGATGCGAGAGGGTATGAAAGCGGCGATGGCGTTGGCGGCGGCAGCGGCGCTGCTGCTGGGCGGTTGCGACGACTCGTCGAAGAATACGGTGCATGTACGCCCGGCGGCGGCTGTGCCGGTGCCCGCGCAGACTGCGAACGATGGCCTGCCTTTTCCCGAACACTCCAATTTCAACGCTTACAACCTGATTGACCGGCGCTCGCGCGTAGACATTTTGATCGCGCGCATGCAGGCGAACTACACCGCGGCGCAGAAGAATTATGCCGCGGGCGATATCGAAGAGGCGCGCAAGCTCTTCAATCGCGCGGTGGATATGGTCGAGGAGAGCGGCATCTCCGTGGATAGCGACGTGCAGCTCGCGGAGCTGTTTGACCAGATCGTGGACACCATGCGCTCCTACGATCTCGATAACACGGAAGCCGACGAAGCGGACAATACCACCGAGGGGATGTCGGAGCCGGCGCCGATCGACGAGATTGCCGATTTGACCACGCTGCCTTCGGGCGATCCGCGCCTGGCGCAGAAGGCCATCGCCGAATTGATGAAGGTTCCGCACGACATGCCGTTGTGCGTGAACGATTCGGTGTTGCAATATCTGAGCTTTTTCCAGACGGAGCGCGGGCGGTTGATTGTGGAGACGGGCTTGCGGCGCGCGGGACGCTATCGCGAGATGATCCGGCGGGTGCTGAAAGAAGAGGGCATGCCGCAGGATTTGATTTATCTGGCGCAGGCGGAGTCGGCGTTCCAGCCGCAGGCGGTTTCGCGGGCCGGAGCGCGCGGCATCTGGCAGTTCATGCCTTTCCGCGGGCAGGAATACGGACTGGATCGCAGTTGGTGGATCGATGAGCGCTCCGATCCGGAATTGGCCACGCGGGCGGCGGCGCATCACTTGCGCGATTTGTATGGGATGTTCGGCGATTGGTACCTTGTGATGGCGGCTTATAACTCGGGGCCGGGAAACGTCGCCAAGGCCGTCGAGCGCACCGGCTACGCGGATTTCTGGGAATTGCAGAAGCGCAATGTGCTGCCGAACCAGACGAAAAATTATGTCCCGATTATTTTGGCGCTGGCGCTGGTGGCCAAGGACCCACCGCTGTACGGTGTGCAGGTGGATCCCGATAAGGCGCCGGTGATGGATTTCGTGAAGCCGGGGCATCCCATCGATTTGCGTCTGGTGGCGGATGCCACCGGAGCGGATCTCGATGACTTGCGCTTGCTGAATCCGGAGTTGCTGCGCATGGTTACGCCGGACGATGGAGATTTCACGCTGCGGCTGCCGGTGGGAACGGCGGCGAAATTTTCTGCGGCGATCGCGGCGATTCCCACGGACAAATGGAAGAGCTGGCGGATTCACGAAGTGACCGAAGGCGAGACGCTCGCGGGAATCGCCAAGAGTTTTAAAGTGACGCCCGCGGCGGTGGTGGATGTGAATCATCTCGAGTCGGCTGCGGCCATCAAGACCGGAGACCGCTTGACGATTCCGGCGGCGGCGGTGACGGAATTGAAATTGGTGCACTACCGCGTGCATCGCGGCGATACGCTCGACGGAATCGCGGAACAATTTTCGGTGACTGTGGAAGATCTCAAGCGCTGGAACGGATTGCACGGAAATTCTGCGCCGAAGGGCGCGCGCTTGCGGATTTATGCCGGCGGCGGTCCGCCGACGGCGCATCCGAAAAGCAAGACGCCGGCGGCATCGACGACGGGGACTTCGGGACACGTACAGGGCGTGTCGCAGCCGGGCGATGCGGCGGCGGAAGAGATTCATCATCATGTGAAGCCGGGCGAGACGCTCTATTCCATCGCGCGGCAATACGGGACTACGGTCGAGGCGCTGAAGGATTCGAATCCCGTTTTGAACGGCCGGGCGCTCGAGGCCGGGGATGTCCTGACCGTCCAACCTTCTCACTGAGCGGCCTGATCCCACTCTCATACCTCTCATAACTTATTGACAGTAATAGCTTTAGAGCCCCCTATGGCGGCGTCGGACGGCTGTGCCGGGCCCGCGAACCATCGCCGCCGCGCGGTCTGCGGATTTCTCGAGAAAATCTCCAAGCTAGTGCGCCTTGCGCCTTGACAAACCTAGAAGACTCCGATAATTAAACGCCAGGAAATTGGGAGCGCGGCCTGCGACGGTAGCCCCCGAGGGAGGACGGAATGTTTCGAGCCAAAATGAACGACGACGACGCCGAGGATCTGCCCCGCTACGAGGAAGAGGAAGAAGAAGCGGAGCTCGGCGGGCCGCACGATGAGGTGGTCGAAGAGGAAGTCGAAGAGATTGTAGTCGAGGAAGAGCCGGCCGCGCCTGCGAGCCGCGTCTCGGCGCCTCCGCCGCCACGCCCGAAGCCGGCTCCTCGTGCCAAGCCGAAGAAGGCCAAAAAGGCGGCGAAGAAGAAGGCCAAGAAGCGGCCGGCCAAAAAGGCCAAGAAAAAGGCCGCCAAGAAGAAGGCCGCGAAGAAGAAGGGCAAGAAGCGGCGATAAGGAAGAGATTTTTGGGCCGCCGGAGCGCCGCGCGACGCAGTGCTCCGGCGGTTTTGTTTGCCCGCCTATTTGTCTGCCTACCGATTCACCCGATCTGCCGGAGTGTTTCACTTCGTTACGTTCCCGAACGGAACATGTTTCGCTTGCCGTATGCGGAGACGCTCGCTAGCATACGCGGCGATGCCGCTGGCGGTGGAGCAGATTCGGCGGATGCGGGGCGGGGCGCAAGCGCGCTTGATGCGTTGCGCGGATGATAACTACTACGTGGTGAAGTTCCAGAACAACCCGCAGGGGCGCAGGATCCTGGCGAATGAATTGCTCGGTTCGAGATTGGCGGCGCAGATGGGATTGCCCGTGGCGGGAGCGGAAACGGTCGAAGTCCGCCGCGGGCTGATCGAGCGCACCGACGAGTTGGTGATCCAGTTGGGGCGGGGACGGGAACCCTGCTCGGCGGGATTGCAATTCGGCTCGCGGTTTCCGGGCGATCCGGCGGCGACGGTGGTCCACGATTTTCTTCCCGACGAGCAGTTGCGCGAAGTGGGGAATCTCGAGGCCTTTGCCGGCATCCTGGTTTTCGACAAGTGGACTTGCAATACGAACGGGCGGCAGGCTGTCTTCTGTCAGGGCCCCTTACCGGGGCCCCACGGTACTTTGCCGGTGCCGGGTGAAAATGCCCGCGCCGGCGGCTCCCGCTATGTCGCCACGATGATCGACCACGGATTCTGCTTTAACGCCGGGGAATGGAATTTTCCGGACGCGCCGCTGCGCGGGATTTACGCGCGCGGCATGGTCTATGAGCGGGTGCGCGGAATGGACGCGTTCGAGCCGTGGATCGCGCGCCTCGAGAAACTGGACGACGGTGCGATTGGCGAAGCGGCGGGGGAAATTCCGCCGGAGTGGTATGAGGGCGATCTCGATGCGCTTGAGAAAATGCTGGCGCAGCTCGAGCGGCGCCGGCGCTTGGTTCCCGAACTGATACGGGCGTCCTGGAAATCCTCTCGTAATCCCTTTCCCAATTGGACGTGACTCCGGCTCGGGAGACTTATGGCCGGGGAGAATCGCGGGAGGAGCACCGGGGCTGGCGAAGTTTAGATTTGGAGAAAATCGGCAGGATTAAATTCGTGACTGCGGAATTTGCGGCGAGGCAAATCATGGCTGAAGAGAATTTGCAGGAGTTCGTATATCGCGTGGTCCGCTACACGCCGAACCTGGTGCGCGATGAGTGGGTGAATATCGGCGTGATTCTGGAGGATGGCGCTGTTGCGGGAACGCCGCGGCGGCAGGCGCGCTTGATCGAGGAGAATGCGGAATTGGCGCGCGTGCGGCGTTTGCATCCTGCGGCCGACGAAGCGCTGTTGCGCGGGCTTGCGGCGGAGTTCGATGCGCGCCTGGCCGGCGACGGCAACGGCGGGGCGGGGGCGTACTTGCGGCGGCTCGAGGATTCGCTCTCGAACGCGCTGCAGTTCAGCCCGCAGAAGGCCGTACTGGCCGAGGATTTCGACGCGGAACTCGATCGTCTCTATCAAGCGCACGTTTCACCGCCGCGCGGAGCGCGCGGGGGATTGCTCGAAAATACGCGCGCGTGGATCCGCGCGAAATTGAGCGACGTATTCCGCCGGCACCGCGTGCTCGCGAAGATGGAGAAGGGCGTGCGCGCCGAGGAATTCACGCAGCCGGGCGATCCGCTGCGCATTGATTACGGTTACCGGACGAACGGAACGCGCGGGTTTTTGCACGCCATCTCCATCGCCCGCGATCCGGCGCAGGCCAAGGTGCTGGCCTACACCGCCGAATGCATCCGCGCCCGCGTGCCGAAGACCGAATTCACCGCAGTGGTCGAGATGGACCCGTCGCGCGAAAATCCGCGGCACCAGTTCGTCGCCCGGCTTTTCGAGGAGCAGAAGATCGCCGTCGTGCCGCTCAATCGCATCGAGAAGTTTGCGGAGGAATTGCGCGTCCGGGTGAATTGATCGGTAGCAAGGGAGTCACTCCTCGCGCACGCTGCATGCAAGAAATCATCGAAGTGTCGTTCAACTCAGAAAGAGGGGAGTCACGACGCTGTGCGACCGGGTACCTTGCTCCTCGCGTTGATTCTGGCCAGCGGCGACCTTGGCGCTAAGCATCCGCGGGCGCCTGCGCCGATGCCTACGGAATTTGTGATCGGGCGAAACACATTCTTTGATTTCGGGCCGCCGTTCAACTACTACGAAGTGCTTGTCGTTCGACCAGCCTTGAATGGAAGCTCCGTTGAGAGAATCATGCTCACGCCAGCCGCTGACGAGTGTTATAGGCCGGCCAAGATCGAACTGGCGACGGCCACGCTCGATGAATCCGTCGAATCCATGCTCGCTTCCACCAATCCCTGCGCGATTCCGGAGAAGGAGTTGATCCGCGAATCGAAGCGCTGCAAGCACTGCCTTGTTTTCAGCGGCGCCAGCGTGACGATGCAGGTGCGTTGCGGCGAAAAAATTCGCCTCATTCACTTCGACGTCCTGGAGCAGGATTGGTTCTTGGCGCATCCTAACACTCCCAAAAGCACGTTTTGGACGATGAAGTTGCTAGAGCACCTCGATCGATCGCTAGGCCCTGGAGCTATGGATAAGCCGATGTTTCCCATTGAGCCAGAAGCCGCTGTGCCGCAGCCGGTTCTGAATCCCTCGATCGCGAATGGGTTGCGGAGCGGCGATTACGATGCCTTGTTCCCGCGCACGAAGGACAAGCCTTCTGGTTTGTTCCGAGCTGCACAGATCGAACCGGCGAAACCGGTGGTTACATTGACGAGCGTCTACCCGGCGCGGCCGGATTCATTGACTCTTCCGCCGTATCCGGCGATCGCGCGGGTGGCACGCGTGCACGGCACCGTGAAAGTTTCCGGTATCATCGGGCCAACTGGGGCGCCAGCGCTTCTCAATGTCGAGAGTGGAAACCCACTGCTGCGAGCGGCGGCGACTAATGCGGTCGGCGAGTGGAAATTTCCGGCTGAAGACGCCGGGCAGTTGATGCACGTCATGATTGATTTCAATTTGAATTGCGCTGCTGCCACCAAACCTTCCCATTGATTGGGTGTCTAGTCTTTGCCGCTCGGCTTCGCACTCTTCAGCTTTCCCCACCCAGGAAGTTCGCGCTTTGCTAGAAGTGCTTCGGCGGCCCAGGTGCCGAGATAAACCGATAAGGCCACGCCGTGGCCGGCGTAGGCGCCTAGCACGATGGCGTTTTTGCTTGCGGGATGATGGGTGAAGACGGGCGTCCAATTTCCGCGGAACAGAATGGGCCCGCCCCAGCGGTGCGTGAACTTTACTTTCGCCAGCGCGGGATGCAGATGGCGCACGCGATTCTCTAGCGTGGCGAACGCGCGCGCGGGTTCCTCCGAGACGATGTCGAGGCGCTCGAGATCGCGCGAGCCGGGCGCGGCCACCAGTCCTGCGCCCCAAACAATCGATCGATCGCGGCGCACGCGGCCCCAGAGATACGGGAAATCTACCGTGTAGAACGGCTTGCGCTCACAGAGCCCGCTGGCGGCGAGCGTTTTTTCGGGCACGGGTGCTGTGAGCGCGGCGAGTGTGAGGCGCGGCGTGGCTTGCTCTTCGGCGTAGCCGGCCAGATCGAGTGAGAGCGCGTTCGTGGCCAGGAGAATTTTCTGCGCGCGGATTTTTCCGCTCGTGAAGGTGATTTCCGCCGGCGACTTCCAGGCGACTTTTTCCGCGCGGCGATTCTCAAAGATCAGCGCGCCGGCGCGAACTGCGGCGCGCGCGAGGCCCGCGACCATTTTTCCGGGGTCGAGCGAACCGCCCGGAATCCTGTTCACGACGTGCAAGGTTCCGGAATCCTGCCAGGCGATCGGTGAGTCGGCGAGAACTTCTTGGCGCGCGATTTCCCACGCGCCGCCGAGCGAGAGATCGCAGCTTACTTTGAGAGTCTCGAGAATTTTGGGGAACGCGGCCAGGACGTCGCCGAGGCCTGGCTTGTCGCCCGCGGCGGTTTCACCGAGGACGATCCCGCCGGTGCGGCCGCTCGCGCCATGTCCGATACGCCCGGCTTCGAAGACAGCGACGGATACCTTGGGATCGAGCCGGCGAAGTTGCGCGGCCGCCGCCAGGCCGGTGAACCCGCCGCCGAGGATGGCGATGTCAACTGAAGTTGGCAGAGGCTTTTTCGGCGGGCGATAGTTAACTCGCCATGGGGGATTGCCCCAGTTCACGGATTGCGAGGATTTATCTGCGGTTCGGCGGATGGAAGGCTCCCGATGTGGTAGCGCCGGCGTCCCCGCCGGCATCCGGCGATCACATATTTCGCCAATAGCAGCGGCGTGGTGCGGACTCGCTTCCCGGAGTCACTGACTTTTGTTCGATATCGCGCCGCGTTACGGGTGGCTCTTTTTCTTCACGCTTGCTCGTAAGATGCCCGGCTGAAGCCGCGGCGCTACAAAATCCTATTCATCCCGTTCGAGATTACGCCGCGTTACTCCTGACTCTTTTTCTGAGTGTTCGCTCGTAAGAGCCGGCGGGACGCCAGCGGTACGGGAGCCGCGCCGGCCGCGCGGCAGATTTGTTTACAGGATACTCTCGGTCCAATTCTCCAGCGTGTGCTTGATCTTGCCCATGAATTGATGGGCGATGGCGCCATCCACCACGCGGTGATCGTAGCTCAGCGTCAAGTAGACCATCGAGCGGATGGCGATGGCGTCGTCGATCACCACCGGCCGCTTTTCGATGGTGCCCAGGCCCAGAATGGCCACGTTCGGCTGATTAATTACCGGCAAGCCCATCAGGCCGCCGAAGACGCCGGGATTGGTGATCGAGAAAGTGCCCTCGGCGACTTCCTCGGGCTTCAATTTCTTGGTTCGCGCGCGCTCGGCCAAATCGTTCATCGTGCGCGCCAGGCCCAGGAAATTTTTCTCTTCGGCATTCTTGATCACCGGAACGATCAGCCCCCAATCGAGCGCCACGGCGATACCGATGTTGCACTCGCGATGCAAAATAATGTTGGTCCCGTCGACGGAGGCGTTGACCGTGGGGAAGGCGCGCAACGCTTCGACGGCAGCGCGCACGAAGAAGGGCATGAAAGTCAGCTTCGTGCCGCTAGTCTCTTCGAATTTGGCTTTAGTGCCGGCGCGCAGTTTGGCGATGGCAGTCATGTCCGCTTCGTCGATCGAATACACGTGCGCGGAGACGCGCTTCGAGAGCACCATGTGCTCGGCGATGCGCTGGCGCATCACCGACATGGGCTGGACTTCGTAGTGCCCGAAGTACATTTTCTCGCGCGGCACGGCGGATTCGAACCCGGCGTGCGCTTGCGTCGCGCCCGTAGCGGGCGGCGGCGGTGAAGAAGGACGCGCCGCGCCCGAAGGCTGAGCCGCCGACGGCGCTGCCCCGGCGCGCGCTGTGCCGCCATCGATCGCGCCGAGAATATCCCGCTTGGCCACTCGTCCGCCGGCACCGGTGCCGGGCACTTGCGTCAAATCGATTTCGTGTTCCTTGGCGAGCCGCCGGACGAGCGGGGAACTGCGGACTTTCTGGCCATCGGTTGCGGGAGCGGCCTTCGCAGCGGCCGGAGCTGGAGCTGGCGCGGGCTTCGTCGCGACGGGCGCTGGCGCAGGCGCGGATTTCGGAGCCGGTGCTGCGGCTCTTGCAGGTTCGGGTTTCGGCGCTTCGGCTTTTGCCGGGGCAGCAGCCGCAGTAGCCGCGCCCGCGCCGTTCGAATCGATCACCGCGACGACGGTCTGCACCGGCACGGTCTGTCCCTCGGCGACTTTGATCTCTTTTAGCACTCCGGCGGAGGGCGCGGGGATTTCCGCGTCTACTTTATCGGTCGAGATTTCGAAGAGCGGCTCGTCGCGCTCGACTTTCTCGCCGGGCTTTTTGAGCCACTTGGTGATGGTGCCTTCGAAAATGCTTTCGCCCATCTGCGGCATTACGACGTCAACGGACATTTGCGTCTCCTCAACAGCCTGAGCCAGTGGCGCGGGATTCTATCGCCTGCGCAACAACAGATTCTTCGCCAACGGCGGGCTCAGAATGACAGCCGGGACCTAACACTCTAATACTTTGCCAACTCGCGCGCGGCGTCAACCACCTTGGCGACGTTGGGCAGAAAATGCTCTTCGAGCGGCGGAGCGTAGGGCACCGGTGTATCAAGCGACGTGACGCGCTGGATCGGCCCATCGAGATCTTCGAACGCGCCTTCGCAAACGATCGAGGCGATTTCACCGGCGATGCCGCCGGTGCGCGTGTCCTCATGAACGATGAGGAGCTTGTTGGTCTTCTTCACCGAGGCGAGGATGGCTTCCTTGTCGAGAGGCAGAAGCGTGCGCAGATCGATCACCTCGGCTTCGATGCCTTCTTTTTCCAGCTCAGCCGCGGCGTCGATGCAAGTGTGCGCCATCGCGGCATAGGTGAGGATCGTGAGATCGCGGCCTTCGCGGCGCGTCACGGCTTTGCCGATCGGCACGGTGTAATCGCCCTCGGGTAATTCTTCCTTGATGCGGCGGTAGAGAAACTTGTGCTCGAAAAACAGCACGGGATTATTGTCGCGCACCGCTGACTTGAGCAGGCCCTTCGCATCGTAGGGCGTCGAGGGATAAATGATCTTCAATCCCGGCGTGTGCACGAAATACATTTCCGGATTCGCCGAATGAAAAGGCCCGCCATGCACTCCGCCGCCGGAAGGCCCGCGAATCACCATCGGCGCGGGCGCGCCCCACAGATAGTGCCCCTTGGCGACGAAATTGGTTACCTGATTGAAGCAGCAGGCGATGAAATCGATGAATTGCATTTCGGCGATGGGCCGCAGGCCGAGATAGCTCATGCCGCAGGCCGCGCCGATGATGGCCGTTTCGCTGATGGGCGTTTCGATCACGCGTTCGGGGCCGAAGCGCGCCAGCAATCCTTCGGTGACTTTGAAGGCGCCGCCGTACGCGCCGATGTCTTCGCCCATGGAGATGACCGCCGGATCGCGGTCCATCTCCTCGAAGATGGCCTGGCGGATGGCTTCGAGCATGGTGACGGGAGCCATATCAGCGGCGTCCTTTGCGCACTGGCGCTTTCGCGGATTTCGATTTTGTTGTGGAACGAGCGCTTGCGCCGTTGCCGCTCGCTTGCGTGGGCTTCGCTGCGCGAGGAGGCGCGTCACCGACGGTGTCAGTCGGGACGTTCAAGCCCTGATCGATGCCGCCGAAATCTTTCACTTGCACAGTCGTATCGCAGCTCGATTGCGGCGGGGTCACTTCGGATTTCGGGCGATGCCATTCCGCTTCGATGGTGTGGCAGCCGTCGCAATAGACGCCCTGCTCGGCCAATTCCGGCGGCGGCATCGGCGAATTCTCGGCGAACTCGCGGTCGTCACTCAGGAGTTTTTCGATGCGCCCTTCGATTTCTTTTTTGGCCGCAGCGTCCCAGATTTTATTTTCGGTGAGGAATTTTTCGTAGCGCGCAATGGGGTCGCGGGCCTCCCAGTATTCGCGCATCTTCTTGGGGACGTACTCGGCGGGATCGTGCTGCGCGTGGCCGCGCATACGGTGTGTCTTGGCTTCGATCAGCACAGGGCCGTTGCCCGCGCGGCATTGCTCGACAGCCGCTTTCGCAGTGCGATAGACTGCCACGACGTCGTTACCGTCGACGCTCACGCTGGTGATGCCGTAAGCGCGCCCGCGTTCCGCCAGATCGCGCAGCGGCACTTGCTTCGAGACGGGCGTGGAATAGGCCCATTGATTATTCTCGAGGATCAGCACCAGCGACGCGCGCTGGGCGGCGGCCAGGTTCAAGCCTTCGTGGAAGGCGCCGGTGGAACTGCCCCCGTCGCCGATCCAGGTCATGGTCACGATGTCCTGCCCGAGATAGCGCCCAGCCATGGCCACGCCGGTCATCACCGGGATCAGGTCGCCGAGCATGGAGATGGGCGAGACGATGTGCAGATTTTTCAAATCGCCGAAATGGCTGGTGCCGTCTTTCCCGAGCGTCGGCGAGGTGTATTTCGCCATGTGCTGCGTGAAGATGTCGCGCGGCTTCACGCCTTTCACCAGCAGCGCGCCGATGTTGCGGATCATCGGCGCCAGCCAGTCGCGCTTTTCGAGTGCGTACGCGGTGCCTACCGAAATCGCTTCCTGGCCCAGGCTGGAATAGAGGCCGCCGACGATTTTGTTTTGACGGAAGAGTTTGCCCATCTGATCTTCTACCGCGCGGTTCAAGCGCATGTAGTAGTACAGGCCGAGGTAGGTGTCGCGCATGAGCGGCGCCGAGGCGGAAGTCTTTGGTTTGGGCGTAGTGGTTGATGGCGTCATGCCGAGCTCCATTGTAAGCCGCGGGCGCGGCAAGGCGCGCCCCTACGAAATCTAATTGGTGCGCTTTTAGCCATGAACAACCGCGCTTTCGTCCGGCGCACGATCCGCTGAGAGGCTTGCTGATATGGCGGCCTCGAATTCCTCGCGCGAGACATCGATAATCTTGCGGTTGAAGACTTCGCCGAAATGGCGGGCTAGCCCAGCGGCTACTTGTGCCTTGTCGACTTCGCGGCCCAGGGCGCGCTCTAGCGATGTGGCGCGCTTGTCCGTAATGCCGCACGGTACGATCAGATCGAAATAGCGCAGATCGGTCGAGACGTTGTAGGCGAAGCCGTGCGAAGTGACCCAGCGGCTCAGGTGAACGCCGAGAGCAGCCAACTTTTCCGGGCCGGAGTTAGTGTCGAGCCAGATGCCGTGAAGACCTTCGATGCGATGTGCTTCGATCCCGAAATCTTGTGTAGCGCGAATCATTGTTTCTTCGAGTAGCTGAACGTACCAGCGCACATCGCGGCGATGCGCGGTGAGATCAAGAATCGGATAGCCGATGATTTGCCCTGGGCCGTGGTAAGTGATGTCGCCGCCCCGGTCAGTGGGATGGAACTCGACGTTCATTTGCTGCAGCACTCGTTCATTTGCGCGGAGATTTTCGGGCTTGCCGTTGCGACCTAGAGTGATTACGTGCGGATGCTCGCAAAGGAAAAGAATATCGGGAATCGCGCCGCACTTCCGAGCTGCGACAGCGCGCTGCTGCAGTTCGCACGCCGGGGCATAGGCGATTAGCCCGAGGTCAATGAGCCAGCAATCTTTGCTCGAAGATGTTAGTGGATGCCGATGCATATTCGAGTGACAGATGCCGGTCCCGCATGCGGGACCGGCACGACACAAACCTCAACGCACTACGCGTTGATGCTCAGGCCGCGGACGGCGTTGAAGGCGTCGCCCATGGCTTCCCAGACTGTCGGGTGCGCGTGGATGATCGCAGCCATGTCGTCGAGCGTGGCTTCGAGTCCGATGGCCGCTACCGGCTCGGCGATAATTTCCGTTGCCAGCGGGCCGATCGCGTGCACGCCCAAAATTTCGCCGTACTTTTCCTCGGCCACTACTTTGATGAAACCGTCGTGATGCCCGAGGATCGAAGCTTTGCTGTTGCCCAGGAACGGAAACTTGCCGGTCTTGATCTTGATGCCTGCGTCGCGCGCCGCCTTCTCGGTCAAGCCGATCGAGCCAATCTGCGGCTCGCAATAAGTGGCGTTGGGGCAGCGCAGCCGATCGAACGGCTGTACATCCTTGCCGGCCATGCGCCCGACGGCGATCAAGCCTTCCATCGAGGCTGCGTGCGCCAGTTGCGGCAGGCCCGCGACGATATCGCCGATGGCGTAGAGCTTGGGCTCGGCCGTTTCCATGTAGGCGTTGGTGTGCACGAAGCCGCGCTCGAGTTTCGCCGCGGTTTTGTCCACGCCCGTGTTATCCGTCATTGGGCGGCGGCCGACAGCCATTAAAACTTTCTCCGCGCTCAGCGTTTCGGATTTGCCGGTCTTATCTTTGAAGACGACCGTCGCGCCCTTCGCATCCTTCTTCACCGTTTCGACTTTGGCTTCGAGCTCGATGCGAATCCCGCGCTTTTTGAAAGCCTTCAGCAGCTCGGCAGAAATCTCTTCGTCTTCAAGAGGCACGGCGCGCGGCAGCATTTCGAGAATCGTGACCTCGGTGCCAAAAGTACGGAAGATCGAAGCAAATTCCACGCCGACAGCCCCCGCGCCAACAACAACCAGCGATTTCGGAATCGCCGGCAGCTCCAAAATCTCTTTATTCGTAAGAATCGTTTTGCCGTCGATCTCCACGCCTGGCAGCGAGCGGGCATCGGAGCCGGTCGCCAGCATCGTATAGGTCGTCTCGATCTCGGTTTTCTTGCCGTCCTTTTCGACCGAGACGCGGCCGGGCCCGGCGATGCGTCCCCAGCCCGTGATTGTTTCCACTTTGCTCTTGCGAAAGAGGAATTCGATGCCCTTGGTGTGCTTGTTGACGATTTTCTGCTTGCGCTCAAGGATGGCGGGCCAGTTCACCTTCACGTCCTTCACTTCGAAGCCGAATTCGGCGGCGCGCTGGAAGTTGTCGTAGATTTCGGCGTGATACAGGAGCACTTTCGTGGGGATGCAGCCGATGTGCAGGCAGGTGCCGCCGACATACGAATCCTTTTCGACGACGGCGGTTTTCAGCCCATATTGCCCGGCGCGAATCGCGGCGACATACCCGCCCGGTCCGCTGCCGATAATCACCAGATCATACTTGGCCAAACTGGTCCTCCCGGCGGGCTGGCGCGCCCTGCGACTTCGTGCCTGTTCTACATGACCGATGCCGGCCAAAGGCGCGGCCCTGAACCCCATCACAAACCGCGCGGAGTGCCCGAATTCAGAATTCTATCAGCCGCTCCGGGTGGGAGCAACTTTGTGCCTCCAATTCCGGGGAACATTCCGGATGGGAGCTACGTATTGACATTCTATAGGGCTATCTTTAGGGCCCTATCGAGAGTCTATAGATAACGGGCATTTCGAGGGGGCAGCGCGTGGGCGAGGCACAAACCGAGCTTTTGCAAGGCACTCTGGACATGTTGATACTCAAAGCCCTGGCGCTGGGTCCGTTGCACGGCCTGGGCGTCTCGCGGCGCATCGAGCAGGTTACCCGCGGCACATTTCAGGTGAAGCCCGGCTCTCTCTTCCCCGCGCTGCATCGCATGGAAGAGGAAGGCTGGCTGGCATCTTCGTGGGGCGAATCCGAAACCCGTCGCCGGGCAAAATATTACGTGCTCACGAAAGCCGGCCGCAAACAATTGGATACCGAAGCCGAGCGCTGGGGCCGCATCTCGCTGGCAATCACCCGCGCCCTGGAAGCAAGCTGAAGCAAACAGGTTTTGTAGGGGAGGGTCTTTAGCCCTCCCGCATTTAATCGTGCAACAAGCGAGATGAAAGATCCATGCGATGGCTAAACCGAATTCGTAGCGCCGTCCGCAATCTGACGAGCGGCCCAAAGCTGAGCCGCGATCTCGATGAAGAAATCCGCGCCCACGTGGAATTAATGGCGGAGGAAAAGATGGCCAACGGAATGGACCCCGAGCAAGCCCGTCGCGAAGCAAGAATCGAAGCAGGCGGAATCGAGCAAGTAAAAGAAACTGTGCGCAGCAACCGCGCCGGCGCATGGCTCGACGTGCTGGCGCAAGACGTGCGTTTCGGCGTGCGCGTGCTGATCAAGAATCCCGGCTTCACGCTCGTCGCCGTCCTCGCGCTGGCTCTCGGCATCGGCGCAAACACCGCCATGTTCAGCATCGTCAATTCCGTCCTGCTCCGCCCGCTGCCTTACGCGCAGCCGGATCGCCTGGTGAAGATCTGGACGCGCTTCACGAATATCGGACTGCCCGACGATCAGAACTGGATTTCAGCGCCCGAATTTCGCGATATCACGGAGCTGAACAAAAGTTTCTCGGCTGTTGCAGCTTTTACGAACGTAAATTTCAATGTAACCACGAGTGGAACGGCGAATCGCGTCGTTGGTGCGCAAGTTTCCCCCAGTTTTTTCTCGATACTCGGAGTAAACGCCGAGCGCGGCCGCGTCTTCGCCAGTGAGGAAGGCGAGAAGGGGCACGACAACGTTCTGCTCCTAAGCCACGGTCTTTGGGAGCGACGCTTCGGAGCCGACCCGGGAATCACGGGCAAGCAGATCATCGCCAACGGCCAGTCCCTTACCGTCGTCGGGGTTTTGCCGGCGGGATTCGATTACCCGAATCAATCGGAGATGTGGTCGCCTCTCTCGTTCGCGCCCGATGATCTGTCTCCGAATAATCGCGGGAATCATGGACTCGAAGTGATCGGCAGACTCAAGCCAGGAATCACGCTCGGCCAGGCGCGTGCGGACCTCGAACTCGTGGGCCGCGAGATGACCCGGCAGCACGGCGAGTACCCGTACGCGAAGTTTGATTTCACGGTTACGGCGATGCCGCTGATTCAGGACATAGCCGGTGACGTGAAGCAACCGCTCTGGATTCTGATGACCGCGGTGGCGTTGGTGCTCTTGATCGCCTGCGCGAATCTTGCGGGATTGCTGCTGGTGCGCGCCACTTCGCGCGAACGCGAAATCGCCATCCGCCTCGCGTTGGGCGCAGGCGGGCGGCGCATCGTGCGGCAATTGATCACGGAAAGCCTGCTGCTGTCGTTGCTGGGCGGGGCCATCGGAATGATTCTCGCGCCCATCGCCCTGCGCATGCTGGCGCAATCGAATGCCGTGGCGCTGCCACGCGTCGTCGGCACGCAGATCGATCTGCCGGTGCTGCTCTTTACCACCGCGCTTTCTCTCGCCACGGGGATACTCTTCGGCATCCTCCCTGCGCTACAGGTGATTCGCGATGTCAACTGCACGGCATTGCGTGAGGGCGGGCGTTCGCAGACGGTCGGTGCGTCATCGAGGCGGCTGCGCCGCCTGCTTGTGACCGGCGAAACGGCGATCGCTCTGATTTTGTTAGTCAGCGCCGGACTGCTGTTCAAGAGTTTTATTCGCGTCCTAGAAGTGAGTCCCGGTTTTCGTGCCGAAGGCGTGCTGAAAATGACCACCGCGCTGCCGCAGGAAAAATATCCCAAAGACGAGCAGGTCGCCGCGTTCTTCCGCCAAGCCCTCGAACGAATCAAGCGGCTCCCGGGTGTGGACTCGGCCGGCTTTCTGGACACGATTCCGCTTGGCGATGGCAACTCATCCGGAACCGTTACCGTGGACACGCAGTCTGTCCCGCCGGACAAAACAGCGTTCGAAGCGGACCAACGCGCGGTGACTCCGGGACTTTTCAAGACGCTGGGAATTCCGCTGCTGCGCGGGCGCGATTTCAACGAAAGCGACACAGCCACGTCCACGCCCGTTGCCGTGATCGACGAGACGATGGCCGAGCTTTACTGGCCCGGCCAGGATCCCATCGGGAAGCGTCTGCACACCGGCGGGGGAGGTTCGAAATCCCCGTGGCGTACGATTGTGGGCGAGGTCGGACACGTGCGCTATCGCACACTCGAAGCCAGGTCGCGCACCGAAGTGTACATGCCGGAGGAACAGGTTGCGTTCCCGACGATGAGCATTCTAGTGCACACGAGCGGCGATCCATTAGCGCTGGCGTCTTCGGTCGAGAAGGAGATTCAGGCGATCGATCCGGATCAGCCGGTGTATCGCGTGCGCACGATGACGCAGGTGATGGCGGAATCCGTGGCGCGGCGGCGGCTGGGCGCGACGCTGCTGGGCGTTTTCGCGGGGCTGGCGTTGCTGCTCTCGGTTCTCGGAATTTATGGCGTGATCGCATTTGACGTGGCGCAGAGGACGAATGAAATCGGCATTCGCATCGCACTCGGTGCGCAGCGGCTTTCCATCATTCAACTTATGCTCTCGGATGGGCTGCGCCCCGTGCTCATCGGAATTTTCACCGGGCTCGTCGGCGGAGCAATCTGCGGCCGGTTGATCCGCAGCATGTTGTTTGACGCGCGGCCGCTCGATGGATTCGTTCTCATTGGCGTCGCGCTGGTGATGGCCGCGGTCGCCAGCATGGCGTGCCTCTTTCCCGCCTGGCGCGCCGCGCGTCTAGATCCAATGAATGCCCTGCGATACGAGTAGCTTGGTAGCGCCGGCGTCCCCGCCGGCATCCGACGAACACACATCACGCCAAGGGCAGGATTCACGCGCGGACCACTCCAGCCAACCACAGCAACATATTTGGCACAGCGATCCGCGCACACTCGTGGCCTTCGCCGACGATTGAGGGCGCAAGATGCCGGCAAAGACGCCGGCGCTGCCTTTGACTGTCTTCGTGCTTCGAGCAATCATCCTCTTGAAATTTCTGTTGGGATTCGGAGAACTGCTGGCCTATGATGCGGCGCTGCGGCGGCGGGCTCGACCGGCCGGCGAAAGGATGAATTGATGGATTCCTCCAGCGAGACGCAAAGTTCACCGAACCCAGCCGGCCCCGGCCAGAGCGCTCCATTCGAAGCCAAGTTGATATTCGTCGGCCCGGAGGGCATCCGCGCGGGCTGGCGTCTTCTGATTTACGTTTGCATCGTCGTCGTAATCGCGGTGGGACTCTTCGTCGTCCTGATGCAAGTCCCTGCTTTTCGAAATGCACTATCGCAAGCGAATCAGGGGCGAATGAACACCACCGCTCTGATTTTCAGCGAGACCCCGCTGGCAATCGCCGTTCTGCTGGCCGCGGTGTTGATGTCGCTCATCGAAAAGCGTTCGTGGCAAGCTTACGGATTGCCTTTGAAACAGGCATTCGGATTGCGCTTCTGGGAAGGAATGTTGTGGGGAGTGGCTGCCATCTCCGCGATGATCGGATTGATCGCTGCATTTCATGGCTATTCGTTCGGCACCATCGCGCTTTCCCGCCCAGAAATGATCAACAAGGGATTGCTGTATCTCTTCGGATTCTTTCTCGTGGGGATTTTTGAGGAGTACAGCTTCCGCGGCTATACACAATACACTTTGGCTTCCGGCATGTCGTTTTGGCCCGCTGCAGTAGTTCTTTCGTTGCTCTTTGGGGGGACGCACCTGTTCAATCCTGGAGAGGGTGTAGTCGGCGCCGCGAGTGTTTTTATGATCGCGATGTTTTTCTGTCTGACGCTGCGTCGCACCGGAGCTCTTTGGTTTGCCATCGGATTGCATTGCAGCTTCGATTGGGGCGAGACTTTCCTTTTCTCCGTTCCGAACAGCGGCAACCTTGCAGAAGGATGCCTTTCGCACTCCACGATGCAGGGCGCGCGCTGGCTCACCGGCGGCAGCGTCGGGCCCGAAGGCAGCGTATTCTGCTTCCTTGTTGTCGCTCTGATGTTCCTCGTTTTTCATCTTCTGCATCCCGCCAAGCCTGAGTAGCATCTCATCTTGGCTTGACTGAATCGCGACACAGGCTCGCTGGAGCGATTTGACACGCTTCTAGCGAACTCGTACAATCATTTGATTTTTGCGGGCCATTGCGGCTCGCTATGGAACGCAACCATGGACAAGAAACGCCTCGACTACTACAAAAAGAGATTGCAGACGCGCCGCGATGAACTGTTGAAAGCCATCGCGCGAACCGAACAAGAAGGCCGCGAAGCCGACGAAGATCCCACAGTAGACCTCGCCGACAAGGCCGCCAATTCCTACACCAAGGAATTTCTCTTCGGGCAAACGCACAACGACCGCTCGCTGCTTCAGCTCGTGGAAGACGCGCTCGAACGGATCAAGGAAGATGAGTTCGGAGAGTGCGGCTCGTGCCATCAGGAGCTGCAGCAGAAACGGCTCGAAGCCGTGCCCTGGACGCGCTACTGCATCACCTGCCAGGAAAAGCAGGAGCAGGGAATTCTCTAACGCCGCTTTTTGCGCCGCCTGAATTCGCCGCATTTCCTTTTCATTCTGAACGAAGCGAATCCGAAGTAGCGCCGGCGTCCCCGCCGGCATCTTACGCGCGCGAATTTTGGCGGGGGCTGCTATCGTGCGCGGAGCTGGGCGGTAAAAGATCGGGGCGGCTTGGGCTACATCTTCCGCGCGTGATTTCTGCCCGTGGAGAGATCGTGGTCGTAAGAGGCCGGCGGGGACGCCAGCGGTACGTTGCTCTGCGTAGAAATACGTAGGTAATGATCGGAATGTACCTGCGGCCCATTTTGGGATAGTGTCGCGCGCGTCTCCCGCCTTGGCGGGTTGGCGCTCTTGCTGATCAAAGACACGCTCGACTCGCTGGCCTCGATCTTTTTCCCCGCACCCTGCTGGATTTGCGATGAGCCGCTTACGAGTGCTTCGCTGATTCCCATTTGTGAGGAATGTCTCGCGGAAATCCGGCGCTTCGACGGCTTGCAATGCGAAAGCTGCGGGCGCCCATTCGCCTCGCCGGTGGTGGCCGAATCCATTCAAAAGATCTGCTACTTGTGCCGGCGTGGCGCCTACAGATTCGATCGCGTGAGAAGTTTCGGCCTGTATAACGACGCGCTCAGCGGAGCGATCCTGCTGTTGAAGTACGAATCGCTGAAGCGGCTGGGTGGATGGTTTGCGGGATTGCTCGAGCCAGTCGTGCGCGAGGAGTTCAAGGGTCTCGAATTTGACGCCATCGTACCCGTACCCTTGCACCCATTGCGGCAACGCGAACGCGGCTACAATCAAGCGGAGCTTATCGCCCGGCCGCTGGCGAGGCGTCTCGGGCTCAAAATGGCCACCTATTTGCTCGTACGGACGCGGCCCCGACCGGCGAAATCCGTGCTCACTCTGAGGGAGCGCTGGGAGTCGGTACGTAGTGCGTACGAAACGCGGAGCGGTGCAAAAGTTGACAAGCTGCGTATTCTGCTGGTAGATGATGTATTTACGACCGGGGCGACGCTCGACGCATGCGCCAGGGCGCTGCGGGAAGCCGGAGCCGCGAGCGTTCAAGGGGTGACTGTTGCGCGGGTGGTACCAGAACTGACCCAGCCGCGCGCCATTCGCCAGCCTCGCGCATCTAATGCCGTAATGGGTCGGCCGAAGGTGATGGCTGAGGCCCATGAAACTGAAGTCTCCGACCGTGCGTAGTTCCAGATAGGGAAGTAAACGGAGGGCGCCATCGACAACCGGCTCAAGAACGGTTTGCGACCTCGGCCCCGATTGAGTATTCCGCCGAGCTCGGCGGATGGGTCTGCGCAGCGAACTTCGGTGTCTCCCGCCAGCCGGCCATCGGTGATGCAGGCGCCGGTGCTGGTCTTGAACGCCACTTTCGAACCCATCAACGTGACGGCGGTGCGCCGGGCGCTGGTGCTGATGCTGAAGGGCGTGGCGCAGGCCGAAGAAATCCATCCATCGGAAGTTCATTCGAGTTCGCGTGCGGTGTCCGTGCCGTCGGTGATCCGGCTGCTGACTTACCGGCACATTCCGCAGCAGAGCCGGGCGCTTTCGCGGAAGAATATTCTGCTGCGCGACCGGAATACCTGCCAGTTCTGCGCGCGGGCGCTGCCTGCGTCGGAGTTGACGCTCGATCACGTGATGCCGCGGTCGCGCGGCGGCCATTCTTCGTGGGAGAACCTCGTCGCTTGCTGCTACGAGTGCAACAACCGCAAGGGAGACCGCACGCCAGAGGAAGCCGGGCTGAAACTGGCGCGGCGGCCGCGGCCTTTCACGCTGCACACTTCGCGGCAGTTGATGCGGCTCATCGGCCACAAGGACGAGAAGTGGCGTAAGTATCTCTTCTACTGAGCTTTTCGGGTAGCGGGATTTCTTGCAACCATTTCCGGGACGCCAGCGTCCAATAATTAACTCACTTCTAGGACACACCCCGGGAAGCGGCACAGGGCAACCCAAGGCTGCTTCCCTTCTTCTTTTGTAGGGCTCTTTTTTCGCTTCAGAATTTCTCACTGGCGAAAAACCACGCGCAGGCCGCGGCGCCATTCTTCGTTTAGGCCGATTCGAGTGATGTGAATTTCCGGCGACAAATATCGCAGGACAATTTCGGTGGCGGGATGGAACCGCAGAGCTGGAGCTACTAACCAGACTAGCGGCGGGTGCGGATCGAGTTCGATGCCGGGGAAATAGCCGTAGCGCTGAAAATCGTCGCGCTCGAGATGATGGCGGACGCGCAGCCAGTAATCCACGGCCTGCAGCGGAAGATGGATGTCTTCGGAGGCTTTCAATTCGATCACGACGAGGCGCCGGTGCAGCGTGACGCCGAGAAGATCGATTACGCCGCGATCGGCGGCGGAGAATGCCGGCACCTGGGAATAGAAAAATCGCGGATCGAGTTGGGCTTCGAGCTGCGATGGATCGCGCTGGATTAGAGTTTCGATCCAGCGTTCCGGGGCGGCGCGATAGAACGGATGATTCCGCTCGTGAGCGAGAGGATTGCGATGGAGATCGAGTTGGCTCAGGAGTGCGTCGATCTTTGCCGCATGCAGAGGGCCGGGCTCGCGGCGTGCGTCACCTACGCCGATCGCTAGCTGTCCCTCGGCGAAGCGCGCGAATTCGAGGCCGCGAAAACGAAGCGCGACTTCCTTCGCGCCGGGCCGGACGGCGGCAGCGATATTTTCTGCGGCGCGATCGTTGGCGGCGCGCACGCTTTCGATCACGGCGCCGGCTGCTGTGAGCGCGCCTTCGATTTCGCGGCGCGGCGTGAGCCAACTCTCGAGATTACCGGTGTCGGCCAGATCCACCGGGCGGACGCGTCCGCCATCCTCGGTCAACTCAAAGATTTCGACGCGCGCGGAGGGTGCGAGCGCCCGCACTCGCTGGCGCGTTTCTCGCGCTGTGCCTTCCGGGAGAAACAGGCGAAGGCCTTCGATTGGGCGGCGCGTGGCGCGTTCGCGCGACCAATCTAGCCATAGCAGGCCGAACGTCAGCACTCCGCTGACTGTTGCGGCATCGCTCCCCGGCGGCGCTGCCAAAATTGCCGAGCCGCGGCGTCCTTCGGTCATCACGCCGCGAACATAAAGCCCGGAGAAAGAGTGCTCGAGATCGAGCGAGCCGGTGAGCGATTCGACGGTCGCATCAGGAAAATTTTCGGCGAGCGTGCGGGCGAAGCGTGACCGGAATGTCCCGACGCTTACGCGGCTTTGGCTGCGCGGGCCGTCGGTGCGGAGGAATTCGAGGCGCGACGGCCGATTGCGGCCGAAGCGGCGTACTTCGAAGATGATATTGCGCGGCGAATGTTCCAGGACGCGCAGGATGCGGCGGACCAGATTGCGCTCGTCGGACCAGAGGTGGATGAGCGAGTTCTTGCCATCGCATTTCAGTTCGTAGTGCAGATCGGAAAGTTCGGCTAGCCACTGGCCGTCTTCGTGGACTTCGACGCTGCCGGTGGAAACCATTTCGGCGAGGGTTTTCTCGATTTCCGGCCAGTCGGTTCGCGACGTTGGGGATTGTTGAGTTGCGGGGCGGGAGGACATTGGTTCGCTCAGAGATGGGGCCGGTAAGGCGCCTCAGGGCAAAAAGACCCTCCCCTATGAGGCGGCCTCATTTGGTCGAAAAATGGGTTCGAATTTTATTCGCTCTAATCGGGACAACTGTCCGAATAGAAACGGGCGTAAGTTGCACAAAACAAACGATGGGGGTTGTTTCTAATCGGGACATTTTGATGAGCCTCGCGGAGCACGATTTGGAGAGATTCGAGACGATCTTTCGGTGCGGTTTGCAGGGCCGATCGACGGCGAGCGTTGCGCCAGATTTCGAGTTTCCGAGTGGAATGCATTGAGATTTTTGGGCGCAGACATGACGATCGCATTGTTAGCACGGCGCGGAGGGGAACACAAAGGTACGGATTGCGGAAATGCGGATGAGGGGAGAAGAGATTTCAAATTTCAGATTTGAGATTTCAGAGACGGCGAAGAGGAGTCGATTTGAGGGCGGGAGTCCGCGGTCGGACGCGGTTTTTGTCAGCATCTCCGGTCGTCGGAAGGCGCAGTCCGCCTAGGCGGACGCCCCTACGAAACCTAATTGCGGAGATTTGGCCGGTTGAAAGAATAAATGATGGTGCTACTCGAGGCGCAGGCCGGTGATTTGGATTGTGGGGTATTGCTGATCCCATTCTGCTGGGACGTAATCTAGGGTGATTTGGAAATCGCGGCGGGCGCCGCCGGTGATTGGTTGCGCGTTTGGGCCTAGGAGGCGGCGCGTTTCGCGCAAGACCACCTGTTTGAAAGGGTCGTGGAATTCGAAATTCACTTCTATTTCGCGGATCGTGGCTACGCCGTCGTTCGAAATTGTTCCGGCGACGTAGGTGACTTGCTGGTTCAAGTAGTTTGAGGCTTGGGCCATCTGCGGTTCGAGAAAATGAATTCGCGCGGCGGCTGCTTGTTCTGCGGCGCCGAATGGCAACGGTTGCGCGGCGGGGGCCTTCGAGCGGGTCATGCGCGTCACCAGGATCAGGCCGGCAACGAGGACGAGAACCACGACGATACCGATGGCGAAGGCTACGGGGAATGCGCTTTTTTCTTCGCGTTCGAAATCTCCGGGCATTCGCGGAGTCCTTTGCGGGCTTCAGCGGCCGAAGGCGAGTCGCGCGATCAGTGGTTCCGGCAGTCCAAAGCGCGACATTCGCTCCTGCACGGCTGCGACGTTGTAGGGCACGCGCCAGAATTCTACCGAGTGGCTGCTCAGTTCGGCGATGGCGAAGCCGGCGCGCGGGTCGCCGTCGCGTGGCTGGCCGACTGAGCCGGGATTGAGGAGATAAGTCTTTCCGTCGGCGATGTCGATCTTGGCCGAGCCCACGCCGGGCGGGACCTTCAGGCGAACCACTTCTACGTTGGTTTCGTCGAGGATGAAGCCGCCTTGCAGGTGAGTGTGGCCGAAGAAAGTTACCGGCAGAGGAGCTTCGAGAAGGCCTTCGAGAGCCTGGGCTTGCGTGAAGACGTACTCGTCTTCGTCGCGCAGGGCGCCGTGGACGAGCGCCATTCCGTCGAGTTGAATCGGGCCGGTCGGGAGCTTCAGCAGGTAATCGAGATTTTCGGGGGTGAGTTTTTCGCGCGTCCAGTGAGCGACGGCGCGCGCGACGGGATTGAAATCGGCGGCGTCTTCGAGGCCGCTGCCGGCTTTATCGTGATTGCCGCGAATGGAGATGGCGTCGAGCGAGCGGATTTTGTCGACGACTGCATTGGGATCAGGGCCGTAGCCGACCACGTCGCCGAGACAAATGGCGCGATCCCATTTGCCTTCGACGGCCGCGAGCGCGGCTTCGAGGCCGGTCACGTTGGCGTGAATGTCACTGAGAATCAGATATCTCATTGCACCTGGCTCATTGGATGCCGGGTTGCGCATTATAGACGACACGCGGCGCAAATGCACTCTGCGAGCCGATTGAAAAGGGACTCAGTGCCGGGCTTCCGGTTCATCTAGGAGCTGCATGCCGCGTGGTGCCTACTGTGTAGGTTCTTTGGTTTTGTCGGAGATGCCTTTCTCTACTTTTACGGCTACCGGTGGATTGTTCTGCAGATAGGAATCACCGTACGGGAAGAAACCGAGAATGCGATTACATTCCTGCACTTTTTCGCTGCGCCCAGTTTGAAACCACTCGACGATCAGTCCAAAAGAGCCCTGTACTAAGCGTTGATACGCAGGGTTCTGTTCCTCCACTTTGAAACTAATCTGCGCGGTAACCCATTCACCCGGTTTGAGTGTCAGTATGCTGCCCGGAATCGCGGTGGATGAAAACAAGCTGCCGGACGTAGTCTTTAATTCAACGCTGCGGTTGGATTGGTCCACTAGCTTTATCTGAAACCGGCCGAGCTCCCACGTGCGATTGTTGGGTTCCTGCTTATCCCGAGCGGTACGAATGTCGGTGCTCCAAGGAATCTGGATGGACTCGCTGCCTAAATTTTGAAGCTTCACTGTTGCGTTGACGCCAGCGCCGAATATCAAGGTGGTGTCGCTAATTTTAGTCAGTTCGACGCTGATCTTTTTTGGTTCACGACCCCCCTGAACGGTGGTGCCATCGGCATATCCCACCGCCATGGACTTGCACCCGTTGGGAAGTTCGTTCTTTTCCTGATTCGCACTGGTGTCAGAGGTCGCGGCAGGCGGGTGAGTGAGGTCTGCTGAAGCAATCTCCTGTGCGTGGGCGGTGGTGGCGAATAGGAGCGTGCAGAGAGCGACTTGGAGAATTGTTGCTAGCCGTGCCATTTAGGCCTGCGCGTCACTTTATTCAAAATTCGAGGACTTGTAGTGCGTGAGTCGCTCAGACGAGCGCGGAAGCAAGCCGCCTGGCCTCGCGGCGAACGCAGAAAATCCAGACGCCAGAGATTAGTGCCCAAAAAACCGCACCATAGGAATAATAAACGTCTGAGGAATTCCGCACGGCCGCCGTCATCTCGGCGCCAAAAGTCATGGAACTTACGGCGAAGCAGATACAAAACAATGATAATTGACGCGCGCTCCGCCTCGCACTGTCACTGGTTGTGTATTTTGCAGTGGTCAGCCGCCGAATCGCGTGCTGAGTCCGCCAGACGGCAAGAATCGCGAACGCTCCGCAGACCAGCGCGCCGGAGAAATAGAGACTGTCAAATTGCCGGATGGTTCCTGCGAGGCACACACCGAATAGGAAGGCTGAAAACGCGGCGTAGAAGGCGTCGGCCGTCACCTTTCCCCACTTTTCGCTCACCGCTTCCGGATTCGCCGCCGGCATTATGACGTTATAGTACATCGCGGCTGGCGGAAATGACAGCTTTTGACGAGGATCGTCAGCGTATCAGCATGCAGTCGCCGTAGCTGTAGAAGCGGTAGTTTGCTGCGACGGCGTGGGCGTAGGCGCGGAGGATGTTTTCGCGACCGGCGAAGGCGGCTACCATTGCTAGCAGGCTGGAGCGCGGTAGGTGGAAGTTTGTTAGGAGTTGATCTACCACGCGGAATGGTTTGCCGGGGTAGAGGAAGATTTCGGCATCGGCGCGTCCGGGATTTAGGAGTGTGGTTGCTGCTTGGGCGCTGGCTGCGGTGTTACTTGCGATGCTTTTCTCGGCAGCGTCTTCTAGGGCGCGAACTGCTGTTGTGCCGATGGCTAGGATGGGCCGCTGCTCTTGCTTTGCGCGGACGATGGCTTGGGCGGTGGCTTCGGGGACTTCGTAGGCTTCCTTGTGGATGCGGTGTTCTTCGAGTTGTTCGGTGCGGATTGGCTCGAATGTGCCTAGGCCTACCTCCAGCGTGATTTCGGCGATTTCGATTTTGCGGGCGCGGAGCTGCTCGAGAATGGCGGGCGTGAAATGCAGGCCGGCGGTGGGGGCGGCTACGGCGCCGCTGCGGCTGGCGAAGATTGTTTGGTAGCGCTCGCGATCGGCGGGGTCGTCGCTGCGGCGGATGTAGGGCGGGAGCGGGACGTGGCCGAGGCGCTCGATTATTTGCGTGAGATCGCCCGACGAGTGTAGCCGCAGGCGGCGCAAGCCGAATTCGCCGCGCCATTCGACCTCGGCTTCGAGCTCGTCGGCTTCGCCGAATAGAATCTTTTCGCCGACGCCGATCTTGCGGCCGGGACGAACGAGAGCTTCCCACGTGTCATCGGCTAGCCGACGGAGGAGCAACACTTCGATCGGCGATTGCAGGAATTCGCGGCGGGCTTTGCCGGCGCTGGCTCGCGGGCCTGAGCGGACTCCGGCGCGGCGCCCGAGCAGACGGGCGGGGATCACGCGGGTGTTATTCACCACCAGCAATTCATCACCGCGTAGCAGGGCGGGGAATTCGCGGAAGTTGCGATCTTCCCAGGTCCCGGAGTGGCGATCGAGAATCAACATGCGGGAAGCGTCGCGCTCTTCGAGCGGCTGCTGCGCGATGCGCTCGGGCGGAAGCTGGTAATCGAGTTCGCTCAGTTGCATGCAGGTGACTTTCGCTTGCTTGGCGCACCGAACGGCGCCCAAACGCGCTGGAATTCTCCGGCAATCTGTGTTATCAGACGCACGCTGATCACATCGCCGGCCCGCCGAAACGTTGCGGGTCTGCTCCCCGTGATGGCGAGCTGTCCGTCATTGTAGCGAAGCACGCAGAGATTCGCTGGCGAGGTCGTCTCGAGTGGCGGAAAACCGCGTCGTCATAGGCCCGCGAGGTGTTGAGCGTCTTCGATCGGGCCATCTGTGGGTCTATCGAAGCGATGTGCGCGCGGCCGATGCCGAGCCCGGCGCGGTGGTGCGCGTGACGGACGAGCGCGGCCGGTTTCTTGGCCGGGCTTTCTATAGCGACCGCTCGCAAATCTCCATCCGTTTGGTCACCCATGATGATGTGGAAGTGGACCGCGCATTTCTGCGCGACCGGCTGCGCGCCGCTGCTGACTTCCGTAAACGTACCGTCGGCGATTCCGAAGTCTTCCGCCTGATTTACGGAGAGGCGGACCAAATTCCTTCTTTGGTGGTCGACCGCTACGGCGAGTACCTCGCTATGCAGAATCTTTGCCAGTCGGTGGACCGTTTCCAGCCATTGCTCGTTGATTTGCTGGTGGAGCTTTTCGAGCCGCGCGGAATTATCGAGCGCAACGATCCCAAGGTGCGGCTTCTTGAAGGGCTCGATCAGCGCGTGTCGGTCCTGCACGGCGAGGTGCCCGAGGAAGTGCGTGCGCATGAGGACGGATTGCTTTTCAGCTACGACCTGCACCACGGGCAAAAAACCGGCGGCTTCCTCGATCAGCGCGAGAATCATCAAGCGGCGGCAAATTTCGCGACCGGGGAAGTGCTCGATTGCTTTTGCTATCACGGAGGTTTTGCCCTGACAGTAGCGCCGAAGGCGGAGAGTGTCGAAGCCGTTGATCTATCGCCTGCGGCGGTGGCCGCGGCGCGGCGAAATCAGGAATTGAATCAAATCGGCAACGTCAGATTTCGGGAGGCCAATTCATTCGATTTGCTCAAGCAATTCGACGAGGAAGAGCGGCGCTTCGACATGGTGATTCTCGACCCGCCGGCTTTCGCCAAGAACCGCGATAGCATCCCGGCCGCGCATCGCGGCTACAAGGAAATCAACCTCCGAGCGATGAAGATCCTGAAACGTGGGGGCTGCCTGGTGACATGCTCCTGCTCGCACCATATCTCCGAAGCGCTGTTTCTCCAGATTGTGGCTGAGGCTGCGAATGATGCCCACCGGACGATCGTAGTCGTGGAGCGGCGGACGCAGTCGCGGGATCACCCCATTTTGCTGACCGTGCCCGAGACGCATTATCTCAAGTGCTTGATTCTGCGCGTTTTATAGCTTGGTAGAGGAGCGGAGCCGCTGATAATCGAGCGCTCGAAAAATATTTGACAATAATACGCTCATATATTATGCTTCATTTGCGCTTAGATAAGCGAAAACTTCTAGGAGGATACTGAAAATGAATTCTGTAATTCGCTGGGAACTTTTCCGCAACGTTAATAGCCTGCAGGAGCAGTTCAGCCGCTTGTTTGACACATCCTTCCCGGGCCGGAGCTCCGAGTCCGATCTGACGACTTGGGCCCCCGCCGTGGACATTCAGGAGACCGAAAACGAGTTGATGCTGAAAGCCGATCTGCCGGGCATCGAGGAGAAGGACATTGACGTGCGCATCGAGAACAACACGCTCACCATCCGCGGGGAGCGCAAGTTCGAGAAGCAGGTGAACGAGGACAATTACCTGCGCGTCGAGCGCTCCTATGGATCCTTCAGCCGCAGCTTCAGTCTGCCGAATACGATCAACACGGAGGCCATCAATGCCGAGTACAAGAACGGCGTGCTGACCGTGCAGATGCCGAAGCGGGCGGAATCGAAGCCGAAGCAGGTGAAGGTGAACGTGGAAGCCACGAACGGCGACAAGAAGTAAGTGCTGTTGCAAATGGGGCCGGGCTCTCGATAGGTGGCCCGGCCCCGTTTGTGTCTTCGGGCGCTGGAATTGAATCTATACTCTAGGCGAAGTGGAAAGACGCAACGCGAGGTTCCCTTATGCTCCGACTCGACAAATTAACCGTAAAGGCTCAGGAAGCGCTGCAAGCGGCGCAGGAAATGGGCGCGCGCTCGGGACAGCAGCAGATCGAGCCGCTGCATTTGCTGTGGG
>Ga0310039_10000255_pt1 | contig 48583 bp, 43 predicted proteins | sample Sb_taG_4_FD_200460 | JGI IMG/M metagenome (GOLD analysis project Ga0310039, IMG submission 200460) | Peat soil microbial communities from Weissenstadt, Germany - Sb_50d_6_BS metaG (v2) (version 2) | ecosystem: Environmental > Terrestrial > Soil > Wetlands > Peat | place: Germany: Weissenstadt...
AGATCAGCACTCTGACGATCGAGTAGCCGTACTCTTTCATGGAGGCGTCGAGGCTATCGCGCAAATCGCCGGCGATGTCCGCCTGGTTTAAGAAAGCATCGTCGAGCTTCATTTTCGGGACGTGGCCGAGTACGACGTTGTAAACCATGGATTCAATCTGTTTCACCGGATCGGAAAGTTTGTAATAGGCCGATTCGACGGCCTCGGGGATGATTTTGTACTGGATCGAGACCGGGATTTGAACGAAGACGTTATCCTGCGTTTTCGTCTCGACCTGAACGTCGAATTGCTGGACCTTCATACTGAGGCGGCGCACGACCATCTCGAGATATGGCGTCTTCCAGTTGAGGCCGGGACCGGCAACGCGCGCGAACTTTCCGAGGCGCTGGACGATGGCGACTTGCGAAGTCTCAACGGTGAAGAACGAGCCCAGCACGATGCTCAGAATAAAGAATGCAACGATGGCGAAGAGAATTAGAAAAATGTAGCCAAAGTCCATGTTCGCCCTCCTGTTTGATTTCCGCGCGAGCCAAATTGCATTTGCGGAACGATCCGGACGATGGCGGCATTCTACCTTAATCAGGGTTGGTTCAAAGGCGCGGAAAATTGTCGGCGCGAGCATAGGCCGGGAACAGCCTTCGAATGCTGTCGTCCGCGCGTGAGAGAAGCCGTTGCCGACGCTTGCGCTCGAAAGATGCCGGCGGGGACGCCAGCGGTACCGAATGCGCTACACTATTGGGGGATTGATTCCGGTCGAGCGGGTGAGAATTGAATGGCTAACGTGAAAACTAAGAAGGGATGTATCGGGATTCTTACCGGAGGCGGCGACGTCCCAGGATTGAATCCGGCGATTCGCGCGGTCACGTTCCGGGCGCTGCGCGAGGGCTACGACGTGATTGGAATCCGGCGCGGCTGGGCCGGGTTGGTGGATATGGTCCGCGACGAAAAATACGATAACAGCGACAACTACCAGCACCTTACCGAAGAAGTTGTGAATCGCGCGGGGCGAACCGGCGGGACCTTCCTTCATTCTTCGCGGACCAATCCTGCGCGCGTGCGCAAGAGCGAAGTTCCGGCGCACTTGAAGGATTCCTACGCAGCGGAGAAGAACGATCTCACGCCCGAAGTTTTGAAGAATCTGGAATGGCTGGGGATGGAGTATCTGGTGCCCATCGGCGGCGACGATACGCTGAGCTTTGCCGTGCGGCTCTACCAGGAAGGCATGAAGGTCGTCGGCATTCCCAAGACGATGGACAATGACGTTCCGGGGACGGACTACTGCATCGGGTTCAGCACCTGCGTTAGCCGCACGATCCAGATGTCGAACAATCTGCGCACGTCGGCGGGGTCGCATGAACGATTTCTGGTGCTCGAAGTGTTCGGGCGCTATGCGGGATTTACGGCCGTGGTGCCCACGATGGCGGGTGCGGCCAACCGCTGCGTGATTCCTGAATACAAATTCAATATCGAGAGGCTCACGGAGCTGCTGGTGGCAGACCGGCGGAAGAATCCGAGCCATTATGCGACCGTGCTGGTTTCAGAGGGCGCGATGTTCGAAGGCGGTGAGATGGTCTTCGAGCGCGATGCCGCGGATGCATTCGGGCACAAGAAGCTCGGCGGCATCGGGGACCTGGTCTCCGAGCAGGTGAAGGAACTTTCGGCCAAATTCAACAACGGCAAGACCATTGACGTGATCAATCAGAAGCTTGGCTATCTGGTGCGCTGCGGCGAGCCGGACGCGATTGATTCCATTGTGCCGATGGCTTACGGCAATCTGGCGCTCGATCTAATTCTCAATCGCATTCACGGGCGGCTGGTAGTGTTGAAGAATGGCCGTTACGACAACACGCCGATTGATACCGTGACGGCGTCGAAGAAAATTGTCAGTATTAAAGAGAATTACAACACTGAGCGGCTGCGGCCGCAGTACGAGAGCTTCGAGATGAAGCCGCTGTTCCTGGTCACCAGCGACCTCGGCTGAACGATTCGCGCGAACGCCGCCTGCTTGCCCCTCCGCGGCGTTCTGATTCCAACATTCGCAGCCGTTTGTGCGACTGGCTAAAGATAATGTGTGTCTTTGTGCACCGCCGATTTCAGGCGGCGATCGAAGGAACGATTTTGTCTCGGCGCGATGATGTAAGATATTTAATTCCGATGAGGAGAAAGTGATGGCCACTGCCCAGCGAACTATTGGAGTGTGCAACGGTGGAGGAGATTGTCCCGGCTTGAATGCGGTGATTCGCGCCGTGGTGCGCACTGCGATTTTTGAATATGGCTGGACGGTGGTCGGGGTGAAGAATGGCTTCAATGGCCTGATCTGGCCGGAGCAATCCGAGGAGCTTACGCTTGAATCCATTCGCGGAATTTTGCCGCGCGGCGGGACAATTCTCGGCACGACGAATCGCGGCAATCCCTTCAATTTCGTGCTGGAGGAAAACGGCGAGTCGATCACGAAAGACTTCTCGAAGCAATGCCTCGAGAACATGAGCCGCATGGGAATCGATGCGATGGTGGTAATCGGCGGCGACGGCACGCTGCACATCGCCAATGAATTCTCGAAGCTAGGGATGAACATCGTCGGCGTGCCGAAAACGATTGACAACGATCTGGAAGCCACCGAAATCACATTCGGATTCGACACGGCGCTGCACGTCGCCACCGACGCCATAGACCGCTTGCACACGACGGGGGAAAGCCATCATCGCGTGATGATTGTCGAAGTGATGGGCCGCGAGGCCGGATGGATCGCGCTGCATTCGGGCATAGCGGGCGGCGCCGACGTCATCCTAATTCCCGAAATTCCGTTTACTATCGAAACCATCTGCGAATCGATCAAGAAGCGCGAAGCTGCGGGGCGCGATTTCTGCCTCGTCGTAGTTGCGGAAGGCGCCAACTTGCCGGCGAAAGACGCGCTGGGAAAGCCGATGCCCGCGGCGCGGCCCGGCCAAGTGGCCAATACAATCGGCTATGCTATTCGCGAAGCGATGAACAAGGAAGTTCGCGTGACCGTTCTCGGGCACGTGCAGCGCGGCGGATCTCCCAGCCCGTTTGACCGCATTCTCGGGACGCGTTTCGGAGTGCACGCTGCGGATCTCGTGGCGCAAAAGGATTATGGGAAGATGGTCTGCCTGCGCTCCGGGAAAATCGAGTCTGTGCCGATCGAAACAGCTGTGGGGGCGTGCAAGCTCGTCAGTCCTTCGAGCGATCACGTGCACGCGGCGCGTGCCATCGGCATCACTTTTGGAGATCGCGCGGAATGAAGCGACTCGTCCTCGGCATCGCTGTGCTCGCTATTGTCGGGGGCATCGCTTATTGGCGCGCGCACCGCAATCCCGCGCCGCTTGAGGAGGTGTTTGCCGGATCGCGCAAGGTGACCGTGTGGAGCAGTAACGCGCAAGTGCGCGAGCCTCTCGTTTACGCGAGTTTCGGCGATCGATTCGCAGTCCTCGATCACTCCGGGAATTCCCTGCAGGTACGCACGGCGAAGGGTGTTGAAGGTTGGGTGGCGTTGAGCGACGTGCTTCCCGCCGACCTGTGGCAGAAAGCTCAGGCGCTTACAACTGAAGCGCGCAAGATGCCGGTGCAAGCCGCAGCGCATACCAAGGTGCTGACGAATTTGCGTCTTGATCCCGGCCGCGATGGCGCGCGCATCTTTCAGCTTGGGCGCGATACTCCGGTCTCGCTGCTCGAGCGCCGCGTGGTGGATATACAAGCGACGCCGACGGCGAATCAAGCCGACGATGATGCGAGCACGGCCGAGCCGGCCACCACGAAGAAGGAAGATTGGCTGCTGGTGCTCGCGCACACCAAGGAGCAAGGCGATTTCGCGGGCTGGGTTGTCGGACGCTTCGTGGCCATGGATTTGCCGCAGCCGTTGCCCGATTACACTAGCTCCGCCGGGATGCGCGTGACCGGCTGGATGGAACTGAATCGCGTCACTGCGCAGGGCCAGCCGCGCCCGCAATATCTTGTGTTTGGCACGCGTGGGCCGGAAGGCGATATCTGCGATTTCTCGACGCTGCGCGTTTACACCTGGGGCGCGAAACGCGAGCGCTACGAGACGGCTTTCGTCGATAGCGGATTCTGCGCGCAGATGCCCGTCGAGGTAACGCCCGCGGCACAACTGGGCGGCGACGCTACTTTTCACTTTATGACCATCAGCGAGTCAGGTAAACAAGAACGAGGGTATCGCATGCATCAGACCATAGTGCGCCGCACGGATGAGAATCGCGGGAAGCGGCGCGCGACGGCAAAACCGAAGGCGAAACCGGCGGCGAAAAGTCACTGAGGTGCATTGCAAGGCTCGTTTCAGTCCATGAGCTTGGGGAAAAAATTTATTCGAGATTCGAAATTCTGCGGCAGCGATGTGCTGCCGCTCATCGCCACGTGTCTCCTGGCCGCCTTCGCCATCGCCTGCGCCGGGACGCCATCCCCCGCGCAGGAAGTTCCACCTGCGCCGCCTCTGGCTTTCATTGCCGAGTGGGGAGCGAGCGGCGGCGGCGCCGGGCAACTCTCCAAGCCTGAGTGGATGGCCACTGACTTCGCCGGGAACGTCTTCATCGCTGATTACGGCAGCGGCTTCATACACAAATTCAATTTTGAAGGGCATCCGCTGCTGTCGTTTGATGCCGGCGTTCCGCGCAATCCTTACCGAGTGGCGGTGGATTCGGGCAACGGGATTTACGCCATCGGCGAGGATTCCAATGTGTTGTACATCTGCTCGCCGCAGGGCGAGCATTTCCGGCATTTCGCGCTGGCGCCGCAACGGCCGCATCAGGTGGCGGAGGCGGCTTCGGTGGATGATGCGGGCGATATTTTCGTGATTGTCGCCGGCGAGTCGCAAGGTAAGGGCGATTCGGCGAATCGCGAGATCCGGGAGTACAACGCGCGCGGGAGGCTGCTGAAGAAACTGGCGATGCCGGAAGGCGCTTCGGCCGCGCCTCTTGTGCCTGCGGCGCTCGCGGCGGCATCGGATGGATATCTTTACGTTGTGGATGCGACGAGCACGCAGGTGGCGAAATTCACGCTTTCGGGCGATTACGTGACCGCGTGGGGGAGTCCGCCGGCGCCGGGAACTCCGGGGAGCGCGGATTCACCGGGGCGGGGAATTGCGGTGACTTCGAAGTATGTTTTCGTGGCTGAGCCCGAGAATCGCGGCGTGCGGGCGTGGACCGTTGATGGCCACGAGAAAATTGTGGATGACCTCGGCGGACGGTTGAAGGGCGCGAACGGGGCGTATCAATTGGCCACGAGCCGACGCGGGGAGTTGTTAGTGCTCGATTTCACGGCGGCAAAGGTGCTGCGCTTCAAAATTAATTTTTAGCGCGCTACCGTGAGGTGAAGTGATAACGCTTTATTTAAGCGAAGCGGATGTGCGCGACATCCTCACGATGGAGATTGCGCTAAAGGCAGTCGAAGATTCGTTTCTGCGGCTGGCCGATGGCTCGGCGGTGATGCACTCGCGTCAGCGGTTGAATCCTGCGGCCCATTCCTACCTTCATTACATGGCGGCGGCGGATTCGCACGACCGGTACATGGGGTTGAAGATTTATACCAGCACGCCGCAAGGGCTGCGGTTTCTTGTGCCGTTGTTCCACACCGAAACGGGCGATCTGCTGGCGCTGATCGAGGCGAATTATCTCGGCCAGATGCGTACCGGCGCGGCGAGCGGATTTGCGACGAAGCTTATGGCGCGGGCCGACGCGCAAACGTTGGGGATCATTGGCACGGGCTTGCAGGCGCGGACACAACTGGAAGCCATTGCTCGGGTGCGAAAAATTGAGCGCGTCTACGCCTTCGGGAGAAACGCGGAGCGACGCACGCAATTCGCGCGAGAGATGACAGAACGCCTGAAGATTCCTGTCGCCGGCGTGGATTCGCGCGAAGCCGCCGTGCGCACTGCGGATATTTTGGTGACGTCGACGAATGCGACGAAGCCGGTCGTCGAGGGACGCTGGCTGCGACCCGGCATGCACATCAACGCCATCGGCGCAAATTTTCCGCAGAAGCGCGAGCTTGACTCGGTCGCAGTCTTCCGCGCGGGGATCATCGCGGCGGACTCACGCGAGCAATCGAAGCTCGAGGCCGGCGATTTGATTCAGGCGTTTGCGGGAGACGAATCGAAGTGGTCGCAAGTAATCGAGCTCGCCGAAATCGCCGCCGGGCGCGTGCCGGGCCGCACGAGCACCGAAGAGATCACGCTATTCAAATCGAACGGTGTCGCGATCGAAGACATCGTCACGGCCGGACGGATTTACGAAATTGCCGTGGAGAAAAAGCGCGGGGTCGAGTTGCCGTTCTGGAGTAAGAAGAGCGCGGCCGACGCCTGAGACTCCGGCGATCTATGCTCGCCGCTGCTGCAACTTCTCGCGAAGCGCGCTGTGCAAACGGCTGCGCGTGTCTTCCGGGAGCGGCACAGGCTCCGCATTGCAGTAGATATCGATCGTCTTTTTGCACGTATCCACTACGATTCGGCACTTCTTGCACTTGGCGAGATGCTCTTCAAGCTCCGCACGAAGGGCCGCGCTAAGGGCGCCATCAAGGTAGCCGGAGAGTTCTTCAATCAGGTTCGTGCACTTCACGGGGTCTCACTCCGCCGAAAATACCGGTTCAGCTTCTGGCGCAACTTCAAGCGCGCGCGAAGCAGCCGCGACTTCACCGCGGGCACCGAAAGATGCAGCACGTCCGCGGTCTCTTCGGTGGACATTTCTTCGATGTCCCGAAGCTGGAAAACGATTCTAAAAGATGGATCGAGCTCTGAAATTGCTTCGTTCAGGATGTCGTGGAGCTGCGTTTGCTCGTAGCGCTCGGCCGGCGATGGGCCCCAGTCTTCCACGTCGCGGAAGAAGGAATCGTCGCCCGTTTCGATTTCCTCGTCGAGGGACACCTGATTTGGCCGGCGCTTGCGCAGCTTCATGAGCGCCTGGTTGACGGCGATGCGCACCAGCCAGGTGTAGAAGCGCGAATTGCCTTCGAATTCGGGAAGGTGTTCGTAGGCCTTCAGAAAGGCCTCTTGCATGACGTCTTCGGCGTCTTCGCGGCTGCCGGTGATGTTCATGCCAAGGCGGAAGATCTTGCGTTCGTAACGGTTTACGAGAGTTTCGAAGGCCGAGACATCGCCAGCGCGCGCCGCGGTGACTACTTGCAGCTCATCGTCTACCGGAGCCGGGACACCACCACGCGGAGGCGCACCCGCAGGTGCGGGCGTCACATTCACCGGATTTGCCTTGGGTGCGCTCATCTATCTTCAGCCCGCCTCGCGCTGCCGGCGAGCTTCCATTAGGGTAGCATAGACGCTCGTTCTTGCCGAATCGGGCCACTGAGCGCCGCGAGCCGCGGCGGCGCTGTGGGAGGAATCGCGGCAGTGGTATTATCGCCTCTGGTAATTCGACTCTTCGGGGGATTTGGTGATGGCGGTCACAACGCCGGCCGAGCAAAAGATTCTGCTGCACTACTGCATCGAGGGCGGGATTGCGATCTTCGAGCTGGACGATCCGCCGGCGAATACCTACAGCTACGAGATGATGCAGCAGCTCGATGCTGCCATTCTGAAGGCGCGCATGGATGACAATGTTCACGTCATCGTGCTGCGCGGCAAGGGCGAGAAATTCTTTTGCGCCGGGGCGAGCATCGCCATGCTGACCGAGGCCACCCCGGAATTCAAATATTACTTCTGCCTGCACGCCAATGAAACTCTTTCGCGCCTCGAGCAGACGCCGAAACTGGTGATCGCGGCGCTGAATGGGCACACGGTCGGCGGTGGCCTGGAAGTCGCGCTTGCCTGCGACATTCGCATCGCGAGGAAGGACGCCGGGAAAATCGGCCTCCCCGAGGTGAATCTCGGCGTGCTTCCCGGCACCGGCGGTACGCAGCGGCTGTCGCGCGTTGTGGGTCGCGCACGAGCTCTCGAGTTGATGGTGACCGGCAAGACCTTCGCGTTCGAGGAAGCGCTGCAGTTCGGGTTGATTCATCACATTTATGATTCGAATTCGTTCTGGGATGACGTGCTCGCGTATGGTCGCCAATTCTGCCCGCCGAATAAAGCGGCGCGCGCCGTAGGCCGGATCAAGCGTGCGGTGGTCACCGGCTCTGAGCTGCCTTTTGCGGAAGCGCTGGGCCTCGAACGCGAGCTGCAGCAATTGCTTTTCACCAGCGAGGACGCGAAGGAAGGCCTGAAGGCATACACGGAGAAACGTCCGCCGCAATTCAAAGGACGGTAATGTTTGCGGCCGAGGTGCGCGGATCACAATGCTATGATTGAATCGGATCAACGAAGCCGCTCGGATTCGGCGCGAGCCGGAGGAAAGTTCGCGAATGCGAACGCTGCCTGATTATCTTCGCAAAGGGATGAAGCTGGTTCTCGTCGGCTGCAATCCCGGCGAACGCTCGGCGCGCGTGGGGCATTACTATGCTGGGCGCGGCAATCAGTTTTGGCCGCTGATGTATGAATCGGGCGTGATCCCGGAGTTGTTGAGTTACAACGATGACAAGCGCCTCGTCGAATTCGGGATCGGACTTACGGACCTGGTAAAGCGCTCTACGAAGAGTATGGAAGAAATCGAGCGGCAGGAATTTGCGGAAGGGCGAGTCTTGCTGGCGCAGAAACTCGAAGAGATCAAGCCGCGCGTCGTCGCGTTTAATGGAAAGCTGGTGTACGAGCGCTTCGCAGGAGGCACCTGCAAGCTGGGTTTGCAAAAAGATATGCTGTATGGGGCGCACGTCTTCGTCCTGCCTTCAACGAGCGGTACGAATGCGGGCACTGAGCGCGGCGTAAAGATGCGCTACTTCAAAAAGCTTGCTGCCTTGCTGAAGAGTTTGAAGAGCTAGCCTGATTTTTCTCCTTGGGAGGAATCGTGTCGGAAGCGGCGCGTCCGGCGAGTGCAAATGTGATTCTCGAAGAGCGCGATGGCGCCGTTCTTACCATCACGCTCAACCGCCCGGATCGTTTGAATGCCCTGAATGTGGAGCTTGGCACGGCGTTGGCCGCTGCGCTGCGGCGCGCGAGCGACGATGCTTCCGTGCGCGCGGTAGTGCTGACCGGCGCAGGCCGGGCATTTTGTGGAGGCGGAGATGTCGGCCTCCTGCGCGATGCGCGGATGCGCAATGCGCCTGGCGAATTGGTGGCCCTCGTCAGCTCGGGAAAAGATATCGTTCTGCTTCTCGCCACCATGCCGAAGCCGGTCCTCGCATCCGTGAATGGCCCTGCGGCCGGCGGTGGTGCGAATCTCGCGCTTGCTTGCGATATTCGCATCGCTTCCGAGCAGGCCAATTTTGGTCAGAGCTTTGCCAAGCTCGGGCTGTATCCCGATTTCGGCGGCACATTCCTCTTGCCGCGGCTCGTGGGTCCCGCGCGCGCCGCGGAATTGTTTTATTCCGGCGAGATGATTCCCGCAGCGGAATGCCTGCGTCTCGGAATTTACAATCGCGTTGTGCCGCTGGATCAACTCGCCGCCGAAACAAAATCGGCCGCTGCAGCGCTTGCCGCCGGCCCGCCGATCGCAGCGCGCTTCGTGAAGCAACTGCTCTTCGGGTCGAGCCGCGCGGAGCTTGAAAACGCTCTCGATGATGAAATCCGCCGCCAGGTCGAGTGTTTCAATTCCGAAGATTGCGCGGAAGGACTAACGGCCTTCTTCGAGAAAAGGCGCCCGAACTTTCGCGGGAAATAACGACAGGGAACCGGAAGCATCTCAGACAAGCCCGACAACGACGCAATGCAATACGAAGCGAGAGCCGCGCGACTGAGAAATCGTGACCACGACGAACAGTGAAGCTCAGATCGCAGCGCGCGGCTATACCGCCGGCGAGATCATGGTCGCGACGGCCGCGCGTGAAATCGCCGATGGCGAGCTTGTCTTCGTCGGCATGCGGCTGCCGATGCTGGCGTTTCTTGTGGCGAATCGCACGCACGCGCCCAGCGCCGTCGGGCTCTACGAAAATGGCCTCATACGCGAAACGCCTTCGCCTCAATTGCTCTACACCATGGCCGATCCGCCTAATCTTCGCGGGGCCACACAGTGCGGCCAGATGATCGATGTAATGGCATTCTTGCAGCAGGGGCGCGTGCAGCTTGGATTTCTAGGCGCGGCCGAAGTGGATCGCTTCGGCAATCTGAATTCGACGTGGGGAGACCGGCACGGCCAGACACAGCGATTGCCCGGTTCCGGCGGCGCGTGCGATATCGCGTGCCTGGCGCAACGCACCGTGGTGCTGCTGGCGCATGAGCGCACGCGATTCCGCGAGCGCGTCGGTTACATTACATCGCCGGGAAACGGTCCTGGAAGTGGATGGCGGACAGCGCAAGGCCTCCCGTTGCGATCCGGACCTTCGGCGCTGATTACGACGCTAGGAGTGTTGCGATTCGGCAGCGACGGCGAAGCATTTCTCGCTTCGGTACATCCGGGCGCCGGCGTTGAAAATGTGCTCGCGAATACTGGCTGGACTTTGCGCGTCGCGGAAAAGGTTGAGGAAACGCCGCCGCCGACAGCCGATGAGCTCGGCGCGATGCGCGAGCTCGATCCGAATCATTTCTGGACGAAATGATGGCGCAGTATTGAATGCCGCGACGACTGCCGGCGGCAAAATCGAATCATGACCAAGGCTGCTAAATTGATGTCGATGCGCGACGCTGTCGCGCAGCACATTCCCTCGGGCGCGATGGTGCTCCTCGGCGCGCAGATGGAGCAGATGATTCCGTTCGCTGCGGGGCATGAATTAATCCGCCAGGGCCGACGGGATCTGACGCTCGTCGGTCCGATTTCGGACATTCTGTTCGATCAATTAATTGGAGCGGGCTGCGCTTCGAAAATAATGGCGGCGTGGGTTGGAAATGTTTCGGCAGGCGTGGCGTATTGTTTGCGCCGGGCCGTGGAGCAGGGAATTCCGCGCCGCGTGGATGTCACCGACTATTCCAATTTCACGATGGCGCTGGCACTTCATGCGGGCGCGCTGGGCGTTCCGTTCCTGCCAACGTATTCGACGTTTGGTAGCGATCTGCTCAAGAAGAACGATAATCTTCGCGAGTTCATCTCGCCGGTGAATGAAGATAAACTCGTGGCGGTCCGCGCGTTGCGGCCCGATGTCGCGGTGTTGCACGTGCAGCGCGCCGATGAACACGGCAACGCGCACATCTGGGGAAGCCTCGGAGTTGCGGTCGATGGAGCGCGGGCGGCGCGGAAAGTGATCATTGTCGCGGAAGAAATCGTCGCACCGGAAGTGATCGCGTCGGATCCGAATCGCACGCTGGTGCCGGGATTTCTCGTTGCGGCGGTGGTGCACGAACCCGGCGGCGCGCATCCTTCGCCGGTGCAGGGTTACTATGGGCGCGATCATGCTTTCTTCGCCGAATATCACGAGCAGAGCCGCGAGCTCGAAGATTTCGATAAATGGCTCGAGCGCTGGGTGGTGGGCGTAGCCAATCGTCGAGAATATCTGAAACAGCTCGGCGCAGCGCGATTTGATGCTCTCGGCGTGCGCGAGCATGCGTTTTCGGCGCCTGCGGATTTTGGGTACTGAGGGAACAAATATGGCTCCGGATCTTCTCGCAAATATTGAGATAACGCCCCGTGAAGTGAAAGAGCGTCTCGACCACGGCGAGAAGTTCCTGTTCGTCGACGTGCGCGAGCCCTGGGAGCATCAGACGGCGCACATTGAGGGTTCGAAGCTGATTCCACTGGGCCAGATTCCGGCGAGCCTTGCGGAAATTGAAGCCGCGGGCGAAGTGGTGATTTTCTGCCATCACGGGATGCGCAGCCTGGATGCGGCCGCGTGGCTGCGCTCGCAGGGCGTCGAAGGTGCGCGCTCGATGACCGGCGGAATCGAGCGCTGGGCAGTGGACATTGATCCCAAGGTTCCGCACTACTGATTGGCGGGGGCACGAACATGGCCAAAAAGAAATCCGTCGAGTTTCTGCACAAGCCGACTTGAACGAGTTGCCGTAAAGCGCGGGCGGCGCTTGAAGATCGCGGAGTGGAACTGCACTCTCGGGACATTGCCAAGGAACGGCTGAGCGCCGCGGAGTTGGACAAATTGATCGGCGACCGCGATCATACCGAGTTTTTGAATACAAGGAACGAGTTGTATCGCGAGAGGAACATGAAGGAGAATCCGCCCTCGCGCTCGGAAGCGATTCGCATGATGGCGGAGGAGCCAAATCTAATCCGCCGGCCGGTAGTGATTGCGGGCGGGCGCATTGTGCTTGGTTTTGATCCCGACGAATATAAATCTCTCTGAGGGCCCTTCTCGATCGTGAATCCGATTATTGATATCCACATCCACATCCAGCCGCTCGATATGTTCAAGCCGCACGCGCTGAAATTGATTCAGCACGGGCGAAAAGATTACTCCGAAGTGGAGAAATACACCGCGAGCGCGTCCGAGTTTCTGAAGTTTATGGATGCGGCAGGGATCGAGCGGGCGGGATTGATCAACTATGTGAGCCCCGAGGTGATCGGATTCGGGCCGGAAGTGAATGACTGGATCGCGAAATATTGCGCCGCCGACCGGAAGCGGCTGATCGCGTTTGGTTCAGTGCATCCAAAATTTGTGCCGGATGCGGGGGCGGAAGTCGAGCGTCTGCACTCCATCGGGATCCGCGGGCTGAAGGTTCATCCCTCGCATCAGTTGTTTGCTCCGAATGCATACCGCGATGGATTTGGGCCGCTGGCGGCGATGTACGAGCGCGCGCAATCCCTGCACTTGCCGATCATGATTCACACGGGCACTTCGATTTTTCCGGGAGCGCGGAATCTTTACGCGCATCCGATGCTGGCCGACGATATCGGAGTGGATTATCCCGATTTGGTGGTGATTCTGGCGCATGGTGGGCGGCCGCTGTGGATGAACGAGGCATTTTTTCTGGTGCGGCGGCATAAGAACATGTACATGGATATTTCCGGAATTCCGCCGCAGAGATTGATGGAATATTTCCCGCGGATCGAGGAGATCGCCGACAAAGTTCTCTTCGGCACCGATTGGCCGGGCCCGGGCGTTCCCGGCGTGATCGGCAACATCGAGAAATTCCGCGCCCTTCCGATTTCGCCCGCAAGCCAGCAGAAAATTCTGTACGATAATGCGGCGCGGCTTTTTCCCGTGCGCGCGTAAAGTAACTTCCGATGCAAATCAAGAGCATCGCGGTAATTGGCGCAGGGCCACTGGGCCGCGACATCGCGCTTCTCTCGGCCCGCGCGGGTTACCCCACAATTCTCGAGGACGTGAACGCTGAAACGATTGAACGAGCCCTCGCCGCGATTCGCGCAGGCGAATTGTCTGCAGACGATCGCGATGCGGCGATGTCGCGCATAACGACCTCACGTTCGATCGAAGACGCGATGCGCGCCGCCGAACTCATTATCGACACGACTCTCGATGAATTGGAGACCAAGCTCGAAGTGTTCACGATCTTCGACAAGTTCGCGCGGCCCGGCGCGATTCTGGCCAGCTGTACGGCTTCGCTTTCGGTTTCGGATATTGCTACGATCACCTTTCGCGCCGAGCGCTGCGTCGGGATGCGATTCACGGGTCCTGATCCGCGGTTGAAGCGAGTCGAGATCGTGCGAAGCTCTCAAACGGCCGAAGATGTGGTCGGCGCGTGCGCTGAATCCGGACGCCGCATGGGCCTGGAAGTTGTAATTTCCTACGAGCCGGCAGAATCGAAACGAGAACTGGAGACCCGATGAATGCGCCACGCCGCAAGAAGGAACCAGAAACGCCGCATCGCCTGGCTGATCGAATCATCATTCAGCAGGGTGATCTCACAGAAATGGATACGGACGCCATCGTGAACGCGGCGAACAATGATTTGCAGCTTGGCGGCGGCGTCGCGGGAGCGATTCGGCGGAAGGGCGGCGACGCAATCCAGCGCGAATGCAACGAGATCGGCTCGATTCCTGTGGGTAGCGCGGCAATCACCGGCGGCGGCAATTTGAAAGCGCGGCATGTGATTCACGCTGCAAGCATGCAACTCGGCGGCGCTACGTCTGCCAAGGACCTGCGAAGTTCGACGGCCATCGCGCTAAAGATTGCCTCGGAGAAAAAGCTCAAAACGATTGCGTTTCCTGCCGTCGGCACGGGCATTGCAGGTTTCCCGGTCGGCGAATGCGCGGAGATCATGATCGAAGAGGCGGTGAAGCATTTGAGCGGGACGACCTCGATCGAGAAGATTCATTTTGTGCTGTTCGATGAGGAGACGCGCAAGATTTTCGACGGCATCGCGCGTAAGAGCCCGCAAGCTGGAGCGAAGGACGAGTGACGCGCGTTGAAGAGGCGCCTACGGATGCTCTGGAGAAAGTCCGCCGGGAATTGGCGCGCTACGAGCATCCGCTATTTGCTTTCGAGGCGCGTCCGGCGGGTGAGAGCGTAGAGGTCGACATCCGCTGCCGGCTCGACGGCGCCGGCGTTCACGTTTACGTCATGCAGCTTCGTCCGCGCGAGATCGAACATCCGCAGTTTCCCTGGTCATTCCAAAAGCAGCTCTACGACAGCCTCCACGATTACGTGGTCGAGATGTTCACGCGCAACCCGCAACAGCAGAATTGATGCCGGCTGCTGCGCCGATTTCGCCGCTTCAAAGCCGCTTGATCGAACGAATCCGCACGAATGGTCCCATCACGTTCGCCGCATACATGGAAGCCTGCCTATATGATCCCGAGTTCGGATATTACAGCGGGGTGACCGACCGGCGGCGCGCGGACTATTACACCAGCGTGGACGTCTCGCCGGTGTTCGGTCGGCTTCTCGCGCGGCAGTTGGAGGAAATGTGGAGAATCGCTGGGCGGCCGACACCGTTCACGATTGTTGAGGCGGGCGCGGCTTCGGGGAGACTCGCAAAGCACATTCTCGATTTCGCCGAAGAGAGCCTGCGCGATTTCTATGAGGCATTGCAATACGTCGCCGTAGAAATCTCGCCGTCGCGGCGCGAGCTTCTCCGAGCCGCACTGGCGCGGCACATCGCGGCCGGGCGGGCGTCGAGCGGGGACGAACTCCCTTCAGACGTGCTGTGCGGTTGCATATTTTCGAATGAGCTGTTGGATGCGCTGCCGGTCCATCGCGTGGTGATGCAGGCAGAAGGATTGCGGGAAATATTCGTCGATTCGGACGGCGAGCGTTTGATCGAAAGGGAACCGCCGCCGTCATCGCCGGAGATTCCGGAATTCTTCCAGCGGCAGAATATTGCTCTGCGAGCAGGCCAGCAGGCTGAAGCTGGCTTGGCGGCGTGCCGTTGGATTGAGGACGCAGGCCGCAGGCTTAGGCGCGGCTTTGTGCTGACCGTGGATTATGGGCACGAGGCACGAGAGCTGTATGACGAGCGGCATATGAATGGAACGCTGTTCGCTTATTCGCAGCATCGGACGAGTGAGGATTTCTACCGCGCGCCGGGCGAGCAGGATCTTACCGCGCATCTGAATTTCACGGCGCTGGATTTGTCGGGGCAGCGCGCGGGATTGAAGCTGGCAGGTCTGACTTCGCAGACGAATTTCTTGTTGGAACTTGCACGCAAGAACAATTTTGCTGATTTGGAATCCGACGAGTGGAGTGAGATGGAAATGACTCGGGCGCGATTGAGTTTTCAGAATCTCGTGAATCCGGAGGGGATGGGAGAGACGTTTCGAGTGATGATACAGCAGAAGGGAATTGAGGCGCCCCGGCTCACAGGTCTCCGAAAGCCATGATTGATCGTCGAAGTAACGAGATCGTGGGCCAGTTTCAGGATTTTGTGCCCGGGGCGTCGCCGCCTTCGCTGTAGGGCTTCTTCAGATAGCGCTCGGCCTCGGCTTGGGCGCCGCCGGTGTCGTCCTTCAGATGCTGGGCTTTGCCGTATTCATTCACGGCGCGCTCGCGCTGCCCCGTCAGATCGTAGATCTTGCCGATGTAGATGTGGCTCCAGACTTCGACCCATTTGTAATTCGCGTCCAAATCGCCGTCGAGCGCGCTGCGAAACGCGTTTGCAGCGGCCTGATAGTTCTTCTGATAGAACATCGCTTCGCCCAGGCGGAAGTGCGCCAGTGAATTGTTCGATTGCAGATCGAGCGCGTGCTGATATTCCTGGATGGCGTCGTAGAATTTACCCTGCGCCACCAATCCTTCGCCGCGAGCGATCGAGGCGCGGACGCGCAGCTTCGGACTCGCTTTCAGTAGGTTGTTGTTCGGGTCGAGCGCGATTCCATTCGGCTTCGGGCGGCCAAACGTCTCGATCTGGAATGGCGATACGGTCCCGGTCACATTGATGGTTTTGTATTCCGGGTTTCCTTCGGTATCCACTTTTACTTCGACGGGCATGCGAAAAGTATCGAGCTCCTGCGACACCTTGCCGACCACTTTAAATCCCTTTTTCGTGCGGTAAACGATGTACTCGAGCTTGAATTCAGGGATGCCAGTGGAATTCAGCCATTGCGCGAAGAACGCAACAAGATTGAGTTTCGGCTGGTTGGCAGGCGGGGGAGCGGCCGCATATTTTGCCGCGGCAAGTTTCTCGAATTCGGCGAGGTCCACATTTTTTCCCGCGTGCGCGGTATAGAAATTGTGCAGCAGCGCGCGAAACGGAGCATCGCCCAATTCGCTGTGCAGCATGTGGAAGACGAGCGCGCCCTTATCCTGCACCACCGAGCGGTACGAATCGGAAAACGGCTGCAGCCGCTGCGCCTGCGAGATCGGTGCCGCGTCTTCATACATCAGCGTACCAATGGCGAAATCCTCGAGCGCTTTCCTCAATCCGGATTCACCGTCAATCTCTTCGGCGAAGAGCGCTCCCGAATAGCGCGAAAGCCCATCGGAAAGCCACGCATCCGACGGCGTCGCCGGAAGCACCGAATCATTCCACCACTGTCCCGCCGCGGCCTCCGCGACGATTCTCTGATTCGGTTTCTCCGTCCATTGCCGCGCGCTGATTAGCACCAGGCCGGGTGCCGAATAAAAGGGAAGCGAGCCATCGGGCAATTGCGCGATAGCGATGTTTCGATCGGCGACGCCACCGAAGAGATCCGAAAAATAAGTCACGGCATGAGAGAGTGCAGCGCCGTAGTTGCTTGCCGTGCCGGTCTGCGATGGCGGCGTGTAAACGAGGACCTGATTCCCTTCGACTTTCACGGGCGCGAGCTGCAACGCTCCGGCGACGAATGTTCCGCCCGGCGAAGGACGCTCGGAGTTGAACACATAAGTCGTCTGCCCGCCTGAGCCCGACTGCATTTCCGATTTGCCAGTCCCGATGACCGCGAACGTGTCCGGCACGGTGATTTTGAAATTCGAGGTGTAGCGGTTCGACGGATAATTCGTTAGCGGAAACCAGCGCGCAGGAAGAAGCAAGTAGGCGCTGTCTTTGTCCACGGAACCCAGCCGGATGCCCTTGGTCGGACTGTCATCTTCGAGAGAAAGAGGCCCGGCGTACTCAAACGTCACAGTCGCCGTTTTTCCCGCGACGAGCGCTTCCGGCAAATTTACCCGCAGATCGAGCGGATTATTGCGGTCGCGATCGAATTCCAGTGGCTTGCCGTTTGCGCCGAGAACCGAGATCACTTTCAAATCCTGGTGCAGCTCGACCAGCAGCGTCCGCGCTGGAGCGTCGGCGAGGAATTCCACCTTCGCTTTCGCCGAGATCGTTTGGTCGGCGGGATGAAGCGTGACGTCCACGTCATAGTGCGTGGCGTGCGCGGGAAAGCGCGAAGGCGCCTGGGCGCCCGCGGCGCTGGCAAACGAAAGGGAAATGAGGGTAAGAATCGCCGCTGCAGGTGTCAGCGCGAACGTCGAAATCCGCTTGGTGGTGTTGGGCACAGAATTTCCTTTCGCTTCTTTAAGATACCAAATGCGCCCGTCCAGTTGCTTTCAGGATTTCGCCGGGAGTATGGCCGCGAGCGCATCGGCGGCGCGATCGATGGCGCCCCCGGGCCCTAGGCGCCGGCGGACTTCCGCCAATTCGCGCTTCATTTCTTCGCGATCGGCCTCGGAACCGAGAAGCCGCCGCACTTCGGCTTCGACGCGCGGGCCAGTAAAATCGTCCTGGACCAATTCCGGGACGACGCGCTTACCTGCAATTAGATTCACCATGGCCAGAAATGGAGCGCGAATCATGCGGCGAAGGATGAACGCGCTCGTCTGCGAGACGCGATAGACGACCACCATGGGCGTGCCGAGCAGTGCAGCTTCGACGGTCGCGGTACCGCTCGAGACGATGGCGCAATCGGCGCTGGCGAGCACATCGTACGGCGCGCCGGCAATTCGCTTTATCACCAGGCCCGGACGCAAGTAGCGCTGAAAGAAGCCCTCTTCGAGCCCCGGCGCCGCCGCCATTGTGAACTGCGGGCGCAAATCGCGCGCGAGGCCCTCGCAGGCATCGAGCATCGCAGGCAAATTCAACGAAATCTCCGTCGGGCGGCTACCAGGGAGCAGCGCGACGATCGGCTTCGATGAGTCCAGGCCCTGCGCCGCGAGGAATTCGGCGCGGGTCGCGTTAGGCTTCACGACATCCACGAGCGGATGACCGATGAAATCCACGGGGATCCCTGCCTTGCGATAGATTTCCTCTTCGAATGGAAACATGACCAGGACGCGGCTCAGATTTTTCTTCATGGCATGAATGCGCCACGGACGCCACGCCCAGACCTGCGGCGCGATGAAATAGACCACGGGAATGTTCAGGCGATGAAGTTTCTTGGCCAGCGGCAAATTCGTGCCGGGGGAATCGACGACGATCGCCAGAGCCGGTCGGCGGCTTGCGGCTTCTTTGCGCAGGCGGCGCAGAATCTTGAGGACCGTCGGAACTTTATGGATGACTTCGGTGATGCCCAGGACAGCGATTTCTTTGGCGTCGGCGATGATTTCAACGCCGGCTTCGCGCATGCGCGGGCCACCCATGCCGAAAATGTGCGCTCCTGTGCGAGTTTGCAGCGCCTTCGCGAGCCGCGCAGCGTGCATATCGCCGGAAGCCTCGCCCGCCGAGATCAGAATTTGTGGAGCGGAGTTCGATGGCACGGCTCAGTCGTCAGCGGGAAGCGGTCCGGCGGGGCCTGCCAGCGCCGCGCCAGGAATCGAGACTTGAAGTTCCTGATCCTTGTACTGGAGTTGATAAAGGCGATAGTAAATGCCGCGGCGTGCGAGCAATTCCTGATGCGAGCCTTCTTCGCGCAGCCTGCCTTTGTGGAAGACCAGGATGCGATCAGCGTGCTGAATGGTGCTGAGGCGGTGCGCGATAACCAACGCGGTGCGGCCTTCGAGCAGGCGATCGAGCGCCTCGCGGATCATCAGCTCGGTCTTGGTGTCCACGCTCGAGGTGGCTTCATCGAGAATCAGGAATGTAGGATTGTGCGCAAGTGCGCGCGCGAAGCTTATGAGTTGTCGCTGGCCGACGGAAAGCGTGGCGCCGCGCTCGGTGACGTCGGAAGCGACACCGGACGGAAGCGAGCGCACAAAATCGCCGAGGCCGACTTCCTGAATGGATCGCTCGACGGTGGCGCGATCGATTTCGCTGCCGAGACGCACATTCGATTCGATCGTGCCGGTGAAGAGAAATGGATCCTGCAGCACGATTCCGAACTGACGGCGCAAATCGTCGACCTTTAGGTCGCGAATATCAATGCCGTCGAGAAGAATCTCTCCGCGCTGAATTTCATACATGCGCAAAAGAAGCTGAATTAGCGTGGTCTTACCCGCGCCGGTATGGCCGACGACCGCGACCGTCTGGCCGGGCAGAATGCGGAACGAAATGTCGCGGAGCACCCAATCATCGTCTTTCGGAGCAGCGCCGCCGCGGTAAGCAAACCAGACATTGCGGAATTCGATTTCGCCGCGCGGCGAGTGAATCGTGTGCGGCGCTGCCGCTTCGATCGTCGTCAGCGGCTCATCGAGTAGCTTGAAGATTCGCTCGGAGGCGGCCATAGCCGTTTGCAGAATGTTGAATTTGTCGCTCAAGTCCTGAATCGGACGGAAAAATCGCTGCGCCCAAAGCATGAAAGCCACGAGCAGGCTGGCCTTCAGCGTTCCATTGATCACACGAACGCCGCCATACCAGAAAACCAGCGCAATCGCCGCGATGCTGAGAAATTCCACCGCGGGATAAAAATAGGCAAACGCGTTGATGGCGTCCTTGTAGGCGTCCATGTGCACGCGATTCAGCTTTTCGAATTCCCGCCGCGATTTGCGTTCGCGGTTGAAGAGTTGCACGACCGCCATGCCGGTGATGTGCTCCTGCAAGAACGCGTTGATGCGCGCGATGGCGGTGCGGATGCGCCGGTTGGCGTCGCGCACCTGGTTGCGGAAGATCAGCGTAGTTATCAGCATCAGCGGCAGCGGCGAAAGAGTCGCGAGTGCCAATTTCACGTCGAACCAAAGCAGCACGACCACGAGACACAGCAGCACGAAGAAATCGTTCAGAATGGCCACCACGCCGGACGCGAAAAGGTCATTCAGTGCGTCCACGTCGGTGGTGACGCGGGTGACCAAACGCCCGACCGGGCTCTTGTCGTAGAAACTTAGCGGCAGGCGCTGCAAGTGCACGAAAATCTCGCGCCGCAGGTCGTACATAATGTCCTGGCCCACGCGCTGCATCACGCGCATTTGGATGTATTGCAGGACGAAACTGAATATCAGCGCGCCGAGGAATGCCAGCGTGATCAAACCCAGAATGCGCATTCCGTCCGCGAATGCGCGATGGTGCTGTAATACCGGAGTGATGGAAAAGTCGATGGCGATCTTGAACAAGTAAGGCCCGATAATTTCCACGGGAGCGACCGCAAGCGCCAGCGCCAACGCGAAGAACACCCACCACTTGTACGGGCGCAGGTATTGCATCAAACGCCGCGTCAGGTGCGAGTCGTATATTTTTCCTAACGCTTCTTCTTCTCGGATATCGCTCATGCGCGCGCGAGTTCCTCTTCCAGCAGTTGCTTCTGATAAAGATCGGCATAGTAGCCGCCGATGCCCAGCAGTTCCGAATGAGTGCCGCGCTCGACGATGCGGCCGTCCACCAGCACTATGATCTGATCGGCGTCGCGTACCGTCGAGCAGCGGTGCGAGACGATGATCGTGGTGCGCTCCTTCATCACTTCGCGGAGATGGTTAAGGATGCGTTCTTCGGTTTCCGTGTCCACGCTCGAAAGCGCGTCATCGAGCACCAGAATTTTCGGATCGCGAATCAACGCGCGGGCCAGCGCGGTGCGCTGCTTTTGCCCGCCGGAAAGCGTGATGCCTCGCTCGCCCACCATGGTCTCGAATTTTGCGGGGAATTCGGTGATCTCCGCATAGATGCTCGCGCTCCGCGCCGCGTCTTCGATCTCCGGCTCGCTCGCGTCGTCGACGCCGAAGGCGATGTTCTCTGACAGTCTCTCGCTGAACAGAAATGTGTCCTGCGGCACATATCCGAGAGCCCGGCGCAAGGCGCCGAGCGGCCACTCGCGAATCGAGCGTCCGTCGAGCGTCAGCGTGCCCGGTGGCGCTTCCCAAAGTCTGGCGACCAGCGCGGCCAGAGTCGATTTCCCGCTGCCGGTCGGGCCCACAATGGCGAGCGTCGAGCCCGCCGGTATGTTTAGGTTGACATCCTTCAACACCGGCTTGGGTTCCTTGCCATTACCGCCCGTTGGATACGCGAAAGTCAGATTCCGGAATTCGATCTCGCCGCGAATCTCGCCGGCTTCCCGCACCAGCGCCGAGTCCTCCGTTGCCACGCCGCTAAAGCCGACCGCGGCATCATCGATTGACGGCTTGGCTTCGAGAACGTAATTCATGCGTCCCATCGAAGCCGCTCCGCGCTGAAAAATATTCGTCACCCAGCCCAGCGCCACCATCGGCCAGATCAATTGCCCCAAGAACATGTAGAAGGCCACCCACTCGCCGAGCGATATGCGGCTCAGCATTACGAGCCGGCCGCCCTGCCAGAGCACCACCAAAAACGTCACGCCAATCAGCGCCGTCAGCGCCGGCATGAACATGCTCCAGGCAAGGATCAGTTTCATATTCTTCGAAACGTATTCGCGATTCACGCTGTCGAATTGCCGCGCTTCGGATTGCTCCTGGCGGTACGCGCGAATCACGCGCACCCCCGCAAGATTCTCCTGCGCCCGCGCGGAAAGGACCGCGAGCGACGCCTGAATCTTCTCGAACAAGTTGTGAATAATCTCGCCGAAATAGCGCACCGCGAATGCGACGAATGGGACAGGGATCAGCACGTACAACGTGAGTTTCGGCGATACCAGCAGCATTACCGCTACGGCCAAAATGAAGGAGACGATCGTTGTCCCGCTGTACATGATTCCAGGACCCAGCACCATGCGGACATTGTTGAGATCGTTCGTGCAGCGCGACATCAGCTCGCCGGTCCGGTTCCGCACGTAAAATTCCGGCTCGAGCTGCAACAGGCGCACGAGCAGATCATTCCGCAAGTCGTATTCGATTTCTCGCGAGACGCCGATCAGAATCCAGCGCGTCAGGAACGAGAAGATCCCTTTCAGCGCGATCGCGACGATCAGCGCGATGCAGAAAAATCCCAGAGCGTGCCGGTCGAGCGGTGCGTAATAGCGCGCTGCCAGATTCGTGAGCCAACCCATGCGGCCCGCAAGCGTGCTGAGCGGCGCGCGCGCCCCTTGCAAACAGTCAAAGATGATGCCCATCAGCAACGGGACGATGTTGCCGACGATGCCCATGGCCACCAGCGTGACGAGCCCGATCGTCATCCCGCCCTTGTAGCGGCCCAGGTACGGCAGCAGCCGCATGAGCTGCTTCCAACCGGGCACACGGGCCTCCGCGGCTTTGGTTTGAGGAATTGTTTGTGCCGCGGCGCTCATTTGGGACTCACGTCTGGGATTTCCAATTCCGGCGCTTCCCCGAGAAACTGGTCGAAATTGCGGTCGAGCGATTGGTAGCGCTTCACCTTCGAGTTCCAGCGTATCCCGATCGTCTGCTGGTATCCACCCGCGGGTTTATCGAGCGGCGTGAAATACATCACCAGGCCCTTATCCTCGTGCTGCTCGAACTGCAGGCGCCATGCCGGTACAGGTGCGAGCGGTGTTGCGCCGAGAAAGCCCTTCGTATTCTTCAAATGCTCGTCGCAAAGGAAAACCTGCTTCCAGGTCCCGCCGTCGTCCTCGACGATCGCCGCGCGCGTCAATATGGTTCCTGGCGCTTTGTTATCCGGCGTCTTCTTCAGGCGGTTGATCACCAGAATCTGCTGCTTGCCGGTCAACGCCAGATCTCCGAAGACCAGCACTTCGGCTTCCGAGCCCAGCGCGTTCTCGGCCACCTGCTCTATATCCGGCGGAATCGCCGGCGCTGCTGGTTTTGCAGCCTCTGCCTGCTGCGCGGGCGTCTCCGTCTTCGGATTAGACGCGCCAGAGCCGCCACAGGCACATAAAAAAAACGCGAGAATCGCCGCGGTGAGAATAATGCCCGGTTTCTTCAATCCGTCCCCCCGGGGAGCTCGCTGAAGTGAACTCTATTGTATCCGGCTAGGCGCGAGGTGAAAAGCGGCTCGAAGGCGCCGGTTTCATCGCGCCGCCAGAATCTCTTCGATGCGCGCCTCGAAGTTCTCTTCGCCTTCGGACCACAGCCGCCTCGTCTGCACCGGCATGGCCCGCTCGATCCGCCGCATCCAGTCGAAAAGCTTGCGGATGTTCTCTTTCGTCTTTTCCTGATATTCCTCCAGCTTTGCCGGCTGCGCCATCAGCTCGAAGAACCGCGCCTCATCAGGATGCTCAGGCGTCGCCGGCTGGCCATTCCGAAAGCCCAGCAGCCGCCCGTGCCCAGTGAACTGATGCTCCAAGCCGAGGTCGACTTGAAAATGGCCGAGCTCCTTCCACACGCCGTCGTCATATTCTTCGCCATGGCAAGAAATCTCGAGCAGATCAGGCCGCGATACGAATTTCTCCGACGCCGCGTCGAATATCCACAAATCCCAGTACGCCTGCACCTCGTAAGCGCAATCCGGGTTCTGGAACTCGCGCGTCACTTCGACAATCGCTGCCGCATCCACAGGATTCGCGCGCAGATCAGGTTCGATCAGCGGCATCTCAGATGGCGCAATCGCGCGGATCGCGAGCCCCGTGAATCCAACCCGCGTCGCAGAGAAGGGAACCGTCGAGAGAAATTGCCCAAGCCGCTCGAGCTGCACCTCAGCCCCGAATTCGGGGCACCAAACGCTAGCATAAGCATGATTCGCCATCGGCCCATTATAGCGGCATCGCGCAAATGAGCCGAATCGTCCTGGGTTGAATCGGAATTGCAGCAGATAGGGCTACTTGTTCTCGTCTTCGGTCTTAGAGTTTTCGCTAGGTCCAAAATCGGTGGAAATGCCCATCAGGCGCTGGCGCAGGCTGTCGCCCATATTGGCGAGCACGTCGGAGAAAGTCTCGCGTAGGCGTTTCTCGGCCGCCGTCGCAAGTGCTTCGATCACGGCTTGGGAGTGTTGCCCTAGCGTCGTGGCTGAAGCGAGCAGCCATGAATTCGACGCGTTCTCGAGCCGAGTCTTGTACTGCTCGATGGCATCGTCGCTCGCGCGATTGAGCTGTCCAAGCCACGCGCGCTCCTGCTGCTCGCGCTGCGCGTGCCACTGCTCCATCAACGGCTTGAGCTGTGATTCCAAACTGATCCGCGCCTGCGAAACTCCCTGCGCCACGTTCTTGATCAATTCCTCGCGGAATTCGCCGAGAGAATTATTCTGCGTCGCCTGCAAATCGGCGCGGGTCCGTTCGGCTGCGTCCTGAGCAGCTTGGTCGAACTCGCTCAGCGTGTTGCTCGCCACGCGATGCGTCTCATCAGCAAAAGTGGCCGCGGTCGTTTCCGCAGCTTCCTTCAAGCGCTCGCGGTTCCGCTCCAGCAGCTCATTGGCCGATTCCGCCATCTGATTCTTGGCGTGGTCCGCAAAGCTGCGGCTGTAATGATCGAGCTCCGAAGCCATCTTCCGCGAAGCCTCGGCCGCGCGCTCGTGCAGCAGGCTCGTCGAATGTTCGACAGCCTTCTCGAGCGAGGCCTGCATGCTCGTCTGCGCCTTCTTCGAGTACCAATCGGAAGCCTTCAGTAGCGATTCGAAAGTCGTATGCGTGGATTCGGTGGTCTTGGTCTCGAGCTCTTCCTCGGCCCGCTTCAACATCGCGCGAATCGATTCCTCGAATTGCACCGGGAATTGCGAAGTCTGTTCCTTCAAGCGCTCGAGCGATTTCTGCAGCTCGGCTTCCGCAGCCATGCTGATCGTGGACTGCACGGATTGCTGCGCCGCTTCAGCCTGAGCCCGCGCCGCCGCCAATTCTTCTGTCGCCCTGTGCGCCGCTTCCACTCCGGGCACCAGCTGCTGTTCGATCTGGCTTGAGACGCGATCGAAAATTTCTTGCGCCGAAGCATCCAGCGCTGGCCCAAGCTGTCCCGTACGCTCGGCCACCATGCTATCAGCGCGCCGCTGCAGCTCGGCTTCCTGCTGCGACAAAAATTCCTGCAAGCCGCGACGCACTTCTTCGAGTGTGTGATTCGCGGCCCCCTGAATCAGGTTCTTCGTCTCTTCGGCGCGCGCCTGGCCCTCGGCGAAAACGCCTTCCAGATTGCGCCGTGCATTTTCAAGCGCCTCGTTTGCCGCGCCGTGAATTTGGTTCTTCGCTTCTTCGGAGCGCGACTGGCCTTCGGCAAGCACGCCTTCTAGACTACGCCGCGCATTTTCGACTGCTTCATGCGCCGCGCCATGAATCTGGTTCTTCGCTTCCTCAGAACGCGCCTGCCCTTCGGCGACGCCTGCATTCATGGCCTCGATCTGGCTGCGCGCCTGCGCCGACGCTTCATCGAGCGAGCCGCGGATGCTGGCGGCCCGCACGGCGATATCTTGCTCGGCCTGCGAGAGCAGATTTTGCGTGACGTCGTTGATCTGCTGATTCAGCTTTTCGGACACGCCCGAAAGCGTGGATTGCAACTCTTGCTGCCAGCGATTTTTCGCCTCGGCCGCTTCGTTGTGAATCTGCGCGATGCTTTCTTCGCGCAAGCGCGCGGCAGCCTGTTCCACATCCCGCCGCAGCTCTTCACTGCGTCCACGAGCCGCTTCATCGCTCGCGAAGTAAGCCGCCTCCGTCTCCGGCCGGTTCGCCAGCGCCTTGGAGATTTCCTGCTGCACCGCCTCTTGCAGCGCCTGCGATGTCGAGTTCTGATTGACCTCGCGCACAGCTTGCTCGGCGGCGCGCGCAGTTGCTGTCTCGACGGCCGCGTGCAGCGATTCTCTTAACTGCGCTTCAAGTTCCTCGACGGTTTGCCGCGTAGCCTTGCGCGCATCCTCGACAACCGAAGATGCCCGCGCCGCCGCCTGATTCATCACCACGTCCAGCGCCTGCGCCGAAACGCGCGTCATCGAAGTTTGTACGGCCTGCTCGACGGCTTCGCGCAATTGCAAATCCACTTTTGCCCGCGTCGACTCGAGTTCCTCAGCAATGGCGCTGCGCGATTCATGGCGCGCTACCTGGTGCAGGCTCTGCCGCGCCTCGGCCACCAGTTTCTCCATTTGTTTCGCGATATCGTGCGTCGGAGAGGGCGGCGCGGGCGCCATCGCCATCGGCGACTCTTTCGGCGGAGCCGAAGCTTGTGCCGTGACTTGTGGCGGTTGCACCGGCTGCGGCGGAGCAGCGGCGGGCCGCTTTTCCTCGTGTGTTGCCACGGCGACCGACTCCGGCCGCATTTCCGGTCGTTCCACCGCGGAAGGTACCGCCGGCTGGGGCGGCACAATTTCAAGCTTCTTCTCCGGAGGCGGAGCCTGCGGCGGTGGCACAAATTTCGGAATTCCGAGGATGCTGGTGGATTGCACCACGCTTGGGGTTGCGGCGGCGGGCGCTGGAGCTGGAGCGGCGCTCTTAGCTTCTTCAGTCGCGGCGGCCCAATCGTCGGGCGGAAACGCGATGCCCCAGACGTTGCCAGCCTGCTCGAATTCAATGCCGATCTGGAAGAGCTCGCGCACGGTCCTCGGCCGCTGGACCCAGATCACTTGGCCCTTCACGGTCCGCGGCGGTAGGGAAGCCTCAGTGCGCGGGATTTCCAGCTCCACGACGGAGTGTTTCGGGACGTAGTGCTTCGAGTGGTACTTGCACCCGTGACAGCTCACCATCACGGTCGAAGTGCGTTCTTTGAACGGCTGCCCTAGCGCGTCCGCTCCGGCGACGGTGATCGGCACGGCCTGCACGATGCGCGTGCTGCGCCGTTTGCCCAAGCTGGGGTCGTTCGATGCGTCTGGTTCAGCCACGTGAGTCCTTCCAAAGCCCTCCGAGGGGGTTTTATCAGCCTAACACTGGTACGCGCCCGTAGCGCAGCCTCGGTGAGACCTGTTCGAATCAGTTACTTACGGATTGGAATCGCTCCAGCCCCGCCGCCTTTGCTGCTACCTGAGTACTACTCCGGCCTGGAACCTCGGTTTTAGAGGATGAATCCTCCGCTTCATTGTGACCTCCCGAAGCGCCTTCTATTCTCGTGGAAAGTTCAGCCTATCGGAGAAGTGAGGTAGCCGATGAAGTCTAGAATCCTGGCGTGGCTGCTAATTGTTGGCGTAGCTGGTACCGTTTCGTTCGGGCAGCCCAGACCGCGTCGAGCGCACTACCACTGCATGTGTTACGAGATCTGCAAGAAAGCAGCGGCGAATGAGCAGTGCGGCTTGATGATGTGCAACGGGCAGGATCCGAACTACAGAGCAGACTAGCATCGAGCTTGGTAACTTTGGTTCCCTGGCGGGCAAGCTCGATGCGTTCCAGCAGCACTTTACCGCGCCGTAGTTGCGCCGTGACCTCGTCCCAGCAGCGCATCCTTCAATTCTTTTGCAATCCAGATTGGCCCCACCAGCAGGTAAATCAAGCCTTGAAAGAATGCCGGTTTATTGCCCTCAATCCGGTGCCCAGCAAACAGCAGAATCCAGCCGCCCAGAAACAGCGCTAGCCCCAGCTTCCAATGCATCAGCCCGGCAAGCACGATCCCCGCGAGGATTGCCGGAATGCCAATTCCGTGCATCACCTTGTTCCACGGATTGTGGTGCTCGTGATCGTACTGCGTCATGTACCGGTCAATTCCAGCCATTCATCACCTCACCCCGGCGCGCGCACGCCACCAAACTACAAATCCCGCCGTCCCTCCATCGCCTTGAACATCGTCACTTCATCCGCATACTCGAGATCCGACCCGACCGGAATGCCCATGGCAATCCGCGTAACGCGCACGCCCAGCGGCTTCACCAGCTTCGACAGATACATCGCCGTAGCTTCACCCTCAGCCGTAGGATTCGTCGCCAAAATGATTTCTTCGACCGTGTTGCCCTTCAACCGCTCGATCAAGCTCTTGATTTTCAACTGCTCCGGCCCGATTCCCTGCAACGGCGAGAGCGACCCGCCCAGCACATGATAAAGTCCGTCAAATTGCCGCGTTTTCTCAATGGCCAAAATATTCGGCGCATCTTCCACCACGCAAATCATCTTCCGGTTCCGCGCCGGGCTCGAGCAGTAATTGCACGGGTCGGTATCCGTAATGTTGTTGCAGATCGAGCATTCGCGCACATTCTCTTTCGCGTCGCGAATCGCATCGGCCAGCGCCAGCGCCTGCTCGCGATCCACGCGCAGCAAGTGAAACGCCAGCCGCTGCGCCGTTTTCTGCCCGATGCCCGGCAAATGCTTCAATTCATCAATTAAACGGCTAATCGTAGGCGCGTAGTCGGGCATGTGGCTCCTGAAGAAGACCGCACAGAAGCATAGTATAACCGACGCGAAAAGCGAACTGCGGCGGGTTGGTAGCGCCGGCGTCCCTGCCGGCATCTTACGAGCAAATACCTCACCAAGGCCAACACACGCGCGCGGATCTCTCAAATCAATCAACATCGCCGTATCGATTATCCTGCGCCGCGCACGATTGCAGCCGTCGCGGTAAATCACGCTCGTCCGTTGCCGGCAGGGACGCCGGCGCTACCCTCAATGCGTTAACACAAATGGCACCGCCAACGACATATAGAATGTGAAACGAATGCTTCTGGAGCAGGGAATTCGCAAATGGCACTTACCTGGCGCGCATCGCGGGCCGTACCCGCCAACGCGCCGTGCACCCCTCGCCTGCTTTATTGCAGCGCTCAGTTTCTCTCTGCTTTCCCAGTCACCTGCGCAGAATCCTCGGCCCGAATTGCTGCCCTCTGCCGTAGCACCGATCTACTCAAAGGACCCAAACGATGCCTGGAATCGAATCTTCTACTACTTGTTTTCGCGCCGCTTCAAAGCCCGCTTCTCCGACGAATTCCCCGAAGGTAAGCCCTTCACGGAATTCGAAAATGATTCCAAAATGCGCATCAGCTCTGGTCTAATCGAGCGCACGGAAACGGGCGATCGCTCCATCGAGCCGCTCTATTACCCGTACCCCGCCACGGCGGAGGGCAGGCGCCAGCTGCTAATCGAGCCAATCTATTCCGGCATCGCCGCGGCTTTGCAAGAGGCGCTCAACGACACCACGCAACGCCCGGCCATCGCGCGCGCAATGATGCAAAGCGATCTCTGGGCTGCCTACGAAATTCTCCTCGAGCCACTATTCCCGGAAGACCGCAGTGTCGAACTCGATCACCGCCATCAGGTCGTGCTCGACCTTCTAGGCAAAATGGTCGCGAAGCTCGCTCTCACGCGCGCCGAAATCAAATCGCTCCCCGATAACTACGACGCGGCCAAGTCCAGATATTCGCTTCCCGATCTCTTCAGCAAGAACAGCCCCTGGATTGAAATCGAGTGGTTTCCGGATCGCACGCACGACGCCGTTTCCAACTACCGCCGCTTCACGCGGGTATTCGTCAAGCCGGCTCACCCACCGCAGGACAAGCAGAAATTCCTCGATTCTCTTCGCAATCGCGAACAAGAGATGTCCGCAAAGCTGGACGGTGTCGCTCTCGTAATGCAGTCCATTCTCGTCGACTCGCAAGGCAAGCTGGCCCCCACGCGTCTTACAACCGACGTTCAACTTCGCCTCTTCAAGAAATTGGATCAGGGCGGATCCAAGGGTCCGGAGATCCGCGTCTGCGAACTGAGCCGGAAGCTGATGCTGACCGAGCCGGAAACCGGCGGGCTCGCCTCCGAAGACGAAAACTCCCCAACGTATCGCGGCGGCTACGGCTTCGCTCCGCCGACCTATCGCATCGGACCGAGCGACCAACCCGCTCCGCCGATTGTCGTCAAACTCAGAACGCGCTGCCAACATTGCCATGGCGAAGATGCAACGTCGCTCATGACTTTCATGATCGCGCTCCCTCCGCATTCCAAGCCGCCCGACGTCAGGCAGCTCGATCCAGTAGCCAGCGAGGCCGCCGAAACCGCCCTATCGCGTAAGAACGCGAGCCACGATTTCAAATTGTTGCGCGCCTACTTCTAAGAACGGACGCCACGCAATACGTTGAACTGCCCGATGCGGTGCGAGAATCGCCGCCAATCGCTCACAGCGTCGCATCGAAAGACAGCTTCTCGATCATCTCGTCGAGTTCAGCCTGCGCTTGCTCTTGCTTCTTTTCGAAATCGGCAATCTCCTTCTGGATCGATTCCAGCCGCGTCTCCTGGTCATTCAAGCGCTGCAAGTATCGCTGCGTGAGCGCCCGTTCCTCGGCGCTGCCCTTCAGTGATTTCAAATTCTCGCGCAACCGCTGCTGATCGTCGTAGATCGCGGTCATTTCGGTATTCCGCTTCTCCACTTCGGCTTCCAGCGCCGCAACGCGATCTTTCTGTTCGATAATTTTCCGCAGCGCCTGCTCGATTTCCGCGCTGATCGACTTCTGCTGCAGCAAGAGCTTCGTCTGGTCCGTATCCAGCGTATTGATCGCGATGGTGCGCGAAAGCGGCATCGATTCCGCCACGGTAAGCGTCGCCGTGCTCTTCGGGTCGACGACCATCCGGAAGCGGTAATAATCCGGCGACGTTTCCTCGGGCTTCGGCGTCGCGGTACCCAGCGTCCATCCCGGTCTCACCGGATGCTCGATGATCAAAATGCGCGGCGCGGTATCTTCGTTGCGCACTGTGTAAGTTTTCTGCTCCCGCGCGTCGTTGGTGAGGATCATCGTCCCGTGAACGATGCTTACCCGCCGCACTAAATCCTGATAGCTGCCCACGTTCGTAGTCACTCGCAGGCCGAGGTCCGCCGCATAAGAAAGCAACCGCTTCTCCCCGGCTTTCAGCGGGTCCATCAGTCCCTCGCCGGCAAACGTCTCATCTTCGAGCACGCTGAAGCTGCCGCCATCGAGTGTCAAAGGACTGGAATTCGTGAGCCACAAAGCCCGCAGCGGCCTCGCCGAATCGAGCGACGCATTCCACAGCGACACTTTTTCCGCTTCCACGTTCGTCTGAATGATGGGCACAAGCGCCGACTGATTCTTGTGGATCGTCACCGGCCCCTTAACGTGATATTCGAAAAGATCGCCCAGATCCCGCCCAAGCGCCGCAGCCTCAAGCTGCTGCCGCGCTTCGCCGGGGCTCATCGCCGGGACCGCGGGTAGCGCCATGACTCCCGCGCCGATCCCGGACGTCATTCCGCCGAGCGCTCCACCTCCAACTCCAGCGCCGTGACTAGAGCCGAGCGTTCGTCCAGAGCCAAGGCTTCGCCCGCCAACCACCGCAAACTCACCTGATTGAGTATTTGCTGTAACTGCCTCCGCCGTGACCTCCACCGTTTGTGTCGCCGCCCCTATTTCCAGCTTGACGTCCTGCCTCAATTCCGATGAGCTATTCACCGTGATATCTCGCACGACGGCTTTCTTGAAGTTCGCAGCTTCGAACTCGAGCGCGAACGTCCCGCGAGGAAGGTCCGCAAACTGGTATCCGCCCTGTGAATTGGTTCTTGTGGTCGCGAGAAGCTGCCCAGTCTCGCTGACCAGGCGGACCTGTGTGTTGGGAATGACGGCTCCAGCAGGGTCCGTCACCGTCCCTGTGATCCCGGAAAATCCCGCGCGCATCGTCCCTTCGTGAGTTTGCGGTGTGAGCTGCGCGGTTTCGGGCATGCCGACCCAGGGCCGTGTCGCGTAGAAAGGCTGCGAGAGCTGCATGATGAAAGATTGCGGCGCACCGGCCACCAGCGACAACTGCACATCATTCCAATCTTCACCGACCGTGTTGTCCAGTATCGCCCATCCTTGCAGCAGCGGTTTGCTCGACGCCTTCGGTGAAAGCACAATGCGATACGTCGTCTTCCAAACCGGCACCTCGCTGATATAACTCACGTAGATTTGCCTCTCGCCCTTGCCCTCAGTCGAAATAGCCATCCGCCGCAAATCCTGATCGCGCTCCGAAGCCAGCAGCGTCAAATATTTCCCGACCTCCTGATTCAACGTCGCGTCCATGAGCCGCACACTGGTGGCAGGCGTCAATCCCACCTCGCGCACCTCGCCCGCATCGGTCACCAGCGAAATCACCTCCACCTCAAGTGTCGCACCGCCACTAACTCGCGTCTTGCGCTCCACACTCAACAATCGCCCCTCAATCGGTGGCGTCCCGCGCACTTCCAGCCGCGCCCCCCGCAGCGCGTCCAGAAACTCCGCTACGCTGGTCTTCTCGCCAAGCGGCAGCCGCAGCGCCCCGAGCAACTGGCTCATAGGCGCCTCCGAGTTGTAATCCACCCCGGCGATTCGCCCGCCGCTCAGATCAAGAATCGTCAAAGATTTCAGCACATCGTTGAGTTGCCCGCTGGTGAAGTCGATGCGCACGCTCTCGTCGCCGACCACTTTTCCTAGATGCTCGAAATATCCGACGCCGTTCTTGTAAAGCACAACGCGATGCACCGGCAACCCAGGCAACGCCCGGCCGGCAATCGGTGTCTCAGAATTCGGTGATTTCACCGGCGCGGCCGAAGTTGAAGTGGTCTTGCCCGCCACGCGCTTCGACACATCATTCGGTCTCGCGGCACGGCTCGGCCCGGGCGCTTGTGCCCCAGCCTGAGAGATAAAAAGAAGGAGTCCTACGCAAAACCAAGTTGCGGTTGGCTTCATGATGTCACCCCTCGTGCTCTTTGAACGCGCACAGGCTAGAATCTTGCGTAGGTTTTATCGCGGAAGCTCACGCCGGCCCGTGCAGGTCCGCCACCGGCGGTCGATCGAGCCGCTTTTTCGGGAGACGCTAATGCGGCGAACGACGCGCATAGCCAATTGGATCGCTCTCATCGCTGCACTTTTAACGCTGGCGATTCCAGTCGCTGCCCAAAAAGACCGCTGGGAACAACTGAACTCCCAGGCCATTCAACTTCAAAGGCAGGGCAAAAACACCGAAGCGCTGCCAGTAGCGCAAGAAGCCGCGAAAGTCGCTGAAGCCACCTTTGGAGCAGAAAACTTCTCCACCGCCGTCGCTCTGAATCGTCTCGGCACGATTTATTCCAACTTGGGGAAATACTCCGACGCCGAACCCATTCTGAAGCGCGCTCTGGCGATCGGCGAAAAAGTCCTCGGCCCCGACGACAAAGGCGTCGCCGCAATGCTCAACAACCTGGCCGCGGTATACGACAAGCAGGGCCGCTACGGCGATGCCGAGCCGCTCTACAAGCGCTCTCTCGCCATCACCGAAAAACTCGCCGGGCCGAACGATGCCGGAGTGGCCACAAATCTGAATGACCTTGGTTTGCTCTATGCCAACCAGGCTCGCTACTCTGAAGCCGAACCGCTCTTCAAGCGCGCGATAGCCATCGACGAAAAAGCCCTTGGGCCTGCCAGCCCCAGACTCGCCAGCGATCTCCAAAACCTCGCGAGTCTTTACGCCTCGATCGCCCGCTACACCGACTCGGCCAACCTCTACAAGCGCGCCATGGATATCGATCTGAAAGCCCTCGGTCCGTACAGCCCGGCTGTCGGCACCAACCTCGAAGGCGTCGCTCATCTCGACGAGATGCAAGGACTCTATGGTCCCGCCGAGCCGATCCTCAAAGGCGCTCTGGCGATCTATCAAAAAGCCTATGGACCGCAACACCCCGTCGTCGCCACTGTCCTCTACGACCTCGGCCTGCTCTACGAATACCAGGGTCGCCATGCAGAAGCTGAGCCAATGATGAAGCGCGCAGTGGAAATCGACGAAAAGGTTCTGGGCCCCAATAACGAGCAACTAGCCGCAACGCTCGCGGGGCTGGCCATCGTATATCGTGCGGAAGGTAAGTACAAAGACGCCGAGCCGCTTCTGAAGCGCGCCGCAGATATCGATGAAAAGGATCTGGGCCCCGAACACCCGCAACTCGGCGCTGTCCTCAATCTCCTCGGAGCGCTATATGAAGCCGAAGGCCGCTACTCTGAAGCCGAGGCGCTTTACGCCCGATTTCTCGGCATCATCGTCAAAGCTCTCGGTCCGGAAAATCCCGGCGTCGCTTCGGGTCTGAACAATCTCGCCTCCGTTCTCACGAAACTCGGCCTCTTCGCTCAAGCCGAGCCGAGTTTCAAGCGCGCCATCGCCATCGAGGAAAAAACGCTCGGCCCGGATCATCCCGATCTCGCCAGCAGCCTCGTAAATCTCGCCATGCTTTACATGGCGCAAGGCCGCTACTCCGACGCAGCTCCTCTTTTCCAGTGCGCTCTCGACATCATTCACCGCCGCATCCAGTACGGATTCGCTTACATGAGCGAAAAAGATCGCCTCCAGTTTCTCGCCACGGTGCAGGGCATTTTTCCATCCTATTTCAGTTTTTCCTGCGCGCAGCGCGACCGCGATCCATCCGTCGCTGCTCGAATTTACGACGTGATTTTGTGGGAGAAGGGCGCCATCGCCACAAGCGTCGCCGCGCTCCGCGCGCAAGTGGCCGCCACCGGTGATCCGGAAGCCGTAAAGCTCCTCGACGATCTCACCGCGAAGAAAAGCGAGGCTTCCCAATTGGCCGCGGCCCGTCCGCCGGGCTGGCAAGCGACGCAAACTCAAGTCAACGCCGACGCCAATGCCATCGAACAGAAATTGGCCCGGCGCGTCAGCTCGTTCGGCGAAAAAGATACCCTCGCGCGCGCCACTTGGAAGGATGTGCAGAAAGCTTTGCGTCCCGATGAGGCGGCCGTCGAGTACATTCGCTTCCAATTTCACGACGGCAAGGCTTTCACCAAGAATTTCGATTACATCGCGCTGGTCGTCACGCCCAATTCCGCGCTGCCGGCTCTCGTATTCCTCGGCGACGCCGGCAAATTGGAATCCACTCCGATGGCGGATTATCGCGCCGCAGTCGGACGCACGCGCGGCGTCTCCCCCAAAGCGCCGGCTCCGCAACAGGGCGCGGTGAATGCCGAAAGCAGCGCCGCCTACGACGCTTTCTGGAAGCCGCTCGAGCCCACGCTCTCCGGCGCCAAGCGCGTCTACGTTTCAACCGATGGCGTCCTCAATCAAATCCCCATGGGCCTTTTCGCTGACTCCGCCGGAAAACTCCTTCTCGAAAAATACGATCTTCGCCTCGTCAACAGCACAAAGGATCTTCTGAGGACGCCGCACCCGGCCCCATCAAAGACCGCCGTCATTCTCGGCAATCCAAAATTCGATCTGAGTGAGGCGGACGCACGAGCCGCTCTGGCAAAACTCAACGCCGGCGATTCGCAGCAACCTCAATTCGCCACCGCCGCGCCCGCAAGCCATCCCGAATCCTCAACGCGCTCGCGCGAAGTAAACGGCGGTCCTCTTCCGCCTCTCCCCGCCACGCAAATCGAAATCGATGCGGTCGGCAAACTTCTCGCCGCCTCAGGCTGGCAGGTCACGCCTTATACCGGCGACGCCGCGCTCGAAGAAGTTCTCGATCGCCAGCGCAGCCCGCGTCTCGTCCACGTCGCCACGCACGGCTTCTTTCTTTCCGATCAGGATCTCGCGCGCGAGAGAAAAGAGTCCGGCGATCAATCCGTCGGCGCGGAAGACCCCATGCTTCGTTCCGGTCTATTCTTCGCCGGCGCCGATCGCGCCGAATCCGGCGCAGCTCCAGCCACCGGCCTCGAAGACGGCGTCCTCACCGCCTACGAAGCCACGCAGCTGGATTTTCAGGGCACCGAGCTAGTCGTGCTAAGCGCCTGCGAAACCGGCCTCGGCGAGCAACACAATGGCGAAGGAGTCTTCGGCCTCCGCCGCGGCCTGCAAGAAGCCGGCGCCGAATCCATCCTGATGAGCATGTGGTCCGTCCCCGACCGCGAAACCCAGGAGCTGATGGCCCTCTTCTATCAAAATTGGCTAGCCGGTCAGGACAAACACGAAGCCCTACGCCAAGCCCAGCTCAAAGAGCGCGAAGTAGTCCGCCAGCGCTACACCAAAGATCTCCCATTCTACTGGGGCGCCTTCGTCCTAGTAGGCCGCTAGCATCCAGGTACCGCTGGCGTCCCGCCGGCCTCTTACGATTCAATCCCTCACCACATCTCAAGATCTTGCGCGGCGCAATCCCGCCCCTTATCAGCAATTAATAAATCCAACACAATCTCCCGGAGTCCCATTGACCAAGGCGATCTTGTAACTCAACGTCTAATAGGGCGGCAAATTTCCACTCAGGGCTGGGGATGTCGATTATCGAACCAAAGTCAGAGCCTGTACGCCAAGCTTGCCTCGCCGCAGTCCATCGCGAGGCAAAAGCGTCTCCGCGCCGCAGCGCCAAGTCTCTATCTCGACGCTTCCTAAGATTCAGATGCGCGCTGTTACTGACGGCGCTCCTAGCGTCCACGCAATTCCAACTCCCGCTCTACGCCCAATCGCAATCTCAACCAACGCAAGATGCCGATCAATCCGACAACGACAAGCCTGTCCCCATCTTCACCGGCAGCGCCGGCTACATCACTGACTTCACCGGCGGCTCCCCGGATCTCCATCCCATCGCCTCCGGCATACTTCTGATTCCCATCGGCGATCGCTGGCTGATCGAATCCCGCGCCTCGTTCGAAGACGACATGGTGCAGCAGCCAGGCCGCTCCGGCTTTCACGGCCCAGTCGAGAAAGAAGTCGATTACGCCCAGGTCGATTTCATCGCCAATCCCTATCTCACTGTAACCGTCGGCCGTTTCCTGACGCCCTTCGGCATCTACAACGAGCGCCTCTATCCCGTCTGGATACGCAATCTGCAATCCGATCCGCTGATCTTGCCAATTGGCATCGGCCCGAGTAACGCCAGCACCGGCGCGATGTTTCGCGGCGGCTTCAGCGCCAGCCAATCGGTCACCATCAATTACGCAGTCTATTTCTCAGCTCTCTCCAACCTCACGCCTGTAGATTCCGAACGCACCGCAGGAGGCCGCGCCGGCGTGTTCTTTCCCAAGCTTCGTCTCGAACTCGGCGGCTCATTCCAGCATCGTCTTCAAGACGAGCGCTCTAATCTCTTCGGCGCTCACGTTATCTGGCAGCCGAACTCACTCCCGCTCGACATCCGCGCCGAAGTAGCCCGCTCGCGCGAAGGCAGCGGCTACTGGATCGAACCAGCCTATCGCCTAAGTCAACTGCCATTCCTGCGTGACGAAATGCGCCGCACGCAAATCGTCGCCCGCGTCCAGCAATTCTGGGTCGGTCCTCTCGCCAATGACGCCTTGCAGCCAGTCAACACGCAAGTATTCGAAGCTGGCGTGAACTACTACTTCATGGATGGCCTGAAGGGCAGCTTCAATTACGGGCGCCAATTCAGCTCTCAAGGCAATGTGAATGTCTGGACGATGGCCGCGACCTACCGCTTCGTCCTGCCCTTCGAGCGAACTAGGAACCAATAATGAACAAGCGTCGAATTCTTGTAGCTATGTGCGCCCTCTCGCTGGGCTCAGCAGTCTTCGCGGCCGCGCAGGAAATAAAAGAGCCTCCGAAAAGTGTTGCGGTCGCGCAAGAGCAGCAACCGACAGCCGTAGCCAACGCGCCCGAGGCGGAAACGCCGTCGCAACCTCCAGCCGCCAACGCCAAACCCTCCGCGCGTAGCATCGAAGCCGCCGAGCGCATCGAAGGCGAAAAACGCTTCCGCACTAACTGCGGCCGCTGCCACCAAGCTCCCCACAAATTTCCCCCGCGGGTCATGGCCACGGCCATCCGCCACATGCGCGTCCGCGCCATGATCACCGATGAAGACCAGCGTTTGATCTTGCGCTACATGACCCAATGACGGGAAAAAATGCCATGCTCAAGCTGCTATGCTCGATTGCAGCCGCGCTCACGCTCTGCTGTTTTTCTCCTGGGCTCCGCGGCCAATCGCAACATCGCGTAATCGAAATTCTGGCCGATCACGATAGCCGTTACAAAATCGCCGGCCGGAAAAACCCGGAAATCATCGCCAAGCCCGGCGAAGAATTGACGCTACGCATAACCGCGCGCAAAGCGCAGACCCACAATCGCGACGGCTCGATTCACGGTTTCTCGCTCCTGCGCGCCAAAGATCGCAAGCCCATTGACGGCTGGGACCTGCTTCTAAAGCCCGGCACCCAAGAGTTCACGCTCACAGCACCGGTCGAACCCGGCGAATACTTGATCGTCTGCACCGTAATCTGCAGCCCCGATCACGAGCAAATGAACATGCGCTTCGTAGTGCAGCCTTGAATCGAAGTTGAATTCGCGAAGAGCAGGGAGCAATACGAGATGAGAAAGATCAATTCATTCGTTGTCGGCGTCGCCATTCTTTCAGGCCTGATGCTGGTCAGCCCCTCGATCCGCGGCGAAGGCGAAAAAACCTTCATCGGCGAAATCGCCGACTCGCAGTGCGCCCTCAACGTCCATTCCCTCGATCGCACGCACAAAACCATGATCAAAATGGGCAACGCAGGCAAAACCCCGGCCGACTGCGCCCGTTACTGCGTCTCACAGCGCGGCGGCAAATTCGTCCTGCAAACCAAAACCGACGTCTACAAAATTGACAACCAAGCCGTAGCCGAAAAAAGCGCCGGCCTAAAAGTAAAAATCACCGGCATCCTCGACACCAAGACCAACACCATTCAGCTCCGAACAATCGATCCACTTCCGGTGAAGTAACTCCGTTCGCAGCGGTAGGCAGTCTCCGGCCGTAGGGGCGCCGGTCAATCGCTATACGATTGCAAAGCAATCGACGCGCCCGCCGCAGTAACGCGTTCCGAAACCGCCAGCCATGTCCTCCGCGGCAATGGGCTTAGCTCCCGTAGGGGCGCGGCTTGCTGCGCCCGCCCGAGTAACCCACACCGACACCGTCTCCACGTCAGTCCGTGAATTCTTTCGCCGCGCATCTCCCTGCATCACAATAAATCGATCCACTTTCTCGCGCCCGCCCGTATAAACTATCCCGGTGCGTCTCGCATTTCTATTCCTCCTCGTCACCGTCAACCCAACCCAAGCCCAAATCACTCACTACAAAGTAAAGCTGACGCCAGATCTCGACCACCAACTCCTCCACGCCGAAGAAACCATCGAATTCCACCATGACGCAGGCAACGTCGAGCTGCAAAAGCAATCGGGCATTCAACTCCTCAAAACGAAATCACCGGATGGTGAACTCACGATAGCGGACGAATCGATCACGCTCCGTCTGCGCCACAACGGCAAACATCTCCTTCACTTCGAATACACCGCAGCCCAGCATCGCGGCATCAAATGGTTCGCCGACCAACCCGGCTTCGACACCGCCTTCTACTGCGACACCTGGATGATCTGCGACAATTCCCCAGCCCAAAGAGCCACGCTGACTCTAGAAATCGTCCTTCCCGCGTCAAGCGGCATGGCCGCCGTAGGTCCCGGCCGCCTAAAGAAGCAGTGGCACGACGCAAAAGGCGAACACTTTCTCTTCGAGCAAAACAATCCAGTCCAGACCTATCTTTTCAGTTTCGGCGTTGCCAAACTGATTCGCTCCACGACTCAAAGTTTTGTTATTTACGCTCTCGATGCGTCCATCCACCAAGCAGCATTTTCGAAAACCGCAGAAGCTCTGGCCTTCCTCCGCAGCAAAGCAGGCGTTGATCTAGCCGACGCGCAATACACGCAAGCCTTTCTGCCAGGCCCCATCGAGCAAGAAGCCGCCGGCCTGGCCCTGCTCCCCGCGAACTATCTCGCCGATCTGGAAAATGATCAGGTCTCCGACATGACCCACGAACTAGCCCATCAATGGTGGGGCGTCCTAGTCGGCATCCGTTCCTGGTCCGATTTCTGGCTCAACGAAGGCATGGCCGACTTCATGACCGACGCCTACCTCGAGCTACACAACGGCAAAGCCGCCTACGATCAACAAATCGCAGCAGCCCAAGAACAAATGAACAAACTCCGCGCCGAAGGCCGCGATCGCCCGCTCCACTGGGAAGCCTGGAAAGACGCCCACGAAGCCCTAGGCCGGATTCCCTACGTGAAGGGCGCCCTGTTCCTAGATCGCCTGCGCAAAGAACTAGGCGAAGAAAATTTCTGGCGCGGCATCCAGCTCTACACCACCCGCAACGCCAACCGCCTGGTAGACGCCCAAGATTTCCAGCAAGCCATGGAAGAAGCCAGCAACCACGATCTAAAATCCCTATTCAACGAAGCCGTCTACCATTGACCGTAGCGCCGGCTGCCAGCCGGCGTTTTTGACTTTATCTGGCTCTGTTGATTTCCTCTCGCAGAGTGCGAACAAGTGTCATCCTGAGGGCCGCGCAGCCCGAACGATCTCGTAGGAGTCCTCGATCCGGTTTTTCTTGTTTCGAACTACGATATCAACAAAGCCAATTTAACGAAGTGAAGGATCTGCATTTGACTTCCCGCTGTCATATTGCCACGAAGAGTAATTGTCATTAAGATGTTCCCGCTTCTCTAGGGGAGCCAATGTCGTTTGAGATTCATCTTGAAGAGGGCGAGCGAATGATTGCGAATCTTTCATTCATCGCCGGGAAAGCCGGATCACTCAACATCGCCATCTCCGATCGCGCGGCATATTTGCCGAGAAAGAAATTATTCGCCGTATCAGATCCTAATTACTGCGAACGCGTTCCATTAAATCGAATTCTTCAAGCAACGATCAGAAAACTCAATCCGCATCTCCTTTGGGCCCTTGCTCTTCTTATGGTCATTGGTGGCACAGCCACGACGGCCTTGATGATGATGCCTTTGCTCAAGGGTGGAGGCGGCACTGTCAGCGGATACCCTCCGGCGATCGCGGTTGTGGGCCTCGTAATTCCATTCATCGCAAGACGCCGGTATGGTCTGTCAGTTTCAATCGTGGATAGCGTATTCTCTTGGAATCCGCCGCTCCTCGTGGACAGCGCATCGCGAAAGGCAGTCGGGCACTTCCTAAGCCAGACCGCCGACGCATTTCGCCAAGCGGGCGTTGGCGTCCGAGATGAACGACAACGAACTTCTCCCGATGCACGAGAGGCCGAGCGGGTCAATATCTATCCCGTAGCCCCAGCGTACGGCGATACCGAGGATGCCCACGGGATTCGACGTCCTTGTTATCACTGCGGGGCAGCACTGGACATCAGCCGTTGGGACGATTGGAACGGATTTCTGTTCTACTGCCCCGCGTGCAAACAACAGCACGGAAAACCATGGAGCACATATCGAACTGTGCTCGCGAGCATTTTCCTGAACGCATTCAGTTTCTTTTTTACGATGAGGTGGAAGCGTGCACTCGCCTTTTTTGTTGGATTCGCACTCTTGTTCGCAGGTCTGTCCATCGCTATGAATCGTGGACTTTTGTATGGAGTCCCCGAACTCATTCTTCTCGGTATAGTCTTCCTCGGTCCGTTTGCGATCAATTCGGCCCTGCTGCTCCAGCACGAAACCGCTCTCAAGACCGCATCCGCCGTGAAACGTCAATTGACGCACTAAGCCAAAACGCCAGTTAGCCAGAGGTACTCAACGGCTGGAAACTCGTGCAGTGGCAAGCATCTGCCTTAGAATTAGGTTGCGTGGGAATTGCAGTTCAGATTTCTTTGCGGCTTAGAAAAGCCCTGGGATTTTCAATCCGCCCATTCCAGGTATCCCGCCGGCGAGGTCCTTCACCTGCTTCGATAGCTCTTCATCCACTCTGCGCGTCGCATCATTCACCGCCGCGCGCAACAAATCCTGCAGCATCTCCCCATCTTTGCTCGCAAAAACTTCCGGTTCGATCTTCACTTCCGTCAGCTGCTTCTGCCCGTTCATCTTCACCGTGACCATGCCGCCGCCCGCCGTCGCTTCCACATGGATTTCCTGTATCTGCTTTTCAAGCTTCTCCTGCGCCATCCGGAATTGCGCCAGCATTTGCTGCAGGGCTTTGACTTCCATGGCCTAGTCCTCGTTCCGCCGTTTCACTTCCGAAATTCGTCCGCCAAACCTCTCCAGCATTGCCCGCACGATCGGATCCTGCTCGAAGCGCGCCTTCAATTCCGCCCCGCGCGCCATTCCGCTGCGAGCTGAATCGAGTTTAACACACACTCGCAACGGCTGTCCGATCGCTGCGCTCATCACTGTGCGCAATCGTTCCATCGGGTCGCGCGACTGCAACATCTCCGCCAGCGATCGCCGCTCTGACGGAAAATACAATCTCATCTCGCCGCCTTCCAGTTCCCACTTGCTCACGTGTTCCACCATCGCCCAAAGAAACTTCTGATCCTGGAGCGCAGACTTTATCGCTTCGAACTGCGCTGCCGCAAGTCCCGATGTAGTAGCCTCCAGCGAATTCGCCACTACGCGTGGCGCCGAAGCCGGCGTCGGTCGCGCGCCTTGTGTGGCGCCGCTCTCGCGTGCCGGATCCGCAGCTTCAGTAGCATCCGCCCCACGCTCAACAATCGGTGCCCGCACAGCCGCAGTAGCAGCCCCGCCGCTCGACGCCATCGCGTCATAACGCGCCCGCGGCGCGTCGCCGTGAGAAGAGCCTTGTGTAGCCCCGTCTTGCCCTGAGCTTCGAAGGGACTTTAGCCCGGCATCCCCAGTCGCGCCCATCGCACTATTCGATGAAACATTCGCTGCGGAAGTGCCAGCCGCGGTCGTAGCAGAAGCCGCAAACGATTTCGCAGCCGGCTTCGGCCGCGCCGTCGCCTCTCCGCGCATCTCCGCAATCACTTCCTCAAGCGGCGCCATCCTCCGCGCCGTAACCAATTTCAAAATCCCCAATTCCATATGCAGCCGGGTATCAGGCTTCCGCCGCAAATCATCATCGGTAGCAAGCAAAATCTGAAAGAAGCGCGTCAAATCCTCTTCACTGAATCGCCCCGCTTGTTCCTTCAATCGCGGCCGCTCATCCGGCGGCGCCGAAATCAAATCCGAATCCGCTCCGCAAACTTGCGCCACCAGCAGATTCCGCATATGCCGGATCGCCTCGCGGCAAAAATGCTGCAAATTGTGCCCGTCGGAAATCAACCGGTGCACCAGCGTCAACCCTTGCTCCGTCGATTGATTTCCAATCGCATTCATCAATTCATCGAGAACGCTCTCCGCCACCACGCCCAGCAACTCGCGCACCTGTGCATCGGTAATCTTGTCGCCGCAATAAGCGATCGCCTGCTCCAGAAGTGAAAGCGAATCCCGCAAACTTCCTTCCGCCGCGCGCGCCAGCACCGCAATCGCTCCCGGCTCAATCTTCAGCTTCTCCGCTTTCACAATCCGCTCGAGCGCCGCGCTGATTTCGGCAAACGTCAGCGATCGAAATTGAAAAAGCTGCGCCCGCGACTTGATCGTGTCCTCAAGATCCTCAGGCTGCGTAGTAGCCAAAATGAAAATCACTTTGTCCGGCGGCTCTTCGAGCGTCTTCAACAACGCGTTCGAAGCCTCATCAGTCAACTGATGCGCTTCATCCAGAATCACAATCTTGTAATGCCCGCCCGTAGCCGCGTAACGCACCATCTCTCGCAATTCGCGTATCTGATCGATCCCACGATTCGACGCCGCATCAATCTCCAGCACATCGAGCGAGCTACCCGAAGTAATCTCCCGGCAAGAATCGCATTCGTTGCAAGGAGTCGCCGTCGGCCCCTTCGCGCAATTCATCGCCTTCGCCAAAATCCGCGCCGTAGTCGTCTTCCCGACGCCGCGCACGCCCGAAAATATGTAAGCATGCGCCACGCGATTCGACGCAATCGCATTCTCCAGCGTCTGCGTCACGTGCCGCTGCCCTACAACATCAGCAAATGTCTGAGGACGCCACTTCCGCGCGATAACTTGGTATGCCATGAGGATTTTTCAGCCCCGCTCCCGAAGCCCCGAAAAAAATCAGAGGAACTTCGGGTGTTCCGCGGCACACGAAGCTGACCCGCTACCGTTGCTCCCTTCCGGGCCTGGCGGGGTTTACGGGGAATCGTTGCACAGAGCCCGAAGTTCCACCGATCCGCAGGAAATTTTTTCCCGCAAGCGAAGTCTAGCACACGCCACGAAGCGGTGAAAGTTTTCGCCGAAGTAGCGCCGGCGTCCCCGCCGGCATCCGACGATCACGACTTGAACAAAGGGCAGCACTCAAGCGCGGACTGAGCAGTGTGGGTTAATGTAGCGCCGGGCTTTCAGCCCGGCATCTTCATCAATTGAGGCAAAATCAGCAGCGACTCTATTCCTGAAGTAGCGCTGGCGTCCCCGCCGGCATCCGACAATCACGACTTGAACCAAGGGCAGCACTGACGCGCGGACCGAGCAGTGCGGGGTTATGTAGGGCCGGGCGTTCAGCCGGACATCTTCATCATGTGAGGCAAAATCAGCAGCGATTCTATTCCTGCGGCGTATTCGCCTGCGTAGAAGAAGGATTATTCCGCTTAAGCGCCTCCCGCACCGGCTGCGCCACAGCAGCAGTCTCCACGCGTTCATCATTGATCGCCGCCAGCGTAGCCATCGTCTTCGCACTCTCCGCCGTCTGCCCAGCTTTACTCTGCGCATCAGCCAGCAATTGCAACGAAAGCGGATCGCGCGGATCTTCCTGGAATTCCGCAACCGCCTCGGCAAATTTTCCGTCGAGCAGCAGCACCGCGCCGTTCGTCGAGTGATAAGCAGCCTGAATCACGTTGCTGCGGCTCTTCTCCGCAAACGGAGTGATCTGCTCGAGCGCCTTCGCGGCAACATCAGCCATCCCGGCTCGCGCAGCGATGAACGCCCGCGTCTGCAAAATCGTCGCAAGTTCCGATTCGCGTTCCGCGCGCGGCAATTCGTGTTTCTGCGAGAGCACCGCCTGCGCCGCATCAAGATCTTTCAGCCCCGCCGCAGCGTCCGGATTGAAAAGCGCCATCGCCCGGTGGCACTCGGCCTCGTCGACCGCAAGATCTTCCTTGTGCGCCAGCGTCGCGAGCTCCGTGTAAGCCTTGCGCGCCTCGTCCTGCTGATTCGCACGGAAATAAGTCATGGCCCACAGCATGCGATATTGCAGTTTCGTCGTGCGCTCTTTGGTCATCGCAATCGCGCGCAAATATTCCACTCGCGCGCGGTGCTCATCGCCCATGAACGCGTAATTCGAAGCGATGCCAAGCTGCGAAGTCGTGAAATTCGGCGAAATGAACAGCGCCGCGCGATAATGCTCGATCGAATCCTTGAAATCCCCCGCCATGCGCAGCAGCTCGCCATAAGAATCCTGCGGATTCGGCTGCCCCGGCAATTGCGCCACGTACTGTTCCATCAGCTTCGGCGTCTTGCTGTAATCGCCGCTCAATGAATAGCAATAAGCCAGATTATTCAGCGCCGGATAATAATTCGGATCCACTTTCAGCACGTGCTGCAAGACTTCTTCGGCGCGTTCGTAATTGAGCTGCACGGCCAGCAGCCATTCGCCGTACATGTTGCCAAGCCGCGCATCCCGCGGATACGACGCCATCAAATCATTCATCGCGGAAATCGCCGGAATCAGATCGCCGTCTTTCGTACCGATCATCCAGCGAATCAAAAGCTTTTCATCCGCGGCAGCGTGAGCGAGAGTCTGCTTCGCAAGCAAGATTTCGTGTTTCTCTTCGCGCGGGTCATCGCTGAAAAAAGCAATGGTCGCGTGCGCCAGCGCGAAATTAGGATCGGCCTTCACCGCCCGGCGGAAATCGTTCAGCCCTTCCTCATCGAACAGCAAATCCTCTCGGTGCAGCATCCCGAGTTCGTAATCGTGCCGCGCCTCTTTCGATGAAGTGGTCACCGGCACCTTGTCCGGCTTCGCTTCGTTATGAACCGTTTTCGCGGCAGGCGCGGCAGGCTTCGCGGCTGGAGTTTTGGCGGTCTTCGAGGCCGGCGCTTGCTGCGCGCCAGGCGCTGCAGCCGCAACCAACACCAGACCCGCCGCCAGAAGTCCGATTCTCAAAATGCGCTTCAATGAAATGTTTCTCATTGTTCCTCGCCGGTGGAAATTATTGCGAGCGACCCTTCAGCACATACCCCGGATCAAACGGCTGCTTGTCATCAATCTTGATCACCTTCACGCCGCTGGTGATGTTGTACACATCAATGATGCCGATGGCGTTCGTGCTGGCCTCCACGGCCTTCACCACGTCCTCATCCGTCGACACAAAAACAATCGACGCGCCCGACTTGCTGCGCCCCGCGTCGGTCAGCGCCGCCTTGCCTTCATCCGCCGATACTCCCATCACTTTTTCGATGATAAATTTCATCGGCGGCGAACTCGGATCGCGCAGAACCAGAGTAATCGCGCGCCCGTTCGCCCATGTCCCGGTCTTCCCGCGAAAAATCTTGCCGAGATCAGCCAGCGGCATCGTCTTCGTCGCATTACCAGGGTGCACAATCACGGCGAAGTCGGTGGCGTACACGGCCGTAGCTGCTGCCGCCAGCGCAGCCAAAAGACATATCACCATCAAGCGCTTTCGCATCACGCTGCTACCCGTTGAGCGATTCGGAGAATAAGCGGCGCCTCTGAGATGCCGCTTAAAAAAAGATTAGCACCGCGAAAGCTTTTGCCGACTCACCGCGCAAGGCCGGTTGTCCACGTAGTACCCTCAGACTCGAGCCTCCGATCTCTGGTAGCACAGGCACTCCTGGCTGTGTCGGCCCTTCTTCTCGCCCACCACTCGCCTCGCCTAATCGTAAATACGGCCACAGGCAGGAGTGCCTGTGCTACTCGCGCCGCGCCACCCCATCCGCCACCGCGCCGAAATCCCCTCCCTCGAAACCCGTGAGGCCCTTCTGTCGCGCTCAGACCAAGCGGGGCACCTTGGAAAGCAAACAGGCCGAGAAAAAGCTGGTCCGCCCGATGAATCGCGGACGCATTCCGACGCCGCCTACTCGCCCCAACACCCCGGCAGTGACTCAGTTTCCGATTACCGCGTTTATCGGGACCTGGCCATAATTTATGGGTGCGCGTCTTGCGTGCACAACCCCCCGGTCACCTCACCCTCATGTAGCATAAGGTCTCTCATCCGCACAAAGGTCGTTCCTGGCCAACGGCATACGATAAGCTTTCTCTTGTAGGATTCCGCTAAGCCATGAACCAACCCACCAGAAGCTCCGTCGTGCTCCTCGCTCTTGCCGGACTGGGCTCAGCTCTATTTACGGTGGCAACCACTTTTAAGGGAGATGTCGCTGAGTTCTCTGTGGGTCTGGTTCTCGGAGTATCTCTAGCCATCTACTTCGTGGTCTACGAGGGGTATCGCACTCCAGGCAAAATCCTGACGTTTATTTGCGCTTGCACTGCCGCCTTCCCCGCCGCTCAGTTTTCCGCCGTAGGGCTACTGTTTGTATTTCCCGGCGACGCCTCGGGTGGGTCTGCAAAGTTCGATATTCCCGTGCCAGTCTTTTTTGGGGCAGGCTGGATTGGGGCGTTTCTTGTTCTTGCAGCGGGAACCTTTCTTTTCGGCCCCCGAAATATTAATTGGAAATCTCTACGAATGGTTCTCCCGTGGTCCATTGCCGGCGGTCTTCTGGGAGTCGCGGGTGGTGGTGCAGACGGCATCCGCACCCACGGAACGTACCACGAAATGCTTCTCTTGTTCCTCATCTGGCAACCGGGTGTCGCCATCTTGCTCGGTCTATTACTTTCACGGGAAAGACGGTCGCTGGCTGTGCCGTCCACGCCCTTCCCTATTGCGCAGGGCGTGCCAAAGGTTCGAGCGAAGCCTGGGATTGCGGTTGTAGCTGGGGTCTTTTTTACCTGTCTCCTCGGGTTTCTCGGCTTCTTAGTTGTCCGGACAGTTCAGTCGGAACGCATCGCTTCGGACAGGGCGGCAGCCCACAAGCGCTCTATTGCCGAAGCTCCGTCAGTTCTTGATTTGCCCCGCATCGAGCCCCTGCTTCCAGAGCAAGCTCTCATCGTCCACGAAATCGCCGGTCTTTATCCCTGGTTGCCGATGTCGAATTCACTCGGCCCCTCAGGTTCGGTCCCCGCAATAAACTACGCCGTGGGTTACACCGTAACTAAAGATCAACACGGTGGCTCGATTCTGCGGGTTGTCGCTGTGAATGTTACGCACTTGCCGACCGCGGAATGGGCACGCTACCGCGTCAGGTACCCTCCGGCGAATGTTGCTATTCAATCTAGCGAATACCTCTCGAATGTTAAGAAGTTTGGCCAGACTGTCGTTCAAGATACGTCGAGGCGCTACCCCGATGGTGGCGGCACCTTGTGTTTTCTGTGGCCTAGTGGAAACTTCGCCGTCTCCCTCTGCTATGAGACACGCCAAGTTGATGACGAATTTCTCAAGCAATACCTCGAAAAGTATCCGAGCTCTCTGTAGCTCACAACTTACCGTGGCGGTGACGGCCTTACTTCACTTGGACGTATAGTCGCCTTACCGGACATCTCTAACAATGTCGGCCCTGTCAAACACTTTTTGAGCAGACTTATCCACTCACTTAAAAGAGTTTTTTCTTCCGCTTCCTGGGAGTTTTTCTTCTCGGCCTTGACGACT
>Ga0310039_10000259_pt1 | contig 48325 bp, 41 predicted proteins | sample Sb_taG_4_FD_200460 | JGI IMG/M metagenome (GOLD analysis project Ga0310039, IMG submission 200460) | Peat soil microbial communities from Weissenstadt, Germany - Sb_50d_6_BS metaG (v2) (version 2) | ecosystem: Environmental > Terrestrial > Soil > Wetlands > Peat | place: Germany: Weissenstadt...
CGACGGCGCCCGGATACTGAATCGTCCCCGTCGCCGCAATTCTAATTTTCTCACTGGCTCTCAGATCGATCTTCGTATCCGTCCAGACCTGGCTCGCCGGCACGGTCACTGAAAACGTCCTTAGCACGCCGGCTGTCGTACGCAGAGTCGCGCCTGCCTCGTAGAAAGCCAGCCCGCACAAAACGAGTAACCCTGTGTAGCGAACTCCGCGTGAGAACAGCCGCGACATTACGTCCTCTTCGAGCAAAATTGCGAAACGCGCCAAGCATAACCTCGCCTCACCGGCCGGTTCAATGCCCGCCGCGGACTCAGACCTTGCCTCTAGCCAAGGAGTCGGGTAAGGTGCCTCAGCGCTGCCCTATGAATCGCGAGGGCTGCAGGCGCAAAATTGCACTGCGCCACCGTTCGGATCGGCGCGCGGCGTCTTACCCAATAGCTCAGAAAATCACAGAAACGTCCGGCGTTGCCGGACAATCGGAGAAAAATCATGCTAAAGGGATTCAAGCAGTTTCTATTGCGCGGAAATGTCGTGGATTTGGCCGTCGGCGTGGTCATCGGCGCTGCGTTCGGATCCGTGGTCACGGCGCTGGTGAAAGACTTGCTGACGCCTCTGATCGCCGCGGTCGTGAAGCAGCCGGATTTCTCGGGCTTCGCCTTCGAGCTGAACAGCGCGAAGTTTCTCTACGGTGATTTCCTCAATGCCCTGCTTTCGTTCGTGATCATCGCCGCCGCGGTCTATTTCTTCGTGGTCGTGCCCATCAACGCGCTGATCTCCCGCGCACGCCGCGAGCCGCCCGCCGACCCGACTACGCGGAAGTGCCCGGAATGCCTGAGCGAAATCCCGCTGGGCGCGCGCCGCTGCGCTTTCTGCACGTCAACGATCACCGCGTAGGGGTCGAGGCGCTACCAGAATCGCGCGCCAACATCGAGCTGCCTCCGTGCACTGCGTCGCCGCAACTCACGCCGAGCGCACTTCCTGGCGCTCGGCCTCAATGGAATTGCTCAGACGCCGCGTGGCTTCCCGCAGGCGCACCGCCAGGTCCACGATTGTCTCCACGCGTTGCACCGCGGCGACCGGCAATCTCTCGCGATTGTGCGCCAGCAGAAGCTCCGCATTCCCCAAAATCCCGGTCAGCGGATTGTTGATCTCATGACGCAGAATCCCCGCGAAATCCGCGGGTAGCTCCTTCCACGGCGCTCCTGCTGCGGACTCCGCCTGCTCCGCCCAGCGAATTCGTCGCACCACAATCGCGGCCGCCAGCGGCGCAAAGTCCCCGACGCGCGAAATGAATTCAACGTCGCCGCGCGCCACCCAGCGGCTAACTTCGCCGCCTCTCTCCGGCCCGGCGACGAGTGCGACCGGTGCGAACTCGGTTAGACGCAGCAGCGTTTCCTCCAGCGGCGCACTGCCGAGCATACGGTCGTCCACCAGCACGACGCACGGCAGTCCGCGCCGCGTTGCTTCGTGCATCCCGCCAAGAGTGGCCGCTGGGACGAACCGGCACGCCTGCCCCGACTTCAGGATCGCTATGGCAATCCGGTGACTGACCGCGTCATCCGCCGTCCCCAATAGCACCACGTGCTCGGTCACTCGCGCGACGCTGGCAATTGCGCTCATGATCTCCTCGCAGCTTCGAATAGCTGGCCACCGCCGCTTCGGCTCGCCGCGGCGGGTACGTCCGCGCTGAATCGCCGATCGCGCTCAAGAATGGCGTGAACCGAAAGCTTCAACTCTTCCACCCGAAACGGCTTGTCGAGATGCGGCAGACCGCGCGGTTCAAGAAAATCCCGCGTGCGCGGCGCCAGCGTGTCTCCGGTAATGAAGAGAATGCGATCCTTCATCGCGCTACCGGCCTGCACCAGCGCATCGTAAAATGCCTGTCCGTCGAGCCGCGGCATCCGCAGATCGCACAGGATCGCGTCATAGTGCCCGCGCGAAAGTCTCGCCAGCCCTTCCTGGCCGTCCAGCGTCACTTCGACGTGGTGCCCTTCCTCTTTCAACACATCCGATATCAGGTTGGCCACCGAAGCCTCATCTTCCACCACCAAGATCCGGCTGGCGCCCACTGCAGTCGTCTGCACCGCGTTGGGCGATATGTCTTCGTGCGATTCCACCTCGGCTGCGGAGACCAGCGGGAGATCCACGACGAATCGCGCTCCCCCGCCGGTTTGGTTCTCGAAGTACACGTCTCCGCCGTGCTGCTTCACGATGCCGTACACGATCGATAGGCCCAAACCAGTCCCCTCGCCCGGCGCCTTGGTCGAGAAAAACGGATCGAAGATACGCGAGGCGATTTCGCGCGACACGCCCGGGCCATCATCCGCGACCTCAAACGCGACGCGCTGCACCGATGGCTGGTAGGTACGGATGGACACGCGCCCGCCGCCGCGGCTATGCAGCAGCGCCTGCTCGGCGTTGACCAGCAGGTTCAGAAAAACCTGCTGCAGCTGGTACGGGTCCGCCAGCGTCGGCGGCAAATTCTCAGCCAGCGAACAATCCACCGAGATGTTCTCAATCTTGAGTTCATACCCGCGCAGCGCCAGCGTGCGCTCGACAATCTCGTTAAAATTCGTCTGCGAGCGTTCTGGCTTGCTCTCGCGCGCAAAAAATAAGAGATTCTTCACTATCCGCCGCGCGCGTTCCGCTTCCCGGTAGATATGCTCTGCCTCCGTGAGAGGCCCTGGGCTCAGCCCGCGGCCCAGCAGAAGCTGCGCATAACCCATGATCGCGGTCAGCGGATTATTCAGCTCGTGCGCGATTCCCGAAACCAGTTGCCCCACCGCCGCCATTTTCTCGGTCTGCAGCAGCTTTGACTGAAAATGCCGCTGGCTGGTGATGTCTTGATAAGTCTCCAGCCAACCAACCGATCGCCCCTCGCGATCCACCACCGGCCGCGAATAGCGCTCCAGCACTCTCCGCGCCGGCTGGCTGATTTCAAGCTCGTCGCAGGTGGCGTCCGTTGAACCGTCGAGGCTCGCTCTCCAGCGATACGAAAACGCTTTCGCATCCCGAAACCGGCTCTCGACAATTCCGGCCAGTACTTTGTACTCCTTGATCGTTCCGATGCTTCCGAAATCGAGCCCAAAAAGCTGCGCGAACTTCTCATTCGTAAAGCGGATTCGCCCCGCAGGACTGATCAGCAATACGCCCGCCGGAACGGCATCCAGCACGGTGCGAAGCTCCGCTTCCAGGACCGCGTCGTCCGCGCCGTGCATCACTTCATCTTTCACTGCACTCGTTCCCATCATCTTCCTTAGCGTCGTCGCGGGCACTGCGCAAGAGGCTTTCGCCGCCGGCGAAGAGTCCGGCGTCTCTCCGCCCGGCAATTCAAAGAGCAGGGCTTCAGAAGTCTCGCGCTTCATCCCGATCGATCTCTTCATGCGTGCGGCTGCTAGCGTCCGTACACAATTCCCAATGCGCACAACACCCCAATCCAAATGGTGATGGCGTATTCGATCGTCACTCGGGCGAATCGAGCGGCTTTCCGTGCGTTCTGGCGTGTCACTGTGTCTTCTCCTCGCAAGAGACACAGCACAAGAAGAACCAAGCCTGTGGATAACTTAAGTGGATTTGAATCAGTGAGTTGACTTAGAAGATGAGAATTAAGAATTTCCCATTACGATGCGGCACCGTTCCCCGTCTAGGAATCGCGTCCCGCTGCAACTAGAGCTCGTGCTCGAACTAGTTCGCTACAGCCGACTGGGCATCGTACTGTTTTAGCTTCCGGTACAGCGTAGTCTTACCGATCCCCAGAAGCCGCGCCGCAGCGAGCTTGTCGCCTCCGGCCTCACGCAAAGCCCGCAAAATTGCGCGCCTCTCCAGCTCATCGAGTGGCAGGAACTCATCTTTATCCGGCAAGCGCTCCTGCGTGCCGTATTGCAAATTCGAAGGCAAGTCGCCGACGTGCAGAATCGGCCCGGATCCCAACGCCACCGCGCGCTCGACCGCATTTTCCAGCTCGCGCACATTTCCCGGCCAGTCATATGCCAACAGCCGCGCGACAGCATCCTCGGAGATCGTTCGCGCCCGTTCGTGCCCGTCACTGAATTTCTCGAGGAACCCATTCACCAGCAGCGGAATATCATTCTTCCGCTCGCGCAGAGGCGGCAGCTTGATCTGCACCACATTCAACCGGAAAAACAAATCCTGCCGGAACGTCCCAGCGCGCACAGAAGATTCCAGATCGCGGTGCGTCGCCGCGATGATGCGCGCGGAGATCGACACCCGCTCCGTCGAGCCCACCGGCTTCACTTCGTGCTCTTGCAAAGCGCGCAGCAGCTTGGCCTGCAAATCAATTGGCAAATCGCCGATCTCATCCAGAAACAGCGTGCCTCCGCCCGCCGATTCCAGCAGCCCCTGCTTGCTGTGGACCGCGCCTGTAAACGCGCCTTTCACATAGCCAAACAGCTCCGATTCAATCAGCGTGGGAACCAGCGCCGAACAATCCACCGGCACGAAAGGCTTGTTCCTCCGCTCGCCCAAATAGTGAATCGAGCGTGCCACCAACTCTTTTCCCGTGCCGCTCTCGCCGAGCACGAGCACCGGATAACTGTGATGACTTACCTTTTCGACCAGCCGGTACACGCGATTCATCTTCTGTGATGTCCCGATCAATTCCCCGAATCCCGGCCGCGTCCGCAATTGCTCGCGCAGCACGCGATTCTCCTGATCCGTCTCCAGCGAATGTACGAGCCGGCCCAACTTCGTTCGCAGTTCGGCCACGCGGAACGGCTTGGTCACGTAATCCGCCGCGCCCAGCCGAGTCGCCTCGACCGCGCTGTCAATGGTTCCGAATTGCGTCAACATCACCACCGCCGTTTGCGGATAGTGCTCGCGCACGCGTTTCAGCAACTCAAGTCCACCAAGCTGCGGCACGCGCAAGTCCGTAATCACGATATCCACTGGAAATTGATCCAGGATTTCGAGCGCCTCTTCCGTGGTCGAGGCGCCGCGCGCCCGAATCCCGGTGTCGGTGGCGACGTCGCAACACAAATCGCGCGCCGATTGCTCGTCGTCAACGACGAGCACTGAAACGGTCGTGGGGCGTTCAAGAATGCGGGCAGGCTCAGGTTTCGATGACACTTCGCAAACCCTCCAATCCTGGGAAATCAGGGATTCGCAGATTCAAATCCGATTGCATGGTCAAAGCCATTTTAGGAATGTCGGCTGATCTATCGAGCGCCCGATGACTTCATCCCTATCGGCAGCGATTCCCACGGAGTGAATCTATTCCCGGATTGGAATTCACCGCAATCCGCATTAATACGCAGAGGAGGTAAGTGCTTATTTCTCAGTTGAGTAAACGAGGGCGAGCATACGTCTTCAAAACTGAGGAACGTCAGATCACCACCGATTGCGAGGTTTTCGGAGCAGCCGCGGCTATTGGACTGCGATGTTTACCGAGCATGTCGCCGGGATTCCGCGCGGCCCCGCGTCCACTCGCGCGGTCAGCGTGTAGGTGCCCGCGGCGAGCCCTGCTGCGTCCCAGCGCGCTGACGGACCCGATTGCTCGAGCTTTCCGGCCGTCGCTGTCCATGAATAGTTCAGCGGGAGATTCAGCGAATCCTTGGCCATCACCGACGCGATGGCACGATCGCCCGAGCCGGCTCGCAGAGACGTCCGATCCATCGAACATGTCGCAGTGATCACATCGCTCGCGGATCTCGGAGCCGCTTCGGCGCCCGGCCAGCGCGCGGAATCGAATTTCAAGACAAATCCGTTGCGGTCCTTGTGATTCGTCAAATCCACCATGTAGCGATAGGCGATATCAATCGCGAAGTTCCGCCAGAAATACACACGAATGCCGCTCACTTGATCCACCGGATCGCGGGGCCCAAATGTGGTGTTCGGCGTATGCGTGCCAACGTACAGAATCGCGTTGTATTCCGAGATCACCTGAAATCGCTTCTGTGGGAAGAACAGGAACCCGGCGCCAAGCTGCACTTGATCCGCGAGTTGCACGTTTTGGTTCGCGCCCGCAACCGTGAACGACGGATCGAGCGTCAAGCGATATTCTCCGTTCAACGCCGCTACGATGCCTCCGTGAAATATCGACTTGCTCAATTCCGCGCCGACGCCGTAATTGAACCGCCCATTCTGGCTGCCGTTGCTGAGCAAGTCGCCGAGCGAAGTCTGCGTCGGAAGATAAAAATCATTCTTGATCGAAAAGCTAAACGGCCCGCCGCGCTTCTCGGAAACCAGATTGATCTTGAATCCCAGATCCACTTCGCCCACGCCCCCGCCGCTCTGCGCTGCGAAGGGATAATCCTCCACGTAAGCCGGCGCGGCTCCGGGCAACGGCACGATCGTCCGGTAAATCGTGTTTCCGAACTGCGGATTGCCAAGCGTGTTCGCAGAAAGGCTCAGCAGATCCGGCCGCCCCACGTGAACGTAATTGTAAGCATCAAAATTCACGAACGCCGAAATGTGCTTCGTGATTCCCGCCGAAAACGACCAGCCGTAATTGATTACCGTGATATTTCCGGGGTCGCGCGAAAACTTGTTGGCCCCAGCCGTAAACGCAAAACCACCGCGCGGCAGCGTCTCGCCGGTCTCGACCGTAAACATCCCTGGATTCCCGCTCCATGCCGGCATCGGCGCCCATTCTGCATGGATATCCGCGGAAGTCAATTTCGCGGGCGCCGGATCAGGCGTCGCGGATGTCGCAGCGGGCGCAGGCTGCGGCGCTGTCGCGGCATCAGCGTTCCCTGCCGCCGGCGAGTCCTTTGAGCCGGCATCAGCCCCCGTCGCGGCGCCGGCAGCGGCAGTCGTCGCAGGAGTGGCAGTCGCCGCCTTATCGTCCAGGCTGACAGCCCATGCGACTCGCGCGGCTGACGCGCCGAAGATCATCAATACCACCGCCCAGCGGACCCACGCTCTCATACCGGCCTCCGTCCAACTCGCGAACCCATCACAGGCACTCCTACCCGCGTCAAGGGCTGACTAGGGTAGTGAAGAACTCAGCGATTCGCAACAGGCCACTCTGGATCCGAGGAAACCAATCCGCAGCGCCCGCCAAATGTGAATCCGGCATTATATGCGTCCATCATGGCCATCGCGAAAAGCTTTCTTTGCCTCCATACCACCCTGAAATCTGTAGTAGCATCTATTTGTCCGTCGGCTTTTCACCGGCGTGGAATCCGGCAGACAGCCAAGCTGAAATCTATTGGGAGGATCCCATGAGATTCAAAACAGCTTGCTGGCTGCTTGTACTTTTCTGCGCCGCAGCCAGCTTGCCCGCACTTCTTACAGCACAGCAATCGCAGCAAAACGATAATTCTGCGCCGAGCAGCACGCAATCATCGCCGGAGCCGCAATCCGACTGGCAATCGCCGCAAGTGCCTGCCGGGACGCGATTTCTGGTCGGCCTCCTCGACGACCTCAATACCAAAACCGCGAAGCCGCATCAGCAGTTCACCGTGAAAACGCTCGAATCGCTGGACACGCCGGACGGCCACGCGATTCCTGCGGGCACCGTCATTCGCGGGCACATCAGCCGCGTCGAGCCCGGTAGCTCGACCGGCCGCGCGCGCATTTGGCTGAGTTTCGATGAAATCGAGACCCGCGGGGGCTGGAAGCCCCTGGTCGCCGATGTGACCGAGGTTCCCGGCGAACATTCCGTGAAATCCGGCGAGATCAAAGAAGGCGAAATCCAGGCGCGCACCAGCGCCGGCGACCGCGATCTGCAAGCCGCCGCCGCGGGCGCAGCCCTGGGCGCAGCCGCCGGCGCCGCCGCCAAGAACGGCAAAGCCGCGGCTATCGGCGCCGCGACGGGCGCGCTGACGGCGTTCCTGGTCTCCTCGGGCCTGGGCCAAGAAATGGACCTGGCAGTAGGCACCAAGCTCGAGCTGGAGCTGCACCGCCCGTTATACCTGGCGCGCCGCTAGCCGCACTCTTAGGAGGAGGGTTTGTTTGTCCGGGGGCTGCTTACCGGGGCCGAAGGACGGGCGCTCCCATCGTTTGGCTTTGCCTGCGGGAACTTTGATCGCGGCTTGGATCGGCCTGAGCTGATCGGCATGGCGAGGCTAAATCGCGTTCTGCAAACTAGCTGTTTTTTCCCGATTAGAGGTGGGTGGCGTCTTTTGTTTTCTTTGGGTTAGCTCCTGTTCTAATAATTTGGTTCCCGATTAGAATTCGGTGGGCGTGGGCGTGTGGTAGCCGGAGGAGCGATACGTCTGTGGTCCGAATTGCGTTGTGAAAAAGGCGTATTTTGTCTCGATTAGAACGTGGGCAATAATATACTTGACTAACCAACGCCATTCTGCTAGTATGGGCTTAGGTGAGCGACATGAAAAAGCCCAAAACACTCCAAGAAGCGATTCGGTATTTTAGCGACGAGCAAATCTGTATCGACACAATCGCTAAGATGCGCTGGCCGAATGGCCCTGTCTGTCCAGCTTGCAGCCACAAAGATCACTATTACCTAGCGTCTCAGCGCCGTTGGAAGTGCAAGGATTGCGGGCGGCAGTTCTCCGTCAAGCTCGGTACGATCTTCGAGGACAGCCCGCTATCTCTCGACAAATGGCTCTGCGCACTTTGGATGCTGGTCAACTGCAAGAACGGAATTAGTTCCTACGAAGTTGGCCGTGCACTCGGCGTCACTCAAAAGTCCGCGTGGTTTATGTTGCATCGTCTACGCCTCGCCTTGCAGGAAAAATCGCTAATCAAGTTGGGCGGGAGTAAGAAAGAAGTTGAAGTTGATGAAACCTTTATCGGCGGCAAGGCCCGGCACATGCACAAGGACGTGCATGAGCGCCGAATCGTGCGCGGAGGCCCGCACGACAAAGCCGTAGTCTTCGGGATGCTAGAGCGCGGAGGGAAAGTGCGAACGAAAGTGCTCCCGAATCGCCGGAAGAAAACGCTGCAAAGCGAAATCAAAGATCACGTGACGGTCAATTCCGTGTTGTTCAGCGACAGGCTGCAATCGTATGAGGGATTTATTCGAGATTACTCTCATTCGATGATCGACCACGCTGTGAAGTACGTGGACGGCGCTGTGCACACAAACGGAATGGAGAACTACTGGAGTCTGCTAAAAAGGGGATTGAAGGGAACCTATGTCAGCGTCGAGCCGTTTCACCTGTTCCGCTACCTCGACGAACAAGCATTTCGTTTCAACAATCGCGGAAACAAAGAGAACAAAATCACGGATGGGGAGCGGTTCGATTTAGCTTTATCGCAGATAGCGGGAAAGCGGTTGACCTTCGCAGAGGTCACTGGCAAGGTGGGAGAAACGATTAACTAATCCTTCGAGGTTGATGCGCGGGAAGAAGCGCGATGCTTCTTCCTCGCGTCGATCTTAGCTTGCACCTCTGAGTGAGGTACAGAAACAACCTTTCGTAGCGCGTTTTCGAACGTCGCATATTCGCTCCGCTCATTCTTGGCCGAAGGTTCGGGGCGATGCGAACGACGCGCTCCATTTTTGGCGCTTTCCGCCATAGGTAGCTGCGAGTGTATCACGGCTGCGGCGGAAAGAGCCAATGTACTACAGTTCGTTTTCAGAGGCTGCGCAGGGCAGCCATAGGTCAGCACAGGGGCGGTGTATCTACCACGCGATGATCTTCGAATACGAGTCCTATTTCGACGATAGTTCGGATGAAAAACGCAGTGAATATTGTGCGTGCGGAGGATTAATTGCAGGCCCTGACCAGTGGGATATTTTTTGGGGGCTTTGGAGTCAGGCGACATCCGTCCTAAGGGAACCGTTCCACGCTACCGATTGTGAATGTGGATACGGCCAGTTCAAGAATTGGGAAAAATCAGAACGTGACGCGCTGATGGCGCAGCTCGTTTCGATCCTGCTAAAAGCCCGTCTGATGGGATTCGGTTGCGTCGTTCCAGTGCCTTTTTACAGAAAGGCCTTCCCCGATTCGGGGGAATTTGATCCCTATTTTCTAGCATTACGACAAGTAATGATGAACGTCGCATATATCGCTGCTGATGGCGGGCGGGACGTGAAGGTTTGGTTTGAGAGCGGCTCGAACGATGCAGAGGCTCTCAGAATTTATGGCGCTATTTCTCGATTCTCTTTGTGGCCACCATCCAAAAAGATTCAAGCCGTCACGTTCAATACAAAGACACTTTATCCACTTCAGGCCGCAGACCTAGTCGCACGCGAGGCGTTTAAGCACGTGCAAAATCGTGGTCAGAGACGGACTCGTGTGCCCGTGAGGAGAATGCAGAACAATCTATGCTTTATGGAATGGTCACAAGAGAGTCTTTATTATTTGGCAGCGAATGGAGGCCCAGATAACTTGGCGCTTCTCGCGGAATGGGACTCACGCGTAGCGCCCAAGCTAACTCATTTCTGGAGCGGGCCTCGACAATCACAATGACTCACTGGCCTCTGGGAGGTTGCGGCTGTTTTTCGGATTCGCTGACGATCTCCAAGCGGATAATCTTAGCGATGCCGCGATTTTTGAGGTTCTTAAGCGTTTGCACGAAATCTTTAAACGCTAGATCTTGTGGGTGTAGACTCGCTTCCATCGCAACCAGCGGCTCCTTGCAATTGCTGCACTGGTTGATGGCGCGGTCGAATTTTTCAATTGGGATGTTATAGCGCGAATTACAGTGCGGACACTGATATTCGACGGCCAAAATATCTTCGAGGGAGATTGTGGTTCTCTTTTCGACGGTCACACTCTCAGACTACCATGCAAGTCAACATGAGCCTGCCTGTCACCTAGATAGTCTAGCAGATTTGGTTAGTCAAGTATATTATTGCCAGAACGTGGTGCCGTCTTTTGTTTTCTTGGAGTTACGCTTGTTTCAAATAAATTCGTGTCTCGATTAGAAATCGGTGGCTGGTGGCGTTGGCGTGGGGCGCTGATGTAGCTCAGGTCTTTAGACCTGAGGCCGTTGTCTTCGAGTTTGAGACTAAGTGCCAATTCACACCAAACTGCCTCACCTCTGAAGAGGTGAGCTACATAAAGATTCAATTATTCGGCGCGGACTACGGAGCCATGATAATTGCAGGAGTAACCAAAGGTCAATAGTACGCTGGTACTATATGTGCAGGGCTTGGGCGGGGGGAATGGAAAGTGGAGATTGGGAAAGGGTGGAGCAGGCATGCGAGCCCCGGGGAAGCTCGCGGAGCGGTGGGAGTCGCAGGGGATCGGGGGTAGGCGAGAACGCGAGAAGACGAACCTCAGCGGCTGAAGAGGTTGCGGAAAAAAGGCGAGAAGTTGTCATTCCGGTGAGGCCGCGGTTGTGCGGCGCGGTGATTTTACGGCGAGGTCGTCGGAGGGCGCAGCAAGCCGGCGCCCCTACGAAGGCAACATCAGAAAGCAGATCCCTCACCCCTAAAGGGGATTCGGGATGACAGCAGTTCGGCATTTTTCCGCAAACTGCGAAGCCGCGCTGATATTCTACGATTTATCAGCAACAAGAGGGTCCATGCTTATGACACGAGCGACTACGCAGGCGATTTCACCATTTTTCATCGTGAGCGATGTGGATCAAACCATCGCCTTCTACCGCGATAAGCTTGGTTTTGAGACGAGATTCAAGGAGCCGGATCGGAATCCATTTTTCGCGATCGTGGGCCGCGACGGAGCACAACTCTTTGTGAAGTCGGATAAAGACGCGTCGCCGCTGCCGAACGCCAAGCGTCATCCTTCCATGAGATGGGATGCCTTTGTCTACGCTGCAGACCCCGATGGCCTGGCCGCCGAATTTGCCGAGCATGGCGCAGCATTTAGCGTGCCGCTTAAGGATACGCATGACGGTCTGCGCGGCTTCGAGATTTGCGATCCTGACGGCTACGTGTTGTTCTTCGGGCGACCAAGGTAGCAGAGGCTCGGAAGGACGGCGGAGGCTTGCGCGGAAGATGTGCGGGGGCTGCGGCTGTGCGGACGAACGCCCAGCGCTAAAGCGCATTTTTTTAATGGCGAGGGTTTTCCGGAGCGCTAAAGCGCTCCTCCCCCCGCATGAATGCGGGGGCTGCCACCAAGATGCGGGGGAAGGGGAAGCTTCCGCATCCCGTGCGCCCCATCCCCTCGAGGCAACGGAGGAGAAAGTGTCAGGAATGTGCCCGGTCTAGAGTGTCAGACATGTTCCCGGCCGCACTCTCCCACCACCTAAGTCGACTTCGGATTAGAACGCGGCCACGAGCCGTCCTCACTTGGCTTTCGTTGCGGCTGCTGATACATTCGCTGTTTAGCGATGGTTGAGAACAACAATTCTTTGCGGATCCTTATTGTTGAGGATGAGGAGAACGCGCGTAAGGGGTATGAGGCGCTTTTGCGGCGCTGGAATTATGAGGTTTTGGGCGTTGGGACTGGCGAAGATGCGCTGGAGAAATTTCCTGAGTTTCAGCCTGGCGTGATTCTTGCCGATGTGGAACTGCCCGGGATCAATGGGCTGGAGCTTCTGCAGCGGCTGGGCGACGAGATTCAGCGCATTCCTGTGATCATCATTACCGGGCGCGGTAGCGATGAGCGCGTGATTCAGGCTATCGAAGCTGGGGCTTTCTGGTACATCGAGAAGCCGCTTAAGGCGCCGATTCTGAAGGCGCTGCTGGACCGCGTGGTTGGGAAGCTGCGGGATCAGCGGGCGGTCGCGTCGCTGACGCGCGAGCTGCGCGACACCGGGAAGATGGGCTCGCTCATCGGCATATCGAAGCCGATGCAGGAAGTGATGCACCAGATCGAAATGGCCGCGCCTTCGACCGCGTCGGTGCTGATCACCGGCGAAACCGGCTCGGGAAAAGAAATCGTGGCGCGTACCTTGCACAAGCTTTCGCCGCGGGCGGAACGGCCTTTCGTGGCCATCAATTGCTCGGCGATTCCGGAATCGTTGATGGAGAGCGAAATTTTCGGACACGAGCGCGGCGCTTTCACGGGGGCCGCGGAGCGACGCATTGGCTGCTTTGAATTGGCCGATGGCGGCTCGCTGCTGCTTGATGAAATCGGCGAGATGCCGGCGCCGACGCAAGCGAAGCTTTTGCGCGTTCTCGAAGATCACAAAGTGCGGCGCCTTGGGAGCAAGACGGAAACACCTGTCGATGTCCGCGTGATCGCGGCGACCAACAAAGATCCGCAGCAGGCGGTCTCCAGAGGGCAATTGCGCCAGGATCTTTTCTTTCGCTTGAATGTTTTTCACATTCATCTTCCGCCGCTGCGCGAACACAAAGACGATTTGCCCGCGCTGGTTGAAAGTTTGCTCAAGGACATCAATCAAAAGCACGGCCGGCAGGTGACGGGCGTCGGCACGGAAGTTCTCGAGCTATTCAAGTCGTATCCCTGGCCCGGCAACATTCGCGAATTGCGCAATGTTCTCGAGCGGGCGGCCATCGCCGCGGATCGCGGGCCGATCGGCCGGCAGCATCTGCCGTCGGAATTCGGCCATGCGCCGGTGGGGGATAATCTCGAGCTTTCCGGCCTGCGCTTCCCTGTCGGCACGACGGTGGAAGCGGCCGAGCGCGAACTGATCCTGCAGACGCTCGAGGCCACCAATCAGAACAAGACGCGCGCCGCCGAACTCCTCGGCATCAGTCTAAAAACATTGCACAACAAGTTGAAGGAGTACGAAACGACTCGCAAGCATGCGGCTCAGTCTTAAAACGAAATTTACGCTGACGACATCGCTGGTGGTGCTGTTTGTCGTGGCGCTGGTTTCGTGGCTGTTCGTCGCGAGCTTGACGCGCCAGGTGATTCACGACGCGAATGACCGCGCGAGCTTCGTGGCGCATCAAGCGCTGGTGGCCAGCGCGCAGGCGCTTGCCGAATCCAACGAGCGCGGCGAGACACTCAACTCCGATAGCGCGGCCGACCTGCGCGAGTACGTTCAACATTCACTCGACAACAGCAGCGCGCTGAATTCGCTGCTGGATTCCGCGATCGGCTACGCACCGACGATCTACGAGATCACCATCACCGACCAGAGCGGCAAAGCGCTGGTATCGAGCGATTCCGCGTTGCGCGGGCGCGAGATTCCGGTGAAACCGAGCTCTTCGCTGCTCGACCATGCGAGCCTGCTGGAGCAAATTCGCACCTTGTATGGCCCGCCGAAGGTTTATCAGGTGACGCTGCCGTTCGACGTGAGCGGCGTGCCGTTCGGTGAGATTCGCGTGGACATGTCTACGGCTCTGCTGCGCGATGAAATTTCTCATGGGCTGTTGGGTGCAGGGCAAATCGCGCTGGGTGCTGTGCTTTTCGCGACGCTTTTGGCTGCGGTGCTCAGCCGCATTGCGCTCGCGCCTCTTGCGCGCATTTCCGATCAGCTGGATCGCATCTCCGCGGGGCAATTCGATGTCGAGCCTGTCGCGCAGGCCGACGAACTCGGCCAGGTGAGCACTAAGATCAGCAACATCGGCAAGCAGCTTCGTGATGTGCGCGAAGTTTTCAGCACGCTGCGCGAAAATTTGAATCACGTGATGGCAGGGCTCGAAGATGGATTGATGCTGTTCAATGCTGATGGGCGCGCGGTGCTGATCAGCCCTTCGATCGAGAAATTTCTCAGCGTTCTGCCGGCCACAATTCTCGGGCGGCGCGCCGGTGAAATTTTTCCGCAGGGCCATTTGATTCGCGATGTTCTGCACCTCAACGGCGATCGCATGCAGCCTGTGGAAGATGCCGAAGTGCAATTGGACAGCCCTGAAGGGCCGCGGCGCATCTCTCTTATATGTCAGGTCATCAGCGAAAAAGGCGAGCCGATGGGAACGCTTCTGACGTTGCGTGACCTCGAGTCCTACGAGCGCCTCGGGTCGCAACTGCAGGTTTCCGAACGGCTGGCGGCGATTGGCCGCGTTACTGCAGGCGTAGCGCACGAAGTGAAAAATCCGCTGAATTCCATGCGCGTGTGGCTGGAAGTGCTGAAGGGAAATATTCCCGGCGATCTCGAAGGGCAGCAAGCCGTGAAGATGCTCGATAGCGAAATCGACCGGCTGGATCGCGCGGTGAAAACTTTTCTTGATTTCACGCATCCTGTGGAAATCGATCTCTCGGAATCGGATTTGCCGGGGCTGCTGAACGAAATTCTGGAGAACGCGCGCCCGGCCATCGCCAAAGCCGGCGTTGTCCTGGCGACGCAGATTCCCGATCGCTTTCCGGCTGTGCGCATGGATCGGCGGCTGATTCATCAAGCTGTTCTCAATCTGGTGCTGAATGCATGCGAGGCTATGGGGCCAGGCGGCCAGCTTACCGTCAAGCTCGCGCAGGACGCCGACAACGCCCAGATTTTGGTGTCCGACACTGGAAAAGGAATCAGCCCGGAAAATCGCAACAAGATCTTTCAGCTTTTTTTCACCACGCGGCCGGGAGGTACCGGAATCGGACTGGCGAACACATTTCGATTTGTCCAACTGCACAATGGTTCGATAGAATTTGAATCGGAGGTCGGCCGGGGCACGACTTTCACGATTGAACTGCCCCTGGGCCGCACGGCTGAAACGCCCGCGCCGCACGCGCGTGATATCGGACTCCCGTTTGCGCAAGGAAAGGTGTGAATGGAACCCCAGCTCCAATCGCGCCATACTCTCGCTGCGTCGCTGCGACCGCGCGCGAGGCTCGTATTGGTTGTGGCTTGCTTGCTGACTGTCGGCCTTGCGGGATGTCCGCGCGAAAAAGTTCACGCCAAGATGCCTAAGATTATTCCGCCCGTGCCGGCGGTGGTTGAGCCTCCGATTCCGCCTTACATTCTTGGCGAAGAGCCTGCCGACACTACGCTGGCGATGATTCCGGAATCGCTTCCTGCGCCGCCGCCCGAGCGCACGCATGCGAGTCCGCCGCGGAAGCCCGCCGCTGATCCTTCGCCGGCTACGCATCCCGCCGTGCCGGTAATTTCTCCGCAAATTTCTGCCGGGGACCAGGCTGCCTACGTGCACCGCATCAACGAAAATATCAACACCGCCGAACGCAATCTGAAACAAGCTTCCGCGCACCAATTCAACGCCACGCAAAAAGATATGGCTGAGAAAATCAGAGGCTTCATCGACCAGGCGCAGGAAGCGATGCAGGCCTCGGACTGGACGCGCGCGCAAAATCTTTCTCAGAAGGCGCAAGTGCTTTCCGGGGAGTTGGTGAATTCGTTTTAATCTGCGCGGCCTCTCGTAGCTACCAGTCAGATTTCAAATCTGTTCGTCCGCACGATCGCGCTAGTCGCGCCGGTCGGCGTTGCTGCTGACGGATTTTTGCTAAAATATCGGCGTGCCTTCATCTGACGTAATCATCATCGGCGGCGGAATTATCGGGCTTTCGCTCGCGCATAAACTTGCGTCCGAGAATTTGTGCGTCGTCGTGCTTGATCGACAGCAGCCTGGGCTCGAAGCTTCGTGGGCTGCGGCCGGGATGCTTTGCCCTGGACCTGAATCGCCGGACGACGTCGCGCTCGTTCCGCTCGCCAAAAAGAGCCTGGAGCTATATCCCGAATTTGTAAGCGCAATCGAAGAAGCCTCCGGGGCGCGCGCGAACTTTCGACGCGATGGCACGCTGGAGCTTTTCTTCGGTGCGACGGCAGAGGCTGAGCGCGACCGGACCGTTGCGGCGCATCGCGCGCACGATCTTGCCACGCAAGCCATCGCGGCGAACGACGCGCGGGCCATCGAAGCGTCGCTCTGCGATACCGCCTTCGCCGCCGCATGGCTGCCCCATGAATGTTCCGTGGAACCGCGCGCGCTTACTTCTGCCGTTCTGCGAGCGGCAAAGAAATACGGCGCTGAGATTCGCGCAAATGTCGAGGTGCGAAGGCTGCTGATCGAAGGCTCGCGTTGCGACGGCGTTGAATCGCAATCAGAGAAATTCACCGCGAAACACGTGATTCTCGCCGCGGGTTGCTTCTCATCTGCAATCGGCAGCGCCGCTCGCCTGGCTCCGACGCGCCCGGTTCGCGGGCAGATGCTTTCGCTGCGGGCCGCGCGTCCAATCCCGAATCACGTGGTTCGCTCTCACAGCGGCTACGTTGTGCCGCGCGGGAACGGCCTGCTCGTCGCCGGCAGCACGATCGAGCACGTTGGTTTCGAGAAAAACGTCACTGCCGCAGGAATCGCGGGAATTTTTTCCGCTGCCATCGAGCTAATCCCTGAGCTAGCCGGCGCGGCCATCGAAGAAACCTGGTCCGGCCTTCGTCCTGACACTCCCGATCATCTCCCGCTGATCGGCCCGACCGAAATCGAAGGCTTGTGGCTTGCTACAGGCCACTATCGAAATGGGATTCTTCTCGCTCCGGCCACAGCTCAAATCTTGGGGGATTGGATCTTGCGAGGAAAACCAGACTTCAACGTAGAAGCTTACTCACCGCACCGCTTCACATCAGAAAAATCTACCGCTGCTTCGTAATCCTACTCGCCGACGAACAGATACTTTTATTGTCATCCTGAATCCGCCTGGGCGGATGAAGGATCTACATTTTCTTACCTGCGGCATTGCTCGCGCGCCTCAAAAATACGGAACACGCACTCGCTGCGGCTCGCGGTTTGCCGGGCCGGCCAGCGAGGAGGCTTGTCCTGGACTTGTGAATTGCACTTTGTCGGAATCAAGATACATCGGGCGGTCGAGCACTGCGTCGAGAGTCGTTCCACGCGGCAATTCCGCTTCGGGCCCGCGCGTCAATAAGACTGCGGCTAATCCCACGGCAGCTCCCACACCCGCGCCGATGCCTGCGCCGGTCGCGCTGCGTCCCGCGATTGCGCCGATTCCCGCGCCGGCGCCCGTGGTCTTCGCGACTGTGCCGATATCTGTTCCCTTGTCGGTGTCTCCCTTGATGCGACCTTCGCTATCCATCGATTCATTGCCGCCCGTGGAGGCATTCGACGGCGCGCCGGCAAAGCTGACCATGTAGGCATTGGGAAGGATTAAGGTCATTAGCCGAATGGCGATTTCGCCGCGGCCTTTAACGCGTCCCGGCCGCTTGGATTCCGTCACTTCGCCGCTCACGTACGATCCTGCCGGAATGATCACGCGCCCATCCTTCATCACTGGGAAAAGCGTCTCGAAATAGACGGGATCGCCCACTTGGGCGGTGCGAGTGGAGATGCCGTTGTGCAGAACGAGCGGCAGGCGCGTCCCGACCGGCAATTCGATCTTCTCGGCAGCGGCCGCTTCCGGCTTCGCCGCAGGCGCTTCAGGTGCGGGAGCAGCCGCGGGAGCCGGTGTCGGCGCAGCGGCCGGCTGCGGTGCAGCAGCAGGTGGCGGAGGCGGTGTCACGTCTTGCGCCCGCGCCGCTCCTGCCAGCGCCAAAATCGCCGTCAAGGACATCCATCTGAACTTGCGCCAGGAATTTCGCATCATGCCAACCTCCCACTGCCTAACTCCGATGCGCGTCCAACGCCACCGGATGCCACACTCATTCAGGGCCTGGAGCCAGAGCCCATCCCGCGCCAATCGTGTATATCAGTTAAACATCGAACCGAACGCCGCTTCAAGTAGTCCGTTTCCCGTGCGGCTATAATTTTACCAATGGGATCCCTCTCTCCCAATTCCGACCGGCTAAAGCCGGCCCTGTTGCGGCGCTCGCTCCGCCGGACGACGCTTTTTTCGATCCTGGTAACGGTGGTCCTGCTGGTGGCGGGAATCTTCGGCGTCGCGTGCGCGGTCATTCTGAATAGCTTCGAGAAGCTGGAACGCGCCGAAGCGCGAAAGAATCTGGACCGCGCCGTGGATGCCCTGGATGCCAGCGTTGACGGGCTCTCGCGCGTCGCGTCGGGCTATTCCGCGTGGGATCAGACTTACAACTTCGTCCGCCAGGGTAATTCCACTTTCACGAAATCCGAGTTCCCGAATGAGATGCTGGCGAGCCTCGATCTCAACTTCGTGGCCATTGTGGATTCTTCGAATCATCTGGTCTTCGCGAAAGGCTACGACCTGCAAACTCAGCATGAGACTTCTTTCCCGGCCGATCTCGCAAAACGGCTGGAATCCATTTCTTCCATCAGTCATTTCAGCGACGCGAAGGGCAGAGCCACGGGCTTGATCTCGCTCGCGAACGGCACAGCTCTGGTTGTCTCGCAGCCGATACTGACCAGCGACAACCGCGGGCCGATTGCCGGTGCGTTCGTGAGCGGCCGCTGGCTCGATGCGCAAGAGATGGAAAGTATCGGCGCCACGACTCATCTCGACCTGCAACTTCTCCCTCTACATTCCGACGGGCTGTCCGCGGAAGATGCTGCCGCCGTGCAGCGCTTGAGTTCCACGTTTCCGCGGATCATCAAGCCGGTCAGCGCGCAATCCATTGTCGCGTACCGATTGCTCAGCGACATTGACGGCAACCCGGCTGCCGTCGTGCGCATACAGACTCCCCGGACGATCTATCAGCAAGGGCGCGTCAGCCTGCTGCAATTCTTTGTGCTGCTGCTCGCCTCGGCTGCGGCGTTCACGGCTTTGACGCTGTTCGTGATCGAGCGGCTGGTCCTCTCGCGCGTCGCCAATCTGGGCAAGAATGTCGCGTCAGTCGGCGAGCGCGGCGACCTTGCAGCCCGCGTGGACATGAGCGGCAACGATGAATTGGCGGATTTGAGCGGCTCGATCAACCAGATGCTCGCCGCGCTCGAAAAATCGCAGAAGGAAGCCGCCGAGCAGAGCGCGCGGCTGCGCATCGTGGTCGAACGCATGCCCGCCGTTCTCTGGACTACTGACGCCGATCTCAAGTTTGTAACTTCGATGGGCGCGGGCCTCGAATCTCTCCACCATAAGACCAACGAAGTCTCCGGCCAGAGCCTCTACGATTACTTTGGCACGCGCGATCCGAGTTTCGCACCGATTGCGGCTCACCTTCGCGCTTTGCGCGGAGAATCTACGACCTACGTCACGAGCTGGATGAACCGCACGTTCGAAAGCCACACGGAGCCTCTTCGCGACGCGAACAACGCCGTCGTTGGGGTTATCGGAATCGCTCTCGACAGCACCGACCGCGTTCTCGTGGAGGAGGCGTTGCGCGAATCGGAAACCAGCTACCGCTCGATCATCGAAGAAGCGCCGTACGGAATTTGCCGCTGTACCGTCGGCGGCAGCTTCACGCTGGTCAATCGCGCCCTCGTGCGAATGCTGGCTTGCGAATCCGAGAGCGATCTTCTGGGACTCAATATCGGCACCGACGTCTTCGAAAATCTTCGCGATCACTCCAATTTCATTGAGCAGCTTCAAGCGCAGGGCAGCGCCGAGGGCGTCGAGACTCTCTGGAAGCAGCGCGGAGGCAAATCCATCATCGTGCGTCTCGGCGGCCGCGCCGTGCGCGACGCGCGCGAGCAGATCGCCTATTTCGAAGTTATCGCCGAAGATGTCTCGGAGCGCCGCCAGCTCGAACTGCAGCTGCGCCAATCGCAAAAAATGCAGGCCATCGGCCAGCTAGCCGGCGGTGTGGCGCACGATTTCAATAATTTGCTAATGGTGGTTAAAGGCCACATCGAACTGATTCTCAATACCATGCCGTCGACCGATCCGCTATTCCCGCGGCTCGATCAAGTTCAGAAAGCCGCCAACCGCGCCAGTTCTCTCACGCGCCAATTGCTGGCTTTCAGCCGCCTGCAAGTTCTTCAGCCCCAGGTGCTCGATCTCAATGGCATAGTGTCCGGCATGATTCAAATGCTTTCGCGCATCATCGGCGAGCATATCGAGCTGGTCTTCCGCCCCGGCGGGATTCTTGGCCGTGTCAAAGCCGATGCCGGGCAGCTGGAGCAAATTCTTCTCAATCTGGTGGTCAACGCGCGCGACGCGATGCCCAACGGCGGCCAGCTCACCATTGAAACGGAAAATATCGAGCTCGACGATTCTTACGCGCAGCTCCACTCCATCGTGAAGCCGGGCGCATACGTCATGCTCGCTGTCAGCGATACAGGCTGCGGCATGGATCCCGCGACGCAGGCCAGAATTTTCGAGCCATTTTTCACCACGAAGGAGCCGGGCAAAGGCACGGGCCTGGGATTGGCGACGGTTTATGGCGTGGTGAAGCAGAGCGACGGCTACATTTGGGTCTACAGCGAGCCCGGCCAAGGCACCACATTCAAGATTTATTTGCCGCTCGCGGCCGATGTAGTCGAGACACCGAAGACTCAGGCAGCCACTCCCGCTCCCGTTCGCGGCTCGGAAACGATTCTTCTCGTGGAGGACGAAGAAAGCGTCCGCGGATTAGTCTCCGATTTCCTGAAAACCACCGGTCACACAGTTCTGGAAGCCACGGAGGGAGAAGAAGCCATTCGGCTGGTTGCAGCGCACAGCGATCAAATCGATTTGCTCATCAGCGACGTGGTGATGCCCAAGATGAGCGGCCGCGAACTTTGGAACAATCTTCGCAAGCGCATGCCTACGCTGAAGGTGCTGTTCATTTCCGGCTACACCGACGACTCGATCGTGCGCCACGGGGTGATCGACGGCGACGTAGCTTTTCTGCAGAAGCCGTTCACCATGCGCGCTCTATCCAGCAAAATCCGCGAAGTGCTCGACGCTTCCGAAGTAAGCGAATACTCCAGCCAAACGCGCAACCGTTCCTAAGCCACATGTCTCAATGTCATGCCGAACGAAGTAAGAGCTCTGCAACTGCTATTTCATTTGCCGGTTCTTTTTCCGCCGTAGGGGCGCGGTTTGCCGCGCTCAGGGCTAGACCGCGACGAGCCCCGTAGCCAAATTTCTGCCTCAGCCGTATGATTAGCGCCGCAATCAGGGAGCGATTTCAAATGGCGAAACTGGCGCTGGTTTACGGGATGCGATTGTTTCCACTCGACGAACTCGACGCGGTAAACGAGGCGACGATTACCCTGAAGAACGGCAAGACTGCCCGAATCACCATGCACCTGATCGAAGGCACGCACAAAGAAATCGAAGCCACAATGCGCCAATCCCTGGACGCCTTCTTCGAACTCTACCCGGAAATCTGAAGGATTTCTCAGCGCCCTCTGCGTCGTTGCGGTAAAGTGTTTTCTCTTCCCGCTCCTAAATCAGAACCACAGTCTGCCCGGTCAGATCGAATCTCTTCCGGCATTTGATATTTCTGCATGCCACCATGTCATCGACGCGCACCATATACGATCGCGCCTTCTCAAAATGCGCGCGGTCCTGGTCGTTCGCGCCGCGCGGCAATTGCGATTTTTTTGTTCGCGTCTTCCAGCGGATCGGAAAAGTGCTCTCGGTCCGGCAATGCGGACACGTCAGAGGTATCTGCTTCGTCTCTTCCTTCTCGTCGTAGAACATTCTCTCGTCCATAACATTCACCCCGTCAGGAATTCCGCTTCCAATCATCCATGGTCACGAATCGCATTCCCGCATCGCGCCAACGCGGCAACCAATACTCCATCGCGGCGACGGTATGCCGCCGATCACCTTCGAGCCGCATGTAATCGCCATCATGCAACAGGACGATATCGCCTCCACGCACGCGCCGCAAGCGCTGGATCACCGGTCCTGCGGGCTGCGGCTTCCAATCCCAGGCCCATCGCGACCACATCACCACGCCCGCGAATCCCAGCCCGCGCACCACCGCATCCAGATTCGGCCCGCGAAATCCGAATGGCGGACGCATCCACAAGATTTCTTTCGACGTTGCGACTGCGATCGCCTCGCGGCAATGCAGCAATTCTGCGCGCACTTCCGCCGCGCGATGAAGCATCAGCCGCGGATGCGTCTCCGTGTGATTCGCGATGGTGTGGCCGCGCGCCACTATTTCCACCGCCAACTCCGGAAATGCGCGCACGTGCTTGCCGATCACGAAAAAAGTGGCGCGCACCGAATTCTGCTCGAGCACCTCGAGCAGCGCCGGCGTGACCGCGGGATTCGGCCCGTCGTCGAAGGTCAGGGCAATCGCGCCGGGATCCTGCGTGTGCCGAATCGTGCGTCCGAAAAGCTGCGACGAAGGCGCCATCGCGCCCCAGGCGGCCACGCCCGGGACGCTGAGAGCTGCGCCCGCCCAAATCGCCGCGCTTTGCCACGCTTCCATCTGCTCGATTCTCTCACCCACGCCGCCGCTCCGTAACGTCAACTTTCTGCTACGATACGCGCGCTCCAACAACCGCATGATTTCGTCCACAGATTCCGCAAATCCGTTCCCGGCGTGGGCGCGCTGGACCGCGCTGATCTGGCTCGGCGTTTGGCTGACGATCTACTTGAAATTCTGGGGCCCGACCACGTTCCTCTTTCTCTGCGACATCGCCGTAATCCTCACTTGCATCGGTCTCTTCACCGGCAACGCGCTGCTTCTCTCGAGCCAAGCCGTTAGTTCGATCGTTGTAGACACCGCCTGGCTTATCGACATTGCCACAAAATTAATCTTCAATCGCCACCTCATCGGCGGCACCGATTATTTCTTTGACCCAAACTATCCACTCTGGGTGCGCTTGTTCAGTCTGTTTCACGTCGCGATGCCGTTTGTCCTGATCTACGCAGTGCGCCGCACCGGATACGATCGCCGCGCCCTGCGACTGCAATTCGTCATCGCAGCGGTGGCGATGATCGCCTCGCGCTTCGCCGATCCTTACAAGAACATCAATTTCATCTTCGCCGATCCGATCGTTCATCGCCAGTGGGGACCTGCTCCCATCCATGTAGCCGCCATGCTCGCCGGCCTGACCATCGTGATCTACATCCCCGCGCACGCGGTTCTCTCGTGCATTTTTCCGGCGCCGCCGCACACTTCGGATCGATCCCCGAATTAGCCCACTGGCTGTCATTCCGAACGGAATGAGCGACCTGCGATTTCCGTTGCGACCGCAGAGCAGGCAGGAACTACTCCGACTTGCGGACCGCGCGCAGATCAATCCCCAATTGCTGGCACTTTTTGTAGAGGTGGCTTCTCTCGAGGCCCAATGCCTTCGCGGTGTTTGTCATGTGATGCCCATGCTTCTTCAATTCTGCCAAAATCGTCTCGCGTTCAAATCCCTCCGTCCGCGCCGCCAAACTCCCATCGCCGGTATCGGCCCCACTCTCCGCGCCGCTCGTGGCGGTCGTAGGCGCGCTGCTTGCTGGGCCCGCGGGCAATGCTAGCTTCACCGTCTCGCCATCAATCTCGCCGCCCCGCGCCAACAACAAAATCCTCTCCACCACATTCCTCAATTCGCGCACATTCCCTGGCCACGAATATTTTTCTAGTTCCGCAATCGCCGAATCCGCGAAGGCCTTTTCCTTCCATCCATTCTGCGCCGCCACCTGCCGCGCAAAATGCCGCGCCAACAATCCGATATCTTCGCGGCGCTCGCGCAACGGCGGCAACAGAATCGGAAACACGTAAATGCGATGATACAAGTCCTGGCGGAAAGTCCGGGCCTTCACCTGCGCTTCGAGATCGCGATGCGTGGCGACCACCACGCGCACATCCACCGCAATCGGCTTATCGCCGCCGACGCGCTCGATCTCGCCTTCTTCCAATACGCGCAGGAGTTTCGCCTGCATGGCCAGCGGCATATCCCCAATTTCATCCAGGAAGAAAGTGCCGCGGTGCGCCTGCTCGAATTTCCCCACGTGACGCGCGGAAGCTCCAGTGAACGCGCCTTTCTCATGCCCGAATAATTCCGATTCCATCAATTCCGCGGGAATCGCCGCGCAATTCAGAGTCACGAACGGCCCGTTCCGCCGGGCGCTCTTCTCATGCAGCGTTCGCGCCACCAATTCTTTCCCCGTGCCCGTTTCGCCGCGAATGCAGACGCGCGTTTCGCTTGCCGCCACGCGTTCCAATTGCTCCATCAACGCTTTCATCGCCGCGCTCGCCCACAAAATCTCGTGCTTGCCCAAGCGCTTCTTCAGATCGCGGTTCTCATTTTCGAGACGCGCGATGCGCAGGCAATTTTCGATGGTCAGCAGCAATTTATCGGTCGAGATCGGCTTTTCGAGAAAATCCACCGCGCCGAGACGTGTGGCGCGCACGGCCATCTCGATATTCGCCTGCCCTGACATCATCACGGCTGGAATAGTAATTCCCGCGGCTTTCAGGTCTTCGAGGAAGGCGATGCCGTCTTTTCCCGGCATCACTATATCGGAGAGAATCAAATCGATGCGTTCGCTCTTAGCAATCTCGAGCGCACGTGTCGCGTTGTCGCAGACTGTGGCCTCGTGCCCCGCCAATCGGAATGCGCGCGCGAGCGACGCGAGAGTATTCGGATCGTCATCAACTACGAGAACGTGCGCCTTCGCAGCCACGCGCGCCTAAGCCTCCGGCTCCGAAGTCGCCATGGTCTCAGCGGAATTCGATGCGGCATCAGAGGGCGTGTCGGCGGGCGCATCATGTCCCGCAGCACGCGGCGCGTCGTGCACGCGCGGCGTAGGCGCTGCGGGTGGCGGAGGTGCCGCAGCCGTGGCTTTTGCAGTTCTGTGCGGCTCGACTGCAGGCTTGATCGGCAACTCGATCCTAAATGTTGTGCCGACGCCCGCCTCGCTCTCGACCGAAATTGTGCCGCCGTGATCGCTGATCACCGATTGCACTACCGCGAGACCCAAGCCCGTGCCGTGCTGCTTCGTCGTGTAGTAGGGCGTGAATAATCGCTCACATTCTTCCGGCGTGAGGCCCGAGCCGGTATCCACGATTTCGATCAGCACATTTCCATCGTGGGTCGAAGTCGCCAGCGCGAGCACGCCGCCCGAAGGCATCGCATCCATCGCGTTCAACACTAGATTCTCGATTGCGCGGTGCAAGAGCAGCGGATCGGCTTGGATCGCCGGCAGACTGGCCTCGAGATGCAGCTCCGGCGTGATCGGCGGGCGGCCGACGGCACTGAATTGCGCTTCGAATAGACGCACCACCGTGCGCACGACTTCGTTCACGTCCACCGGCCGCAATTCCGGCTTGGGCATGCGCGCGAAATCGCTAAACCGGCCGATGATTCCCTTCAGGTTCTCGATCTCGGCCAGCAGCGTCTCGGTGGATTCATCGAATACTTCGTCGAATTCTTCGGCGTCTTTTGCGCGCGCGCGGCGCAAATTTTCGACGGTAATCTGCAGCGGGAACAATGGATTCTTCAATTCATGCGCCAGCCGCCGCGCCAGTTCGCGCCAGGCTGCGACGCGCTCGGATTGCACGAGACGCTCGCGCTGCTCGACAAGCTCCTCGGTCATTTTGTTGAAAGCTGCCGCGAGCTGCCCGATATCATCCTTCGAGCGGACATCCACGCGCGCGTTCCAATTCCCCGCCGCCACTTGTTTCGCGCCGTTCACCAGTTTCGTCACCGGCTGCGTGATCCGCGCCGCGCCCCACCAGCTCAAAATGGCGCCCAGCAGCAAGCCGATTCCCGCGACTCCGACTGCCAGCAAGATAATCCGATGCTCGACGACGACGCGTTCGCGCTGCGACGCCCCGATCAGCAAGACTCCCAGCAGTTCATTCGCGCGGCCCTGAAGCGGTAAAAGATGAAACGATTCCGCGCTCGCTGGATCGGAGCTCCAGGTGATCCCTGCGGTCCGCTCGTTTGGCGCTTGGCGCACCTGCTCGACCAGTGGCGCGAATCTTTCCGCTTCCTGCACCGGGCCATTTGCATCGAGCAAGGCATCGCTCGAGAAATCTTTATCGAGGTTCAGATAGACCAGCGCGCGCATGCCTTCCGATAGCGCGAGCGTCGAAAGAAAATCCTTGCCGAGTTTCTTTCCGCCGATCACGTAGACGCGCTTGTCCGCCACCGGCACTGCGCTTGCCACGGCCATCAACCCGAGCGTTGGCCCCTCCTGCGTTTCCATGCGCGTCAGAAAAGCGCCGGCGGAAGCCCAATCTTGCGAATTCGTCACCCAATTCAATTTGTAGCCGGCGCGCGCCGGCCATTCCGCCGAGGAAATGATCGTGCCGTCGGTGGCCACGAAATCCAGAATGTCGAGTTGGTGGGCCGAGGCGACATTGCGGGCGTCCCAGTAATAGGTGGATGCATCCGCATTCGGGCGCATGAGTTCGATTGCCATGCGCGTGGTCGCTTCCGCATCGGCGATGCCCTTCACTTGCAGCGCCGCTTCCTGCCCGCGCTGCTTGAATTCCTCGCGGAATTGCGCCACCAGCGCGTCGGTTCGCCGCGCGTCCAGTTCTTCGAATGCGTTGCGCGTAACCAGCGTCACGCCTGCGGCCACGATGCCCACCGCCAGCAGCACGAAGAACGTGAACAGCCAAAATAATCTCGATCGAAACGTCACTGCGCTTCCCTCTCCAACCAAACATCCGCCAAGGGCAATCCATTCATAGCCGCTCCCGGCGGCATCGACCAATTCCGCACCCGCGGCCCCAGCCCATACACGCGCGGCAAATGCGCAATGGGCACCACGCGGTAAGTCTCAAGCACAGCCTTCTCCCGCGCGTAAATCTCCGCCGCGCTGGCCGCCTCCGGCAATCCGGAATCCTCCTTGCCGAGTACCGCCGCAAATCCGCCGAGTAGTCCGGCCAGCGCGGGTCGCGGCAGAGGCGAGGTCAGGCTCACACGCACGATGCGCGCGTCGAATTTCGTCGTCACAGGCCGACCCCCCGCGGACACGACGGGAATCGCAGAGGCCGTGACCGCAAGCCCCGCTTCCTTTGCGTTCACCGCAATGCGCTCCGCTACGCCCTGTTCCAGTGCATCGTCCGAATCATATCGCAAGACCAGCGAAGGAGCAGGTGCGATCTCCTTCACTAACGCCCGGGCCGCGGCTGCGTCCACCGCGCTCGAAAACAGAAACTCCGTTCCGCTGATCCATTGCGGCAGCAAGCCGTCCGCCGCTTCACCCTGCTTCTGCAGCACTAGATTCACAATCGCGGCGCGATCGATGGATCGCGACACCGCCTCGCGTATGCGCACATCATTTGCAGCCGCACGCCCCGCCGGAAAAATCACCACCAGCAGTTCCGCTGGCGGAGTGGTCTCCACGCGGATCTTTTCGTCGCCGGCACGCCGCGCCATTTCCGCCGGCAATTCGATCAAGTCCTCTTTGCCAACTTCGAGATCAATCATCCGCTCGCGTGCAGTTCGCCCCATCTGCACGTCCACCGAATCCAAAAACGGACGACCGCCCCAGTAATCCATATTCGCTGTCAGAACCGCGTGTTTTCCGGCCTCCCAGGACTGAATCTTGAAAGGCCCAGTTCCGCCCGCCGCCTCTTTCGAGCGCCGGATCAAAACATACTTGCGTTGAGCCAATGTTGCCGGCAAATCCGGCGCAGGCGACGGCGTTTCGATTTGCAAGCCGTCACTTGTGGGAGTCGTGCGCCAATCCTCATCTGCGTTGATCAGCGCGGCCACAGCGTTTTGAGGAGCAAGCGGCGTTCCATCTTGAAACTTCACACCGCTGCGCAAATGAAATTTCCATCGCCGCATGGACGCGTCGCGCTCCCAACTCTCCGCAAGCAGTGGCTGCACCTCTCCGCGTTCGTCAACGCGCACCAACGTCTCGTACACCAGCGCAACAAGCTCAGCCTCCGCTTCGTCGACCGCAATAGACTCCGGACCGCGCGCGCCGGCGAGGACTCCAATCTCCATCCGAAGCGTCCCACCGTATTGCGGCCGCTCAGAAGCGGCCAGACCGCCGCTCATCGGCAACGGTTTCGTAGGGGCGGGGCTTGCTCCGCCCTCTTCGCCACTCGTCAAACCGCCGCTCGATATAGCGCAAGCCAGTACGCCCGCGCTAATCCCCGCAAGAAGCCGTAACAATCCCAGCCTCATATTCCCCCGTTCTCAAATCCCGCCAAATCACGCGCGCGGTGTTTTCCGCCTCGCCGGCGCGCAGCGCCAAGATCGGCCCCGGAAACGCCATCTCGTCATCGCCGGTCTTCTGATACGGCCCATCGCCCTCGACCACGCTCAAAGTATCGGGCTCGGTCCAATCGCCATGCCCGCTCGCAAGACCGCGATTCCCGCCGCCGCAAGCCCCGCCAATCGGCGCAAAATCGCGCTGTATATTCACAACGGGGCTCGCATCGTATCCGCAATTCAAAGAAATCGCGCCGACCAACGACAAATCGCAGCGCTCGCCCGGAACATACAGCCGGAACGGTTCTGCCGAATCGCCGCGCGGCGGCGCGAAAAATCCGCGGGCATCGCGCTGTACACGATAATCGAGCAGCGGGTGCGACTCCGCGACCTGCCAATCATCCGCCGCAGCGCGGTAAACCACCAACCGCCGCGGCTCCAGCACAAAAAGCCCCCGCGCGCCGTCAGCCGAAGCCGCCGGTATCACCAGGAAATCCAAAAGCGGCTCGCGCTGCGACCAAATCACCTCGCGCTGCAATCGCACGCGGGCGGACGCCTCGCTTTTCGCCTCAGCTTTGGCGCGATCGAGCGCCTCAAGCGCAATCTCCCGCGAATCTCCGTGCTGGACGGCGGCAGCAAAAATGAGCTGGCGCAAATTCTCAGCGATCGTTACATCGATCGATTCGCCCGCCGCGCCGCCGTTCTCAATCTTCAACCCGCGCTGCTGCAATCGCTCCTCCAGCGCAGAGGTAAAATCGCCTACGCGCCCTGCATCCAGCGACGACACGTTCTTCACAGTCAGCCGCACGGACGCGTGCGCGCCGGCGAGAGCCGTAATCTTTGCTGCGAACGAATCGATCGCGCTATCCCAGGAATTCTTTTGTTGTGCATCGGCAGCCGCCGCAGAGAAGAGCGAGGCAACGATTAGAAGCAGTGCAAGTGAAGGCAATCGGCGGGCGGCCCGCATCATTGTGCGCCAGGGGTTCGTGACGGGCCATCATAGCATAGGCATTTGCGCGCCGATGTTTCGACCTTTCCGAAACCACGCGCGGTGCGCGTGGCGGAGACGGCGACTACGGCCGTCGCGGGAGGGCTACACCGGCCTCCCCTACAAAAGCAACGGCCACGGCAAATGCGAACCGCCGGCAGGGCGGCTTCGTTGCGGCGGAATCGAAGCCACCCCGCAAGGGTTTTTGCCAGCGGTTCCTTCCAGGTCCGCGCGACGTGCTCGCCGCTGGGACTCGGAATTCTTAATCTCGTCAGTCATCTCGCGTGGCGTCGCTTTTCGCTCGCCGCGAACCCGGCGCGTCAATTCGCCCATCGTCGCGGTGCGTCAATCTCACGAGCTCGAACGATTCGCGAATGTCGTGCACCACGCCAACCAGCGTCAGCAAGACTCCGCAAGCGCCAACGACCAGCATGAGCTTCAAGATGAGCATCTGCGCGACCCACCAGTCATTGCATCGAACCATGCGCCGCAGCACGCGCTTTGCCGCGCGCCATCACGGCCATTTCGCATTGCGCATCGGGCGCGTTCTCGCTCGAGCCGCTCGCGCCCGGCGTGGCCGCCACCGGATCCGGCATCGGCATCATCTGCATCAATCCCCACAAAGCCATCCACTCGACCACCACCGCCACCGATATCGAGCCGAGCACGGCCAATCCCACTACTGCTAGTCCCATGGTGTCTTGCATTTTCGTGTTCCCTTCCGTGCGGCTCTGAAACCGCGCCACGTTCTCTCGTTACTGCCCGGGAGCTCTCTTGGTTTAAACGCCAGCGAGAGAGAGATTCCACATCGCTTCTCTACCGGGCACCGCCGCTGCCTCAGCATCGGCACTGCTTCTATCGGCAACCGATGTGCCAATCATGAATTGTTGATTTCGCGGCACTTGCGGCATGACCGGCGAGGAGAGGCCGTGGCGGCAGGCACACGGCGTGGAATCTCAGACGCGGCGGCTCGGGTTGGCTATAATGCCGCCGAGGGAGAAATGGACCAACCGTCCGGCATACGCATCGGCCGCATCCTCAACATCCCCATTTATCTGCACCCAAGTTGGTACATCATCTTCGCGCTCATCACCTTTTTGGTCGGCACGCAGTTCAAAGAGCAACATCCGAGCTGGAGTCCGCAGCAGCATTGGGCGCTGGGCATCATCACCTCGATTCTCTTTTTCGCTTCCGTGGTCACTCACGAACTCGGGCACAGCGTGATCGCCATCCGCTACAAAATGCCGGTCCAATCCATCACGCTTTTCGTATTCGGCGGACTGGCGCGCATCGACCGCGAACCCTCGAGCGCGCGGCAGGAATTCAATATCGCGATTGCCGGGCCGTTCACCAGTTTTCTGCTTGCCGGCGTCTTCTATCTGATCACGCGGATTCACGGCGCGAGCGACATGGTGATCGCGACGGCCACGTGGCTATGGCAAATCAATTTCACGCTCGCCGCGTTCAATCTGGTTCCCGGGTTTCCGCTGGATGGTGGGCGCGTGTTCCGAGCGCTCGTTTGGGGCGCCACCAAGGATTTCGCCAAGGCCACGCGCTACGCGGCGCGCAGCGGCCAGGTGATTGCCTACCTGATGATCTTCGGCGGCATCGCGCAATTCGTCAGCGGCAACAAAATCGGCGGCCTGTGGATGGCCTTCATCGGGTGGTTCCTGCTGCAGGCCGCGCAGGAAAGTTATGCGCAAGTGACCATTCGCTCGGCGCTGGCGGGGATTCACGCCGGCGACGTGATGACCCACGACATTTCCTCGATCGGCCGCGAAAATTCAATTGAAGATTACGTGCACGAAGTGCTGCGCACCGGACGGCGCTGCCATGTGGTCACCAATGGCGATGTTCCCGTGGGGCTGATCACTCTCGATTCGGCGCGCCATGTCGATCGCGACGAATGGGCGAACACCTCGATCCAAGCCGCTATGATGCCGCTCGATAAAATTCACTGGGCGCAGCCTGCCGAGCCGGTGCTGAATGTGCTTGAACGCATGCAGCGCGAAGATATCAATCAAATGCCGGTGCTGGATGGTGGCCACATCGTGGGCATGATTGCGCGCGATACCATCCTCCGCGCCCTGCAGACTCGACTGCAGGCTGCTCACTTGGCCGAGCAGTAGTTCTTCTTCTCTCGCGTTTCATTGCGACCGCTTTCAGTTCATTGTCATTCCGAGCGCAGCGAGGAATCTGCTTTTCCGTCCGGTCTCCGGAATGCCCGATAAAAGGCCGAATGGCGGGAGGGTCTAAAGACCCGCCCCTACGACATCTTTGCGGCAGGCCGGACGATGGTAGAATGCGCGGGCAGAGGAGCGGCGATTGGATAGCGGCCACAAGTCGGCAGGAGTCGGTTTCTGGGGATTCGGCAGCATGCTGGCGGTCACGCTCTCCTGGAGCGTGCACCATTCCATCCTTTGGATGATTCTGCACGGCATTCTCAGCTGGTTTTACGTGATTTATTTCGCAATTAAAAAGTGAAAACCATGGCCTAAGTTTTCGTCCTTCCGCTCGGCTCACCGTAACGCCCCGCACTGATCAACCGGCGAAACCTTTTCGTGACCTTCCCCGTATCCGAAGACAGAAATTCAGTTTCGAACGTGGACCTCGAATCGGGCGCGAGGAGCGTTGCGCATGAGCCGCAAGAATCTTTACTTGTTTCTTTGCGTCATCGGCTTCGCCATTCCTTACTGGCAATTCGTGCCGTGGTTGGTGCACAACGGAGTGGATGCGCGGCTGTTCGTGACGCAAATGTTTGCCAATCGCATCAGTAGCTTTTTCGTGGCGGACGTGCTTGTGTCGGCGGCCGTTTTGGTGGCGTTCATGGGCCAGGAATCGCGGCGACTGAAGATTGCTCATCGCGGATTTGCGATTGCCGGACTTTGTCTTGTCGGCGTGTCGTTTGCTTTTCCTCTTTTCCTCTACCTCCGCGAGCGAGCGCAAGAATCCGCTAACCTGAGCCCGAAAAGCGGGAGGGTCTGAAGACCCTCCCCAACTAATGCAAATTCAAGAGTGTGCGCTTATCGCGCACGGGCGAAACTTGCGCGTCGCGGCTGTACCGTTCGTGCGTTGACTTCTCGCGCTCGCCAGAGTACAAGGTTGCTGTTCTTTACCGGTTGCCAATCGCTTACGTTAAAGTTCAAATCAATACTCTGGATGGGAGGATCGTCATGACCCTTCGGGCAATGTGCCGTTTCGGGACCCTGTGCGTAGCGGTGTTGCTGATCGCCGGCGTGGCAAGCGCCCAGGATAAGCAGGTCAAGAAGGAACCGATTAAGACGTCCAATCCCTCCTCCGGAGCAGAGATGTACAAGCAGTACTGCGCCGTCTGCCACGGAAAAACCGGAAAGGGAGACGGTCCCGCGGCGGCTGATCTGAAAACTGCTCCGGCCGACCTATCCGCTCTCGCGAAGAAGAACGACGGCAAGTTCCCCGCCGATCACGTTGCCAGCGTGCTGCGCAATGGCGTGAAGGCGCCCGCGCACGGAACGTCGGACATGCCGACATGGGGACCGCTGTTCCAGTCCGTCAGCTCGAAAGATGACGCGATCGTGAACATGCGCATCACGAATCTGACGAACTACCTCAAATCGCTGCAAGAAAAATAGTCGCCGCTCGCCGCAGCAAGAATCCGGCCGCAGCCGGCAAGAATGTGGCGCGGAATTTCACGCAAACTTGCGCTGATTTGCGGCGAAGCTTGCGTGTGCATCCTTCACCCTTAACCCCCTCCGCAGCCGATCGCAGTTGTGACCCCAGGCGTCAACGCGCCATTTTTCAGCTATCCTTCAGCTTCGGGAGCGAAGCTGATTCGATGCGCGGAGACGCATGAGAATCCTAGTCGTGGAAGACGAGCGGGCCATGGCCAATCTGCTGAAGCGCGGCCTGGAAGAGGAGCACCATTCCGTCAGTGTTGCCGCTGATGGACGCACGGCGCTGGAGCTGGCCGAAGGGTACGAGTTCGATCTCATTCTTCTCGACGTGATGCTGCCGGGGATTGACGGACTGGAAGTGGCGCGGCGTTTGCGCAGCCATAAAAAGAAGACGCCAATTTTGATGCTCACCGCGCGCGATGCCGTTCCCGACATCGTCAACGGGCTCAATGCGGGGGCTGACGATTACCTCACCAAGCCGTTCTCGTTTGCCGAGCTGCTCGCACGCATCCGCGCGCTCAGCCGGCGCGCGCCGGAAGTGAAGACGAATGCGCTGCATATTGCCGATCTGGAGCTCGACACCATTGCCAGTCGCGTCACGCGGGCGGGCGCGGAGCTTCGCCTCACGCCCACCGAATTCAGGCTCCTCGAATTTCTGATGCGGCGCAACGGCCGCGTCGCCTCGCGCCAGGCGATCATCGAAGCCGTCTGGGGGCTCGAGGAAGATATCGAAGAAAATACGCTCGACGCATTCGTGCGACTGTTGCGCCGCAAAGTGGATGAAGGCCATGCGCGCAAATTGATCCATACCGCGCGAGGATTCGGCTACTACGTAAAAGCGGAGTCCGGCGAATGAATTTGCCGCTGCGCTTGCGGCTGACGCTGTGGTATTTCGCGGTGCTCGCCGCGTCTTTTGCGGCTTTTGGCGCTGCAGCCGATTTTGTCATGCGCCACAGCATCGAAACCACTCTTGATGATGCGCTGCGCAAGGATGCCGCCGGAATTCGGGGCGTGATCGGCACGGAGATTCCGGAAGGCGCCCCCGCACTCAACGACGAATTGGAAGAACTGAACGGGACGCAGGCTTCGGGCCTGATTCTGATAGTTTCAGCCGCAGACCACAGCTACACCTACGAAGGCCCCGCAGCGCGAGCGGCATCTTCCTCGCATGACCGCATGGCCGATTGGCAGCTCGATTCAGGAGCGCGCGAATTCTCCACCGTGCACATTGACGGCCGGCAATTCCGTGCCGCGCGTGAGCAGGTCGAAGCCGCGGGGCGGACGTTTACGATCGAGGTGGCCACCCCGACCGAATCCTTCGATCGGGCGCTCGACCGCTTCCGGTGGATCCTGTTTCTCACGTCTCCGGCGCTTCTGATTCTGGCTTCGCTGGGCGGGTACTGGATGAGCCGGCGCGCGCTGCGGCCCGTGGACGAAATCATCGGTACGGCGCGGAGCATCGGGGCTGACAATCTCTCGCGGCGCCTCGCCGTGCCCGCGGCGCACGACGAGCTGCGGCGGCTTACCGAGACGCTCAATGAAATGCTGGCGCGCATTGACGCGGCGTTTCAGAAAATCCGCCAATTCACTGCGGACGCGTCGCACGAGCTGCGCACTCCCGTGGCGCTGATGCGCACTAGCGCGGAGCTGGCGTTGCGCAAGCCGCGGAGCGCGGAGGAGTATCGCGAAGCTCTGGCGCGGATTCTGGAGGCCGCCGAGCGAACGTCGTCGCTCATCGACAATCTGCTCACTCTTGCGCGCGCCGACGCAGCCGCTTCCGGACTTGCGGCGGGAGCGCTCGACTTGGCGCGCACCGATCTGGCCGAATGCGTCCGCAATGTCAGCCGCCAGGCCGAAACTCTCGCCGCGCCGCAGTCAATTCAATTCGCGGCGCAGGTGCCGTCGGATCCGGTGTGGGTGCGTGCCGACGCGCGTGTGCTCGAGCGGTTGCTGCTCATTCTGCTCGATAACGCGGTGAAGTACACGCCGCGCGATGGAAAAATCGAGCTTGCGCTCACGGCCAGCAATGGCACGGCACAAATCGCCGTCCGGGACACCGGCCCCGGGATCGCCCCCGCCGATCTGCCGCACATCTTTGATCGCTTCTATCGCGCCGATAAGGCGCGCTCCAGCGAAACTGGCGGCGCGGGGCTGGGACTTTCTATCGGCCGTTGGATCGCCGAATCTCACGGCGGCTCGCTCACGGCGGAAAGCCCCGCGAGTGGCGGCGCGACATTCACAATTCGCGTGCCGCTAGATCAGTAGCACAGCCACTCCTGGCTGTGTTCTTCAACTGCTAGCAATGCCGACACGCAGCCACAGGCAGGAGTGGCTGTGCTACTGGACTGCCTACGTTGCGCCACGGATTGTTACGGCAGGATCTCGGAGTAAGGTTAACGAGTGGCGCCGAGACATCCGGCGCCACTCGCCGCCCATTTACTGCAGGAGGAAATTCACGTCCACGTGCATGCGCACTTCAATCGGCTCGCCATCGAGGTAGGTGGGTTCGTATCTCCACGATGTGATCGCTTTCAGCGCCGCCGGGATTAGCAAGCCCGGGCCGCTGATGACGTGCGCTTCAACTACGTTGCCCTTCTCATCGATCACCGCGTCGATAATCACCGTGCCCGAAATCTTCGCGGCCTTTGCCAATTGCGGATATTCCGGAGCAGGGCTGCTGATCAAGCGCGGCGGCTTCACGTTTCCACCAACGCGCACGATCTTCTTCACCGCCTTCGGCGGGGGTGGCCCCGTCGTTCCTGAACCAACCGAGCCGAGCACGCCGCCGAGCACCCCGCCAATCACGCCGCCCGGAATACCGCCCGGAACTCCACCGGGTACGCCGCCCATCACGCCATCGTCGGGTGTCGGCGGCGGCACATCTTCCTTGATCATCGCAATCTGCCGCGGAATGAACGTTGGCGACACCAATCCGCGAGAGACCAAATCGGCCATCTTCGGCCGCACGATCTGTCTGGCCATGGCCGAGGGAGGAGGAGGCGGCGGTGGCGGAGGCACGGCCACCAGCATGGTCAGCGAGTAAGCTTTCAAATCGAGCGTTTCGTTGAAGTACAAAGGAACCGCCAGCAAAGCCGCGATCAACGTCACATGCACGATCAGCGACACCGCCCAATCGAGCGGATTGCGGCGCCGCTGATGCGCCGTCGGCAGTTCCAGCAATGCATCCACAAATAGATCTTTTTCGCCGGCATGACGTAGTGTCTCCGGCGCAATTTTCTTTCCGCGGTAGCGATTCGGGTCAATGAGTGCCGGAATCGAGAACGGTTGGCTGACCATGGGCGTTACCTCCTGCTTTCCGGCGAAGCGCCTGGCCCCGCGAGCGGTGCGGGAAAGCTGCCTGGAACTTCGCTTCGTGTCCCATCGCGAGTCTCGCTTTGCTATCTCCCGCGACGCCCACATGATGGACGCTTGCAGAATTGTGCGCCGCGACTGGCGTCACCATCCCACGTGATGCACATCACAATGCGTCGGAAGTGCAGACCCGGAGCTTTAACGGAATAGGCAAGTCAAATGCGCATAAGGACTTGGCCGGAAATTCCGGTTTTCAAGCGAGCGCCGAATCGCTGGGATCCTGAACTTGACGCAGGCGCAGTCTCAGCATCCATGTCACAAAATCGGCTGACGAAGCGGCTTGCACGTTTCCTTTACCGGATCACTTCGAGACAATTATTGCAGTGCAGCGCGATGCAGAAGCGATTGGAATCGCGGGTCCGTGCGGAGGCTTGCCCAGGTTGAATCGACTTTTAGGAAGGTCATAATTTCTTCGCGGTCGTCATAGGACTTCTGCAGCAGCTCGAGAGCTTTATCTTTGTCGCCCAAGCCAACGTACACAATCGCAATCTGATAGACCGGGACATAGGATTGCTTCGAGGCCTGCTCCATCTGCTGCGCCACCTCGCGCGCTTTCGCGGTTTGTCCCGATAGCGCGTAAGCGTATCCCAGATAGCCTTGCGCATAAGGGCTCGCCCCCAGGCGAATAGCTTCATTCAGCGATTTGATGGCCTCGTCGTATTTGCCTTCGCGGGCGAGCGCCCATCCCAGGAAGAAATGCCCGAACCAGAAATTGGGGTCCGCTTGAATCATTTTGCGCGAGCGCTCGATGGCGCGATCGAATTGGTCCGAGAAACAAAAATTCAAGCTGTAAATCAAGTCCACCGTATCGGAGAGCGGATCGAGTTCCTGCGCGCGCTTCAATTCCGCCAGCGCTTCATCCTCGCGGCCCATGCCGGTCAAAATATAGCCGTACCACTGATGGACGAACGGCGAGCCGGGATTGAATTCGGTGCCGCGCTTGAATTCTCGCTCGGCGGACGAATAATCGTGGTCGTAGACGGCGTCGGCCATGCCCATCAGTGTGTGGGCTTCAGCGAGCGAATCATCGAGGCTCAGCGCCTTCGACGCGGCGCCCTTCAATTTGGGCATGGCCTCGCGCGGCGCTACGTATTGGCTGGAAACTTCGAAATGCGCCTCCGCGATTCCCGCATAGGCCAGCGCGTAATTCGGATCTTTGGCGATGGCTTGCTCGAAATAATCGATCCCTTTGTTCACGCTTTCTTGCGTGAATTGCTCGGTGTTGTACCGCCCTTTCAGATACAACTGATAGGCTTCCACATTTTCGGTGTAGTGCTTCGAGACGCGCTTCTCTTCTTCGCCTTCGAGATGCGAGCGAAGATTGGCCATGATTTCCCGGGAGATGCTTTCCTGGATGTCGAGGAGATTGTCCATCTTCTCGTTGTACTGCGCGCCCCAGATGTGGCGGTCATTCGTCGCGTCCATCAATTCGGCGCTGACCGAAAGAGTGTCGCCGCGCTCGAGCACGCGTCCGGTAAGAATCGCGCGCGCGTTCAAGTCGCGGCTCACCGTATGAGGATCGATCTCGCGGCCTTTGTAGCGAAAGACAGAGCTGTGCGCGATGACTTTGAGATGGGGCAGTTCGGAGGCGCTGTTGATCAGGCTTTCGGTGATTCCATCACTGAGGTAATCCGCGTCCTTGTTGCCGCCGGCATTCTCGAAGGGCATGATGGCCAGCGAATCGATCCCGCTGCCGCGCCCGCGCAGCACATAGAATCCGATCGCCGCGACCACTACAACCGCGAGCGCAATCGCCGTGGGGAGAATCCACTTCGGGCGCGTCCCAGCATAAACGCGGGAAGTTCGCGCAGTTGCCGGGTGATCTTCGGCGGCCCGGGTGGACGCCGAAATGCTCATGGCCACGGTGTCGCGCTTGAGGCGCTGCAGATCGGAGCGCATGTCCGCGGCGTGCTGGTAGCGCAGCCGAGGATCTTTCTCCATGGCCTTGTTGATCACTTCTTCCAGCTTCGCGGGCACATCGGAATTCAGCCGCACCGGCGCGACCGGCACTTTGTGCAGAATCGAATCGAGCATCGCCGCGGTGGTGTCGCCGTGGAAAGGCCGCTTGCCCGTGGCCATTTCGTAGAGGGCGACTCCGAACGAGAACAGGTCGGTGCGCGAGTCGAGTTCTTTGCCGAGAGCCTGCTCAGGAGACATGTAGGGCAATGTCCCGATAGCGATGCCGGATTCGGTTAACTGCTCTGGAGCTAGATTGGGATCTTCGTGCTTCGCGGCGGTGTTTCCCAGGTCCGCAGGACGCGACATCTGCTTCGCCAGGCCGAAATCGAGCAGCTTGGCATGTCCGCGCGATGTGACGAAGATGTTCGCGGGCTTGATGTCGCGATGGATGATGCCCTTCGAGTGCGCGGCTTCGAGGGCGTCGGTGATTTCGGTCGCCAGATCGAGAAGAGTTTCGAGTTCGAGCGCGCGGCCCTCGATCAAATGTTTGAGAGTCTTGCCCTCGAGAAATTCCATAGCGATAAACGCGCGTCCGTTTTCCTCGCCGATGTCGTAAATCGTGCAGATGTTGGGATGATTCAGCGCAGAGGCCGCTTCAGCTTCGCGTCGGAAGCGCTCAAGAGCCCCCAGATTGCGCGCGACTTCGTCGGGAAGAAATTTCAGGGCGACAGGCCGATGAAGCCGCGTGTCTTCCGCCTTATAAACCACACCCATACCGCCGCCGCCGATAAGTTCGAGCACGCGATAGTGGGATATGGTTTCGCCGGAAATGGGGCGGGAATCTTGCACCGGCGAATCTTAGGTCTCGCGCCGCACCAAGTCAACGCAACCGCGCGAGAGTAGATCCGGCGTGCGAACCGAAATTAGAGCCGACTAAGAAAACGAATCGCAACCGGCGCGATTGCATCTAAAACTGGAAGTGCAATGCGATTCCGAATCTCGAAAGCGAGCATCTGACATGACGGATTTCGAAGTCACCTATCGCGGTACGGTTTATCCGTGGCACTGCGATCACATCGGCCACATGAACGTCATGTGGTACTCAGGGAATTTCGATGAGGCCACCTGGCAGTTACTCGCCAAACTGGGCCTCACGCGGGCGCATTTTCGCGAGCATGGCACGGGGATGGCCGCGGTCGAACAGAACATCACCTACAAGCGCGAGCTGCACGCCGGCGACATCGTGACGGTTCGTTCCAGCGTGCTGGAAATCAACGAGAAATCCGTCCGGTTGCTCCATGAAATGACTAATGACGAAACCGGTGAGCTGGCCGCCGTTTCCGAGATCGTCGGGGTTTATATGGACACGACGCTGAGGAGAGCGCGCGCCATCCCCTCTGATCTGCGAGAGCGCGCGTTGGAAGTCGCGTCCGGCGGCGTTGCGCAGGCTCGGCCATGACGAAACCCGTCACCGCTACCACTCAGCGGAAAGTGACCTCGAGATGAACAGCGCGAATCTCGCTCTGGTGCAGCAAATCTTTTACAAAGCAAACTTCATTCGTTCCTTGGGAATTGAACTGACGTCCTGCGGCGAGGGTTGGTGTGAGACGCGAGTGGAAGCGTCGGATCTTCTTCGACAACAGCACGGATTTCTCCACGCCGGCGTCGTAATGACCCTCGCTGACCACACCTGCGGTGGCGCCGCGGCAACGACGGTGCCCGAAGGCCGAGACGTACTCACTGTGGAAAACAAAGTCTCGTTTTTGCGCCCTGCTTCGGGCTCAAGCCTGACTTGCCGCGCGGATGTCTTGCGCTCAGGCAAGAACCTGGTCTTCGTGGAAGCTGTGGTATCGACCGAGAATGAGAAGGGCCTTGTGATGGTCGCTAAGGCGTCCAGTACGCTCGCCGTCGTTCCGCTCGTAACGCCGGGGAGCTAGCCCGCGCTCGTTCTGTGACTACGCGATGCATTTTCCTCTCGCCGCCATGGCTCCGATTACTCCCGCGTTCGTGATGAAACTTCTGCGCGTCTTGCTCACGATCTCCTCCGCTCGCGATGAGGGCCGGCTTCTTCCAGAGTGCGGATGATCTGCCAGGCCTCGTGATACCATACAGCCCGCGCCAGCCCCGGCGAGAAGGAGACAGCATTGGCTTCTCGCAGCTCGCATATCCCCATCCTCGGCAGCGATCCGCCCGATATCGGCGCGACCCACGTGGCCCCCACGGATCCGCACGAGTCCATCAGAGTCACTCTAGTACTGCGCAACCGCCGCCCTGCCGCGCCGCTGCATGATGATCGCGAGTTCGCCGCCACGCTGCCGCGCTTCCGCCACTATCTCTCGCGCGAAGAATTTGAGACCTACCACGGCGCGCAAGGCGGCGATTTCGCGCGCGTCGAGCGCTTCGCCCGCGACAACGGCTTTGAGGTTCTTGAAGTCTCCGCCCTGCGACACAGCGTGATGTTGCAAGGCAGCGCCGGCGATTTCGGCAAGTCCTTTCGTGTGGAGCTTAATCAGTACCAACACGAACGCGGCCCGCATCGCGCGTTCGCCGGCCCAATTCACCTTCCGCGTTCCATCGCCGGCAGCGTCGAAGGCGTGCTCGGCTTGCACGACCGGCCGTGCGCGCGGCGCCATCTGCCCGCGACGGGCGTGAAAAAAGCTCGGCGCGCATCGTTCTCGCCGCAAGACATCGCGGAACTCTACCGCTTTCCGCGCCACGCCGACGGGAAAGGGCAATGCATCGGCGTGATTGAACTCGGCGGCGGTTATTACAAGAGCGATCTCGAGAGTTTCTTTTCCGCCTTGAAATTGCCCGTGCCGCGAATTACCGATGTCTCCGTGGACGGCGCCAAGAACGCGCCGGCCGATCGCGCCAGTCTCACAAAATTTATGACCGCGTTGAGCAGCGGAAAGAATTTCGCAAAAAACGGCAATTCTGAATCGCGCCGCGCCACGGAACTGGCGATGTCCACGACCGAGACGACGATGGATATCGAACTTGTGGCCGCCTTCGCTCCCGGCGCGCACATCGTCGTGTATTTCGCGCCGAATACCGAGCAGGGCATCTATCACGCGCTCACCACCGCTCTCGCCGACAAGAAACACCGCCCTTCGGTTCTCTCGCTGAGTTGGGGCGAGCCGGAGCCGAATGTGTCGTCGAAGTACGCGGCTCTGATTAATGAGGTTCTGAAGAACCTGGCCAACGTGGGCGTCACCGTCTGCGTCTCTTCCGGCGACTCCGGCGCGCATAACGGAACGCCCGGCAAGCCATCCGTAAATTTCCCGGCGAGCAGCCCCTACGCGCTGGGCTGCGGTGGAACTACGCTGAAAGTATCGGGAAGCAAGATCGAAGCGGAGACGGTTTGGAATTGCGTCTTCGATGGTATGCACGGCGCCACTGGTGGCGGTGTCAGCGGCATGTTTCCGCGACCGTATTGGCAGCAGGATTTCGCGGTGCCACATCCAAGTTCGAAACACGGAGGCCGCGGAGTGCCCGATGTAGCGGGCGTCGCCGATCCTCACACGGGATGCCGCATCGTAGTAGGCGGAGTGGACGGCGTCTCAGCGGGCACCAGCGCCGTCGCACCGCTCTGGGCCGCGCTAGTCGCGCGCCTCAATCACGCCATGGGAGCGCATTCCGGCTATCTCAATTCCCTGCTCTACAAGCTCGCCGCTCGGCCCAGCGAATCCGGCACATTCCGCCCAATCACTCACGGCGAAAACGGCGCCTATCACGCCGGCCCCGGCTGGAACGCCTGCACCGGCCTGGGTTCCCCGCTAGGCGATCGCCTACTCGAAGCGTTGGAAGGCGCAGTAAAGTAGCGCCGGCGTCCCTGCCGGCATCTTGCGAGCACCAATCCCGCCAAGGCCAACGCTTACGCGCGGACTTCGCCAGTAAACCAGGGCAATCTATTTAAGGCCGAGCTCCGCGCAAGATCGCTGCCTTCGCCATTATCAAGCTCGAAAGATGCCGCCAGGGACGCCGGCGCTAAGAAGCTTTCTTGATTCTGTTGTGCTGCGAATCCAGTATTTCTTGAAGCGCTTCGCTGATGTGCTCAATCGTATGAAACGCACTAAGCGCCACTAGCTCGGCCTGACTTTCCGTCAGCGGCAAATCATCCAGCTGCGCATATATTTCATCGCGATGATGCGGATCAAGCCGCGCGTGCTTGATCATCGTGCGCAGACCCTCAGCCGGTAGCCCATGCTTCTTGCGGATGCCGTCAAGCTCTTTCAGCGATGTCGGGTTTCCTTCCAGCACCGCCAGATACCCAAACAGCGACACGGGATGCACATGCAGCGCCCAATAATATTGCGCGCCGACGAGCGACGCCACGGCCGGCGACGGTAGCCGCGCAAGGACTTCCGAGCGCTCGTTGCCGATGGCTACCAGGTCGTCCAACAGCCAATCGTCGTGGTGCGTTTCTTCGATGGCATGTGTCTTGTAATATCCAACGAGCTGGCGGGACACCGCATCCGAATCGGCGCGCTCTTGCGCCGATTCCGCCGCAGCGTTATGCAAAGAAACGCTGCTGCGAATGATGGAGTGCATCATGAACAGGAATTCGGGAAACATCTGTGCGAGCTGCGCGTGCGTCCAGAATTGATCCGAGACCTCCAATAGGCAGGGCTCGGCCAGCCGCATTTTCGCGCGCAGCCGTTTGCTATGGCTGAGAGATTTCAAGGGCCTTGAGAGCGGAACCGCTTCCGGCAAAGTCCGCCGGGCTAAACGAAAACATTCGGCCGAAGATGGTGTTTCCCTTCGGGCGCGGCTCCCCTCTTCTTCCGCATCTTGATCAGCACCGAAATCTCGGTGGCCGTGAGCTTCTCGACGGTCTTCTTGTCTTCGTCCGTATATTGTTCCGAAACGAGCACGCCCGCGCTTTCCAGGCGCTCTACGTTCGAACTCTTCTTCTTCGCTTTGGACTTCTTGGGTGCCATGTGGACTCCTTTGTTCAACAGAGAGGCGGCAAGGGTCGCACCAAGCCTCAAACCTTGTCAAGATTTCTTCTCGACGCGAGCTGTGCCGGAGTGAAACCCCAGCGCGCCGTCAATTTACCTTTGATGAGCTTTCTCCGAATGGCCTCCTCCCTTTTGCCGATAAGAACCATCACGCAGTGGGCAAGGGCGAGCGCCTGCACAGATCCGCTGCGCGATTTGGAGGAAACCATGGACTTCGAACAAGCCATCCTGGCACACCGTCATTGGAAGGATAAGCTGAACGATTACCTGAAGAAGCCCGACGGCAGACTGTCAGCCATGGAAGTGGCGAAGGATGACAAATGCGAGCTAGGAAAATGGATCCACGGGGACGGGGCGAAGCATGCAAAGTCGACCGAATTCGAGCATCTGCGCTCCGAGCACGCGCGTTTTCACAAAGCCGCCGCGGATGTCGTTCACAAGGCGGACTCAGGAGCTAACGTTTCGGGCGAGACCGCACTCGGCGCCCATAGTGAATTTTCGGCCGCTTCCACCGCCGTGGTGAAAGCGATCATGTCCCTGCGCACCAAACTCGAAAAGCACGACCTAGTCTCCAAGTAGCCACGCGCAGCAGGCGAGGCCGTCAGCGGCGCAGCGCGGTGCAAATCTCAAAGCTCAAACTTCACAGGCGAAGAGATTGCTGCACGGCGATTAGGAGACGGAATGAGTGGGTGATCTAGATCCAGGTGCGCCGCGATGGAAACTCTGGCGAGACTTGCTCTATCTTCGCGCGCACGCCGCGCTGTACGATGCCTGCATGAGAATTTCCTACAAAGCCGCGTGCCCGCAATGCGGTTCGGCTGACTATCGCCGATCGAAGCGCCGCGGCATCCTCGAACGGTTCGCGCTGTCGCTAGTCAAATTGCTGCCGTACCGCTGCGACGAGTGCAACGCACGCTTCTACAATCGCTTAGAGCCAAGCCACGCCCGCCGCTAGTCTGCCGCGTTCTCTCAATGAATCGCCGCTGCGTCTCGGTTGAGCGCGACCCGGTACAATGTTCCTCCGCCTTGCTTTGCCACCAACTCGACTTGCGCGCCATCGTGGATTAGCCGGTTCGGCCACCAGTCGAAACCAGTGCCATCCGAATAGAGCAGAAAAACGGGATGCGCCGCAGCGAAGGGCTTGAAATCGTACACTTGCATGGGAACGTAGGACTTCAATTCGATCACCAGCCTGTCAACGGTGTCGGTTCCGGCGTAAACAACCGCGTTCGGCGGATCCACCAGAGTCACCATCCGCTGGTTCAGGCTTTGCGGCGCGACATGAGAGAGTTCGACATATCCTCCGGCATTGGAAAGTACCAATGGCAAATCATTGCGCGCGATGGCGTCGGACAGGAGCGACAGAACTGGTGCTCGGCTATCTGTTCCGTGCGGATTCCGGAGAACTGCGCGCACAACGTCGGCCTCTTGAAACGCAACCGCAACGAGAATGAGGGCAGCAATGAGTTGAAATCCGGCGGGAGTAATCTTGCTCAGAACATAGCTGAACACGATCGCAATCCCCAAGATAGCCGGCAAGTAGTAACGATCGGCCGCGCCTCCATGTGCGACCCTCGCTGCGAACACGTCGACGACCGGCAGCGCGAGGAATCCCAACACCAGCGCGTGTTCGGATGCCGGTGCGCTTTCTCGTCCTCCGGTCAGTTCAAGTTGCGTGCGGCCGCGTCCCCAGGCAGCGATGACGACGAGAAATGAAATGACAGCGATCGCCAGGCCCCACAGCGCATTGAGACGGAAGTAACCGCCATAACTCATGGGGATCAACATGAGCTCAGGCCGCGCCCAAATATGATCCGCGTAAGCGTGCCTGAGGTTGACAAGCAACGGCGCGGAGATCAACGCCGGAATGAGGCTGCTGAACAGGCTGAGCCACACCCAATAGCGGATGCGAGATGTCGAAAAAACCTGAACAATCTCAGCGAGAAAGAAAGGAAAACAAGCGAGCACAGCGTAATAGTGAAGGCTTTCCGCAAAGCTCAGACTCAGGAGCAACCCCACAGTCCATCGCGCCGCGGGCAATCGCTGATAGCAGACCAAAGCGAGCCCCAAACAAGCGACAAGCAAGCTGTATGGCCTGGCTTCAAGCGAGTATTTGTTGTTCAGCGGCGTGACAAAAATGAGGACCGCACAAATAAATGCGACGCGCGCGCCGCTTCTCTTCTGCACAAAGATGTAAAGGCAAATGAACGTGCACGCAAATGCCAGCGCGGAGACCAATCGAAACGCGAACATCTCGTTCGAGCTGAACCCAGAGGCGACGCGTTCAATTAAATAAAACAGAGGAGGATTGCCGTCCACTCCGGCCTTCAATGCGTTCCAGATGGCCGTTAAATTTGGCTGACGGGAGACAACTAGTGTAAGGATTTCGTCGAACCAAAGCGGCCTCACGGCTGCTTGCATCAGATTCCGGACCACGGAATAGATGGCTAGTGCAATCACGATCAGAAAGATCGTCTTCTCTGATTCGGGCCTGGCGCCAAGGCTGGGGAGACGAAAGGGCAAAATGGGCGAACTCTGTTGATTCTGCGCTTCGCTGTTTGCAGCGTTCATCGAGATCATCTTCGATGGCCATCGCGGCGTCCCGCCGCTAGCTGCGATAGGGGGATGAGGTCGTGAACGGGAAAGGTGGGAATCATTCGCTATGCCGTGCAGCGCGACGCATGTTAGGCCGCGCTTTTCGGCAAGTCAATCTGCTCGGGGCAATGTGTCGCGGGGCCGAAAGGCGGGAGGGCTGCCCTTCGGCCCCGGCAACGGGCCTCAGGGTAAAGAGACCCTTCCCTACTGGGAGTTGGCGCCGGTGTCGTGCAGGAGGACCACGTCGGAATCGGTGTGCTCGCGGACCATGGCGATGGACTTGCCGTCCGGCGACCAGTGATAGGCGGTGATCAGCTCGGCCGGGAAATTTGTGATTTGACGGCCTGGCGAGCCATCAAGTGGCTGGAGCCAGAGATTTTCTACGCCATTGGCGCGGATCGAATAGACCAGGGCTTTCCCATCCGGCGTGAAACTCAGATGGCCTTTGATGCGCGGATCGGGATCGATCAAGCGCAGTTGCGGATGAGGTCCGCCGTCGAGCGGAACTAAATCTATTTTCTGCACGCTCGCGCCAGACCCCGACGTCGGCGGGATCGTCAGCACGCCGGCGAAATACTTGCCGTCCGGTGAGACCCCGAATTGCCGTGACGAGATGATGGCATGGGGAATCTCGGTGCCGGGAATGACTTCCGGCTTGCTCGAGCCATCGAGAGGAACGCGCATGGCTAGCCCAGCGTTCTCATCGCCGAAATACGCCCACTTGGAATCAGGCGAGCATACGGGATTGGCGTCATACGCGCCGAAGGAAAGTTGCTTGGGGTCGCCACCGTTCGCATCCATACGCCAGATGTTCAGGACGTTTCCGACGACCGGGCCGGTCCAGGCGAGTAACAAATGGCCATCCGCGCAGGCAGCGATTCCATCCGATCCCGTGTTGCTCAGGAGAACAGCCTTGTTGCTTCCGTCCGCGGACACGCGCACGACTTCATTCGCGCCGGTCAGGTAGAAGCCGCCAGTTCCGGCCCAGGCGAATCGGAAAAAATCCTTTTCCTGGGTCAGTGAGGGACTCGGGAGGTTCTGGGCCGTTCCCGCCGCGGGGAATACGTAAAAGCTGCGCAAAGTTCTGTGCTGAACGGTGGCCAAGGTCTTTGCGTCGGCCGAAACGGTCAATGTGCCGTAGCCGTTCGTGTCTTTCGTGACCGCGTGGAACTGCCCGCTGGGATAGGAAATCAGGCCGATCTGGTCACGCACATAGCCAGTGGAAGCATCCTGATAGAGAGTCAGCAAGTTCTTCCCGTCGGGGAGCCACACTATTTTTTCGAGATATTTGTCCTTGAACGAAGCAAATTGTTTGGGCTGGCTAGAGCCGGTATCGAAGAGCTTGATAACGGAGAGCAGATCGCCCACTTGATATTGCACCTTGGCGATGCCGGTGCCATTCGCTTGCCAGGCGATGAAACGCGACGCTTCGGTCGTCGGCCCAGTTGCAATCATCTTCTCGTCGGAGCCGTCGGCGTTGGCGGTGCGCAGCTGAAATTTGCCGACGTCGGGATCATTGTCGCGCATGAAAGCGAAGCGCTTGCCATCGGAGGAGAAAGAGGCGCCGGAATCGATGTCGTGAGTGATGAGCTGGGGAGCGCCGCCGAGAACCGGGGCGCGGTAGAGATCGCGATACGCTGCCACGGCGGATTCGGCCTTGATGAAATAGATGTAGTTTCCATCGGGAGAAAAATCGAGATCGGTGTAGATGGCGTCGGAGGGCGCGATGACTTGCGTGTCGCTGTTGGTCGGCACGTGGCGCAGCACCAGGCTGGATTTTCCGGCATCCTTCAACTCGCTGAGAATGTACTTCCCGTCGGGCGAAATCGCGGCAAGGGCGGACTTGCCGTTGTTGGTGATTTGGGAGATCGAGAAATTCTGGAACGGCGGGATGGTCTTGCCGGCGAACAGCGCGTAGATGCCGTAAGCCGCGGCGGCCAGCACCACGAGCGTCACCACCAGGCCGGCTGAGAGACCCAGCTTGTGTTGCTTCGCCACGACGACGACCGAGCTGCCGGAGGAATGGACCGCCGATGACTGCGTTACTGCAGCCGCGGCAATTCCGGAACCGCTCGGCGCTGCCGGAATCGAGGCCGAGGAGTGCGTCGCGGCCGGAGCCGCGGGCACGGCCTGCGAGCCGCTGGAAACTCCGGAAGTGGAACTCGTGTCGCGCTTCAGGCGGCGAAGCTCGGCGCGCATGTCGGCGGCGTTCTGGTAACGCAGCGTGCGATCTTTTTCGAGCGCGCGGTTGATGATGTCTTCAAGCTTTGGCGGAATGTCGGGATTGAGACGCACCGCGGCGGCAGGAGCGCG
>Ga0310039_10000263_pt1 | contig 48221 bp, 37 predicted proteins | sample Sb_taG_4_FD_200460 | JGI IMG/M metagenome (GOLD analysis project Ga0310039, IMG submission 200460) | Peat soil microbial communities from Weissenstadt, Germany - Sb_50d_6_BS metaG (v2) (version 2) | ecosystem: Environmental > Terrestrial > Soil > Wetlands > Peat | place: Germany: Weissenstadt...
CCAAAAAACCCCATGCCCCGCATCTACAACCTGGGCGGTCGCCCCGCCCTAGCCGCCGTTACTTAACCAGAAAGGGGGTGACAGAGTCTCGTTGCAGTTAATACGACATTTTCTCGTTGCAACAACACGCACTGACCACCATAGGCTTTGCGATGCATGAAGCTGGCCTCACCCTGCGGCGGGTTGCGTCACTTCCAGTAATGCTGCCGCGAATGCATCGATGGATTGGTCGATCTGCCCACCCGTGATGATTAGCGGGGGGGCGAATCACGTTGCCGTAGATGCCTCGTACGCCGACGAGCGCGCCGTTCCGCGGCGACGCGTCGCGAAGCGCTTCGGCTGCCGAGGTTGCAAGAGTTTCAGCTTTTTGTCTTTCACCAGCTCTACGCCGATCATCAGGCCAAGACCGAAGGCTCGCCGGTAGTGGTGATCGGACAGTCCCCGGCACCCACTCTTGTCGCACAGAACGGCGGTTGTCTTTACTGGCCCGTGCCTGACAGTGCCGCAGACTGCGGACTGCTGGGGTCGTTGTCGCTGATGGAGAGAGTGCCTTTGATTGAGCCTTTCTCGTTGGGGGAGAATTCGACCTGCACCTTGCAGGTCTTCTTGGGGTCGAGCGTATTCGGACAATTATTCGCCGACACTACAAAGTCGTCGGAGGCCTGAACACCTGCTATGAGGATTGCCGAACGGTTCCGGTTGGTGATGGCGACGGTTTGGGGTGGGCTGGTCGTGCCCACCGTCTGGGGCGCGAATTTCAAACTGGCAGGCGTGAAGATGACACCTATGCCTTGCCCGACGAGATCGACGCGCTCCGGGCTTGCCGGGTCGCTGCTGACAACCGTCAGCGCTCCCGGCCAGGCGCCCGAGGCATGGGGGATAAATGTCACGTGGATGGTGCACGATCCATGGGCGGGCACGCTCGATCCGCAATTGTTCGTCGCCGTGTAATCGGAGACCGCGCTGATTGACCGGATGGTTACGGCAGTTTTGCCAAAGTTGGTCAGTGTGACTGGGAGGGCAGAGGAATTGCCCAGCACCTGGTTGCGGAAGCGCAGGAGCTTGGGTGACAAGCGAACGAGAGTGCCCAATCCGTGAACCATGGTCGATTGTGGGCTGCTGCTGTCCGTGTCGTAGAGGGTAATCTTGGCCGTCCGCGGGCCGGTGCCGAGGGGCGCGAAGGTCGTACAGATGGTGCAGGCAGCCATGCACGATGCACCCTCGGGAAAGGAGTGGAGCCTGGTGCCCGCGGTACAGTAGGACGGCTTACTTGTGGAGCAGTCAAACGTCGATGCCGTGCAGCTCCGGCCGCCGGCCGAAACCTCCGGACTACTGCTGCTGAACGAGTTGATGGTGAGTTCGGTGGGCCTGGAGTTGTACACTCCCAACGCCGTGGTCACGGCGGTACTGGAAACACCCTGCACCGCGGTTCCGGTGTAGACCTGGGCGGCCGAGAGCAGCGGGCACTCGCGGGTGTCCAGAATTAGCGGAGGCAAAGGGATCTGAGCGAAGTTGAAGCTGTCGCTCAGGTCGTTCGCATTCGCGTCCCGATCTCCCAGCGAAGGTAGGCCGAAGCGTTTCTCAATAAATTTCAGGACTGATGAGAATTCGTATGGCGTAGTCGAGATGTACCCTTTCTTGGCATACGGGGAAATGACGAGCAGGGGTACGCGCGGGCCCAGACCGAAGGTGTCGAGCGCGGGCGGAGCCACATGGTCATAGTCGCCACCGAAATCGTCCCACACGATGAAGACTGCGGTCGAGTTCCATAGCGAGGAATTTTTCATGATGGCATTCAGCTCAGTCACCGTGGCATTCTCTCCCTGGCATGTGCTATAGGGGGGATGCTCACTCTGCCAACGGGGGGTTACGAGCCAACTGACACTGGGCAGCTGATTGGTCTCGACATCCGCAACAAACGTTTTGGTATCGACCACGTTTGACCAGTCGGGCCCATTGCGAACGTAGTCGATCGCATCAAAGGTGGACCACATGTAACCGGGATCGGTACTGGGAGGGGCGTAGTATTTCCAGCTGATGCCGTGGTTATCCAGGGTTTCCGCCATGGTCGGGAAACTGAAGCAGGGAAACTGGTCCACGATGGTGCCGTCAGGTTGCAAGACTCTTACTTGTTCCCGCACATCGTCGTCGTCGGGACCATCACAACCCCAGCTCCAGGTGTTGCCTATTGGTCCGGGGTTATTAATGACGCCGCCGGACTCAGCCGCGATGGTATAGAGATGGTTGGGAAAGCTGGGTCCGTGAAGCGAGGAAAACATGGCCGCGCCCAAGGCAAAATTTCGTGCGTACGTGAAGTAGTTGGGAATATCCTCCTGGCTAAATTGGCTGCAGGTGAGGAAATCGCCGTTCAGCGTTGCCGGGTAGGCTGTGCCTAGGCCGATGAGGTCGAATCGGTCCATTTTGCCGGCATCCATGGCGAGCAAGGCGCTGTCCCAACTGTGGTCGATGTCGTGGGCATAGCGATCCGCGGCGCGGCGCATCGGGATCACCTGCCCGGTGGACGTTTTGCACGTCTTGCTGCCATAGGTCGGGTTGAAGGCACCGAACACATTGTCGTAGGTGCGGTTCTCCTTAACAATAAACACGATGTGGCTGATCTTCTCTATCCCTGCGGGAGTCGTGATCGTTGGTGCGGCGGACTCGCTGCCGGTCTGAGCGAGGCTGGGGCTGGTTGCCAGAGCCAGAAAGCTGAACAAACAAATAAACCTGTTTCTCACTTGGCTGACGAATTTGTACGGATTCACATGACACCTCTGTATCCCTGAGCGGCAAAACAGAGAAGGAGAACTTGAGCCGGTCTTTACTCCGAGCAGAGGATTCTAAGCTTTTTCCACCGCTGGGTTAAGTTTCCTGGCAGCAAAGCGCGCGAACGGCAGCGCGACTGCGGTCGCGTACAGCGTTTCCCAGAAAACGGGCGCCGAGATGGCATTGTACTCGTCTTGATAACTTCTCCTTCTTACTGCCTTACTGCCAACATGACTTGCAGAAATTGTTTGCTTTCCAGCTGATCCTGAGCGCAGGTCCGTGGGGTGACTAGGAAGCTTGTCACTGTTCTGTGTGAGGCGGATCACAAAACGAGGAGTTGGCCAACCTTTTAGTCGGCATGGTATGGGAGTCACGAAAAGCCGAGGGGGGCTGGTCCAGGCTTCCCTATGGATGTATCCGGTGCTCCGCCGCCGCGATGTCAGCTAAAAGCCCCGCCCGCTCGCAAAGAACGCGAGCAGGGCAGGGCACTCGCTTTTGTGTGTGGTGAAAGCATGGGCCAGTCCCCTGGTGCAGAATATTGGGGGAACGTGGAGTTTAGCCATAACGATGCAGGGCAGGCTTAGGCAGCCGTTCGGCTCCCGTGCGGTTCGGCATGGGGTACGCCGTTCGGCAGAACTGAAGCGTGCCTTTCACTGCTGGTGTGGACAGCGCAGACGAGGTCTTCACGTCCCTGTTCGTTGATCTCCAGATAGTCGGCAATGTCTTCGCAGTTCGAACGATGACAAAGAATCAGTCGATCCGGTGGATGGTCAAAGCGAAAGTATTCCATGAAATCCTCCCGTGACGTGAGTTCGTGAACATTGGACAGGCAAAGTGTGAGCCCTTGAGCGAACGCCGAGCATTGACTCAAACGGAAAGCTGGCCGTACTCAACCTGTACGGAAATCAGCTCCGGGATGCGCCGAGAGTTTTGGAGAGATTTGATGGTGTCTTCAGCCATGAATTTCCCCATCACCAGCGCCAGCTTCCGGTTGGTTGTCGTTTGGATGGGAGCCCGATCAATTCGCTGCACGTATTGAGGAGCGCGCGTACCGCCAACATTCACTTTCACAACAAATTTGGTATTTTTCATAGTTTGTGCCTACCTTCTGTTCTCCGCGGGGAAACGGTTTGTGAGCAACCAGCGGTTCATTTCTCCAGGATCGGAGTCACACTCACGCCTGTAAGAGACTCGCCACACTCCAGGCAGCATGCCTTTAATCGAGAGGTGATCAAGCCGCAAGACGGGCACATCCTCTGTGATCCGTAGGCGGCGATCCGTGGGTTCAGCTTGCGCATCCTGTGGAGCAGCAGGATCGTGAACAGCACCATCAGCAGACCGAAAGAAAAGCTAGTTGCGTTCATGAACGTGCTCCTGCCCGGCGATTCCCGATTCGAGGGGCATGCTTCCGAATCGGCCTGCCTGTAGCGAATAAACGGATGGGTTCATGAGTGAACCCTCATTTCTATCGGTTGCGCAAAGAGACCGTCCGGGAGGACCAGGCGCCCGGAAGTTCGACGGAGATATGCGGAAGGGACTTCTTAAGACTAGTCCTCCGTGTCAGCAATAGCAATGAGATTCGGCAATGAACCGGATGAGTGCGCCAAGCAAAGGACTTCACAACCGCCCCATGGCTGTATTCACGAGCACTGAGGCGCTTTCGGGCTGGTCACGCATCCTGAGGATTGGACGTGGAGCAGCGTCCGGGGCGCTTTTTTCCCGGATTGGGACGTAAGTTCGCAGGCTGAAAATAATCCGGGGAATTGGGCGGCTCTATCTTCCCATACGTGATATTATAAAACCGTAGTATAACTGCCTGCTAATAAGCAAACCGGCGTAGCCTTCGGGCTGCGCTTTTTTGTTGTTGGCTGAAACGGAAGGCAAGGATATTCGGATGACGATGGGAATCGAGCCAGAGTCGGGGATTTCAATATTTGCAGCCGCGGGGTGGGTAGGAGAAATAGAGGCTTCGCATAAAACGCGGAAGTGGGCTGGGGAGCAAGCCGAGGCGGCTTTCCTGAATAAGGCAACCAGCCTCGGATTGAACGTGGCTAGGCCTTGGGGCGACAGCGAGCGTTACGACTTGATCGTGGATTCCGGGCGCCGGCTGTGGCGGGTGCAGGTGAAGTCAACCCAATGCCAGTACGAGGGCAAGTTCAGTTACAGGATCAACGCATGGGGCTGTGGGGTGTTCTACACCGAAGAGGATATCGATTTTCTGGCGGTCTACATTGTGCCTCTCGATCTCTGGTACATCATTCCGGCCAAGGCTTGTGCTAACTGCCATTCTCTGCGCTTCCACCCCAACCGGGATAACTTCCGCGGCCGCTTCGAGAAGTATCGCGAAGCCTGGTGGCGGTTGCAGCGCAAGAACCTAGCCAACCGCGGCTAAGAACTGTCATCCCGAGCAGAGCATCAGGTTCGCGCAGCGAATCTGATGCGGCGTCGAGGGACCCGGTGTGTATTGTGTCCGCTGCCGCCGCGTCGTGTGGGGACGGGTCTCTGACCCGTCCAGGCGGAGCAAAGCTCAGCAGCTAAGGAGGCAGGCGTTCCTATGCGCAAAATCGGGTGCCCCGTCCTTCTCGCGTCCTCTGCGAGAGGGCGGGGCTTGAAAAGCCTCCCCTTTTTCGCTGTCATCCTGAAGAAGCGCAGGCCGTCGCGAAGCGAAGGCCTGCCGAGGAAGGCTCTCTGCACTGAAGGACCGGCCTCGCACTATGTCGCCGGAGAAGAAGGCGCGGTCAAAATTGAATCTCGCTGGACAGCGCGTCGTCGTGAGCAGCTTGGCGTCTATCCAGCGGTCCGCCGCCGCGATGTCAGCTAAAAGCCCCGCCCTCTCGCCAAGAACGCGAGAAGGGCAGGGCACCCACTTTTGTGTGAGGTGAAAGCATGGGCCAGCCAGCCCCCCATCCTCCCTCAGTCATTTAGTCATTGTCTGGCGGCTCCATGGGACGGTTATCATGCAGGAAGAAGTTTGCGTCCCGAGGAGCGTTAATGTGTTGAAAAACGCGTGCGGCCCGACTCAGGTTGAAAAACCCGGTAAGATTGGTCGTGGCGCGCGCATCCGCAAAGGTGAGCGCCCCCTGTTGGATGCCGAAATTTTGTTCGATGAATCGTAGAATGCTACCGAAATCATGGCGCACGTTGTTTACCAACCCCTTGGGCGTGTAAGCGGAGACCACGACCAACGGGACCCGGAAGCCGTATTGATAATCGCCCTGGCCCTGATTAGGCACCGACAGAAGCGTTGGGCCCTCGTGATCGAACCAGCCTCCCCAATCGTCCCAGGTAATGAAGATGGCGGTGTTTTTCCAATAGCCAGTACCGTTGTCGCAAGCGGTGCTGGAACCAATGGCATTCACGATGGAGGCGACCCAGGAAGGTCCTCCAGTGTGGTTACCGCCGGCATGATCGGAGTTCTGCCCGGTCGGAATCACCCAGGTCACATTGGCAAGCTTGCAAGCGCCGATGTCAGTTAAAACATCCTTGGGGATCAAGTCCACGTTATTTTTCCACTCTGGGCCCGTGCATTGCGTGAAGTCACTGTTGGGCCCACATATTTCCTTGATCCAATTTGGTGCCGTCCAGATGGACCCGGCGCCGGGTGTGTAGTACTTCCAACTCTTGCTGATGCCATCCAACAGCGACGCCATGGTGGGATGCGAAAAACACACTGTACCCTTGGGATTGTTGACCAGGTTGAATTCGTTGGGCGCGCTCGCCGGATCAATCAGTTTGTAAATCGCATTCAGAGGTGCAAGACACCCCAAACCACTGGGGTTCTCGGCGACAAAAGTGGCATTCATGTCGTCCAACGAAGTAGGAGCGGAAGTTCCCGCGAAAATGAATTGATGAGCGGGCGTACTCGGCCCCTGGTTGGTCTGGAACATGAAGTTCGCCCATCCATACTGCTGGGCCATGGTTAGGTACGGGCCGATGTCCGAACTCTGCACAAACTGAAACTGTGGATTGGCCGGACAGTTCTGCGCGGGGCTGCAGCCGGTCTTATCCGCGGCGTCCATTTTGCAAGTGTTCGTGGCGGGGTCCAGGTCGCACATGCCAACGAAAGACCCGTGGCCATGCCCCAGATCGTAACTGGTGCCCAGCGTTGTTGGCGTCAGCGTAATCGTCTGACCCTTGGAGTTGGTGCCCACGTTCTGCAGGTTGTATGGGTTAGGACACAGCGAGCGGGTAGGCCCGCACAAAGCCTGGAAGAGATTGTCTGGCGTGCGGTTTTCCTGGAAGATCACCACTACGTGTTGAAAGCTCGAGATTTGAGCTTGACTAAGAATTGACACTCTCAAAGCCAGCAACAAGATAATTGAAGCCCTAAACGTGAATTTCATGTTGGAATCTCCTTTCGTTAACGTTCCAAGGATCGACGAAGAAGCTTACACTGTACACCCAGCGGCGGCGGGACAATGTTAGACCATGATGAAAGCAAATGTTTCTTGTGGAAAAGTTTGGGAAGTCATTGAGCGGCGAATAGCTACCCGGTTGCCCAATCCAGGTCGCTGGGACAAGGGATTGTCTCAGATTCAGACAAACTTACACGATTGCCGGGTGCCCCGCTCCTTGCCGGTTTTTGGCAAGGGGCGCGTGGCTGGCCCCACCTTTGCAGTTTTGGCAAAAGTGGGAACTCATGCCGCCTGCGTCGGGATTTTCATATTGGCCTTACCCCACTGATTGATTGGCACATGCAAAGAAAAACTGTAACCGCCGACCTCGGCGTCCCCACCTTTACAAAAAACGTAAAGATGGGCCAGCCCCCCGGGGAAAAAGGCGCGGTCGAGATTGAATCTCGCTCGACAGCGCGTCGTCGTGAGCAGCTTGGCGTGTATCCAGTGGTCCGCCGCCGCGATGTCAGCTAAAAGCCCTGCCCTCTCGCAAAGAACGCGAGCAGGACAAGGCGCCCGCTTTTGCGTGTGGTGAAAGCACGGGCCAGCCCCCCAGGTAGCTTCGGGGCACTCGTGTGGGGACGGGTCTCGTGTGGGGACGGGTCTCTGACCCGTCCAGGCGGAGCAAAGCTCCGCAGGCGTCTGGCCATGCGCAAGACGCGGGTGCCCCGTCCTTCTCGCGTTCTTCGCGAGAGGGCGGGGCTTTTAGATGCCACGCCCCCGCTGTCATCCTGAGGAAGCGCAGGCCTTCGCAAAGCGAAGGCCTGCCAACGAAGGATCTCTGCACTTCTACCTGAATCATCGACCCGGCACTACGCTACCGGGGAACAAGCTGCGGTCGAGATTGAATCTCGCTGGACAGCGCGTCGTCGTGAGCAGCTTGGCGTATATCCGGTGGTCCGCCGCCGCGATGTCAGCTAAGAGCGCCGCCCCTCTAGCAAAGAACGCGAGACGGGCAGGGCACCCGCTTTTGTGTGGGGTGAAGCATGGGCCCGTGCCGCAATTTGTCCATTGTGCTATCACCGCTAGCAGTGATAGCATTGATAGCATGGCGACATTAACCATTCGACAACTTGACGAGAAGACCAAGACCCGGTTGAGGGTCCGCGCGGCATATCACGGACGTTCGATGGAGGAAGAAGCCAGAGCGATTTTGCGTTCCGCTCTAACCACTGCATCCCCGGTGAAGGGAAACCTGGCGGAGACGATTCGCCGGCGCTTTGCCGCCCTGGGTGGGCACGAATTTGAGTTGCCGCGACGCGATCCTTTGCGCAAGGCTCCGGGATTTGGCGAATGATCATCCTCGACACGAATGTGCTCTCGGAACTCATGAGGCCAACGCCGTCTGCTCGGGTTGTGGCCTGGGTTGCCAAACAACCCGCAACCGAACTCTTTACGACGTCAATCACCGAAGCGGAAATCTCTTATGGACTTGAGTTGCTCACCAAAGGCAAGCGCCGCGAGGGATTGCTGGCAGCGGCGGAGGCTATGTTTGTCGAGGATCTGGCGGGCCGCGTCCTCGGGTTCGACAGCGACGCAGCGCGAGCTTTTTCCAGGATTGCCGCTCACCGCCGTGCCCTCGGCAGGCCGATCAGCCACGCCGATGCGCAGATCGCAGCTATCACCCAAGTGCGCGGCGCCAAGCTCGCGACCCGCAATGTTGCAGACTTCGAGGACTGTGGTCTTGATGCCGTTGATCCCTGGCATGGTTCGTAAACCCGTAGCACCGGTGCCAGGCTGTGTATGACAGCGGGGGCTTGGTCCACCCAGCGGTGTATCGGGTAATCCGCTGCCCGTTTTCCCAAATCGGGACTTAGAGTTCGCAAACTGAAAATAATCTGGGGATTTTACCGACCCTACTTTCCATCTGTGATACCATAAAATCGTAGTATAACTGCATGCTAATAACAACCGGCGTAGCCTTCGGGCTGCGCTTTTTTGTTGCTGGCAGAAAAGTGGGACGAGAGGACATTCGGATGACGATGGCAGTCGAAGAGTCGGGATTTTCGATATTTGCGGCTAAGGGCTGGTCGGGAGAAGTAGACACCCACAGCACGCGGAAGTGGGCGGGGGAGCAAGCCGAGGCGGCTTTCCTCAATAAGGCAACCAGCCTCGGATTGAGCGTGTCCAAGCCTTGGGGGGACAGCGAGCGCTATGACTTCGTCGTGGATGCCGGGCGCCGAATGTTGCGGGTGCAAGTAAAGTCAACCGCATACCAGCACGATGGAAGATGCAGGTACAGCATCAACGCGCTGTGTCACGCGGCGCTCTACACGGAAGACGAGATCGATTTCCTGGCAGTCTACATCGTGCCTCTCGATCTCTGGTACATAATTCCGGTGAAGGCGTGTCTCAACCGCAAAAGTCTGCGCTTCTACCCCAAGGCAACAACTCTTCGCAGCCGTTACGAGAAATATCGCGAAGCGTGGTGGCGGCTACAGAGCAAGGAAGTAGCCAAGCGCGGCTAACAGATTTATCAACCGAGCGGAACATAACGTAGCGAATCGCCGCTAACCAACTGTCATCCCGAGCAGTATCAGGTTCGCGCAGCGAACAATCTGTCATCCCGACCGGAGCATCAGGTTCGCGCAGCGAACAATCTGTCATCCCGAGCGGAGTCGAGGGACCTTGTGTGTATTGTGTCCGGTGGCAATACCTCGCGTGGGGACGGGTCTCTGACCCGTCCAGGCGGAGCAAAGCTCCGCAGCTAACTGGCACAACACACCTTCAAAGCTACGATTCTTTTTCCGCTGTCATCCTGAGGAAGCGCAGGCCTTCGCATAGCGAAGGCCTGCCAACGAAGAGCCTGCCCCGAGCCTGCCGAGGGGATCTCTGCACTTCTACCTGGACACCGGCCCGGCACTACGCTACCGGGGAAGAAGGCGCGGTCGAGGTTGAATCTCGCTGGACCGCGCGTCGTCGTGAGCAGCTTGGCATGTATCCGGTGATCCGCCGCCGCGATGTCAGCTAAAAGCCCCGCCCTCTCGCAAAGACGCGAGAAGGACAGGGCACCCGCTTTTGTGTGGGGTGAAAGCATGGGCCAGCCCCCGAGAAGGACAAGGCGCCCGCTTTTGCGTGTGGTGAAAGCATGGGCCAGCCTCCTAACATTCTGCATCCCGAGCGGAGCATCAGGTTCGCGCAGCGAATCGCACCTAACATTCTGTCATCCCGAGCGGAGTCGAGGGACCCTGCGTGTATCGTGTCCGGGCGGCGGCGCAGGTGATTTCGATACTCTGCCCTGCCCAAAAACGGGTGCCCCGTCCTTCTCGCGTTCTTCGCGAGAGATTCTCTCTTGTTAGTCAAGCGGTTTTTTGTCTGCCGCGGTGCGGGAGCGGACCCGAGCATGAGTTTTCTTAGGCATGGGGAAATCTATCGATCCGATGGGGGTTCGTTCCGCCGGGAGCGGCCAGCCGTGGCCGCTCCCCGCGCTCATCGGCCTCGATGAGTTTCCAGCCGGGTATTCCTTGGCCGGTTGCTCTCCAGCAGAGCCGGCCTCCGCTTCCCCGACCGGAGTCCATTTTCCGCCGCCCCCGTCTTGCGCGACAAGGATTTTTCCGCGAACGGCATTCCCCTGGCTTATCCCTTTCTACGCAGCCGCCGCCAGTGCCCGCGCGGGGAACAAGCGGGAGCCGTCATAGTCGGTGTTGCCGCGGAACATGCCGAAGATGGCGTGCAGCATCTTGCGAGCTACCGCCATGAGGGCTTGCAGTTTGGCCTTGTGGCGTGCCAGTAAAGCCTGGTAAAAAGCGCGCAAGTGGGGATCACGGCGCACCGCGACCAAGGCGGGCATGTAGAGAGCGCGGCGCAGGTAGCGATTGCCGGCGCGGCTGATGCGCGCCCGCTTATGCACGGAGCTGCCGGAATCGTAATGCGCCGGATCCAGCCCGCTGTGCGCCACCCACTGACGCACGGAGAGGCTGGGTGCCAAGAGCGCGAGTTCCCCCAACAGATACAGGGCGCTGATCTCGCCGATGCCGGGCATGCTCAGCAGCCGGGAGAAACGCACGCGGAGTTCCGCATCCTGGGCGATCAGGGCCAGAGCCGCGCGCCGCATCTTCTCCATCCGGCGCTCCAGATCGCGCAGCGATCGTTTCAGATCCTGCCACACCCAACGCGACCCGGTGCTGGAAGCGGAGAGGGCGTGCAGACGATTGCTCTGTTGCGTGTGCTGCTGAGTGAGAGCAGCGATGTGGCGCGTGAGGGTGCGCAGTTCCAGAGCGGCAGCGCCGGGTGGATGCCAAGGCTGGAAGGGCATGCGGCGGGCATACTCGGCCAACACCTGAGCGTCGGCGGGATCGGTCTTGCTACGGCACAACGTGGCCGCGAAAGCGTGCACCACCTTGGGATTCAGCACGGCCACTTCGATCCCGGAGGCGGCGTGCAACGCCAGGGCCAGGTCGAGACTGTAGCGACCGGTGGCTTCCAGGCAAATCCGAACCCGCTCTCCGGTCTTTTGCAACCACAGGATCAGCGCCTGATGACCGCTGGCTCGGTTGGCGAAACTACGTTGCCGCCAGCTTCCGCCTTCGCCTTCCAGGGCGACCACCAACTGGGCTGCGCTGACATCGATTCCACAACTGAGAAAACTTTCTGCTGACGACTTGTGCATGAGCGGCTCCTAGAGTTAATCTGCGGTTCCGGCTTCCGCCCCGGGCAAACTCTTGGCGCCGACCTTGAACATGCAGGCTCACAAGGCCTTCGATTCTCCACGGCGTCGAAAGAGAGGGGCGGGGGCCGCTCTCTCGTCAGGCTCAACTTCGGCCTAAGGGCGGGACGGCCTCTCCGCCGAAACGTAACTCAATGGTAGTCACGTCTGGAAATCGAAGATACAAGGGCGGGGCTTTTAGAGGCCTTCCCGTGACCGCGAGACTCGTGGATTTGTGTTTCAATCCGAAAGAAAGCCCGGGCCAGCCCCCACAGCCCCCGTTGGTGAATGCCTGGGCCAGCCCCCCGGCAACACGGTGTTAAGACAACACCGGGGTTCCCAGTTTTCTCGACAGACCACGGCATTGCGTGTACCATCCGAGCCAAATGGCCATATTCCGCATTACTGACTCGTCCATTGAAAAGGTTGAGGAGACGACATTCGCTCGTGAAAAGCTGCTGGAAAGAAAAGACCTTCAGCGGCGGCTCAAAGCCAACATCTCTGTGCTCTCGCCCGACCTGATGGTAATGGACGAGGAGTTTGGAGATTGGGAGGACAGCAGCCGCAGGATCGACCTGCTCTGCCTCGATAGAGATGCACACCTGGTGGTGGTGGAACTGAAGCGAACTGACGACGGCGGACATATGGAGCTACAAGCGGTGCGCTACGCGGCGATGGTGTCAGTCATGACTTTCGACCAGCTAGTGGGAGCGCATGCACATTATTTGGGCGGGGAGGACTCGCTGGAGAGAGCGAAGACAGCGATTCTCAATTTTCTAGAACGTGAATCGCAAGTTGAGGCGAGACTGTCCGACCAGGTCAGAATCATCCTCGTCTCCGCTGATTTCTCGATAGAGCTGACCATGACAGTTTTGTGGCTGAACAAATCTGGCCTGGACATAACTTGCGTTCGCCTCAAGCCGTACAAGCTCGAAGGACAAGTACTCATGGACATTCAACAGCTAATCCCACTGCCTGAAGCCGAGGAATACGAAACGAAAATTCGGGCACAGCAGCAAGAGAACCGATTGGCTGAAACAAGCCGAGATGCAATGCTTCGGCGATTCTGGCGTCAGTTGATTGAGCGTTCGCGGCCAAAGACTGCTCTGTTTTCAAACCGGACGGGCAGCAAAGACCAATGGATCGGAGTTACCCTCGGGCGTACAGGGTTCAGGCTTAATATCGTCCTCTCGCGAGAGGAGTCCCGAGTTGAATGCTACATCGACCTCGGTAAGAACTCGAACGAAAGGAATCTTGCAGCCTTCAAAACGCTAGAACAGCAGAAGCAGGCAATCGAGTCCGCCTTCGGCGAAAGGCTAGACTGGCAGGAATTGAAAGATAGTCGAGCCTGTCGCATTTGCAAGTTCTTGAAAGGTGGTTGGGACGGGCCGGAAGTTGAATGGGGCAAGCTGCAAGACGAACTCATCGACGCAGCTATACGGCTGGACAAGGCATTGAAAGCTCCCATTCAGAGTCTCACGATCCCAAGAGAATGAGAAAAAAAGGAACGGCCCACCCCAGCTTTGGGAACGCGAAAAAGGCAGGACTCTCCCTCTATTCTGCGGGGAAAACATGGACCATCGCCCTACACACCCGCGGCCTGTGCCTGGGATGATCCAGCAACTGTCTGCATTGCTTCTAGCGCCTTGATCATGTATTTGCCAGGGGTTGTTAGCTCATAAAATACGATTATCTCTTCAGTATCCCTCTGGGATTCGCGCATCGTTCGGGGGCGTCTCCTAATTAACCTGAAGGCCTCTGCGTGCCCCTTGAAGGCCAGAAGAGCGTTGGCAGAGATGCCACGAATCCGGGGAACCCTGATTTTCAGTTTTTGCTCCGGGTTATCCCCCAGCGCATCGTCAAAGACTTCGTATTCGAGTGCCTCCCATATCCACTTTCCATCTAGATACAACAAAGCATCGCACATGGCGCTAAAAGACTTCACAGGCGTCTTAGAAAGGAATTCGATAACCCTCTCGTCGCTTAAATTCATTGCATCCTCCTCAGCACCTCTCTAGGCGAAAGCAGAGGTGATTAGCATTTTACTCTCCGACAGTCTGGAGTGAACCCCAAGAATGAGACACGACAGACAAATCCGGGGACAGACGGGATGTTCCCTGATCTTTCTGCCTGGAACACCATGCTTCAAACCGCCGTCGGCTGCGCTATTTCCTGTAATGCTGCTGCGAACACGTCGATGGCTTGATCGATCTGCTGGCGCGTAATGATCAGCGGGGGTTGGAAGCGGATTACGTTGCCGTAGATGCCTCCTACGCCGACCAGGACGCCGTTGCGTAGCAGGGCGTCGCGTATGGCTTCGGCTTCGGTGGTGGCTGGGGTTAGCTTTTCGTCTTTTACCAGTTCCACGCCGATCATCAGGCCGAGGCCGCGGACTTCTCCTATGAGTGGGTGGTGCTTTTGCAGAGTGCGGAGTTTGGCCATGGCGTAGTTGCCGGTTTCGGTGGCGTGGGCTGGGAGATTTTCTTTCTCCATGAAATTGATGTTGGCGAGGGCGGCGGCGCAGGAGATGGGATTGCCTCCGAAGGTAGAGAGATGGTCGCCGGGTTTGAAGGCGGCGGCAATTTCGGGGCGCGTGGTGAAGGCGCTCAGGGGGAATCCGTCGGCGATGCCCTTCGCGGTGACCAGGATGTCGGGGACGACTCCGTAGTGCTCGATGGCGAACATTTTGCCGGTGCGGGCGAAGCCGGACTGAACTTCGTCGGCGATGAAGAGGATGTTGTGCTGGTCGAGAACTTTCTTTACTTCCTTGAAATAGTTTGGCGGCGGACAGATGATGCCGCCTTCGCCCATTACCGGCTCGGCGATGAAGGCGGCTACGTCGCCGGAGGTGGCGAAGCGGATGGTGTCGTCGATGGCTTTGGCGCACTGGCGTCCGCATTCTTCGGGGTCGTTGCGCCACTGAGAACGATAGGCGTAGGGTGCGGGGGCGAAGGCTACGCCGGGGGCGTAGGGGCCTCCACGCTTTTTGCGGCCCTGGTTGCCGGTGATGCTAAGGGTGCCCCAGCTGCGTCCGTGGAAGCTGGCGTGGAGCGAGATGTATTCGTGCTTGCCGGTGTACAGGCGGGCCAGCTTCATGGCGCCTTCGATGGCTTCGGCGCCGCCGTTGCCGAAAAAGGTTTTGGTCAGGCCTTGCGGTGCGATTTGGGCGATCTTTTCAGCTAGATCGGCTACCGGTTTCACGTGGTAGATGTAGGATGCGGCGTGAACTAGTTTGTCCATTTGCGCTTTGGCTGCGGCGATTACTTGGGGATTGCAGTGTCCGGCGTTCACTACTGAAATGCCGGAGAAGCAATCGAGATACTCGCGGCCGTTTTCGTCGGTCACGGTCGCACCGCTGGCTTTGTCAATCACGATGGGCACGACCTGCTTCATGAAGCCGGTCATTAGGTAGTCTTTGTATTTTTGAATAGTGTCCGACATTGGTTTGTTTAACCCCAACGGCTGAAGCCGCGTTATTTTTGAGCGGGCTTGCGATATGGCTGAAGCCATATCCTGATACGAATCGCGAGCGGCAAAACTCGGGTAAAACTCATGTGGGGACGGGCGCCTCGCCCGTCCACCGAGCGCAGCGAGGCACTCTACCTTAGAACTTGCGCGAGTGTTCTTTGGCCCAGCGCTCTATCACCACTTTCTTTTCGGTGTAAAACTCGATGGCATCGCGGCCCTGTCCGTGGAGGATGCCGAAGAAGCTGTCTTTCCAGCCGCTGAACGGGAAATAGGCCATGGGCGCGGCTACGCCGATGTTGATGCCGATGTTGCCGGCGGGGGCTTCGTAACGGAAGCGCCGCGCCGCAGAGCCGCTCGAGGTAAATAAGGACGCCTGATTGCCGTATCGACTGTGCTCGAGGAATGCCAGAGCTTCGTCCAGGTCGCGGGCATGAATCAGACTCAGGACTGGGCCGAAGATTTCCGTATCCGCCACCTCGCTGGTGGGCGAAACGTCATCGAGGATGGTCGGCTTCACGAAGTTTCCTGCTTCGTGCCTCGGGATCTTCGGATTGCGTCCGTCGAGCAGAACTTTCGCGCCTTGCTTCTCACCCACCGCGATCAGAGATTCGATTCGTGACTTGCTCTCTCGCGAAATTACGGGTCCCATCTGGGTGCCTTCGTCGAGACCGTTGCCTACGCGCAGGTTTGCGGCGGAATCTGTGATCGCGTCGCGGAAAGTCTTTTGCGCTTCGCCGATTGTTACTGCGACCGAGACCGCTAGACAACGCTGCCCGGCGCAGCCGAAGGCGCTGTCGCCGATGATCTGGGTTGCCATCTTCATATCGGCGTCGGGAAGAACGATGACGTGATTCTTGGCGCCACCTTGGCACTGGGCGCGCTTTCCGGTGGCGCCGGCTCGTTCATAAACATACTTGGCGACCGGGGTCGAACCGACGAAGCTGATGGCGCGAACTTTGGGATGATCGAGCAATGCGTTTACTACGGCTTTTCCGCCGTTCACGAGGTTGACTACGCCTTTGGGCAGTCCGGTCTGAGCTAGCAACTCATAGGTTCGCTGGATGGTGAGCGGAACGCGCTCGGAGGGTTTGAGGATGAATGTGTTGCCGCAAGCGATGGCGTACGGTAGAAACCAGAAGGGGACCATGCCGGGGAAGTTGAATGGTGTGATCGCCGCGACCACGCCTAGCGGTTGGCGGATCATGATTTCGTCGATGCCGCGGGCCACGTCTTCGAGGTTGTAGCCTTGCATCATCATCGGAATGCCGCAGGCGACTTCGACGTTCTCGATGGCGCGCCGCCACTCGGCCTTGGCTTCGGTAAACGTCTTGCCGTTCTCCTGAGTGATGAGGCGGCTCAGTTCTTCAATGTGATCTTCCAGAAGCTGCTTCAGTTTGAACAGCGGCTGGATGCGGTCTTCGGGAGGAGTGCGACGCCACTCGGGATAGGCTGCGGCGGCGGCTTCCACGGCGGCGGCGACTTCGTGCGCGTTGGAGAGCGGGGCTCTGGCGATGGTCTCGCCGGTCGCAGGATTGTTGACGTCGAGCCATTCAGCGGCACTGGATTCGATCCATTGGCCGTTGACGTAGTTGGGAACTTTGGTTAGAGGTGGTGCTGCGATGGTCATTGGCGAAGGCCTCCGCTATCGCGAAGAATTCAAATCAAGATTCTTGCACTGTGAAACGTTGCAAGCAACGTTTGTACAACCTGTAGCTGCCGAGCGAAGCTCGGCCGGGCGGACGACGGCGTCCGCCTCCTACGTGATCATGGTCTCGACGACGCCTCGTTTCTCGGACACCGTCTGCAACGCAGCCTCCAGCACGTCGAGGGCTTCGTCCGTCTGCGCGTCAGTTACGACTAGCGGGACGAGAAGGCGGATCACATTGGAATACGAGCCTGCCGTGATTGTGATCACACCGTGCTCGTAACAATATCGCGTCACTTCCTTGGTCTCGTCGGCGGCTGGCTCACGTTTGTCGGAGGACTTCACGAGCTCGATGGCTTGCATTCCGCCTAAGCCGCGAACATCGCCGATGATCGGCCAGCGCTTCTGCCATTCCTTGGCGCGCTTCTGGAATCTGGTTCCAATTTCATGGGCGCGAGCCAATAGGTTTTCATGCTCGAAGACATCCAACACAGCTAGCGCCGCCGCGCAGCAGAGCGGGTTGCCGGCAAACGTTCCGCCGAGACTTCCCGGTCCCGGCCCGTCCATGATCTCGGCGCGGCCGGTGATCGCAGCCAGCGGCAAGCCGCCGCCGAGCGATTTGGCCGTGACCAGGATATCGGGCTCGATGCCGTAGTGCTCGCTGGCAAACAGAGTGCCGGTTCGGCCGAAGCCGCTTTGCACTTCGTCCGCGATAAAGAGAACGCCGTGCCTGTGGCAGATGTCGATCAGCACGCGGAAAAAGTCAGGCGGGGGGACGACAAATCCTCCTTCACCCAAGACCGGCTCGGCAATCACAGCAGCCACGTCTTCGGCTGCGACCACGCGTTTGAAAGTGTCTTCCAAGTGCCGAGCGCAGAACAAATCGCACGACGGATATTTCAGTGAATAGGAGCAGCGATAACAGTAAGCGAACGGAATGCGGTACACGTCGCCGGGGAAGGGCGCGAACCCCACTTTGTAGGGATGGGTTTTGCTGGTGAGAGCCAAGGTCATCATGGTACGTCCGTGAAACGCGTCTTCAAAGGCAATGATGCCCGAGCGTCCAGTGTGGGCGCGGGCGATTTTCACCGCGTTCTCTACCGCTTCAGCGCCGCTGTTGACGAACAAAGTTTTCTTGGGGAACGTGCCGGGTGTGATTTGGTTCATCCGCTCGGCTAGCCGGATGTAGTTTTCATAGGGCGTAACCTGCACGCACGTGTGCAGGAAGCTTTCAAGCTGCTCGCGCACGGCCGTGATGACCGGCTCACGACGATGCCCAATGTTGAGGCAGCCGATGCCGCCGGCAAAATCGATGTAACGGTTTCCGTCTACATCTTCGAGCCAGGCATCTTCGGCTTTGGCCACGTAGACCGGGGTTCCGTGGGAGAGCCCTCGCGGCACGGCTTTGTTGCGGCGTTCTGTGAGCGCTTTGGATTTTGGTCCCGGGATCGGGGTTCGGAGGTGAATGGTTGTCATTTTAGTTTCCAGTTTTTTTTAGCCCGGTTCTCAGTTCTCTGTTCTCGGTTCTCAGTACCATCCGATTGGGGCTTCGTTCAGATTGATGTGCACTTGTTTGGTTTCCAGATACTCTTCGATTCCCCAAGGGCCTAGCTCGCGGCCGAAACCGGATTGCTTGTAGCCTCCCCAGGGCGCTTCGACGTAGGTTGGTTGCATGTGGTTGACCCAGACGATGCCGGCGCGCAGGGATTTCACGGTGCGAAATGCTTTGAAGATGTCGCGCGTCCAAACTGCGGCGGCCAGGCCGTAGGGCGAATCGTTTGCAATTTTGACCGCGTCTTTTTCGTCTTCGAATGGGATGACGGCGGCGACCGGGCCGAAAATTTCTTCGCGGGCAATGCGGGCGGAGTTGGTTACGTCATAGAAGATGGTGGGCTCGACGTAGTAGCCTTTGGCGAACTTCTCGGCACGTCCTCCGCCGATGGCCAGTTTGGCTTCCTTCTTGCCAAGTTCCTGGTAGGAGCGAACGCGATCGTATTGGTCTTTGCTGACCAGGGGGCCCATTTTCGTGTCGCGATCGGCGGGCGAGCCTAACTTGATTCTCTTAGCTTTTTCGGTCATGGCATCCACGAACTTCTTGTAGATGGGTTGGTGCACCAGGATGCGGCTACCGGCGGAGCAAACTTCGCCTTGATTGATGAAGACGCCGAAGAGAGCGCCGTCGATAGCGGCTTCGAAGTCGGCGTCGGCGAAAAAGATGTTGGGCGATTTGCCGCCGAGTTCGAGCGTCACCCGCTTCACCGAATCGGCAGCTTGTTTGACGATAATCTTGCCGACGGCTGCGCTGCCGGTGAAGGCGATCTTGTTCACGTCGGGATGCTGGACTAACGGCCCGCCACAGCTCTCGCCGAATCCGGTGATCACATTGACCACGCCTGGGGGCAGGCCCACGTCGGTCAGCCAATTGGCCATCTCGAGCGCGGTGATGGGCGTTTGCTCGGCGGGTTTCAGGATGCACGTGCAGCCCGCGGCCAATGCTGGCGCGAGTTTCCACGCTGCCATGAGGAGCGGATAGTTCCAGGGAATAATCTGTCCGGCAACGCCGATGGGTTCCTTTAGGGTGAGACTCACGGCATTGTCTGGCACCGGGTTCACGTATCCCAAGATTTTTGTTGCCAGCCCACCGTAATATTCAAAACAAGTCGCTACGTCGGCAATGTCGAATTCGGCTTCGACGATGGGCTTACCAGTGTTGCGAGATTCCAAGTTTGCGAGCATGGCGGCATTCTGACGGATTTTGTCGGCGAGGCGGAACAGGACGCGTCCACGTTCCTGCGCGGTGGTCGAGGCCCACGGGCCGTTTTCGAATGCAGCTTTCGCGGCGGCTACGGCTCGGTTGACGTCGTCGGCGTTCGCTTCGGGGACCTGCGCGATCACTTCCTCCGTGGCGGGGTCGTAAACCGGGAAAAGCTTGTGGGATTTGCTATCCACCCACTCGCCGTTGACGTACATCTGATACGTGCGAACGTCAGCCTTCACTCCAGATGGCATAGTTTTCAGCCTCCTACTCGTTCCCTCAGGGCCTGAAGGCCCAATTTTTTGGGGCTTCAGCGGCACGACTGAAGTCGTGCCCTTCCCGTTTCCTAAATTTTGTACGGCACGACTGAAATTGTGCCCTCCTCGATTGCAGCGGCACGACTAAAGCCGGACCCTCCCACTTGCTGGGTTTCCGTCTGCATGGACGGGCGAGTCGCCCGTCTCCACACGAACTGCTTCTGGGGTTTTCAGCCGACTGTAGCCAAAGAAGAAAAATACCGCCAACGCGATAAAGCCCAGCGTGATGCCGAACATACTGACTTCGTATTTCCATAGCGACGTAATTTGTTTGGCTGGGAAAAAGGCTACGACGATCGCCAGCGCCGTTGTGATTAATCCCGCAACTCCGGCAAACATGAGCGTCCCCCTGCCGTAACATCCCTGGAAAGAGCCGCGCACCGCAAACTTGACCAGAGCAGCGAAGACGTAGAGAAACGGAACCAACTGCAACACGACTGCGGCTGAAAGCATTTTCTGAAACGCTTCCTGCACCCCCCCAGAAAGAGTGAAGTTGAGGACGATGAGGACAAGCGAGACTAAGGCCTGCACGATTAGCGCGACGTGCGGAGTCGCATATTTGGGATGAACTTTTCCCATCGCCGCGGGCATGTAGGAATCGAGGCCGGCAACGAATGGGATGCGGGCCGAGCCGCCCATCCAGGCGGAGCCGATGCCGGCAATGGACAAACTCAGCATGACCGCGAAGGGCGCGATGATCCACGTCACCCCGACCTTGCCGGCCATGTGGCTGACCCCCTGCACAATTCCTTGCAGCACGCTGATGTCATTCTTTCCGATTGCGACCAGCAGCGTCAGAGTTGCGCCGATGTAGAGGGCGCCAGAGATTACGCCTCCCCAGGCGACGGCTCCGGGGAGGGTTTTCTGGGGATCACGGATTTCGTCGCCCATCACCGAGGCGAGTTCCAGTCCGACCAGGCCAAAGCAAATCACGCCGAAAGAGTTTAGGACAAACTTGGGATCTGCAGGAATTCTGAAATCCGCAGATGCGACGGGGGTTCCAAAGCGCGACCAAACGGTCACGCCCAACCCGATGAGCACGGCCGCCGCAACAAAAGTGCCAATTCCACCCAGATTATTCAGCCATTTGCCTACGCTCAGGCCGACTATGTTGAGCGCTGTGAGAAACGCGAGCAGAGCAACCGACGCGACCATGGCGAAATTCTTGTTATCGGCGAGTGCGGCGTGGCCGGGGCCCATGGCGAAGACCGAGACGCCGACGAAGTAGAGCATGACCGTCGGCACGTAGAGCATGTTGTTGGTCCAGTAACACCAGCCGGAGAGGAATCCGTGAAAGTCGCCGAAAACTTCTTTGGCCCAGAGGTACACGCCGCCTTCCCCGGGATAGCGGTGAGCCAGTTCGATGACAGCGATGCCTTGGGGCCAAAAGAAGAGGAGCAAAGCGATGATCCAGAGCCAGACGGTGACGCCGCCGTTGGCTGCGATCGACGGCACCACATTCAGGTTGAAGACGGCGACTACGAAAAGCAACACTAGATCGAAGCGGCCGAGTACGCGCTTGAGGTGGGGCTGGGTGGCGTCTTTGGTGTTGGCTGACAAAATGCTCCCGGGTCTGAGACTCGGCGGCTGAAGCCGCTTTCAATACCTCAGGGGCTGAAGCCCGCATTTATTCGAAGGCGGTTATCGCAGCGCTGAAAGCGCCGCGCCACCCAAAATCCAAGTTTCTTCGCAACCGGTTAGGCCATGCCCTCATACGAACTGCGGAGCTTCGCTCCGCTGGACAGCCGAGGGCGGCTGTCCCCACGTGTTATTTAATTGGCCCTACATCTCGTCGGTAGAGACGTAGCTAGCTACGTCTCTACGGCGACTTCTGCTGTGCGCTCTTGCTGGGCCTTAGCCAGCGCCGGTGCCAGGTCTTCAAACACCGCCAGATGCTTGTCGATATCGGCCTCGCTGTGCTGGACGGAGATGGTCCACTGCTCGTCCCACCAGTACGGTTGCGGCATCACGCCACGGTTCACCATTCCGAACCAGTAGTGGCGCCAGAGGTCGATGTCGATCGTGGTCCAATCGCGGTAGTTGTGGATTTCTTTGGGATAGAGCATGAGAGCTCCGTTTGCGCCAGCGCTTGCGATGTACGCCTGCAAACCGACTTTCGCGATGGTCTTGCGGTAGCCGGCGTTGAGTTTCTGGCTGAGCTTGTCTACGTGCGCGTAGTTCTCGCGCGTGAGCACTTCACGGAACATTGCCAGGCCCGCAGCCATCGAGACTGGATTAGTGTTGTACGTGCCGCCGTGAAAGACCTTGTGCTCCGAGATGAGATTCATGACGGACTTGTGCGTGCCGAAGGCTGCCAGCGGCAAACCGCCGCCAATTGACTTGGCGAGGCAGATCATGTCGGGCTTCACTCCGAAGTATTCTGAGGCTCCGCCCCAGCCGAGTTTCGCTCCCGTCTTTACTTCGTCGAAGATCAGCAACGCGCCGTTCTTGGTCGCGATTTCGCGCAAGCCCTCAAGGAATCCTGGCTGCGGCATGCAGAGACCGACATTCATCATGATTGGTTCAAGAATGATGGCAGCGATTTCACCGGGATTCTGCTGGAAGCGAAGCTCGACGCTGGCGAGATTGTTAAAGGCAGCGACCGGGACGTTGGCGATGCTTGCCTTGGGCACACCCAGACCGCCGGGAACCGACGTAGGAGCATTCGGGTCGCCGAAGTCGGGGGCATGAGGTTTCACGCTGACCAGCGCGGCGTCGTGCAGGCCGTGGTAACCGCCTTCGAATTTGAGGATCTTGTCGCGGCCCGTGGCGGCGCGGGCTAGGCGGACGGCGTGCATGGTCGCTTCTGTGCCGCTGCTGCCGAAACGAATCATCTCAACCGGAAAGCGATTGCAAATTTCTTCGGCCAGCTCCCATTCCATGTCGTGCGGCATGCCGAACATGGTTCCGGTGCTTAGACGTTTTTCGACGGCCTTCATGACCGCGGGATGACAGTGTCCGGCCATGAGCGCGCCGAAGCAGAGGTTGTGGTCGATGTAATCGTTGCCATCGAGATCGCGGAAATGGGAGCCGCTGCCCTCCTTCACGAAGATCGGATAGGGATCGTAGGCGCGGTAGTTGCTGGCCACGCCGAGCGGGATGCGCTTCAGGTTCTTCTTGTGGGATGCGGCGGATTTGGGCGTGCGACGCTCGAAGGTCTCGAGCTCTTTCTGCAATGCGGGATACATCCGGGTCTCCAAGAATCTCAAGCCGCTTGTGCGGCCATTAGAATGTGCCCGGGCGCAAGGGCCGCCCGGGCTTCGGGCTAGAAGAACAATTTTAACGCGAATTGAACTAGGCGAGGATCGCGGGCCGAGGTGATCTTACCGAACAGCGGACCGTCGCCTAGATTGCCATCCGGATTAGTAAACTGCGTGTGATTGGCAATGTTGAAGATCTCTGCACGGAATTGGAAATACTTGGTCTCCGTGAGGTTTATCAGCTTGTGCACCGAGAAATCCGTATTGTTCAGTCCGGGGCCGCAGCAGATCGTGCGCTGCGTGCCGACATTGAATTGACCCAGCGGCGGATTCGCAAAATCGGAAGCGTTGAACCAATAGCCGCCGCTGGTTTTCGGGTTTAGAGTGGTGAAGGGCGCGACTCGTTGCGGCGCTTCTGTGCCCACGAAGAAGAAGCTGTTGATCAACTCGGTGTCAGTGGAAGCGTTGATCGAATCGTTCGACAAACGGATGGGAAATCCGCTCTGGAACTCCGTAATCCCGGAGACCGCCCAATCGTTGGCCAGCTTACCCACCCAGCCCGAGTGCTTGGGGATGGGAAGATCCCAAAAATAACTGATCACGAAGCGCTGAGCGGAGTTGAAAAGCGACAAAGCACGGCTATTTCTAAAGTTAAAGGGATCGAGCGTTTCTTCGAAGCTCGAGGCCTCGTCCATAGATTTACTGAAGGTATAGGCCGCCTGGAACTGCAAACCTTTTGAGAAGCGCTTTTCGAGCATGGCTTCGAACGCGTTGTAACTGGAGGTTGCAATTGTATCTTCGGCGAAGATGTCGGTGAAAACAGGAACACCGTCGACAGGACAGCCGGCGGCAGTGATGGGATTGCAATTCGGAGACGAATATGGGCGCAGCCCAACCAAGGTAAGCGCAGGATTAGTGGGTCCGCTAAACACGGCCGTGGGCCCGTACGGCATGTGCAGGGAGTAGCCAACGGGAATGCTGTTGGCGGGAAGCGTCCACAGCGAATCTTCCAGAGTTGGGCCACAGCCATAGTCCGCGTTGAGCGTGGGATTGGCATTCGGGTTGGGATTCCCGTTGGGCAAGGTGGGCGCGTAGTACTGCGAGATGTTGATCATGTCCAAACAGGTTTGCGGATTGGACGGGTTGATGTCATGCGACGCCAGCAAGCGATGGCCCTGAGAGCCGACGTAGCCAAACTGCAACATCAAATCCTTAGCCAGTTCTCGCTGAATGTTGAGATTGTATTGGGCGCTGTACTGCGTCCGCATGTGGGGCTGGAATTCACCGAAAAGTTCGATGGGCCGGAACTTCTGCCAATCCTGCGGCTGACCTGGGGTGGGATGGAGAATTCCATTGTACGGATTGGGGCTAACGGTTCCATTCTGGCCAACGAATGGCGTATTGAAAAAGGTGCCGGATAGGAACGTGCTGCCACCGAAGGGTGGTTCGGCGCCGAACTGCTCCATCACTAATTGCTCCATGGGATTGTAAAACAGGCCCCACCCGGTGCGAATGCTGGTCTTTCCGTTGCTTCCAAACAGCTTGCCGAGAAAACCACTATCGTGGTTGGGACTGTAAGCCAGTCCAATGCGTGGCGCGAAAGCCTTGTAGTAGGTTTGCGTCAGGGCGGCGGGCACTCCTTTGTCGCCGGGAAAGACGAGTCCGGTCGGAAGCACGCCCGCACTCAGGCAGTTCGGCTGGCCGAAGCTTGCCTGCTCCGCTGCTGTCAGGGTACACGGATACACCGTCGAGTTTTGCCCTGGCCGGAACGTCTGCACGTGATGGCTAATGTCAGTGAGCGGGGTATCGAGTTCCCAGCGAAGGCCGTAGTTGAGGGTGAGGTTGGGTTTGATCTTCCAGCTATCTTCTGCGAACGGGTACAGCGAGGTGCTACGGACGGATTCACTCTGAGCGGCGCCCTGGGTATAGGAATCCACCAAACCCAAAAGGTATCCCGCATAGTTGTCGCCATCGGCCGTGATCACGGCGTTCGAACTCGAACTACTGATGACAGGAGCGCCGTTCACATTGAAATAGAGAGTCTGGTCGAAACGCGCTCGGCGAACGTCGATGCCAAACTTCATGGTGTGGTTTCCCTTGACCCAGGTCAGGCTGTCCGACCACTGAAAACTGTTCCCCACCTGAGGCAATTGGCCCTCGAAGTTGTTTCCGATGACAGCGCCTCCAGAAATGGTGGTGAATGGCACTCCTTCGTGGGTAGCGCCTAATCCGGGAGTAATCCCGAATGCCGGATTGCCACTCGCACTGCCAGCCAAGGCATTGATCGCCGAAGAATCCGAAAGGCCGGTAAAGCAGAACTGTTGCACCGCAGAAGAACACGACCCAGTCACGGCGTTGGTGGTTTGCGGTTTTTGAAAACCATGCTGGCCCTCGCGCATGTAAGTGAAGCGCCCCTCATTGACCAAGGCGTTACCGATGGTCCAAGTGTGGCTTAGATTTACTTGCTGATAGCGCGAGTCGTTATTACTTCCGAAACCCGGGATATTGGCGCCGGCCGCCTGAAAGAACGAAAACGGCTGAAAGTTCGCGTCGTCCGTGTAGTAGTAATAAGCGGTGAAGCTTTGGTGATCGGTGATCTTGTGGTCAAAGCGGATGGTGAACTGGTCCTGGAAATCGGTTCCCGAAGGTACAGCTTGAAAGGTATTAGCGCCGACATTTGCGGCCGGAATGTATTTCTGGAGTAAATCAGCGGCCACTGGATCCTGGCATTGCGTGGGAATAACACCGTTCGGGAAAATAGCATTCCACCCCGCACCCGCCGCCGGTGCTGCGCCGTGTTCAGTTGCGATCGCTGCGCCACAGCCCGGCCGACCATTTAGAACCTGAGCAACGAATCCATTCGAGATCTGATCGGGTGTGTTGGCGGTGTTTTGAACGAACCCCCCGATACCGGAAAAATCTCCCGTGCGCTCTGGCGTGGTGGGCACCAGCACCTGCGAACCAGACTGTCCCTGCACGATGCGGCGTCCCTCATACGATACAAAGAAGAAAGTCCGATCCTTTTTAATGGGTCCACCAAAAGTGCCGCCAAATTGGTTCTGATTGAATTGAGGTTTGACGGTGTTGAAATAACCCTGGGCGTTCAGCACCTTATTACGGAAATATTCATAGACATTGCCATGGAAATTGTTGGTGCCGGATTTCGTGATCACGTTCACCACAGCTCCGGAGTTGCGGCCATACTCGGCGTCGAAGGTGTTGGTAATGACGCGGAATTCTTCGATGCTATCGGGCGTGGGTTGGATCGTAGGCAGGTTGACGAACTGATCGTTGGCATCTCCGCCGTTCACGCTAAAGTTATTGGAGCGCCCGCGACCGCCGTTCACGGAAACGGACCCCGCAGAGTCTGAACCGTAGAAGAGGCTGCCACTACTGCCCAGTTGCGACTGCACGCCCGGTTGAAGCTGCAGGAACTGGTAGGTATCGCGGGTGTTGAGGGGCAGTTCGTTCACCGAGCGGTCGTTGATCACCGCGCCAAGTTGCGTACTGGTTGTATCCACTTGAGGAGCTTCCGAGGTCACCTCGACGGTTTCCTGAGTCGCACCGATTGCCAGTATCTGGTTGAGCGTTACCACCTGGTTGACGTCGACCGTGACGCTTTTCTGCACGCTCTTCTTGAATCCGGCCAGCTCATATTCGACTCGATAAGTGCCGGGCACGACCTCCACAAAAGTGTAATCGCCACTGGCATTCGTCTGAGTCTCGCGGCTAGCGCCGGTAGCCTCGTTTACCAGCGTGATCTTTACGCCGGCCAAAACCGCGCCCGTGGGGTCTGCAACGCGCCCGAGAATCCGGCCGCCGGTGCTCTGTCCCAGCGCAGGAAATGTAAGAATCGCGACTAAGCCGAACACCAGCCAGAAAGCTGACCCACGATGCGCCAGAGACGGATGCATTGAGCACCTCCGATTCGGGTTGCAGACTGCAACTAACAATGCTTGCGTGAAAATCAAACCTTGCTATAATCGCGCAAGGTTAGAGAACCTGTCGCGCGCTGTCAAGTAAAAAATGGGGCTGTGATCAGGTCTGAAGAGACAGGGAGAGCACGTTCTTGAAATGAAGCCCGCCGATCCAAAACCTTACTTGAAAATCGGCGACGTGGCTCGCCTGGTGGGCGTTTCTCCGTCAGTGATCCGCTCGTGGGAGAGTTTAGGCCTCACCCGACCCCACCGCACCATCAGCAAGTACCGCCTTTATACAGCGGAAGATGTAAAGCTGCTCAAGCGCGCGCGATTTTTGCGCAAGGTGCGCGGGCTGAACGCGCCTGCCATTGCGCAATTGCTGAAGCGCGAAGGTTTGGTGGGTCCGGCAACGAATGGCATCAGCGGCGCCATCGGTGTGCACCTGCGCCAAATGCGCCTGCGGCGCGGCCTCTCTTTGGCTCAAGTGGCGAAACGGGTTGGCATCTCCGTAGGATTCCTGAGCGCCCTGGAACGTTCGCACATGAGCGCGTCCGTGAGCACTCTACGCAAGTTGGCACGATTCTACAAGACCAACATCCTTGATTTTTTCGATGCGACGGAATCGAATAGCCGATTGGTGCCGTCGGACAAGCGCAAAGTCCTCGAAGCCGGACCGGGCGTTCGCATGGAGCTGCTAGCGTGGGGAAACACGGTGATGGAACCGCATCTGTTTCGCATTTCTCCCCGTGCTGGCAGCGGCGAATCCTACACCCACGAAGGCGAAGAGTTCTTGCACGTCTTGCAGGGGCAACTGCAGATTTCCGTCGCGGAAGTGAATTATCGGCTCAAGCCTGGCGACAGTTTTTATTTTGAAAGCGCCACGCCGCATCGCTGGTTCAATCCGGGCCGAACCGAAACCCGGGTGTTGTGGATTAACACGCCGCCGACTTTTTAGAGCCGAGTCACTGCGAACGACAAAGGCAGGGATTGTGGAGGCCAATTGATGATCCGACACTTTCTGATCGCTCTATTAGCGACATCCATTCTTCTGCTCGGCTCTTGCGCCAAGAAGCCCCCTACGCTCAACCTACTGGTCTGGGAAGGCTATGCTGACCCATCGTTCATCCGCGGTTTTGAGGAGCAATGCCACTGCAAAATCACCGCCTCGTACATGGGTTCGAGCGACGAACTGGTTGCCAAGCTGCGCGGCGGGAGCGCAGGCAACTACGACGTGATTTCGCCCTCGAGCGACGTTGCCACTTCGATCGCTGCAGCGGGATTGGCTGCGCCGCTCGAGCTTTCGAAGTTCCCAAGCTACAGCCAACTGTCGCTCCAGCTCACTTCCCTGCCCCTGGTTCGTGTCAAGGGACAAGCATTTGGTGTGCCTTTTGTGTGGGGGCCGAACCCGATCATCTATGACACCACTGTGTTTCCGCAACCACCGGAGAGTTGGAATGTATTTTGGGATCCGAAGTACCGCGGTAAAGTTTCCATCTGGGACGAACTCTCTACGGTGTACATGGCGGCGCAGGTTCTCGGCTTCGACAAACCGGACCCCACTCACCTTTACAACCTCAGCGATGCAGAGCTGGACGCAGTCAAGAAAAAGCTGCTGGAGTTGAAGCCGAACATCCGGAAGATGTGGTCAACGGGCGGCGAGCTCACAAATCTGTTTCAAAACCACGAAGTGGTCTTGGCCATGGGATGGCCTCTGATGACCAACCAGCTTCGCAAGCTCACCTTTCCTATCGGCGAAATCATTCCGAAAGAAAATACGACCGGCTGGATCGACCATTTGATGGTTACCGCTGGCAGCGAGAACAAGGAACTGGCCTACAAGTTTCTCGAATACATGATTGAGGCTCAGACACAGAAGAAGGTCGCGGATGTAACCGGCTACACGCCGGCGAATCCACAGGCAGCGCAGTACATGACCCCGGAGCAGGTCAAGAGCTTGCACCTTGATGATGTGGACAACTATCAAAGGCACATCTACTTCTGGCAGGACGTGCCTCGCCGGACGAAGTATGTTGAGATCTGGAATGAAGTGAAGGCAGCACAATGATTGTGTAGCGCCGGCATCTTGCCGGCTGTCCCGAGGGCATCTTGCCCTCGGATGTGGGGGCGAGACGCCCCCACGACGGTCGCCGGGACGGCGGCGCTACTAAACACATGGCCACTACGACCGAACCCGCTGTTGCTCGTTCCGCAAAATCTGGCGTGCAACCATTGCTTGTCATCCGCAACGTTGCCAAGTCTTTTGGGAAGAATCCCGTACTTCGTGACATCTCTCTGCAGATTGCGGAAGGCGAGTTTCTGACCATTCTCGGGGAAAGCGGTTCGGGCAAGACGACGTTGTTGCGCATCATTGCTGGTTTCGAGAGCGCTAATTCTGGCGAGATCTTGATGGAGGGCGAACGGCTCGACCTCCTGCCGCCCTACCGCCGTCGCGTCAATACCGTGTTTCAGCACTACGCTCTCTTCCCGCATTTGAGCGTGGAAGAAAATGTGGGCTATGGGCTGCGCGTGGCAAAATTGCCGAAAGACGAGATTGCGGCCCGGGTCTCAGAAGCGCTGGCGATGGTTAAGATGACTGCGTTCGCCAGCTCTAAGCCAGCAAAAATCAGCGGCGGACAGCAGCAACGCATTGCGCTGGCGCGCGCCCTGGTAAACCGGCCGCGGTTGTTGCTGCTCGACGAACCGCTCTCGGCGCTGGATGCTAATCTCCGCCGGCAAATGCAGGTCGAGCTGAAATCGCTGCAGCGTGAGGTCGGTATTTCGTTTGTGTTTGTTACCCATGACCAGGAAGAAGCCATGGTCATGTCGGACCGCATTGCGCTGTTGCGAATGGGCGAGTTGGAGCAGGTGGCTTCGCCACGCGAAATCTACAGCCGTCCGGCGACGGCGTATACTGCGCAGTTCATCGGCCACACCAATCTGCTTCGCAGCGAAGTGAGAGCGGGAATCGCTCGTTGCAACTCGCTCTCATGGAAAGTCGGGCTGCCGGATGGGCCGGCTTTGTTTTCCTTGCGACCGGAGAATATTCGATTGGCAACATCGACGGGTGGCTCCGACATGAACGTAATCCGCCTCCGCGGCAAGATGCAGCACCAGGCTTTCCATGGCTCTACGGAACTATTGCAAATTGTCTGTGAGGATGGACTCGCTCTGTCAGTGAGAGTTGCGGCTCGCGAGAACCGAGAAGGGGATTTGCTTTTGGAATTCTCCCCAGCCGACGCAGTGCCCGTCCGCGAGTCCTCAGAAAGAGGTCAACCAAGCTGATGTTTTCCCGCGCATACCGAGCCGCCATCACCTTGCCGCCGGTGCTATGGGTGGCAGTGTTTTTGCTCGTTCCCTATGCGTTGCTCTTTTGTTATAGCTTCTGGTCGGTCTCACCTTCGCAAACCATCGTCCACACCTGGACTTTGGACAACTACCGGGAACTCTTCCGCGTGAACGTTTACCTGCAAACTCTTTTTCGGTCGATGTGGATTGCGGCCCGGGTCATGATCTTTTCGCTGCTACTGGGATATCCACTGGCCTACTACCTCTCGTTCTATGCAGGTGCCAGAAAAGATCTTTTCTATCAGTTGGTGATTATTCCCTTGTGGGTTAGCTACCTTGTTCGCGCGTACGCCTGGAAGACAATCCTGGGCAGTGATGGCGTGCTCAACACTTTGTTGCAGTACGTCCACCTTACAAAACATCCGCTGGAGTTTCTGCTCTACAGCCCATTTGCTGTTGTGCTCACGCTCACCCACATCTACACGCCGTTTGCGTTCCTACCGATCTACGCGGCGCTTGAGCACATTCCGCGCAATTTGGTCGAAGCGTCGCATGATCTGGGAGCATCTCCGCTGCAAACCTTCTGGAGGGTGATTTTTCCGCTTTCTATTCCCGGAGTGCTGGCCGGAGCAACTTTCGCGTTTGTGCTGAGCCTCGGCGATTTTCTCGCGCCGCTTTTGCTTGGTGGCCCCAGTGGCATCATGATCTCGAACATTGTGGTCAGCTTGTTCGGCGCGGCTTACAACTGGCCTTTAGGAGCAGCGATATCGCTTTGTATGCTGCTACTGGTGCTGGCGCTGCTTTTGCTGTCTGAGAAGCTAGAGAAGAAATGGAGCTTCCGATGAGCGATGCCCGCAGCACCTCCCGCTGGCTGCCTTGGCACGCCATCGTCGTCTTCGGATTTCTTTATCTGCCGATCGTGACTTTGATCGTTTACTCGTTCAACGGATCGGGGGTTGGCGGCTTCCCTCCGCACAACCTGACTCTGGATTGGTATCGCATGCTTTTTGCCGACGATGCCATCTGGGAATCAGTCGTGAACAGCCTGGTGGTCGCATTTGCTGCAATGGCTATTTCGCTGATGTTTGGCATCCCCGCTGCGCTAGCACTCGATCGCGCCAACTTTCCGGGCAAAGCTCTTTTCCGACGACTTGTATTGCTGCCGCTAATCCTCCCCGGAATCATTACCGGGCTTTCGTTGTTGATGTTGTTCCGCGAAGCCGACGTGAAGCTCAGCCTGGTGACAATTGTGCTCGGCCACGGCACGGCTTTGATCTCGGTCGCGACCACCGAGGTGTTTGCGGGCTTGCAGAAACTGGATCGCGCGCAGGAGGAAGCCTCTCTCGATCTCGGCGCAAATTATTGGCAGACCCTTTGGCGGATCACAATTCCGAACTTGCGCTTGTCCATTGTCGGCGCCGCTTTGCTGATCTTCACGCTATCCATGGACGAGATCGCAGTCAGTTTTTTTCTGATTGGGCGTGACAACACGCTGCCCCTGGAAATCTGGGGTCGGCTGCGAAGAGGGATCACGCCGGAGATCAATGCGATCTCCAGCATCATCTTTGTCTTTTCTTTGATCGCTATTGTGAGTTGGTATCGGCTGCGGATGACTGCGGAAGGAACGCCGGAAATTACCGCCGAGGTGGTGGAGACGGCTCAAGGTTTGTAACGCCGGCATCCCCTCGACTTCGCTCGGGGCAGGCTTTGCCGGCTGTCCCGAGGGCATCTTGCCCTCGGATCGTGCGGCGGGACGCCCTCACGACAACCGCCGGGACGGCGGCGCTACAAGAGGAATCTTATATGGCTACAAATCGCAGGGACTTCATTAAGTTCGTGGTGGCGGGATCAGTTGCAGCCGGTTGTCCGATTGATCTTTCTTTGTTGGCCGCCGAGACACCGCAGCCTGAAGTGGACGGTGAAGATAATCGCATCTGTCATCAGGTGCGTGATGGCACAATGTTCGCCCGGCCACAAGTCTCGGCGCGCCACGACGCGGTGATCGTCGGCGGCGGAGTGAGCGGAATGACTGCAGCCTACCTGTTACGGAGTCGCGATTTTCTCTTGCTCGAAAAAGAACCGCATTGGGGCGGCAACGCCTATTTGATGGAGTATCAGGGAAACGCCTATGCCACTGGGTCGGCGTTTCTAGAAAAGAGTGAATACGCCTACAGCTTCGCCAAGGAAATCGGCCTGGAGCCTCTGCCCATTAATGATCGCGACAGCACTATTATCAAAGGCGAATGGATTGCTAATACCTGGGCGGAAGGTATCGATAAATTGCCGTACCCCGCGTCTGTCCGCGAGGGTTTCAAAAAGTTCAAGAAAGACATGCTGGCGATCGATCTCGAGAAACGAGCCACTGAACTCTACAACGTTCGCTTTTCTGATTTCATGAAGGGCTACCCGGAGGAAGTAAAGCAGTGGTGGGATAACTACGGTCCTTCCAATTGGGGAGCAACGACCGAGGATACAGCCGCCGCACTGGGCATCGGTGAAATGCAAGAGATCGGCGGAGCCACCGTACCGGAGTTCTACACCTGGCCCGGCGGGCTGGGCGCGATTACCCAGAAGTTGGCGGGTATATTGCAGGCAAAATTCGCAGACCGCATGCAGGTGGGCGCCACTACTGTCGCCGTCGTCCCGGATAACAAGGAAGTGCAAGTCACCTACATGCAGGGAGCGGAACTGAAGACGGTGGCGGCGAAGACAGTCGTCATGGCCACTCCAAAATTCATTACCAGGCGCATCGTGCAGGGCCTTCCAGAAAAACAGAGCGATGCCATGCACCAGATCCGCTACATTCCTTACGCCGTGGTAAACCTGATTTTCGACAAGCCGGTATTCAACAAGAGCTACGACACGTGGTGTCCGGGAAACACGTTTACCGATTTCATCGTGGCGGATTGGACCATTCGCAACCAGCCTGGTTACCAGCAGAAGTACAACATTCTCACCTGCTACACGCCGATGAGCGAGGAGGACCGCGGTTCTCTGCTGACCGAATCAGGCACGCGGAAAAAAGCTGTCAGCGTCCTTAATGATTTCCAGAAGCTTTTCCCCGGTTCCAATGTGGATCCCGTTGAGGTTCACATTTACCGTCGTGGCCATCCTTTGTATATGTCCACTCCCGGTCTCTACACGAAAGTGCAGCCCTTGGTGCGGGAACCAATGGACCGGGTGTTCTTCGCCAACACGGATTCCGAAGGCCCGGAATCCACTGCCGGTAAGGCAATCATGGCAGCCAGACGCGCCGTGAAAGAGGCTGAGAGCCGGCTGGCAGGAAAGCGCATGCCAAAACACACAGTCGTCGAAGGCTGAGTGTCAAACGATGGAGGACGGGCGTCTCGCCCGTCCAACCGGGTGGGGACGCCCGGTCTCCATCGTATCTCTCTCCGATCGCCCTCTTGTTCTCGCCGCTTTCTCCCGCACATAGTAAAGTGGTAGTAGGCCGCTGTTATCGGTCATCGGGAAGGAAGTCTGATTTGAGTTCCAGCATTCGTAATATCGCGATTATTGCGCACGTCGATCATGGCAAGACCACGCTGGTCGACGCCATGCTGCAGCAGAGCGGCACCTTTCGCTCCAACGAGCACATTATCGAACGAGTAATGGATTCGAACGATTTGGAGCGTGAGCGCGGCATCACCATCCTGGCCAAGAACACAGCCATTTTCTACCACGACGTAAAGATCAACATCGTAGACACGCCCGGCCACAGCGATTTCGGCGGGGAAGTAGAGCGCGCTTTGAAAATGGTCGACGGAGTGATGCTGTTGGTCGATGCCAGTGAAGGCCCGCTGCCACAAACCCGCTACGTCCTCAGCAAGGCGCTCGAAGCGCATCTTGCACCCATCCTTGTGATCAACAAGATCGACCGCTCCGACGCCCGCCCGCAGGAAGTGTTGAACGAGGTTTACGACCTCTTCATCGATCTCGATGCCAAGGAAGAGCAGCTCGACTTTCCGGTTTTGTACACCAATGCCAAGGCCGGAACCGCTTCGCGAGATATAAAAGGAGGCGGTGTAAACTTGCAGCTTCTGTTCGAGACCATCGTCAAAACCATTCCAGCGCCCAAGGGCGACTTGGCGGGACCGCTGCAAATCCTGGTGGCCAATCTCGATTACAGCGACTATCTGGGCCGCTTGGCCATCGCACGCGTATTCAATGGGACGATGTTTACTGGCGAAGACGTCGCCATTGCCAAGCTCGACGGCTCATTCCACAAAACGAAAATTACGAAACTGTTTTCATTCTCTGGTTTGAAGCGGACCGACATCACCGAAACCACCCTTGGCGACATAATCGCCGTGGCCGGCGTCGAAGGCATTACCATCGGCGAGACTATTACCGACGCGGAGAATCCGGCGCCGCTGCCCCACATCACGATCGACGAACCAACGATCGCCATGCTGTTCACGGTGAACACCTCACCGTTTGCTGGGCGCGAGGGCACCTATGTGACTTCCCGAAATCTGCGGGAGCGCTTGCAGAAGGAACTGCTGACCAATGTTTCCCTGCGTCTCGAAGAAACGGAGAGTACGGATTCCTTCGTGGTCATGGGTCGAGGCGAGCTGCAGCTTTCGATTCTCATAGAAATGATGCGCCGGGAAGGCTACGAACTCATGGTGGGGAAACCTGAGATCGTTACCAAGCGCGTGGACGGCAAGCTCATGGAGCCGGTCGAGAAGCTGACCGTGGATGTGCCGGAAGCGTTCGTAGGGGTGGTGATGGAACAGCTCGGCGCTCGCAAAGGCGAAGTGCTCAACATGCACAATCACGGTTACGGACGAGTGCGCATCGTGTTCCGCGTTCCCAGCAGAGGATTGATTGGCCTGCGGAGTCAGGTGCTCACTGACACGCGTGGCACCATCGTGATGAATTCTCTTTTTGATGGGTACATCGAATGGCAAGGCGAGATCCCGCATCGCCTGACCGGTGCGCTGGTGTCGGACCGAGCGGGAGTGACTACGCCGTACTCTCTTTACAACCTGCAGGAGCGTGGCGAATTGTTTGTCGGTCCGACCATCGACGTTTATGAAGGCATGATCGTTGGGGAAAACGCCAAGGATAACGACCTCGACGTGAATGTGGTCCGCGAGAAGAAGCTGACCAATATGAGGTCATCTACGTCCGACATAGCGGTTCGCCTGGTGCCTTTTCGAAATCTGAATCTGGAGCAGGCGATTGAATTTATCGCCGACGACGAGTTTGTCGAAGTCACTCCCAAGTCGCTGCGGCTGCGCAAGAAGGTACTGCAGGCCAACAAGCGCAAGAGGAGTTCGATGGCGATGGCGGAAGAAGAGCGCTGATGGCACGCGGCAGTAAGGCGAGTCCGAAGAAAGATACCGTCTTTAAGATGCACCTTGTGCCTTGCAGTTGCGGCACAACCTTCGCGGTCTCTGAAAACTACGATCGGCAAGGCACGGCCTGGAGCCGCTATCTGAAGTGTCCTAACTGCGGCAAGCGCCACGATCCGAAGAACCGCCTCCTGCAACTCGGCTTTCAACGTGATGGATATTGGAAGGTGAATGGGTGCTAGTAATTCCCTTCAGCTTGGCATTCTGAGCGGAATAAGCCCTGCGCCACGGCAGGTGTTCCTCGTCTCCGCTCAGAATTAAAGGCCAAGGAGGATCAATTGACAACTTTACCGCGCGCACATCCCCGCCCCACCCGAGTCGCGGTGGTTGGCGTTGGCAGCGTGGGCGCGACCTTCGCCTATGCCTTGCTGCTTAGCGGACTGTCGGCTGAGATCGTCCTCATCGATTCCAACCGCGCGAAAGCTGAAGGCGAGGCCATGGACTTGAATCACACCGTGCCCTTCGCATATCCGACGCGAATCTGGGCTGGCGATTACTCCGATTGTGCGGGCGCGGCAGTCACGGTGCTGGCCGCCGGCGGCAACCAAAAACCGGGAGAGACTCGTCTCGACTTAATCAAGAAGAACTCCTCGATCTGGCGCGACATTGTTCCCCAAGTGGCCAGGCACAATCCTGAAGGCATACTGCTGATCGCAACCAATCCGGTCGATGTCCTCACCTACGCCGCGGGGAAACTCTCGGGGCTGCCTTGGGAACGCGTGATCGGATCCGGCACCATCCTGGACACGTCGCGCTTCCGCTATCTGCTCAGCCAGCATTTCGGGGTGGATGCGCGCAGCGTGCATGCATTCATTATCGGCGAACACGGCGACAGCGAAGTGCCGGTGTGGTCGTCAGCTAATATTGCCGGGATGCGTTTGCCGCAGTTCTGCAAAGCTCAGGGTATCCCCGACGACCGGCAGGCGATGGAAAACATTTTCTTGCAGACGCGGGATGCCGCTTATCACATTATCGAGCGCAAGGGTGCAACCTATTATGCCGTCGCTGCTGGACTCATGCGCATTACCCAGGCGATCCTGCGCGACCAGAGTACGGTGCTCTCCATTTCAAGTCTTGTCCACGATTACCATGCGCTGAATGATGTGTGCTTTAGCTTGCCGACCGTAGTCGATCGTGGCGGCGTTGAACAGGTTCTTCACCTTGAATTGGACGAAGAAGAGATTGAGAAGCTTTGCCACTCGGCGGCACTTCTGAAGACTACGATCAAGAGCCTGGGGCTGGCTTGAGGTCACACAGGATTTTCTTCGCGCTCACCCTGCAAACCGCATTATTGCAGAATAGCTTCCCACAAATGGCAGACCTGCTATACTTCCTGCGCATTTGATTGTTCGTCAACTTTGGCGTTCGGCTTGGCCAACCAGCCTCCCAGTTTGTGCCGAAGTCGCCCACGTTCAAATAGCTCACTCAGAGGCAATTCGCTTGAAGAACATCTTTGTTGGGAACCTCGACTTCAATACTTCGGAAGACGAACTGCGCAAGCTGTTCGAGGTACACGGGCAGGTGGACCGGGTCAGCATCATGACCGACCGGGACACCGGGCGCTCTCGCGGCTTCGGCTTCGTGGAGATGACGAGCGCAGAAGATGGTGAGAAGGCCATCGCGGCACTTAATGGCACGCAGATTGGCGGGCGCACCTTGAACGTGAATGAAGCGCGTCCGAAGGTCGAACGCGGCGGTGGAGGTGGTCGAGATCGCGGCGGCCGCGGCGGCGGTGGTGGCGGCGGGCGGAATCGCTATTAGATCTTCCTCGGTGTGCGGCAAGTCGAATTTTTGTTGCGGTGTCATGGCTCAGTAATTTTGGAGCATGACGCCGACTTTCGATCCACCAATTGATAGGGTAAAGCTCCGCATGTACACTGGAAACACTGGTGTGCGCCCGTAGCTCAGCTGGATAGAGCGGCAGCCTCCGGAGCTGTAGGTCGGGAGTTCGAATCTCTCCGGGCGCACCATTACTTCCCAGATCCTTCGCTGGCGCTCAGGATTTCGGCTGCGGGCTCCCGCTTCGCTCACGCCCGCAAGACGCCTCAAGTTCGAATCTCTCCGGCGCACCATTGCTTCCCAGATCCTTCGCTGGCGCTCAGGATTTCGGCTGCGGGCTCCCGCTCCGCTCACGCCCGCAAGACGCCTCAAGTTCGAATCTCTCCGGGCGCACCATTACTTCCCGATCCTTCGCTGGCGCCCAGGATTTCGGCTGCGGGCTCCCGCTTCGCTCACGCCCGCAAGACGCCTCAAGTTCGAATCTCAAAGGCAAGCGCGACCACGAGCATGCTCGCGAAGACACGCACACCACGACGGTAGGTGCGGAACACCATGTTAAGTGTTTTCACTTGTTCCTCCTCCTGGTTTGGTAAAAGTATTGTGGGCAAAGCGTCGGCGAGACCTTCTGAACATCGGTCATCTGCCATTCTTTGGATTCAAGGATAAGGCTCCCCACTGTCGTAGGCTTGTCAAGCATTTGTCAAAAGTGTGTCACTTTTCATCCACAGGGCTTCGATCGAGAAGACTTTAGGCAAATTTTGCCGGACGACGCGGTCCGGAGGCAGCACTTGCCTCTGAGTAATCCAGTGCGCCGGACGAACCTGTCAAGAGATTGCGCTCGGATTCAATGAAATCAGTAGCCTCAGTCGGCTCCAAGCGGCGAAGCACTGTGGCAGGTCACTTGCACCCTAGGAAAGCATCTCTAAGCAATCCGAGGAGTTGACCAATGTCTGTTTCGGCGATCTCTTCCAGCAACGCACTGAATCAAGTCAACAACCTGCAAAACACGAATCCGCAACAGCGGAACGAGTTTCAGCAGCTCACGCAGGCTCTCCTGTCCGGTAATTTGACCAACGCTCAGCAAGCTTTCAGCGCTCTGACCAACAGCGCAACGAGTTCCGGTACCCAGAGCGCAAAGTTGATGCAAGAGCTGAATGCCCTGGGGTCGGCTCTCCAATCTGGAAACCTGACTGGGGCGCGGAATGCGTACTCATCGGTTCAACAGAATTTACAGAATTCAAATCCCATGGCGGCGCACCATCACCGTCCGCATCACGGTGGAGGCGGCTCGCGCGTCCTCACATCTGGCTTTCCGGACAGCACCAGCAGCTCCAGCAGCAGTGCGGTCAGCCAAAGCGTCTTTCAGCCGGTCAACTTGACGGCTTGAGTTTCGGGCGGCGGATCAATGACTTGTCGAAGGCGGGGCTGTTCTTATTGCATAAGCGGTCGGTCGCCTTGGCTAGAGCAACTTGATACCCTGCCGATTAAGTATCTGGGAACCAAAATGTAGTTTGCAGGCTCCGAGTCAAGCAGTCAGTCTTAAGGAGAAAATAATGTCCACGATCAGCATTGCCAACGTTCCGTTGTCTACGACTTCCGCCAACCCCACCCCTACAACCTCTTTGCAAATTTACTTCAAGGAGCGACAAGCCGATGTTTTGCAATTGAACAAGGCCCTGAAATCTGGCGATTTGGCTGACGCCCAACAGGCCTACAACAACCTGGTGGCATTGGGCAACAATGTGATCCATAGGGACAACCCTTTCTTTGCGCCCAATCGGGCCTTGGACTTCAACGCCATCGGAGGCGCGCTTCAGAACGGGGATCTGCACGGGGCCCGGCAGGCTTTTGCCGCTCTTCAAGCTACCTTTAGGCAGCAGAAGCTTCCTCCCTCTGCGAACCCGGGCACAAATCCTGGCGGCACACCGGCCACAGCCGTGAACCTGAGCAATTCCAGCTCGGACATCGTTCAAGGCCTAAGCCAGGCTAGTGGGTCCAAAGCTGCCTCCACGAGCGGAGTCAACGTAATCGCTTGAAGGTTTACATGGGAAGTTGCGAGTATTTCGGGCTGGGTCAGGTTAGAATTTCCTCTGCTATGGAGAAGCTCCGGGTTTGGGCTCAACCCTGGTGGGTGAACCTGTTCGTCCTGATTCCGTTGACGACCTACTTCGGGTTTCGTCGCAAAGGGGTGCTGCACTGGCGGCAGCTCACTGCCCTTGCGATCTTTGCTGCGGCTTTTGGTTTCGTCGAAGCTGCGGTGGTCGTCTACTTGCGAGCCGCAGTAGGGCTGCTGCCCGGTCACACCGGAACGCTATCTGAACTCCGGCGTACGTCGGTAGGCTATCACCAGGAGCAGTCCCTATCCCAGTTTCCGCCCGGCCTGCTCACTATCGAGGCGTATCGCGAGGCGGCCACCATGGTCATGCTGGTCGGTGTAGCGCTACTCGCGGTATCCAGGGCGAGCGCCCGATGGGTAGCGTTTCTTTGGGTTTTTGCCTTGTGGGATATTGCCTACTATGCAGGCCTTTGGGCCACCGTGCGCTGGCCCGCTTCACTGACCGATCTTGACGTTCTGTTTCTTATCCCAGTGCCTTGGGTGGCCCAGGTATGGTTCCCGTTGCTGGTCAGCGCCTTGACTGTTCTGGCGATTGCCTTGGCCAGCACCGAAAAACCTGCCCCGGTTGACGAGACCGGTGAGTCTGGTTACTGATAATGCGACACTACGGTCATCTTGTCCGCGCCCGCACTCCTGCTCCATTCTAGCTGGGGGGAATCAAGCTGTGGTCATCCCGCTAGATCGAGCCGACCGACCGAATGACTGAAACCAAGACCTCTGCGCCTGGAGCGGATTGGACCAAGCTCCTAACCGACCCTGACGTCGTAAGCCATCTCGGAGAGCTTCTCCAGGCTTATCGCGATGCCGAACCCGTCCGGCGCGACGAAGTGTTGCGCGAAACCATGCGCCGGATCAAAAGCAGACCGCCAAGAGTGCTGCCAGCTGTGGCACCTTCTCTCAAGGTCTCTCCGGAGCCGCCACTCGCGACCACGCCAGCAGCGACTCCACCTTTCGAACCGGACATTTTCACTCCCTGCTGGGGTCAGGATCGGCGGCGCTATCCACGGATGAAGTGTTTTGTCGCCGTCGAATTGCGAGTAGACGGCTCCGCCACCCCAGTCTGGGGCAACCTGTCGAACACCAGCCTGGGTGGAGGCTTCGTGGAAACTGCAACTCCGGTCAAGACTGGAGTGAAGCTGGAAATCGGCCTTTGGGTGGCTAACGGGAAGATCTGGGTTAAAGGTTTGATCCTCAACGGAATTGTTACCCGAAGCAATCCCAGCTTTGGAGTTCGCGTCAAGTTCGACAATATGGAAGCCCCCGAACGCGACACCCTACGGCAATTCTTGAAATTCGTCGAAAGCACCACCAAGAGCTATCAAAGCCAACAAGGGTATCTCGCGCAAATGAAGCGCTAGCAATCCATGTGGTCGTGACAGATATGTCTGCGACCCTCAGTAGACGGATGCCAGCGTGAACCGTTCGATCAAATCCTGAGATTGATCTAAGCTCGCCAAAAAGACTGCGCTACCCTGAATCTTTGTCGCCCCTGTGTCATCGTAAAGACGAAGGATAGAATCGCGATGACGAAATCTGCATCGAAGAGATTTGTGCGTTTCAGCTTTGATCGTCCGCGCGCGCCCTTCAAAACCTTGGTAAACTGCCTGACGTAGGGAAACTCTTCTCTCAGTAACTGAGAAGCGGGGTCGCTAACGGCAGGTAATTGTAAAACTCTGATCACTGCGACCGAAGGGAGAGGCTTTTATGGTGGCGAGCGAGCAAACCTTACTGACCAGCAAGCAACTGGACAGCCTGAGCATCAATACCATCCGCACGCTGGCGATCGACGCGGTGCAGCAAGCGAACTCCGGCCATCCCGGCGCACCCATGGCGCTGGCACCCGTGGCCTACTGCTTGTGGCAGCAGTTCCTGCGCTTTGATCCCCCGAACCCGACTTGGCCCAACCGCGATCGCTTCATACTCTCGAACGGGCACGCCTCCATGCTGCTGTACGCGATGCTGTATTTGTCCGAGGTTCGCGGGTTGAATCCAGAATACGAGTCGACCGGCGAATTCGCCGTCACCCTGGATGACATCAAGAAGTTTCGCCAGATCGACAGCAAGACTCCCGGACATCCCGAATACCGCCTTACCGCAGGTGTAGAAACCACGACGGGACCTCTGGGTCAAGGTATCGGAAACAGTGTAGGCATGGCGATTGCCGCCAAGTGGCTGGCGGCAAATTTCAACCGCCCCGGCTTCGAAATATTCGACTACAACGTGTACGCGTTCTGCGGCGATGGCGACCTCATGGAAGGCGTAGGCAGCGAAGCCGCGTCGCTGGCCGGCCACTTGAAGCTCCCCAACCTGTGCTGGATTTACGACAACAACCGCGTCACCCTGGATGGTCCCGCCGACGCGTCATTCACTGAAGATGTGGGTGAGCGCTTCCAGGGTTATGGCTGGAATGTAGTCCACGTTACGGATGCGAATGATCTTGACGCGCTGGCCAAGGCCTATAACAACTTCCTGCAAACCAGAGATCGCCCCACGCTCATCGTTGTGAACAGCCATATCGGATTCGGTTCGCCGCACAAACAAGATACCAGCGAAGCGCACGGCGAACCATTGGGCGAGGAAGAGGCGCGGCTCGCAAAGAAGAATTACGGTTGGCCCGAGGATGCCAAGTTCCTGGTCCCCGAGGGTGTGCTCGAGAATTTCCGTCGAGGAATCGGCCAACGCGGACACGACTTGCAGCAGAAGTGGCAAACATCATTCGCTGAGTACACAAAGAAATTCCCCGATCTCGCGGACCAGATCAACCGCATGCAGCGCCGCGACCTGCCCGACGGATGGGACAAGAACCTGCCCACTTTCCCCGCCGACGCCAAGGGAATGGCCACGCGCGACAGTTCCGGCAAAGTGCTAAACGCGCTCGCGCAAAATGTTCCGTGGCTGGTCGGAGGCTCGGCGGACTTGGCGACTTCCGACCGGACAAGGCTCAAGTTCGAAGGTGCCGGCGATTTTCAACCCGGCAGCTACTCGGGACGCAATTTGCACTTCGGGGTTCGTGAACATGCTATGGCCGGGGCGATGAACGGTTTGGCCGTATCCAAAATCCGGCCCTATGGTGGCACATTCTTCAATTTCACCGACTACATGAAGCCAGCGGTCCGCCTGGCTGCGCTCATGGAACTTCCCGTGATCTACGTTTACACCCACGACTCCATCGGCCTGGGCGAGGACGGCCCCACCCACCAACCGATCGAGCAACTGGCCACGCTGCGCGCCGTCCCCGGCTTGCTGTTGCTGAGACCGGCAGACGCCAACGAAGTCGTCGAAGCATGGAAGGTTATCATGCAAAAAAAGCATGAGCCCGCCGTACTGGTGCTGACGCGGCAAGCGCTCCCAACCTTCGACCGCTCGAAGCACGCATCCGCCGCTGGCGTAGCCAAGGGAGCATACGTCCTGGCCGATGCACCCGACGGAAAACCGGAAGTCATTCTCATGGGGACCGGAAGCGAAGTTTCTCTTTGCGTAACTGCCTACGAGCAGCTCAAGGCAGAGGGAATCAAGGCGCGCGTGGTCAGCATGCCGTCGTGGGGCATCTTTGAAGCGCAGAGCGAGGAGTACAAGAGACAGGTTTTGCCGCCCGCAATTAAAGCGCGAGTATCGGTGGAAGCGGCATCCACATTCGGCTGGTCGCAGTATGTCGGACCAACCGGCAAGATGATCGGAATGCACCGCTTCGGAGCTTCCGCGCCGATTAAGGATCTGTTAAAGAAGTTCGGGTTCACTGCGGAGAAAATAGTGGAAGCAGCCCGAGAAACAATTGCGCAATCGAAAGAGTCAAAATAACTAAATAAACAATGGAGGACGGGTGTCCCGCCCGTCCTGTGTTCGAGAGGAGAATCACCATGGCAACCGGAATTCTCGAAACCGCAAAAGCCACCAACCCCCTGAAAGATCTGCTGAACTACGGCCAATCTGTTTGGCTGGATTACATCCGCCGCAACCTGCTTACCAGCGGTGAACTCAAGCGCCTGATTGAAGAGGATGGCCTTCGCGGCATGACCTCAAATCCCACCATCTTCGAAAAGGCCATCGCAGGCAGTACCGATTACAGCGACATCCTGCAGTCTCTGCAATCGAAGACCGACCTCGATGCCAAAGCCCGCTATGAGATTCTCGCCATCCGCGATATCCAGGATGCGGCTGATTTTTTGCGTCCGGTCTACGACAGCTCGAAACGCCGCGACGGATACGTCAGCCTCGAAGTCTCGCCGTATCTCGCTCGCGACCCGCAAGGCACCCTGGCCGAAGCCCGAAGATTGTGGAACACGGTGAGCCGCGAGAACGTGATGATCAAAGTTCCCGGCACCGCTCAGGGCATTCCTGCCTTTCAGCAATTGATCAGCGAAGGCATCAACATCAATGTGACCTTGCTGTTTGCGCAGGAGGTTTATAAACGCGTCGCGGAAGCTTACATCGCTGGCCTCGAACAATTGGCGGCGCGCGGAGGCGATGTCAGCAAAATTGCCAGCGTAGCCAGCTTCTTCATCAGCCGCATTGACAGCTCCGTCGATGCCATCGTCGGTGAGCGCCTCAAGACTTCCAAAGATCATCGCGAGCAAGAGCAATTGAAGAGTCTCCTCGGCAAGGTTGCCATTGCGAATGGCAAGCAAACCTACGTCAGCTATCAGAAGATCTTCAGCGGCGACCGCTGGCAAGCATTAGCTTCCAAGGGTGCGCAGACCCAGCGTGTGCTCTGGGCCAGCACCAGCACCAAGAATCCCAAATACCGCGATGTCCTGTACGTTGAAGAACTAATCGGGCCCGACACCGTGAACACGATTCCGCCCGCGACCTTGGATGCCTTCCGCGACCACGGGCGCCCTCGCGCGAGCTTGACCGAAGACGTGGAGTCGGCGAATCGGACGATGGAAACCATCGCCAAGCTTGGGATATCTATGAGAGAAGTCACCGACAAGTTGACCGACGACGGCGTCCGCCTCTTCGCCGACGCCTTCGACAAGCTCCTCGAAGCCGTGGAGAAAAGTTCGAACTCTCAGATCGCTGCAAAAGTCAGCCAACAAACCTACAAGCTGCCCGAAGCTCTGGCGAATGCAGTGAAGACCAACATCGATGACTGGCGAGCCGCCGGAAAGGTGCGCCGCTTATGGCAGCGTGATGCTTCGCTGTGGACCGGAACCGATGAAGCCAACTGGCTGGGCTGGCTTTCGATCACCGAGCAGCAAATCGCGAACGCCGACAATCTGCGTCGCTTGGCGGAGGAGATCAAGCGTGAAGGCTTCACCGACATTCTCCTGCTGGGCATGGGCGGCTCCAGCCTTTGTCCGGAAGTGCTCGAGAAAACCTTCGGCCGCATCGCGGGCTTCCCGCAATTGCACGTACTCGACTCCACCGACCCCGCGCAGATCAAGGCGTTCGAGAGCCAAGTCAATTTGGCAAAGACCCTCTTTGTCGTCTCGAGCAAATCAGGAACAACTCTCGAGCCCAACATTTACAAACAATATTTCTTCGAACGGTTGCAGCAGGTGGTGGGTGCGGACAAGGCAGGCAGCCACTTCATCGCGATTACCGATCCCGGCTCCAAGATGCAGCAAGTGGCCGAGGCCGACCGCTTCCGTCACATCTTTCACGGCGATCCCAGCATTGGCGGGCGCTACTCGGCGCTCTCAAATTTCGGCATAGTACCCGCAGCCTTGATGGGTCTCGACACCACCAAGTTTCTTGATCGCACGGAAGAAATGGTTGAGGCCTGTGCTTCGTCAGTTCCGGTCCATGAGAATCCGGGAGTCATCCTGGGAATTATCTTAGGAACTGCTGCTAAGAGCGGCCGCGACAAGGTTACGATCCTTACCTCGCCCGGCATCTCTGATCTTGGCGCATGGCTCGAGCAACTGCTGGCCGAGTCCACAGGAAAGCAGGGCCACGGCATTATTCCTGTCGATCGCGAGGAGTTGGCAACGCCTGATGTCTACGGCAACGACCGAATTTTCGCGTACCTGCGGTTGGATTCAGCGCCGGATGCCGCACAGGACGCGAAGGTCGCGGCATTGGAGCAAGCCGGTCAACCAGTCGTTCGCATTTCGCTTGGCGACGTCTACGACCTCGGCCAGGAATTCTTCCGCTGGGAGATTGCGACGGCGGTTGCCGGATCCATCATCGGCATCAACGCCTTCAACCAACCCGATGTCGAAGCCAGCAAGATCGCCACTCGCAATTTGACCGCGGAATACGAGAAGACTGGTTCCCTTCCCGCTGAAAAGCCCATCTTCGACAATGGCGTCATCAAACTGTTTACTGATTCCAAGAATGCGGAGGCATTGGCGAAGGCGGCGGGCAGTAACAAGTCGCTCGCAGGCTATCTACGTGCGCATCTTGCTCGGCTCGCCGCAGGCGATTATTTCGCTCTGCTCGGCTTCATTCCGATGAACTCCGAGCACGAGGCGCGTTTGCAGGACATTCGCCATGCGCTGCGCAACCAGAAACGCATAGCGACGTGCCTGGGATTTGGTCCCCGCTTCCTGCATTCCACCGGTCAAGCATACAAGGGCGGTCCGAATTCGGGCGTTTTCCTGCAGATCACCTGCGACGATGCAGTCGATCTTCCCGTGCCCGGACAGAAGTACACATTCGGAGTAGTCAAAGCCGCCCAAGCGCGCGGAGACTTCCAGGTGCTGGCCGAGCGCGGCCGCCGCGCCTTGCGAGTACATCTGGGCAAAGACCTGAAATCCGGTCTAGCCACGCTGACGGCAGCGGTTCGTGAAGCGCTGAACTAAACGTTTGGTAGCGCCGACATCTTGCCGGCTGTCGCGAGGGCATCTTGTCCTCGCTGTCGGCAGCAGCTACAAAAACGATTTAATATTGCCAAGGAGCAAGTTATGAAGCTGGGAATGGTCGGTCTGGGCAGAATGGGTGCGAACATGACCCGCCGCCTCATGCGGGGCAGGCACGAGCTGGTAGTCACCGACCTAAGCGTCGAAAATGTGAAGCACATCGCCGCAGAGGGCGCCATCGCCTCGGTTTCGCTGGACGACTTCGTCAACAAATTGGGAAAGCCGCGGGTTGCTTGGCTGATGGTGCCTGCGGGCGGACCTACGGAACAAACTGTGCAAACGTTGTCGCAGAAGTTTCAAGCAGGGGACATTCTCATCGACGGCGGAAACTCTTATTTCAAAGATGACATTCGCCGTTCCAAGCAGCTCAAAGACAAAGGCATCCACTACGTCGACGTCGGCACCAGTGGCGGCGTGTGGGGACTGGAGCGTGGGTATTGCATGATGATTGGCGGGCCGAAAGAAGCCGTGCAACACCTCGATCCCATTTTCAAAACTCTGGCCCCGGGCCGTGGCGATATCCCGCGCACTCCGGGCCGCGAAAAGATGACGGGCACAGCTGAAGACGGGTATATTTACTGCGGTCCCTCCGGGGCAGGACACTTCGTCAAAATGGTGCATAACGGCATCGAGTATGGACTGATGCAGGCGTATGCCGAGGGCTTCGACATCTTCCGCAACGCTACCAGCAAGGAATTGCCCGAGGATCAACGTTACGATTTGAATCTTGCGGACATTGCCGAAGTGTGGCGCCGCGGAAGCGTGGTAAGTTCATGGCTGCTTGATTTGACAGCGATCGCGCTGGCCGAGAATCCCACCCTGTCCGAGTACACCGGATTCGTTCAGGATTCGGGTGAAGGCCGATGGACAATCCAGGCAGCGATTGACGAAGCGGTTCCCGTCGATGTGCTCTCGGCGGCACTGTTCACCCGTTTCCGCTCGCGCCAAGAGCACACTTTCGGGGAGAAAGTGCTCTCCGCCATGCGCCAGAAATTTGGCGGACACGTGGAACCAGCAGCGTCCGCGAAGAAGACAGCATAGGGTTTCCTTTGTGTACCGGAGCCTGCGCTGAGCGAAGTCGAAGCGTGTCCTTTGTGGTTAAGGCATTTGAAGGCGTCACCCACAAAGAACACGGAGTACACAAAGGAAGCAAGGACGAGGACAAAGGAAATGGCTCAGATTGAGGTAGCGCCAGCCACGCAGCAACCACGAGTGGCGAAAGTCGGTGATCCATGCGCGATGGTGATCTTCGGCGCAGCCGGCGATCTCACTCAGCGCAAGCTGATTCCCGCGCTCTACAACCTGGCCAAGAGCCAAGTGCTCTCGCGCGAGTTCGCGATCGTGGGCGTGGCGCGAGCACAAATGTCTACCGAAGACTTTCGCAATAAACTTTCCGACGCCATCAAGCAGTTCGCCACCGAACCGGTAGATTCCGATTTGTGGGAATGGTTTGTTCGCCGGTTGTATTACATGCCGGGCAACTTCGACGACAAGAACATTTACCCGCAACTGAAAGATCTTCTCGATAAGGTAGACAAAGACCACAACACCCACGGAAATCACTTTTACTATCTCGCCACCGCCGCCAATTTCTTCGCACCTATCGTGGAGCAGTTGGCCGCTGCAGGGCTAATGGAAGAGAATCAGCGCTGGCGGAGAGTCATCGTGGAGAAGCCCTTTGGCCACGACCTGGAATCCGCCAGAGCCCTCAACCAACAACTACTGCGCGTCGCAAACGAGAACCAGATTTACCGCATCGATCATTACC